>Ga0164292_10002712_pt1 | contig 14433 bp, 14 predicted proteins | sample GEODES117metaG_FD_111486 | JGI IMG/M metagenome (GOLD analysis project Ga0164292, IMG submission 111486) | Eutrophic lake water microbial communities from Lake Mendota, Wisconsin, USA - GEODES117 metaG | ecosystem: Environmental > Aquatic > Freshwater > Lake | place: USA: Lake Mendota... | reverse complement strand
GCATCATGCGCCACACAGTCCACTGCAGGCTCCCGAGGCGCTCGTGCAGAAGTACGAGAGGCGTTTAGGCAAAGACGTCGCCAAAGCTGTGGCGATTACCTATGCGATGATCGAGGCGATGGACACGGGCCTGGCTCGCGTGTTTCAGACGCTCAAGGACGAGGGCTTGTGGGAGAAGACAATCATCGTTTTCACCAGCGACAACGGCCCCGTGCTGCGGCGCGATGCGGTACTCGGTTCGCAGATGCGCTTCAACGGCGTCTTCTCCGGCGAGAAGGAGTCGATCTTGGAAGGAGGCATCCGCGTGCCCGGCATTGTCGCCTGGCCCGGTCACATCCCGGGCGGACGCGTCGAGTCCACTCCGGTGCACGGCTGCGACTGGCTGCCCACGCTCTACAACCTCGCGGGCAAGTCTGCGCCAGTCGGTGCCAAACCATTCGACGGCCTGAATCTGATGCCCTTGCTCGAAGGAAAACCAGCGCTCGCAGTGGCCGGGCGTTTCTTGCCGTTCCAACGCAACCGCTACGCGCCCGTGCCGCACGTCAACGCGTCCATCCGCGAGGGCCGCTGGAAACTGGTTTGGCCCGGCGACGACGCATCGCTTAAGAAAGACAGTGGTCGCGACAATCCCTCCTACGTGCGCGGCGTCGTGATGCCGCATTGGGAAATGCCGCTCGACCGGCACCTCGACCCGCCCAACACCGCACCGCAACCTCCGCCACGCCTGTACGATCTCGATGCTGATCCCGCCGAACAGCACGACCTCGCCGCCGCACATCCAGAGATCGTCCAGTCACTAGCGCAGAAGCACGATGCATGGTTCGTCGAAGTCATCGCTGACTGGCAGCAGTCCCGCGCCCACATCGTCGAGCAGGACCGAGCATACTGGAAGGACCGCACCGCGCCGGATCCAGCCACCTTGTTCAAAGACTACTGGCAATGGAAAGCTGCCCCGAAAGGGACTAACCCAACAACCGCCGACCCACTGAAAGTCTTCCGTGGCTACTGGGCCAACAAGTAACGCAATCACCGCTTTCGCCACTCACTGGGCGTGTAGCCGTGATGGCGGTTGAAATGCTGCCCGAAGCGGGAAACGTCGTGGTAGCCAACGCGACTGGCGATCCGCGCGATGGGTAGCCGTGTGGTAACTAGAAGTTCGGCGGCTTTCTCCAAACGCAGCTTTTGCAGATAGGCCTGAAAGCTGAGGCCGTAATGCTGACGGAAAAGCCTGCTGAGATTCCCGGCGCTGGTAAACGCGACCTTGCTCGCAACCTCAGTGAGCTTGACTGTCGCGTGCAAGTGGAAGGCGAGATAGGAAGTAGTACGCCGAAGCGGATCGCCATTTGGATCATCGTGCGGAGCGGCGCTTGGATCACGATTGGCACGTGATCTTTCGGCGACACGGAACCAGACGGCATCCACATGGCTTCGGGCAGCGTCTTCTGCCGCTGCTGGGTCGCCTAGCGCGATCGCTTCCACCAGATAGTCGTGCTCCTGAGCGAGAACGCGAGCATCTGGAAAGTAGTCATCGAAACCCTGCGCGTGGAAGCTCAACAAGCCATCCCACGCTTCCCGCCACGCCGCTTTCAGCCGCGGAACCTTTGCCAGCTCGACGATGGTCTGGTGTAGTTCGAAATCAGCCTCGCGGAATGAAACGTAGTCGCGAACTTGAAGCGCCTTCGTCAGTTGCTCGAGTATCGATCGCAGGCGACTGAGCTCTTCTGGTGCTCCCGCGATATGTTGCGCGGCGTGCCGCGCAGCCGCCGGGCGATCGTGATCGCGCTTAGAGGCAGCAGATCGCCGCCCCCGTGGACCCCATCCACGCCGTCCCGCTGCTGGTAACGTCCGGTCAGCAGCGCCGCGCGCGTCGGCGTGCACAGGGGGCCGTTGGAATGGAAATCGGCGAACCGGATCCCCTGCGCCGCCATTGCGTCGAGGTTCGGGGTCCGGACATGCGCATTGCCATAACAGCCCAGATCCGCGTAGCCCAGATCGTCGGCGAGAATCAGAACAATGTTCGGCGCACGCCCCGCCCCGCGCTCCGCACCCGTCCCCGTGGCCGGCGCGTCCGCCCCATACGTCATGGATGCCGCCCCAGCCAGAAGGCCGCACAATATCAGAATCGTTCTCATGGGTGTTGTCTTCTTCATGGTTTCTCCTTGCTTTCTATGGTAGCCGAGCTGTTTCCACGGCCTCACTTCACGAACTTCACGTCCACCTTGGGCAGCAGGGCTTTCACTTTGGCCTGCGTTTCGGGCGGATAACCTTTGGGGCGAAGCGCGAAGGTGATGGATTTGAGGAAGGAGAACGCCTGCAACTGCGGCAGGCGCTCGTCGGGCAGGTCGATGCTTTCAAGCGAAAGCGATTCGAGCTGGGTCATGCTGGCGAGCGCGGTTAGATCGGCATCGGTCAGCTCTTTGCCACTCATGGCAAACTGGCGCAGGGTGGGGATCGATTTGGCTCCGGCAATCGCTTGGGCCGCAGGCAGGGAGTTACCCTGGCTGACGGACAGCGATTCCAGAGGCAGCGAGCCCAGGTTCCCATGCCAAGCCGCTGTCATTTGCGGTCCGTTGAGGATGATGCGCTTGAGCTTTTTCAGCTTCAGCAGATGCACGGCGCTGGCATCGGTGAGCACGCGGGCATGGATGAGGTTGAGGGATTCGAGGTTGGCGAATCGCTCGCAGATGTAGCCGAGGCCTTCGTCATCGATACCGTTGCCGTGGAAGGCGATGGATTTCAGATTTGTCCACCCCTCAAACTTGGCGAAGGCATGGCCTGGAAGATTTGCCCGGAGGCTGAAGCTTTCCAGGTTTTTCAGACCGGCTAGATGCTCGAGACCGGCGTCGGTGGCCTTGCTGAAGTAATGCAGGGACAGCGACTTCAAATCGGGGAACGTCGCGAGCTGCGAAAGTTTCGCGAGGGCAGTGTCGCCCGGGCCATTGTCGTATCGCTTTTCGATGCGCAGGGATTTGAGGCGCTTCAGTTTCAGGATGGAGTCCAGCGAGGATTCCTCGAGCGCGGTCACCACAACGGAAAGGTTTTCCAACGAGGGGATCTGCCCGAGATGCTCGATGAAGGCCGCATCATAGGGGTCCGTCTTTTTGTCACGACTCGCATGAGCATGGCCGTTGAGAATGCCGGTGTTGACCATCGTCAGCGTGTCAAAGATCGCGATGTTACCGCCCGCCGCCTTTTTCAACGCCTCGGGCGTGGTGTTGATCTTCGTGAACGTACCCGGTGCGCTCTCGATGGTGCGGATGACGGCTTCGACGTGCGGGTGCTGCTCCGCAGCCGCGAGAATGGCGGCGGCGTTGTCTTGAAGCGCTTGTTTCAGGGGACCGTCGGTGGCAGCAGCGATGACGGTATCGAGGTCGGCCCTTGAGGTGATCTTCGAAAGGTCGGGCGGAGCGGCCTGCAACGCGGTCAGTGATGTGAGAAGGAGGCCGGTGAGGAGGGTGAGTTTCATGTCTTTTGTTCTTGGTTGTTAGTTCTTGGTTCTTGCTTCTTGGTTTTGTATACTCGGCGTCTCGCTGGGCGACGAAGAACCCAGAACTAGGAACCAAGAACATGCTGTTCTCAGTATTTCGGGAAGACGTTCGGATTTGGAAACCGTTGATCGAAATCTCCTACATTCGCATATTCCTCGACCGGTAAAAACCCCTCAGACCAGCCTTGGGCCCAGATGCGAACGACCCGCCCTGGACGTCCCCCCTCGATGATGAGCTGAGTTTCGACACGGATCTGGATCCCGCTGCTGCCAAGAGGCGGCTCGCCTTCGGATTTTTTGACTTCCAAAATCGGGCCTCTCATCGCGTTCTGAGCCGGCGTGTAAGCAGCTGAGGAAAACTTCAACGTGTTGTCGGCAGCTGCGATCATCGTCTGATCCCCCTTTTTGAACTCTGAGTATAAGGATTCATCCATTCCGCCGAACAAAGTCAGCGTGAGGGTCGCCCGGCCCGCGGTTCCGTATTCGACGTGATCGACCCAGGCGGGCATCCATCGGGTTCGAATGAAAGTCTTGTGCACCTCGGTCTGCAGCTTGGAGGCGTGCCTTAGCGAAGCCTCATCCTGCCAGATATCCGACACCTTGAACTGATTGAATTTAGAGGTGGCGCCAAGTCCTACACGGTCGGGACACCAGGTGATTCCAAACTGCACGGGCATGCCGTCCAGGGATTTTTTTCCGGTCGCGGGCCATACGCCCTCGGCAGTCAGCTCATCGAGTCCGATCTGTTCGCGGCCGCGCCAGATGCGGGTGGATGCGTCCAGCGTCATGGTTTCGACTTTCCCCGTGGAATCTCCACCCTCCTTTGGTTCCAGGCTGGCAACAAGGGTTCCATCGTTCTTATTCAGCTCAATCTCCTTCAACTTCCAGATTTTGCCCTCGCGCAAACAGAAGCTCGGAGCGTCCTCGAGCAGCACCACGTGGTTTTCCGGGGGTCGATTGGGATTTCCGCTCGGCACGACCGGCACCACGGAGGCCTTGGGATCCGGGGGAAGAAAAGCTCTGCCGTAGAGGACGGTGCCGATGGGGATGTCCCGCAGATCCGCCGGTGCACCGTGATAACGCACGATGCCGTAGGGCAGCATGGCGAAGGGTTGAGGCTGACTTCTATAAAACGCCCCATCGCCTTGGAGCCGGATGCTACCGCGGCGGTTGGCGTGGTCGACAAATGCAAGCTGGCCCCGCCACGAGGTCGCCTTTTCCAGAGGCGGAAACTTTCCGACCTCGGGCCGGAAGGGTTCATCCGCGATCGTTGCAGTCGTTATCAACAGCGCGAGCGGCAAGTAAAGCGTCGCGGCAAGTCTCATGTTTGTATTCATAGCTGTTAGTTGTTAGTTGTTAGCGGTTAGCGGTTAGTGGTTGGCGGATGGGTTGTAAGCGGCCGGAAACTGCAAGCTAAAAGCTAATAGCTAATAGCTACTTACACCTCAATCACCTTGTTGCTGTCTCCAAATTTGTCGGTCTCCACGCCCATGCGCTGGGCCATGAGGAGGAGGAGATTGCTCATGTGGGCGTCGGTGTTCACGGGGCGGCTGCAGAGCTGGTAATGCGCCCGCCGTCCGCGCCGAGCGAGTAGCCTTCGAAACCTTTGGCCGCCTTGTTGAAGTCAAGATGGCTGCCGTGCTTCAGGCCGAGGTCGGAGCCGCCGGCGAGCACCAGCGGGAGGTTGGCGTTGCCGTGGCTGTGGCCGTAGGACATGCCGCTGCCAAAGAGCGCCATCGTCGAACCCAGGAGCGGCTTGCCACTGAGGTCCTTGGTCTCGGAGAGTCGCGTGAGGAAGTAGCTGAACTGCTCGATGGCGAAGGTGTCGTACATCATCAGTTTCTCCATGTACACAGGATCGCCCGCGTGGTGGCTGAGCTGGTGGCGCGACTCGGTGATGCCGATTTCAGGAATGGCAAAGGCGTCCCCCTCGCCGCCCAGACTGAAGGTGGCCACGCGGGTCACATCTGTCTGGAAGGCGAGCACCATAAGGTCATAGACCGTGCGGAAATAATCGCCCGCCTTGGTGGTGGCGATGTCGCGGTTGGTGCGGTTGCGGTCGGCGTCGGAGACGGCGGGCAGTGGGGTGTCGATCCACGCATCGGCCCGGCGCGTGCGGATCTCCGTCTCTCGCACGGACGTCAGGTACTGTTCGAGACGCCCCTTGTCCGCCAAACCCATCTTTTTCTCAAGCCGACGCACTTCGGCGAGGTTGGAATCCAGAACACTGCCCTCCTGACGGTAGGCGCGCCGCTGGGCCGTCTTCCCGCCTTTCGGCTCTTCGAACATGGACGCGAAGATCTCACTGCAACGACGCAGCGCGGGCAACGGCACGCCATTTGCGAGGTAGATGAAGGCACTGCGCTTCGGCGTAGCGGTTTGTTCCTCAGCCGCCCGCAGCGGGACCATGCATTCCAGGGCCGGAAGCGAGATGCATGTGCCCAAAGCGCGTAATGCGTGGCGGCGGTCGATCAGCCAGGATTGAGAGAGGTAGTTCATGGGGAAGCCTTTAGCAGTTAGGGGTTAGCAGTTAGCAGTTAGCAGTTAGTTTCTTAGCTTTTGAATGAATGCGTTGAGCATGCGTTTGATTTCAGTAAGTTCGGCATTCGCCTTTTCGTATGTGTCTTGCGTGAGCCGACCAAAAGCTAATAGCTAACAGCTAACAGCTTCATCTCTTCCTCGTCAATTCCGACAGAGCCACGGCGCGGACGATGTCCTTGACGCGGTATCCGGTTTTCTTGGCTTCGGCCTCGATGGCCTTGAGGCCTTCCTGGTCGTCAAAGGTGAGCACGCGGCGGAGGCCGTAGGTGCAAAGGTGCTCGATAAAGGCGCGGGCGAACTTGTCGCGGTCTTCGAGCAGCAGGCGCTTGAACTCGGTGGCATCTTTGAAAGCACGGCCATCGGGCATGGCCCCGGCAGGATTGACCAAGGGGTCTTTGCCGGTGCCAGCTGCGACCTTTTCATGAGTGCGCCACTGCCCGATGGCATCGTAGTTGTCCCAGACGAGGCCGAGAGGGTCGATTTTCGCGTGGCACGCGGCGCAGTTCGCATTTGTGGCGTGTGCTTCCAGCTTCTGGCGGATGGTCGCCTTGGGGCTCTCCGGCGGGTTGGGTTCGATCGCCGGGACGTTGGCCGGCGGTGGTGGCGGCGTTTTCCCGAAGATCGCCTCGCTCAACCAAACGCCGCGGTGAACTGGGCGGTGCCGGGTGCCGTCCGAGGTCAGCCCGAGCACTGCGCCCATCGTCAGCAGCCCCCCGCGGTGATCCTCAGGCTTCAGGGAAACCTGATGAAAACCGTCGGTCTTCGGCTCCGGCAGCCCGTAAAACTGGCAAAGCCTTGGGTTGGCCATGGTCCAGTTGGAGTCGATGAAACCATCCACGGACAGGTTCTTCACGAACATCTCGCGGAAATACTCGATGGGCTCGGAGCGCATGCTCGCCTCCAGCCACGAATCGTAAGTGGGGTAGATTCCCTTGTCCGGTGCAAACATGCCGAGGCGGTGCAGTTGCAGCCACTGCCGCGCAAAGTCATCGACGAAGCGGTTGCCCTTCCCGTCCGCGAGCATCCGGTCCACTTCACCCTCCAGTACGACGGACATCTTGTCCGTCGGGTCTTCCGACGAATCGGAAGTCGGATCCTGCGACCCTCCCATTCGATCCAGTCAAGAAGCACCGTCGAGAAAAGGCCGTTTCCCTTGTCATCAAACACCTGCGGGGCACTCGGGTTCAGGAGCAGGTTCTCGCTCGTGTGGGTGAAAATATACGCTGGAACGGTGCCGAGTGCGTAGGCAAAACCGTTGCCTGACCGCCGATCAATCTCGTCGGTGGCCACCACTTTGAAATTCAGGGACGTGGGCATATCGATGAATACCTCGCCTTCATAAACCTCAGGATGATCCTCAGGCGCGCTGATGTCGAACTCGACAATCGCTTCGACGTTGCGGTTATGCACCCGGCCAATCTTCAGGTGCGCAATCTGACCATCCACAGGACGAATTCCACTGGCTTGGAACCGCACGCGATAGAGACCGCTATGCTCCGGCCCAGTCTTTCCGAACCATTCGGGTGAGAGGGCAACTCCTCCCCCTACAACCTCAACATGGGGGAACAACAGGTAACGCAGCGGCCGCTTGATGCCGAAACGGGCAATCGCCTCCATCTGGGACTTCCCGCCGGCGTAACGCAACTCCGCAGCGGTCTTGCGGACTTTCTGGGCCTCTACGCTGGCCACTGGGAGGGCTCTGTCGAGCACGATCCCCGCCGCGCGATAGTAGCGATCCACATGCGACGGCGAGAGCGACAGCTCCGAACCGATGCGCTCAAAACCGTGCCAGAGCGTGTCTTCATTCAGCTCCCCTGACTTGGTGGGATCATAGCGCACGCCGAGCAGATCATAGATCGTGTTTTGATATTCTTTCCGGCTCAGCCGGTAAACGCCCCCGGCGCAAAACACCACCGCGTGGCAGTCCCTGGCGGTTCATTTGCAAATGGTAGCCCCCCTCGATCACGCCATCCGAGTTCAAGATGGCGTTCAATTCGTGATCGAAGCGGTGCACTTTCAGCCACGCTGCTACCGTCATCTCTCTATACTCGCCTGGAATCTCAATCTCAACGTAGTCACTCTCGCGATCAAACCATAGCGCCCGTTTCCCCTGCCAGCGGCCTGTCCCCCAACGAGCCCCTACAATTCGGCCATCCGATACGCCATGCCCACGCACCTCGTTCACAAGCAACGATTGATTGGGCAATGATTGATTGGGGCCGGTATCAAACGGAAAAGATGCGATCAACCCAGGATCAGTTAGACGAGCCTTTCGCTGAGCGTCCCACCGCAGGAGCCCAATTTCACTTGGCGAGGGAAACTCACCCACATCCATGTCCGAAATCTCTACCACCTGACCACCGCGGAAGCCGACTGAATCGCCGACAAACACACTTTGCAGCAGCGAGCCATCGGCATCGTTGCGGCGAAGATTTACCTGCCCATCGAACACATGCATCTGACTTTCGCCCGTGGTCCCATCCACACTCAAGCCGAACTCGGTGCCCACATCCTCATACGCCACCTCGCGAGTCAAAACCGTAAACCCATGAGCCGACGGCGGTACGATGGCCCGTACGCGTCCCGCGTGCAGTTGAGTGCAAAGAGCATCTCGAATCTCAAACCGCGCCGGGCCCTCGACGACGAAATCCACACCGTTCACATACCGCAGATGCACCGTACCCGCGAGCAGCTCATACTCGCCCGGATAAAACCGCACCTCCCCCGGCTTGTGCGACGACGTAAACACTCCGCCCGCCTGATCCACCAGCAGCGCCGTCACTTCAGATGCCGCTGTTTGAAAATTCCCAGACATCGACTTTTCAGACAGTGTAGTCCGCAGATGAGACCACGCAGCCACCGCCAAGACACAGGCCGCAGCGGCGATGCACCATGGCAGCCAATTGGACCGAAACGCGACCACGCCCGGCTTCGGCATCGGTTTTGGCGCAGGCGAATTCGCCTGTGCCAATGCCCTTTCCATCGCCAGAGCACTCAGCCCCTCTTCCACTTCCGCCATCGATCGCATCGCTGCCCGAAGCTCAGCATCCAACCGCAATCGATCCTGCATCACGTCAAACTCGTCCTTCGAGAGTCGTCCGTGCCGCCATGCATCGAGCATTTCCAAATCACGATCGTTCATGTGACATCGCCTTCCCCTACCAAGCCCATTTCAACGCACTGCTTCAATTCCAGACGAAGACGGCGCAGCAATTGATATAGAGCGTCCTCCGACCTGCCGAGCCGCTCAGCTATCGCCCGCACCGTGCAGCCTGGCGCGTAAGCCTGCAACAGAAGATCTTGGCGCGACCCAGGCAGTTTATTCAGGCATTGCTCCAGCAGCGACAGCCTCCGTTGGCGCACGAGACACTCATCCGTTCCCTCCTCAAGAATCTGCTCCACCAGCTTCTCATCGAGCACAAACCGATCTCGTGCCCGCGATCGCTGAAATTTGAGCACTTCATACCGCGCGATGACACAAGCCCAGCGCCCGAATCCCTCCGAATCCGTCAAAGCATCAAACTTCCGCCAGGCTGCCACGCTTACCGCTTGCATAATATCATCCACATCTTCCGTCCGATGCACCGCCGTACGGCTCTGTGCTTGTCTATTTCAGATCGAATTTGAAATCGTTAGGACCTTTCTCGGTGACCTCAACTTTCAGCCCAGATTTCTGCGGATCCGAGTAGAGTTCGGGGATTATCCACCGAACTTCGGTCTTCCCCGCCCTTCCGCCAGCCGTGACATCGACGCCCTCAGGTGTACTGTCGGTAACGTCGACGCGACGCAATGTCACTGACTGACTGCCTGGCACGACACCGTCGTTCTGCTCAAATGTCGTAAGTACAAAATGCCCGAGTGTTGCCCAAGGAAGGTGTCACATCACAACTCATTTAAGAACCGCCACACGTTCGGATTAGTCAGTGACGTGGCTTGCATCGGTTATTACTTGGATGATTCGAACCAACTCTTTTGCTATTGGCGATAAACTGCGTTCACGCAGCCTGACGATTCCTGCCTGCGTTGTTAGTGTTGGCGCGTCGACGGGGAGAATGAATAAACGTCCCTCAGCGACCTCCTCGCGAATTGTGTCTGATAATGCCGCACTAACTAGATTACCCGACATCACCATACGCTTAAGCATCGAGTAGCTTTCGCATTGAATGTTGGGCATCGGTCTTTGTGTTCCCTCCAATTCCTCATATTCTTTTTTGGCCGCGGCAAACCACCGGACCGCCCAGATCGGCATGCGTGGCGTTGCCAGTGGATATTCAAGCAGATCCTTTTGCGACAACATGGAACGATCCATAAGGGGATGTCCAACTCGACAAAACCAGACGAGCTCCTGCTTCGGAAGGGGAATGCACTCGACTCGTTTGTCGTCGGCTCGCTCAGAGATGTCTGCGACAAAAAAATCAATCTCGTTGCCCAGCAGCCATTCAGAAAGTTGCTGCCAATGATCGACCCGCACGTTCACCTGAGTGTGCGGGTGGTTTTCGGCAAAAGTCGCAATCGCGCGGGCAAGGTACGATTCCGACATCGCCGGCCCCACGCCAATTGTCACCGACCCTACATGCAACCCTAGGAAAAGATCAACTGACCGACGCAATTCCGCAACTTCGCTCAGGATGCTCTTGGCACGCGTGATGACATCATTTCCAAGCGCGGTGGGGGCGATTCGGGATCGAGAACGATCGAAAAGCGATCCGCCGAGCTGTTTTTCCAACCGCTGGATCGATTTTGTCAGTGCCGGCTGGCTCAGGCCAACCGCCGCCGCTGCACGTCCGAAGTGACGATGCTCTTCCAGACTGAGAAGATTTTGTAAGTCACGCAAATCAAACATGTTGGTGGCTATGTATTCCTAAAGCACATCGATCGATTCGTACGGGTTATCGAGGAAGCTTCTTAAATTACCCGCAGGAATATCGCGAATCAAGTCGGTGAACTATGATGGTTTCCAAATGCGCAGAGGCAATGTGGAGTTCTTCGTAGAACTACTCAAAAGCCCCTTTTCCATCATCCCATTCGGAGTAACTGAAATGACGTCGAAATATGGCAAGTGTTTTAGCACACTTGCGTTAGCAGTCACCTTGCTTACCGCGGCACAAGCTAGCGCCCAAAACAACTCCAAAGCAAGCAAGCCAAATGTCTTGGTGATCTGGGGTGACGACATCGGCACCTGGAACATCAGCCACAACAACCGCGGCATGATGGGCTACAAGACGCCGAACATCGACCGCATCGCCAAAGAAGGCGTTGGCTTTACTGATTACTACGCTCAGCAGAGTTGCACGGCTGGCCGCGCGGCCTTCATAAGCGGCTCCGCACCAGTGCGATCGGGCATGACAAAGGTCGGCATGCCCGGCGCGAAAGAAGGTTGGCAGAAGTCCGATGTTACTATGGCCACTGTGCTGAAGAGCCAGGGATATGCGACAGGTCAGTTTGGAAAGAATCATCAAGGTGACCGAGACGAGCACCTTCCGACCATGCATGGGTTTGATGAATTCCTCGGTAGTCTCTATCACCTGAATGCAGAGGAAGAGCCCGAAAATCGGGACTATCCGAATGACATGAAGCTTCCCAACGGCAAAACTTTCCGAGAGCAATTTGGTCCACGTGGCGTTCTCAAGTGTAAGGCGGATGGCAAAGGTGGCCAAACTATTGAAAACCTTGGTCCACTCACCAAAAAGCGTATGGAAACGATCGATGACGAATCGATATCTGCTGCAAAGGAGTTCATCACTCGCCAGGCCAAATCCGGAAAGCCATTCTTCTGTTGGTGGAACGGTACGCGAATGCACTTTCGAACCCACGTGAAATCTGAGCATATCGGCCTTTCCGGTCAGGACGAATACGGTGACGGCATGGTGGAACACGACCTGCACGTTGGCGAACTACTCAAACTGATCGACGATCTCGGCCTCGCTGACAACACCATCGTTCAGTATTCAACGGACAACGGTCCGCATTACAACACCTGGCCTGACGCCGGGACGACGCTGTTCCGTGGCGAGAAAAACTCCAACTGGGAAGGTGCATTCCGGGTGCCATGTTTCGTTAGATGGCCCGGCCACTTCCCGGCTGGAACTACACTCAACGGGATCGTCTCCCACGAAGACTGGCTCCCTACTTTCGCCGCCGCAGCGGGTGCACCGGACATTAAGGAAAAGTTGCTGAAGGGTGTAGAACTCAACGGCCGGAGTTATAAGAACCATGTCGACGGGTACAACCAACTCGATTACCTTAGCGGGAAGGAAAAGGATTCTCCACGAAAGGAGTTTATTTATCTGAACGACGGGGCTGAAGTGGTTGCGATTCGCGTAGGCGATTGGAAGGCGACGTACTTGGAGAATCGCGCACACCAACTAGACGTATGGCGAGAACCTTTCGTTCATCTACGTCTGCCATTGCTTTTCAACCTTCGTCGCGACCCATTCGAGAAATCGCAACATAACTCGAATACCTATCACGACTGGATGATTGATAGAGCCTTCGTGCTCGTACCTTTGCAGGCCGTAGCGAGCAAGTTCCTCATGACATTGAAGGACTTCCCGCCGAGCCAGAAGCCAGGCGATTGGAGCCTTGATTCACTCGAAAAGCAGATCAAAGGCATGACGACTGGCGGGGAATAAGTCTCGCCTGTAATTCGACAACCGACGGGCCGCTCATCAGTGAGTGGCCCGTTTTTAATTTGAAACCAAATTTATGCACCACATGATACTCGCTCTTTCCGTTGCCTACCGTCAGCTTGACACCGCTCTTGTCGAACAGTTCGATCAGCCTGGCAAAGTCGAATAAGCGCCGAGTCAATCGATCGACAGCATACACCACCACATGTTCGAACTGGCCATGCTCGGCACAGGCCATCAGTCGCTGCATTTCCGGTCGTGCCAAAGTTTCACTCGACGATCCTGGATCTTGAAATACGTCAACCAGCCGCCAGCCAATACTCGACACCATTTCCCTACAGATTCCAAGCTGCGCATCACACGAAGCAAAGCTTGAATCGTTCGTACGCGATTGGCGTGTGTAGATGGCGCATCGTGGAGATTGCTGAGTCATTGCGGAGTATTGTATCAGCTACTATGCCCGAGGTATCTCTCACACTTGAGTATCTCGGGAGCTCGGACACTGCGAGCATTTTAGCAGCGATTTTTGGCTAGTTGAGCGAGAAGCGTTTCAATCTCGATTGGAGGAGTCCGGCGGGAAGAGCCCAAACAGTTGCTCAGCTTGGCGAATCTTGATGCGCCGCTCATGGTTGAGATCAAGCGCCTGGATCGTCACTCGGCCGACTTCTGTTTTGCCCACAAGAGTGTAGTCGTCCCACTCAAAATGGTCGGCCCAAACTTCAGATCGCGGATTGAAGAATGCAACCGCGGTGATGCTTGAGCTTGGCTGGGAAGAAACACGGTCAGCCTTGTGCAGATTGCAACTCGGACAAGCCAGGGCGAGATTGTTCGAATTGCTATGCCGGCCCTTCACGCGTGGCACTACGTGCTCGATGTGAAAGGTCGCTCCCTGCAGCGACTGGTGCATTTGGCAATACTCGCACCGCCCGCCAGCCCGCGCCGTTATGAACTCACGAGTCTCGTCTGCCACCGGCTGCTCGCTTTACGGTTTGCGGCCAAGTAGATGCAGAGCTTCAGCACGTACCAGGGAGAGGTGTTCACTCAGTTCGGCCAGCGCCGCTAGTTCCTTCCGTTCCTGGTCAGTCAGCAATCCTTCGTTATTGCGATCCATCAATTGCTGCAAATGCCGATCGGCCTGCTCCGGCAGCCGGAGAGTGGCGACGTTTTCGACCCATTGCAGGGGTGCATCGATAGTTGTGACCATTGGCATCCTCGAATCGTTAATCTCTTACCCAGACCCCTATTCTACGCAAAAAACGGCTTTCCGGTAGCTCAATCGGCCCTCGCGATGTAGCTGGATGTGGTTTCGTAACGCCCTTTTAGCACGAAAACATCGTGGCAGTTACCGTGCGTCCATGGCTTTACGTCAAAGCCGGGGCCGGTGTTGTTAACCGTAGGCATTCAAGTTCGAACTGAAGACCGAAAACACCTCGGGTTAACCGTCTGAGGGCAAGATCCGCACAGAATATGCGGAGGACACGACGCTCCTACGACAGTGCGCCGACCATTCTGAGGGCTCTCCGCTGATGTTCCCCGGCCACCAGTCCACTCGGCTTGACGGCGTTGTTTCCCCAAGTGAGTCCATGCTCCGATTGTCTTTTCGCATCTGCCTGGAACGACCCTTTTTTAGATTCGTTGGCTTTTTCTGCCCCTTCAGCGATCCAAACCTCGCATTAAGGGTAATCTAACGCAATCCCGTAACGAGTCTAGAAAGCCACTAACAATCCATCCTCAACTACAAATTACACAATTTGCGCAAAGGCTTTCGGCAGATTC
>Ga0164292_10002711_pt1 | contig 14441 bp, 8 predicted proteins | sample GEODES117metaG_FD_111486 | JGI IMG/M metagenome (GOLD analysis project Ga0164292, IMG submission 111486) | Eutrophic lake water microbial communities from Lake Mendota, Wisconsin, USA - GEODES117 metaG | ecosystem: Environmental > Aquatic > Freshwater > Lake | place: USA: Lake Mendota, Wisconsin... | reverse complement strand
GGGATCCCCCCGGAAGCAGCGGCCCGCCCGGTGGGCGGCCTGCACGGCTTCGGCCTGGTCACCCACATACACCACTTCCAGTCCAGCCCATTCCCTGAGCAGCTGGTCTGGAGCAGGGGGCTGACCGAACGGCGGGCAGCATCCCTTGCCCCCTGCCACCAGCTCCTGAGCCACCGCCAGCCAGCGGCCCAGGCAGCCGGCGTCATCGGTCCAGAGCTCAGCACTCAGCAGGGCGTGGGTGATCTCCTCTCCCCATTGCGCCAACTCATCCAGCGGCGCACTCGCCCTGGCGTAATAGCCCTGCTCCAAGTGCAACCGGCGCAGGGCCTCCAGCGGCGGCGGACACTGCATCCAGGGGAGCTCCTGGCGCTGCTCCCAGAACGGGGGATTGTGGTGTTCCCGGCGCAGCTCGGCGAGAACCGGCGCCAGGCTCTCCGGATTGGCCAGCAGAGGCTGAAGCACAGCCAGTTCGTTGCTGTCCAGTTCGATCAGCAGGCTGTACTGCCAGTCGAGAATGGGCGGAGGATCCAGCCGCTCCACCAGTCGCCGCTGCCAGGCCGCCGCCAGATAGGCCATCCGCTCAAACGCCCCGGCAGAAAAACGCACCCCCTCACTCCAGGCGGCTTCGAGCACGGCCAGCAGGGCAGGAGCAGCGGCGCGGGCCCTGCTGCCGCGTGGGAGATGCCACACAAAGTCGTCCAGGGCCGCTTCGATGGCCTCAAAGTCGGCGGTGAGCAGTGGCCCCAGATCCAGCTGCAGCGGGTTGGCGCTCTGCTCCGCCGCCAGCAGCACCAGTTCGGCCAGTCCTGGCTCCGGCTCCGGAACAGCCACTGCTGTCGCACCGGCAGCAGGGGGATGGGCCACGAGCGGAGCCAGATCCGGATCCAGCAGCTCCAGCGCCAGGCGGGCCCGGGTGAGCAACGTATCCCGTTGCGGCTCCAGGTGAGCCTCCAGCGGGAAGGCCGCGAGAGAGTCGCAGAGCCACACCAGATCGGCCGGCTCCGGATTTGCTGGCGAGAGCAACAGGTGTGCCTCAGCCTCCAGATGGCACCGGGCCTGTTGCAGCACCCAAGACGGCGCTGGTGCCAGCAAGCGGTCCAGCCGCAGCAGTAGCGTGAAGGCCCGGCGGCGGGCCTGCTGGGGATCGGCAGCGGCCGCTTCGCCACGCTCGTCCTCAATCAACGCCGACCAGTAAGCCGCTCCGTCCTGGACCAGCTGCTGCTCCAACACCGCCAGCCACTCCGGAGGCTGAAACGGCAGCCCATGGCCCAGCTTCAGGCGTTCTGCCAGGCGCCAGCACACCTCCGCTCGCAGATGGGGCGCAGGTGGGTTGGTGCTGTTGCTGTTCACTGCCCCGTGCACTGCAGCCGTGAGTGAGGCCAGCAGCTCGCCGTAGCGTGCCCAGTAGGAGGGCGCCTGGGCTGGCAGGGCCTGGCCCAGAGCGATCACCAGCTCCAACAGGGCGTCATGGTGCTGGAAAGCCTCCAGCCACTGGCCGGACGCCAATGCGTCTTCGCAGCAACGCAGCCGCAGCTCGGCCTGCTGCCCGGTGAGCTGGGCCCGCGTGAAGCCACTCTCCGCGCTGGTGCGCAGTTCCTCCAGCAACGCCAGGCGCGCCTCCTGGCTCAGCGGCAGCCTCTGCAGTGCCTCCAGCGAGAGAAAGGCACCCGACTGGGAGCCTGAGGGGTCTGTTTGAGCAGACAGAGCAAGTGCAGCAGGGTTGAACAATTATCGAACACCCGATCCCAACGGACTGTCTCAGGCAATCCCTGCCAGTGCTGCGCGGCATGATGGCGTCATTACGCCCCCTTCGGAACGCTTCCGTGCCGGCTGGCCTGCCCCAGGAACTGCAACGGCTCGCACGGGGCCCCCTGGTGGGCGAGTTCGAGGGCTTCGCGCCCACCGGTGGCCTGGTCGGCTGGGTGTGTGTCACCCCGGGCAGCGATCCCAGCGTCAGCGGCTCGCCACTCACCGTGCGGCTGCTGCTCTCAGACCTGCTCAACCCCAGCCGCTCCCTGAGACTGGCCGACCTGGTGGCGCAGCGTCCCAGACCTGATCTGCCCCTCGTCGACCTCAGCCGCGACTGCGGTTTTCTGTTTCTGGGTCACTCGGGCGTGGAGTTGCCGCCCCACAGTGTGGGCCTGGTGCTGCGCGCCTTGGCCCGCCTGCCCGACCGAGAAGAAGCACAGGACAGCTGGCAGGAGCTGGCCGGCAGCCCCCTCCGCCTGGACAGCGAAAGCCATGCCCTGCTGCAGGAACTCTGTCGCATCGGCCTGGGACGCCCGGCACGGCTCACCGGCCTGAGCGGCCATCAACTGTGCGGCTGGGCCTCGGGCAGTGCCCCCCTGCAGCTGAGGATTGACGGCGGCGATAACCCCTTGCCCCTACCCCAGCCGGACCCCCTGCCCCGCGGCGAGTGGCCGATCCAACTCGACCTTCCCACCGGCGTGTGCGATGGCTGCGTGCACCACCTGCAGCTGGAAACAGCCGATGGCGAGCTGATCGATGAGCGGCTCGAGCTGGTGCCCTTCCAGCTCACCCCCTGGCCAGCCCTGCTCCAGCACGGCCAGGCTCCTTTCCCCGACCAGCTCTCCCCGCTGGCCCGCGAGCGCCAGCGCAGCCTGCTGCTCTGGCTGGAGCATGCCGACCGCCATGGCCAGCCCCTGCCACCCCAGCTGCCCCTCTGGCAGCGGCTGCTCAGCCAGCCGCTCCGCCGTGATGGCGAAGGCACAGCCCTGCCTCCCGGCACGGAACCCGGCGCTGATGGTTCCCCCCAGCCACGGCAACCCCTGCAGTTGCCGGTGAGCGACCAGCCGCGCGCTTCGATCGTGATCCCGATGCACGGCCAGTACCCCAGCACCCGCCGCTGCCTGGCCGCCATCGCCTACGCCCCCACCAGCGTTCCCTACGAGCTGATCGTGGTGGATGACGGCTCCAAAGACGACTCCGCCCGCTGGCTGGCCGAGGAAGCACCGGCGGTGCGGGTGGTGCGCCACGACTTCGCCCGCGGCTTCAACCAGGCCTGCTGCAGCGGTGCAGCCGTGGCCCGAGGCGAGGTGATCGTGCTGCTGAACAACGACACTGAACCCTGCGCCCACTGGCTCGAGGAGCTGCTGGCGCCCTTTGCGCAGTGGAGCGACACAGGCCTGGTGGGGGCCCAGCTGGTGATGGCCAATGGTCGCCTGCAGGAAGCGGGTGGGATCGTGTGGGGCAACGGCGAACCCTGGAACTACGGCCGGGGCGGCAACCCCTACGACCCCCGCTATGCCTATGCCCGCCAGGTGGACTACTCCAGCGGCGCGGCCCTGGCCATCCGCGCCGAGCTCTGGCGCCAGGTGGGCGGCTTCAGCCCTGAATTTTCCCCGGCCTACTACGAGGACACCGACCTGGCCTTCAAGGTGCGCGAGGCGGGGCTGCAGGTGCGCTACGCGCCCATGGCCCGGGTGATCCACCACGAAGGCGTGAGCAATGGCAGCGACACGGAGGCGGCCGAGGGGCTCAAGCGCTACCAGACCATCAACGCACCTCTGTTTGAAAAAAAGTGGGCTGCCGCCTTTGAGGGCCCAAGCGAACCCAATCCCAGCGATGCCGAGCGCATCAAGGACCGCGGCATTGTGGGTCGGGCCCTGTTCATCGACCACGACACGCCCCGTCCCGATCGGGACGCCGGCAGCCATGCCGCCTTGGTGGAGATGGAACTGGTCCAGGCCCTGGGCTGGAAGATCAGTTTCCTGCCCGCCAACCTGGCCTGGCTGGGCAGCTACACCGAAGCCCTGCAGCGCCAGGGTATCGAAGCCCTGCATGCCCCGTTTGTGCTCTCCCTGGAGCAGTTGCTGCGCGAGCGGGGCAGTGAATTCGATCTGATCTACATCACGCGCTACAGCGTGGCCAGCGGCGCCCTGCCCCTGATCAGCCGCCATGCCCCCCAGGCCCGCATCCTGTTCTGCAATGCCGATCTCCATCACCTGCGCGAACTGCGGGCCGCCCGGGCCCAAGGGCTGGAGGGCGAGGCTGCCGAACGGGCTCTTGAGCAGGTGCGCGACGTGCAGCGCCAGGAACTGGAGGTGATCCGCCAGGTGCACCTCACCTTCAGCTATTCCGACGTGGAGCAGGCGGTGATCGAGGCCGAGACCCTCGGCGCCGCCCCCACGGCCACCTGTCCCTGGGTGGTGGAGGGGCCCAGTGAGCCGGCCCCCCTGGAGGGGCGCGGCGGCCTCGCCTTCCTCGGCAGTTATGGCCATCCCCCCAACCGCGAGGCCATGGCCTGGTTTCTGGCCGAGGTTTGGCCGGCGCTGTGGGAGCGCTGCCCCTGGCTGCGGCTGCACCTCTACGGCAGCGGCATGCCCGCCGATCTGAACGACAGCTGGGGCTCGATTCCGGGCGTTGCCCTGGAGGGCTGGGTGGCCGATCCAGCCACCGTGTACAGCCGCCATCGTGTGTTTGTGGCCCCTCTGCGCAGTGGAGCCGGCCTCAAGGGCAAGGTGGCCGCCGCCGCCGCGCACGGGATCCCGCAGGTGCTCAGCCCCCTGGCCGCCGAGGCCACTGGACTGCGCCACGGCCAGGAAATCCGCATTGCCCGCACCATGGAGGATTGGATTCAGGCTGTGGAGCAGCTCTCCTGCGATGACGACCAGTGGCGCGCCATGAGCGCAGCGGGTCATCGCTATGCCCAGCACACCTGGAGCAGGGAGCGGGGCCTCGAGCTGATGGCCCAGGCCCTGCAGCGCCTCAACCTGCCCGTTCGCTCACCCGCATGACCGCAGCATCCAGCCGTGAGAACCTGCCGGAACCGCTCTCCGGAGTCCCGGAACAAGCGGTGGTGGAACTCGGGTTTGACTTCCCCTGGCTCACCCTCGGAGAACTCAACCGGCTGGTGCGCCAGCAGGGGCTCGCCCGCCGCCTGGCCCGGGCATGGGTGATCGACGAACTGGTGCGCAGCATCCCGCTCGAGCCGGAACGGGAACGGCAGCTGATCCAGCAGTTCATCGACGCCCAGGGCATTCGGGCTGGGAAGCAGCTGGAGGAATGGCTCCGGCACCAGCGACTGCTGGAGGCTGATCTGCCGGTGCTGGCCACCCAGAGCGCCCGCCTCGAGCAGTTCCGTCGCCTGCGCTGGGGTGATGAGGTGGAGGTGCAGTTTCTGCGCCGCAAGCCCGATCTCGACCAGGTGGTGTACTCCCTGCTGCGAGTTGGCGACCAGGCACTGGCCGAGGAGCTGTACCAGCGGCTTCGTGACGATGGCGCCGACTTCGGGGATCTGGCGGAGCGGCACGCCGAGGGTCGGGAGCGGCTGAGCCGCGGCCTGATCGGGCCACTCCCGATCAGTTCGGCCCACGCCTCGATCGCCTCCCGGCTGAGGATCGGCCAGCCGGGCCAACTCTGGCCGCCATTCGCGGTGGAGGGTGTGTGGGTGGTGGTGCGCCTGGAGCAGAAAATTCCTGCCCGCTTGAACGATCCCACCCGTTCACGCATGATGACTGAATTGTTCGAGCAGTGGGTCGAGGAGAGAGTTGATCTGATCCTGGCCGGTGAGCCCCTGCCGGCCCTGCCCCCCTTCCAGCAGCCATGACCACCGCCCCCAGCCCATCGCTGCTGCTGCAACACGAGCCCTTTAATCGGCTGCCAGCCGATCTGCTCGCCCTGCTCGACCCGCTCCTGGAGCCCTGCCGCTTTCGCCTGGGGCAGACGATCCTGCTCCCCGATGTGCTGCCGCAGGGGGTGTTGTTGATCCGCAGTGGCCAGTTGCGCAGCCTGGCACCCGCGCCCCGGGGCCAGGGCTTGCGCACCATCGAGCGCCTGTCCACGGGTGCGATCGCCGGCTGGGTGGGCCTGCTGCGCCAGCAGCCCTGTGAGCACCTGCGGGCCACCACCGACGTCCAGGCCCTGTTGCTGCCCGCCGGCCCATTCGTTGAGCTGCTCGACGGTCACCCCAGCCTGGCCGCCGCTTTCCAACGGCGGCTGGCCGCCGCCGAGCTGCACGCCCTGCTCCTGGCCCTGGCACCCCAGCACCCCTGGGCCCAGGAGCAACTGGAGGCCTGGCCTGAACCTCTGCAGAGCAGCTGCGTCAGCAGCCTGGCTCCCGGCGGCGAGAGCAATCTCGTGCTCCCACCGGGCTACCGCTGGTTTGCCAGCAGCGGCCGTCCGCTGGCCGAACCCTGGCCTCTGCACGACCCGCCAACCCTCGCTCCGCTGCCCGCCGGTAGCCCCTGGCTGCGCCTGATCGGCCTCAGCGCGCCCGAGGATCCCAGCCCAGGCCAGCCCGACGCCGCCGCCACCACCCCCACCACGGTCACAGCCGAAGTACTCGCCGACGACGAGTACAGCAAATCGCCCGAATCACCCCCGCCGCGGGCCCAGCCCGGAGAGCTGCGCCTGCAGCCAGCCAGTACGCCCCGGGACATCGCCGTCTCCCTCTGCTCCTGCCTCTGCGACTACTTCGGCCTGCCGCTGAACCGCGACTCGCTGCTGCACCAGGTGGACGGCATCCTCCAGCGCCAGGACGCCATCAACCTGGTGAACCTGGGCCAGATCATGGACACCCTGGGCCTGCGGGTGACCCTCAACCGCCTGCCCGTGGACCGTCTGGCCCGCGTTCCCACCCCGGCGGCCCTGATGCAGAACGGCCGCATCGGCCTGCTGGATGGGGTGGATGGCGATGGCATGGCCCGGCTGCTGGAGGCTGAGCTGGGTGCCCTGCGCGTGCCCTGCCAAGAGCTGGCAACCCACGAGGGCGGCCTCACGGAACTACTGCTGTTCGAGAAGAAGGACGACGCCAAAACCGCCAACTTTGGCTGGGGCTGGTTCAGGCCCTACCTGAACCAACACCGGCGTGCCTTGATTGAGGTGTTGATCAGCTCCATCGTGATCAATGTGCTGCGCCTGACCTTTCCCCTTGGAGTGCTCGTTCTGCTACGAGAAGTCAGCCCCAGCGGCCAGATGGCCCCCTTATTCAGCATTGCAGCAATCATGCTGCTGGCAATTGTCCTAGAAGCACTATTAAAGAGCCTTCGCACATACATCTTTTCTGACGCTGCAAACCGCATCGATCGCGACGCAAAAAGCAGCGTGCTGGACCACCTCATTCGACTGCCCCAAGGCTTTTTTGACAGCCGCCCGGTGGGAAGAGTAATCTTTTATTTCAACGAACTAGACAGGCTAAGAGATATTTTTCTTGGCAACACGCTCCTCTACCTTGTAGATCTATTATTCGTTCCAATTTATTTACTCGCTGTTCTTGCTGTCAGCCCAGTGCTTGCAGTCGTCAAACTAGCCATGGTCCCAGTGATAATTGGAATCGGCCTTATATCTAACCCAGCTATTAAGTCCCAAATCAAGCGCACAAAGTCGGAAGCAATACGAACCTATAGCTTTTTAACTGAAGCCGTCACAGGAATACAAACAATTAAGGCTCAAAATGCAGAGCTTAAGACTCGCTGGGAGTTCGATGATCGTTACACCCGCTTCCTGGGCGAGGATTTCAAGCTCCGGGTCCTCAGCGACTCCAGCTCAAACCTTCTGGCTTTCGTCAACGAGTTCAGTCAACTTATTTTCATCGTCGTAGCAGTTGCTTTGATTATTCAAAATGTAATCGGCATCGGCGAATTGTTTGCCGCACGCATTCTAGGAGGTTACATCGTAAGTCCCCTCACCAATCTGCCTCGCCAATGGCAGCAGATCCAGTTGGCGACCCAGGCCCTTGGCATTGTCGCTGATGTGATCGATCGGCCCACCGAACAGAGCCTCGCCGAAAGCCAGACCATTCCCATGCCGCCTCTGCAGGGTCGCGTGGAGTTTCGCCATGTGAGCTTTCGCTACCGCGACGAGGGCCCGCTCAACCTGGAGGGTGTCAACCTCTCGATCCCGGCTGGAGCGTTCGTGGGGCTGGTGGGCGGCTCGGGCAGCGGCAAATCCACCCTGCTCAAGCTGCTGCCGCGCTCCTACGCCCCCCTTGAGGGATCGGTCCTTGTGGATGGTCTCGACATCAGCAAGGTGGAGCTCTATTCCCTGCGCCGGCAGATCGGCGTTGTGCCCCAGGAATCGATGCTGTTTGATGGTTCGATCCGCGACAACCTCCTGCTGGTGAAGCCCGATGCCAGCGCTGCCGAAATGATCCGGGCCGCCCGCATCGCCTGCGCCCACGATTTCATTATGGAATTGCCCCGCGGCTACAACACCGATGTGGGTGAGCGGGGGGCGGGACTCTCCGGAGGCCAGCGCCAGCGGCTGGCCTTGGCCAGAGCCGTGCTGCAGAATCCGCGCATGCTGGTGCTCGATGAAGCAACCAGTGCTCTTGACGCCAGCACCGAACGCCAGGTGTGCATCAATCTGCTCGAGGCCTTCCGCGGTCGCACCGTGTTCTTCATCACCCACAGGCTGGCCACCGTTCGCCCTGCCGATGTGATCGTGCTGATGGACAAAGGTGCCATCATGGAGATGGGCAACCACCAACAACTCCTCGACCAGCAGGGCTGGTATTACGCCCTTTACCGCAGCCAGAATCAGGAGGGCACAACCTGATGGTGAACCCATCCAGCGGGCTGGAGGCCCTCTACGAGCGTTGCCTCACCTGGCTGCGTTCCCCTCGCCTTGCCCGCTCCAGGCGGTTCGGCGGCCACAAGGTTTCCGAACCATCGCCCACGCTGGAATCAGTGGATCTGGTCGGTGGGGATCACGGCACCACCAACCAACCCACCACCTTTGGCCGCCTGCCCACCCCCAGCGAACAGGCCTCAGCCCAGCCAGCCCCTGCCCCTGGCCTGGCGAGGAATCCGCTCCCATCCTCCACGCTCACGGCCAACGGCAGCGCTCCCACCACCCCCTGGACGTTCAGCCAGACGGTGCTGCTGCGCAAGCAGAACCGCAGCTCCAGCGTGTTGGTGTGGACTGGCATTGGCACGGTGGCCGCTCTCGGGCTCTGGGCGGTGACCGCACCCCTGGCCGAAACCATCGCGGTGGAGGGCAAGCTGGAGCCTGGCATTCCCACCAAACGCATCGACACCCCCGTGCCCGGCGTGGTGGAAGCGGTTCTGGTGAAAGAGGGGCAGAAGGTGCGCAAGGGGGATCCCCTGGTGCGCTTCGATCTGCGCGAGCCGCGCAGCAGGCTGGCCACGGCCGAAAGCATCCGCAGCCGGCTCCTGAACGAAAATCAGATCGCCGCCGCCACCCTGGGCGACGCCACGGCTGGAGCCTCGCTCACGGCCAACCAACGCCTGCAACTCGCCAGCCAGGACCAGGAGCTGGCCAGTCGCCGCGAAGCCGCACGCCAGGAATTGCGCAAATCCCAGGAGCGCCTCGCTGGACAGCGAGCCAGCCTCGCCACCTATCAGAACATTGCCAACCGGTTCGCTGGTCTGGTGGCCCAGGGAGCAGCCAGTGAAGTGCAGTTGCTGGAAGCCCGCCAGCGGGTGCAGGAGACCGAAAGCTCGATCGCCCAGGAGCAGCGTGAAATCGCTCGCCTGGAATCATCGCTGATCAACACCAGTGCCACCACCAATGTGGAGTTGCGCCGCAAAGTGGAAGAAAACCTCCGCCAGATCGCTCAGCTGGATAATGACATTCGTCTTGCCCGCCAGCAGATTCAGTTCGGCCAGCTCACGGCCCCCGCCAATGGCACCGTATTCGACATCGAGGTGAGCCCAGGCAGCGTGGTGGCCCAGGGCACAGGGACCAGCGCCTCTGCAAGTGGCAAGTCGCTGATGAAGGTGGTGCCCGATGAAGCGCTGCGAGCACGGGTGTACCTGCCCAACCAGGCCATTGGTTTCGTGCAGCCCGGCCAGAGGGCCGATCTGCAGATCCAGGCCTTCAACGCCAGTGATTTCGGCACGGTTCCTGCCGTTGTGGAACGGATTGGATCCGATGCTCTGCCTGCCGAAGAACAGCAACGGGTTCTCGGGACCGATTCATCTGGCCTCTACTATCCTGCGGTGATGCGTCTTGAACGCCAGAGCATTCCCTTGGGCAACTCAGAAGCGCCGCTCCAGGCCGGCATGAGTCTCACCGCGAACATCACCTTGCGGGAGCGGCGCTTCATCAACGTGTTCACAGGCTTCTTCGAAGATCAACGCCGCAATCTCGAGCGGATGCGCTGATGGGGCAGCGTGATCGCGATCCCCGCCGGCATCCCTGGTGGGACCACGTCCCAGCAAGCCAGAGAACAACAACCCTCTGGCGACGACGCTGGCAATTGCTGAGAGCTGCCCTGTCGACCCAGAGCACGAAAATCGTCGTGACCTTTCTGGTTTATGGAGCCTTCACCCTCGCCATTGCCAGCTCGGGGGTGGGAGCGATGGGCGCCCTGACGCTGATCCCACTTGTGGTGCTGCCGGCACTGGCGGGGCTGGCTTGGTGGCTCACCTGGAAGGAGTTTCACCACTAGGAGCACTGCTCTGAGGGGCAGCGTTTTCCCATTCCCCTGTCAGGTTATGGCCGCTGATCCACTGCTTTGCGGCTGCCCATAGATCGATGAAATCTCACGCACCAGCCAAACTGGCATGTGCTGCTCACCACCCCCAAAGGCGATCTTGCCGGGGGCGTAGAAAGGGAGCACAGCCATCAGTGCATTGATCGCACCCGGTTGGCTCATATCAGCCACGAAGCGAGCCAGCTGCTGCCTTAACTGCCGGTCCTCATCATTAAGCGCTCTTGAGCTGAACCCTGATGCCAGCAAGGCACGGTACAGATCGCCGACGCTGCTGCGATACACCTCCTCAAGCTGGGCGGAGGGAGCATCGAGCCAGATCTGGCCCAGCAGACGCCGGAGGCTGGCCAGTTGCTGATTCACTTCGCCATCCTCAGGATCAATCACATGGAGATTGATCAGGCCATTGGTCTTGGTCTGAAAATCCGCAGTCTGGACGATGGCCAGGGCCTCATTTCCGCCTTGGGGCGACAGCCGCGGAAACTTGAGCTCCACCTGGTGTGGAGCCCGCACCGGAGCCGTGGTTGGCGGTGATGCTGCTGGTTCGGGCATGGTCGCCATGCGAAGACTCGGGGCCTGGCCATAGCCCTGGCCCGCTGGAGCGATCAGGGCCGCAGGCCGCCACACCTGTTGCAGCAGCTGGGGATCAAACAGCCTGGCGTAATCCTCCTGCAGCCAAACCGGCACCTGCCGGAGAGGATCCGCCACCCGCATGGTTCCCGGGGCGAAATAGGCCATGGCCGCCAACAGCACATTGGTGGTTTCAGGCCGTTCAAAGGCGGACATCAACCGCTGTGAGAGGCTGTCTCTCCACACTCGCTCCTCGTGCAGCAAAGGTTCCCGTGGGAGGCGACCGGCCAGCAGTACCCTGTAGCTCTCACCAATCGCAGAGCGGTAAAGGGACTCCAGTTGATCCACCGGAGCAACGAGCCAGAACTGGGCCAGGCACTGGCGGGCCAGACGGGCTTCCACCAGAGACACCTGAGACGGATTGCTCTCAAAATTCTGGAGTATTCCTGCAACCCGGGCAGCCGACCAGGGAGCCACCTTCGGGGTTCCTCCCAGCCGGGTTGCCGACAGGCGCGGGTCCTCCACAAGCGTGTCAACCGAAGGCAGTGCTCCATCGGCAGCAGTGACCGCCGAACGACGGCCAAACAGGCGGGTCCAAAGGGACATTCAGCATGAGCAAGCAACCTGCACCGATCGTAAGAGACATCAGTTGCGGCCTCCCCAACTCCAGCATTCAGCCGAAATGCCGGGCCAATTCCCCCAGCACCTGCTCCACCACCATCCCCCACTCTCCCGGCACGGACTGCCGAAACAGGCGCAGGCCCGGATACCAGGGGGTGTCATCACGTCCTCTCAGCCAGCGGGGAGCGGCGCTGAAAGGAAGTAAAACCCAGTCTTGCCGCTGCATCGCCCCAACAAGATGGGCCATGGCCGTGTCCACCGTGATCACCAGATCCAGACCGGCCACAACCTCGGCAGTGGCTGCAAAGTCGGCATCTTCGGCGAGGGACTCCACTCCCGCCTGACGCCAGCGTGATCCCATCCCCTGATCAAACCCGAATTGCAGCAACACCGGCTGACAACCCAATGCATGCAAGCCATCGACCAGGCGGCGCAGATCCTCGTTTCCCAAGCTGCGGCGGTGATACTCCCGCATCGTTACAGGATTGCTCAGCTTGCGACCCGCAGCCCACACCAGCCCCACCCGGCGCCTGCCTGCGGGTTGGGACCAACGCGGCGACCCGAGCCAGACCGCCCGCGGAGGAATGGGTGCCCCCTTCAGCAGAGCAGGCAGGCTGAGCAATGAAACATGCCATCCAGGCCATGGTGCAGCGGAGCCCGTGGCGGGCTTGGCTTGAACCAACGGCTGGGGTTGAAGATCTCCAAGCGCCTCACGCAGCAATTCCACCAGGCAGGACTCCACCTCCAGGGTGAGCGGCGCTGCATCGCCCCCCCGCTGCCAGCAGAGAGGGCCGAGCCAGCGCAGGTGCTGCAAGGTGTCCCCCAGGCCCTGTTCACTCCACACCAGCAGGGGCTCCTTCCATCCCGCTGGCTCACCGCGCCAGGCCTGCGCAGAATCGCGCCAGGGTTCCACACCAGCAAGCTGCCAGCGCCATTCGGCCAGGGCATAGCTGGACTCATAGTTCTCAAGGCCTCCGAGCAGCTGGCTGTGATTCCAGGCCGTGAGCGGGCTATCACCATGGGCGCGACTGAACGCGTAGGCCCGATCCGCTGCTTCAAAGGCCCGAAGATCCACCAGCACGTTTCCCAGGCCACGAAACAGCACTGGATCCTCCGGAGCCAAGAGAATGGCCTGGCGATAGGCGTCCAGAGCTTCCCGTGGACGGTCGGCAATCCAGAGCGCATTACCACGATTGCCACCGTAACGGTGGTCTCGTGGATACAGAGTGCTGAGCCGTCCATAGGCATCGGCCACAAGCCGCCAATCTGCAGGAGTGGCAGCCTCCGCCTCCAGCGCTGCCACCTCGGCCAGCAGGAGGAGGCCCTCATGGGTGCCCTTCCCGCTTGGGAGGTCAGTTGCTGTTGATTGATCCTGCAGAGCGCCACCCAAAACGCAAAGTCCTGGCAGACTGGCGCCAGGAATACCGCACAATAACAGCGCAAAACCCTTGCCATCACTGAGATTGTCGCGACGCACACACCTTGGCGAGCCGGGGGGGGACAAGTCAGAAACTGCACATATGCCTGCAGAGCAAGTGGAATGTGCGGTAAATTCGATGCAACCGAGTTTGGCGACTATCTTTGGCTAACACAGTCAGTTTCTTTGAAGGGAGCTTCAGTGTCGGCGTCACCAGCAGGCCAGGCACTAATAATGTTGTGGTGGACGAAGCTCCCGGAGGTTTTCGCCTCTTCAATGATGATGGCTCAACTATCGTGGGCCTGGGTCTCCTCTCTGACGAAGGAGGCATCAACATTCTTATTGGCGATCCTGATACTACGGGCAATATCCTTGAAGTTGATAATGCCGATTTGAATCTTATTGCTGGCAAAGATAGGCTTGAGGTCCTAGGCTCTGGTAAAAAAATTGAAGCTTCACTGAGCGGCGGTGACCGGCTCATCTTCGATGGTAGAGGTGCGAAAAGTGATTTCGATACAACTACCTCCGAATCACGAACTGTTGTTCGCTTCCGAGGCAATGATATTTCAGGCAATGTTTCGCGAGGTAATGAGTTCAACCTTGGATCCACTAAAGATAAGCTTGTCTTTGGCGGCACTGTTCGCAACTCTGTTATCAACGACCAAGGCGGAAAAGATCTCTATCGCTTCCGCGGTAATGTAACAAATACTGAAATCAATCTGGGCGCCGATTCTCAAGCCAGGATTGAACTCAGCCGCAATGGCATTGTTGACGGGCTACGCATCACCGGCGCTGATCAAGATGACGTACTCTTTATTGGATCCAGCGAATATAGGTACCAAGGCGATCAAACTTGGGCAAGCATTGAAGATCCAAGAGATACCAGGCAATTTTGATTCTATGCTTTTAACATCACAGTAATAACATCAAGGCCGGTTTTACCGGCTTTTTTTTGTCCGTATGAAATCTAACAAGCGTGCAGAAGCCATTCAGGACTCGCTTGCTGCTCAGAGATTCACCCAGGCTCACACCCAGCTGGTGGGGTGGCTACGGGAGTGGGTCGCTGAACTGGATGCCTGTCCTGCTCGTGACTCGCTGCGACAGCCGGAACTCTGGAATGCCCTGGCTGCCTACGCCGATCTCAGTGGCGACTGCTCTCTCAACGAACGTTTCTGGCAACTCATGGATCGATTGCCAGCACCATGGGCTCCTACAGAGGAACGTCTGCCGATTCCGGTTCTAGGAGTTCCAATCCTGAATCAAGCACATCTGCTGAGACGATTGATGGAAAGCCTTGATTATCCAGTTGATGTGCTCGCTATTGTAGATAACAGCAGCGATTGCTCCCGGCCAGAAGCGCCATCGGCCCTCTCCAACGAACTGAATCGTATCAAAGCAGAGGGGCATCCACTGATT
>Ga0164292_10002708_pt1 | contig 14450 bp, 14 predicted proteins | sample GEODES117metaG_FD_111486 | JGI IMG/M metagenome (GOLD analysis project Ga0164292, IMG submission 111486) | Eutrophic lake water microbial communities from Lake Mendota, Wisconsin, USA - GEODES117 metaG | ecosystem: Environmental > Aquatic > Freshwater > Lake | place: USA: Lake Mendota... | reverse complement strand
GGTACTGCAAAGTCAGACATCGACAGTAGCTTTCTTTTTAATATCTTCGATCTAGAAGAAGCCGATACCTTAGTAAAGGGGAAGGGAACCATAACGTACTCAATTAGAAGAGACACACTGGAAGGGGTTTTATCTGAATGCGACGAAAATTCGTCTCTTAGACTTGGAACAATGTATAAGGTTACAACCAAAGAAGAGATATTGGCGATGTACAAAAGAATAGTAGATGAAGGCGGCGAGGGAGTGATAGTTAAAAATGATCATTTATACGAGTGCCGCAGGAGCAAAAATTGGGTTAAGATAAAAGAAGTTAATGAATGTGATCTTAAAATAACCGGATGGTATCCAGGTGAAGGCAAAAGAGAGGGATTCATAGGTGGATTTATTTGTACCGATTATTCAGAAACATTGCATGTTAAAGTAGGATCGGGATTTACGGATCACGATCTTGCAGAGCTTAGCACTGATCCTGATTCATTAAAGGGCAGAATAATAGCAGTAAACTATAATGTTACCATCACGGATAAATTTGGTAATAGAAGTTTATTCTTGCCTAGATTTATCGAATTAAGACACGATAAGTCGGAAGCAGATGATATGAATATTCTTTTTAAATGAAATTAAACAGCTTTTTTATCCTATAATATAAGATATGGTTCAAGAATTATTAACAGAAAAATTAAGACCTAAAGAGTTAAGACACATGATCCTGCCTGAAAGGATTAGAAACCAATTTTCTTCAGGAGTGCAGCAGAATGTTTTGTTGACTGGATCACCGGGATGCGGCAAAACTTCTACCGCAAAAATCCTTTCTAAGGATCACCCCACAATGTTCATAAACGTATCTGATGAATCATCTGTTGATACGGTTAGAGACAAGATTAATGATTTCTGCATGATGGCTTCTATCATCGGAGGGAAAAATGCTATTAAGATAGTTGTGCTGGACGAGTTTGATGGTGCATCAGACCAATTCTATAAAGCACTTAGAGGCACCATAGAAAAATTTGCACACACAACAAGATTCATTGCAACTTGCAACTGGATAAATAAAGTCCCCGAAGCAATCCAATCCAGATTTGAAGTGATCAGTTTTGATCCTATCAATACACAGGAGGAAGAATACATGAAGGACGAATGGAAGAAAAGAATCAATCTCATTCTCAATAAACTTGGTATTTCTATTGATGAGCCAAGTTTAGAGGAATTTGCAAGACTATACTTCCCAGACTTAAGATCTGCACTTAATAAAATACAGAGTTTACAAATATCTGGAATAACGGTACTAGATCTTGAAAAAATTAAAGATTCCGGTTGGTCGTACATAGATCTTTACGAAATGCTAGCAACATCACACGATCCTGTTAAAAATTATCAATATGTTGTTGGCAACTTTTCAACGAAGGTTGATGATGTTATGAGCGCTATCGGAAGTGAATTTATAGATTGGCTAATTAAGAAACACCCAGATAAAGCTAAATTCGTACCTGCAATTATAGTTGAAACAGCAAACCACCAGGCGCAAAGGAGCCAGGTAATCGATCCTGTTGTAAGTCTTCTTTCACTTATTTTTAGCATCCAAAAATTATTCGTATAAAAATGCAATTACTACCAGTTACATTAACCAAAAACGGCTATTACTACAAGCAGATAAAAAAAGGAAACAAATCCGCTATCTACGAACAAACTTGCGATGAATCACCAAGCCCCATTTCATATGAGGTTTTTAGAATTAAGATCGATAAGGAAAAAGTAGTATTTGGCCAACTTTTACCCGAGAAAGAGATATTTCCAGGTAATGAGGATTTTGGTAAATGGGCTTGGACCTTTCACAATCTAGAGCAAGCATTGCTGAGATTTGAATTATTAGAGAATGAGGTTATCACGGACACTATAGAGGATGAGATATCCGTAGATCCTGATGAAGAGGAGGATATAGAGGATAATGGTTGATCACATAGTACTGGGGGTTGAATCTAGTATCAAAAGAATAATACTGGTAGGTAAGGGTGGATCTGGGAAAGATCATCTCAGGAAAATTTTGGAGAACGAGGGTCTAAATTATTGTGTCAGTCACACTACAAGACCAATAAGGGAAGGTGAACAGGAAGGAAAGGACTATTTCTTCGTTTCCGGACCCATTTTTTTGGGAATGATAGAAGATGGTTACCTATACGAAAATGTTATATTCAACACCTGGTATTATGGAATATCCAGGGAGCAATTTAAAAAAGGGGACCTTTTAATTATGACACCAAATGGTGTTTCCGCATTAACCAAGGGAGATAGAAAAAGCTCGGTTGTTATTTATATAGACATAGATGAGGATACCAGGAGACAAAGAATGTCTATTAGAAGAGATTCAGATCAGACCGAAAGAAGGTTAAAGGCGGATTTTTTAGATTTCGAAAACTTCACGGACTTTGATCTAAGGATTACAGACCCATCATTTACAATAGAGACTTTTTACTCTCTTTTAAAATCAAAATAAAATATGATAAACTTATTATTTGATTCAAATTATTTATTTCATAAAACGCTTGGAGTTTTCGCAGGGTACGGAAGCGTAGATCCATCTGAGATATTTTCGACCCTGGATGAAAGAGCAGCTTTTATTAGGAAAGTCAGTATGGACCTATGCGCATCTTTAAAATCTTTGCCATCTGGTGGAAAGGTAGTTATGTGTGTTGATAGCAGATCATGGAGAAAGGATATTGAGATAGTCGGAGGCGGCTATAAAAGTAACAGGGTCAAGGACGAAACCGTAGATTGGTCAATCTTTTACCAAATGATGACTTCTTTTGCTGAGCATCTCGAGAAAATTGGTTTTGTATTTTCTAAGGTAAATGGAGCGGAGGGAGATGATCTTCTTTATTTCTGGGCAAGACATTTCAACACAGCGGGAGAAAATTGTATAGTTGTTTCTGCAGATAAGGATCTACATCAGCTAGTTAAAAACACTAAGAATGGATCATGGACTGCAGTATGGAATAATAATTCTAAAAATAGCGTGTTGTATGTTCCCCAGCTATGGAAAGAACAGCTAGAAAGCAAGCAAGAGGTATCTATTTTTGATATGGGTAATTCATTAGATCCGTCTAAGGAAAAACTAAAAGAGTTTGCATCTAAAGTAAAGGTAGAAGAGATTTATTCACGTGTGGTGTCAATAGAAAAGATACTAAGCGGTGATAAGGGTGATGCTGTACCTTCTGTTTGGATAATAGAGAAGAATGGTAGGAATCACGGAATAACCCCGAAGAAGGTGGAAGCAGTACTTGAATATATTAGGGAATCTAAATGGAGCGGGGTAACAACTAGAGAACTTTTAGAGGATCCTGAATTTACACATTACCTAGCTGGATATCTTCTTAGACTAATCGGAGATATAGACAGCATGGATAATAGGAATAGGCTATTGGAAAACCTGGAAAGAAATAAGAAATTAGTTTGGCTTGATAAAACGGTTTATCCCCAAGACCTCGTGTATGATATACAAACCGATATTACCAGGGGAGATTCTTTACCTAGAAAAGCAATAATATCGGACAGAATAAAATTACTCGAGGGAACCGAATGGGTAACCGAAGGATATGTACCAAAGAAATTTGACCCTTTTGGATTATAATGGAATTATTTGATATAGTAAAATTAATTACGTCTAAAAATAATAATTGGTCTAAGGTTACCAATAATGAAAAATCTAGGAATTTTTTCATGATTAATAGGATCATGAGCATAAAATTCCCGATTTGGGCGAATCAGTTTAATAAGACAAAAATAAATCCTATACCGGTTGTTAATTGGTGGCATAATTCTCTTAGCAACAATTACATAAGAAACCCTGATTGGATTTTCACAAAAACCACAAAGAAAGAAAAAGCCTTAAAAGAAGCAGTTTACGAGGATGCTGAAAAATTTGTCAGAGAAAAGATGGCTATTTCTAAAAGAGAACTTAGTGAATTGAAACAATTTTACCCTGAGAAGTACAACAAATGGATCAAAAGTATTGATCAGCAAATTAAGGTTAGAACGTAGAAGGGATAAATATTAAGCTATGGCTCATAAGTACACGCATCTGGTAAACGGGGTTATTAAGAATCTGGATTGGGATTCTATATTGCTCGTACATAAATCATTTAATAAGGGGGTTGGCTGCGAAGCAACTATAATACCTGGGATTAAGCGTAAGCCATACTCAGAAGACCTAACTGTAAAAGATATAAAACAGGAACTGAAAGCAGTTCTTAATTTTGTTATTGAAAGAGGTAGTGGTGAATTAAACTATGGACTTTGGCTTATCAATTGGTATAATGCAGACGAGGAGGAGTTTATGGACATGGGCGATGATGAATTCGAAGATGATGAGAGAGATCAGGAAGAACACGATGAATTCAATGACGTTGAAACTTGGTTCCCGACAAAACTACAAGTTATACTAAGCCCGCAAAGAATTTCTATTCTGGATTATTCTAGCGAAAGATTTGAGGTTGATATGAATCCGAACTTTAAGAGTTTAGATATCATGCTGGAAGAAGCAATAGGTAACGAAGACTATGAATTAGCCAATAAATTGAAGGCTGTTATCTCACATAAATCTAAGGACAAAAATCACGACGCACATAAAGATAAATAGTATGTCGTGAAACTTAGATACATTAAAACAATTAACGAATTTTTTGACCCTGGTGTTTTTGGGGATTCCCCTGGATACGGCGGGGCAAATGGTGTTTTTAGGGTTAGCTATAAACCTTTTAAGGATCTATCCGTTTCGGTTGGACCTGATCCTAATGTTCCTAGAACTATACCCGGGTGCGAATATCAAGTTGGAGACATAGTAATTGGTCAGCCAATAGATAGCAAGAAAAAGGTAGGCGGAATGGTTGTAAAGATCGACAAAGCTGCCGATGGGAAATCGTATAGATATTTTGTTATGATTCAGTCCATAGGATCGGACGAAAAGAAAGTAATGGAACTTAATCCAGTGACAGTTGTTTTTGCAGATATGGGAGACCACGGACACAAAGAGATCATGAATAAGTATAGTGTAGCTAAATTACCAGGCGGCACATATAATTCAAATACTGTTTACAATGACGTTGAACTAGGCATTGAAAGAATTGCTCCTTAAGAAACTTTATAAACGATCATATCTTAAATGATATGATGAAACCTATTGTGACCCAAATACAGCCTAGGATTGGTTGGCTAAACACAGATACAGATTCTTCCGGCTGGAATATAGAAAATCCTTCCGATCTTTTGGAAAGACTCGAATACCAAATCTATAATTCGGTTTCTAATAATATCAAGATTGTTTCTTTAAATCTTAATATTCCTGAACTGGATTCATTGCTTGAGGATCTTTTGGATTCTAAGGATGCTTTAGTTAAGCACAGAATACAAACTATTACAAATCTTATAAGCTATCACCAAATTAGATTGGTTTTTTGTTTGTTAAAGGGATATATGCTTGTTCATAGCATAGAAGCAAAGAGAGAATCCTGTGTGGATATACTGAATTCGCTTGGGATATTAATGGATATATTTTCTCCGCAACAAGGTGATATCCTGATAAGAGTTGGTAGTGCTTATGGGAATAGAAAAAATTCAATATCTCTATTTAACTCGGAAATAAGCAAAGTGAATAAATCTGCACTGGATAGACTAGCTATTGTTAACGACGAGGAACCAAGCCTTTTCTCTGTTACTGATATTCTTGCTGGCATATTTTTCCAGAACAAAATACCGGTTAGTTTTAGAACCCTCTCCCAACTAGCACACAATGGTGGACTTTCCATGAGAGAAGCTTTTATGCTTTGCTACTCTACCTGGGGCGAGGGGAGAAAGCCAATATTCATACACGCAGAACCAACCGAATTTTTACACAGCAAATATAAATCACCAATAGCAACGGTAGACGTATTAAAGCATAGAATACCAAGCTATGGAGTTGAGTTTGATGCATTGATACAAACTTCCTCTGGTGTAGAAGCATGCATCGATTATTACAGCAACTGGAGATCTCTCCCTCCTATAGTTATCCCTAAGGAAGAAAAGTAGACAATTTTTTATCACGCTTTGTTTCTTTAATCTAGCGGGATATGCCAGAATTAGCCGAACTTAAGTTAACTGCAGACTTTATAAACTCTTCATGCAGGGGCAAATTATTTTTTGATTCGTGGAAAAATCCAGCACATAAGGGGCTTATAATTTCTGGGATATATCAGATTTTAGGAACCAAAGACGATTTTTCGATCTCTGCCCAAAGCAGGGGTAAGGAGCTAAAGCTCACACTAAGATCTACAAATTCGAAGAGCATCGACCTTTTATTTACAATGGGAATGGGAGGTAATTTTCAATTTTGCACACCACCAGAAAGACCCAAACATACACACTATTCATTTATCAATAGAGATAATCTATATGAACTGGATTTTGTTGATGTGAGAAGATTTGGAAGGTGGAAGATCGGCGGATGGAATCCTGAAAGAGGACCAGATCCAACCACGGAATTTGAAGATTTTGTTAAGAATATCAAAAATAATATAGCTCATCGGGATTTTAATAAACCATTGTATGAATGGCTTATGAATCAGAAATGGGTAAATGGATTTGGTAATTACTTAAGAGCGGAACTTTGCGAAAGATTGGATACCGATCCATTCAAATCCGCTAGGTCTGTTATTATCTCTGATTATGGAGAAAAATTATTTGAGCTATGTCATCAACTGCCATGGGACGCTTATGAGCTGGGTGGTGGCCAGCTTTACACGTGGAAAAATCCAAATGATGAAAAACCTCTTAAAAAGCTAGAGTGGGACGAGTGGATGATAGCTTATAAGAATAAGAAATTTGAAAATATGCTAGATAGTAACGATAGAAGATTTTGGTTTAATCCTAAATGGAAAAAGAATGATTAATAAATCACATGCACAAAAATATCTGTTTATGGACGTAGAAACTGTAAGCGGACAGCCAGATTTTAAAACTCTTCAGGAAGAAGATCCCAAGCTTGCTTTACTTTGGGAAAAAAGACATAGATACTATTCTGGAAACTACTCAGAGTATTATGAAAGCGATCCTTCGGTAACGTATAAGGATAAAGCAGGATTAGAACCAGAATTTTGCAGGATAGTTTGCGTTAGTTTTGGAACATATCATCCGGACTATGAAGATGGAAAGAGATTAATGTCTTTGCATGGTGAGGAATCAGATATTCTGGAAAAGACTAAAAAGGTTATGCATAATTCACACGCAACGGGATATTCCCTATGTGGACATAACATAAAAGCTTTCGATGTGCCTTGCGTGGGAAAAAGGATGCTATACAATGGTATGATGCCGCCATCTATGCTTAATGTTGTTAACAAGAAACCTTGGGAGATTAATTTTGTGGATACCTCTGAATTATTTTCATTTGGTAGTTGGACTAATCAAAAATCCCTTAGCCTTGATCTATTAACTCATAGTCTGGGTATACAGTCTCCTAAATCAATTATGGACGGATCCCAGGTTAGCGAATTCTTCTATAATGGGAGAATATCTGATATTGTTACTTACTGCGAGGCTGACGTTAGAGCGGTCATGGAAGTTGTAGAGACTGTTTCAGTGTAATCTTTTTTAGATATATAGCACTCAAATAATCCAAGAGAGTGCTGTACAGATACAACGAATTTATTAGCGAGGGAAGAATTTCTGAGTTTTACAACGACGAGTTAAACCCCAAATTCTGGACTAAGAAGAAAAACCAAAAAGGTGAAACCGAATGGGTTTTAGATAGAAATGTCCGTAAGAAGCTATTAATCATAGCTAAAGATTTTTATTCAAAATTTGAAGATACGATTGGCAAGCCTAAGATTGTAGATATACAATTAACGGGTTCTTTGTCCAATTACAACTATACAAAGTATTCAGATCTTGATGTGCATGTCTTGGTCGACTTTGATAAAATAGACGCTCCTAAGAAGGTTTTAAAAAGTGCAATAGATGGTATTAGATTCGTTTGGAATCTAAGGCACGACATCAGAATCAGAGGTCATGAGGTTGAAACCTATATGCAGGATTCTGAAGAGCCGCATGTAGCAAGTGGACTTTATTCATTGATGGACGATGAATGGATTAAAAAACCAACATTCGATCCACCATCTGTTGACCCTGCAGACGTAGATAAAAAGTATGAAGGTATAGCATCGGATATAAATAAATTCGAGGAAAAATTGGTTAAGCAAAATACCACCCCTTCCAATGCCAAAGAGCTTTATGAGAAAGCTGGTAAATTAAAAGAAAAGATTATGAAAATGAGAAAAGAGGGTCTTCAGAAGGAAGGCGAATTCTCTGTGGGCAATCTTGCTTTTAAGAAGCTTAGGAATGAGGGATATATAGAGAAATTGATTGATACTATCAGTCAGGCTTACGATAAAATTTATTCAGAATAAGATGATATTATTATTCCCGTCAAAAGGCAGCATAACAGAGGGACAAGCCCTTCCGTTAATACAGGTTCCGTTAAACGCTATTAAAGGCGGAGAGGACGTCGAGCTAAATGATTTTCAATGGTGGGCTAAAACATCAGAATGGCAAGAATGGCTTAAAGCAAATCCAAGATCTTGGCAAGCTGAATCCGAAAATTTTGACGACTATCCGCACCATTCCGATTTTAGAAGGCTTTCTAATTATTCAGATTTCAAAAAACTACTTGAATCTGAAGAAATATATGAAGCGGATGATTCCACAGAATCAACACCAGAGCAGACAACTGCTATGCTAAAATTTATCCAAGCTAAGGAAAATCTTTCTAAAGCTGGAAAGATAGATCTTAGCGTTGATTTTGCTACTGTTAAGGATGGTGAGGAGCTAGCTTGGTTCCTTTCGCATACTGGATCTGATGGATCTGATATTTCCAATTCAGAAATGGCCTATAAGATATCTAAGAAGTATGCTTCAACAGGTCAATTCTCTATTTACGAACTAACTGAGATACAACCTATAGGTATAAAAGTTGACGATGGTACATTACTTCAACAAATATACGAGCAGACCCTAAAATGGGCTAAGGTAGCTTCAGTTGGAGCTGCTACAATCTTCGGCGGATATATTGCGATTAAATCCGTTGGCGGACTTATGAATCTTGTAGGATTAAATTCTAGAGTTGCAAAACTAGGCAGTAAAACAAAATCTACTAGAAAGCTAATCAATGTTAAGAATTTTCTAAAAACAGGAGCAAGCTCTGCTTTCAAGGGTCTAAAGAACACTGGAAAATTAATAGGAGGATTAGTTAAAGGGGTTGGCACAGGAGGTAAATGGGCTAGACAGGCATTTAAATTTTCTAAGGCAGCTAGCGCAGGAACTTCTAAAGCTGTGTCTAGAGGTGTTAGTGCATTTGCTAGAGGATTTGGTAAAAGTGCATCTAAAGCACTCCCTAAAACATTAGGAGAAGCTATTCCCGTTGTTGGATGGGTAATAGCAATAGGTGACATAGCACAACAAACATATAACTGGTTCTCAGGAAATCAAGCTCCAAGATTTGCTGAAATTGATACTTTTGCAAAAGATGTATTCGAGCCAGGTAAGATAGCACCAGGCGAGGTAATTACCGTGTGCTGGACACAAGAGGGATCTAATTCTAACTCTTGGGTGGGATTCCTTCCTATGTCAGCAGATGATACCAGAACAACAATGGAACTTGCAAAGATCGGTAATTTTTCGGGATCTGCACTCTTTATACTCATGAACATAGGATCTAAAGGGATGGGTACTGAGTTTGCAAAGAATGATGTAACATTTATACTTTTTCCAGAATCCTCAAAGTTTGAACACGGTTTTCTAGATAACGACGAACTTACCTTTAAGGTAGTTGGCGTACAGAATGCAAAGGAGTCAGCTATGTCCATGTTCTTCCACGGAACGTGCCCATGGGGTGAATTCTTGTCATCATATGATGGAGCATCTGCAACACTCGTAAATATAGATCCGGGCGCTCCTGCAGATTTTAAATTTAACTTTCTAACTGAAACCACTAGGGTTAATGTTAAGGGAACACTTGTTGAGCCTGATTTTGTTGATCTTCAAAACCCAGATTCGGGTCTTAATAAAATGGTAGGCAAAGCTTTTGACGAGACCTCACCCGAAATTGATAGTGACGAAAGCGGGGAAGAAACGGAGGAGGTATCTGATTCTCTTAAATATTCTGGCAAAGTTCTTTCATTCAACGAATTCAATAACCCTATCTTCGAAGCTACTGAAGAAAAGGAATCGATGGATATAGAATTGACTCCAGAGAATGTTGCAATCTATCGGGTCGTTGAAATCAATAACGCTGACGAAAACTCTAAAACTGAAACCCCTAAATTTGAATACTTTGTTATTCCAGCAGAATCTTCCACCTACAATGCTAGCGAAGGATCTGAAATAGATGTAGCATCTGATGAGATCTCTTTGGAAGACACAAGAATGGGATTTGCCCCAATAATACCTGCTGTTGAAAAAACAGAGATTGAACAGGATGAAGTTGAAGTGCAGGCAGCACCTTCTTTCGATGATACCCCAGAGGTTGAAGAGGTAACGTCTACAATAGTGGTACCTGAGGATGAGGTTAAATTCAAATACAAAGAAGATAAAGAAAAGGTTAAAGATATTAAGAGAGGTGGATTCAATCTCCTTAAATCTCTTACCACTGAGGAAGAAAGAGATGAGCTAGGAATAGGTAAATGGAATGAGATAGATGTTATAAAAGTGAAAGGTAATATCGAGGATAATAAACCTCGTATGATTAAACTTAGAGAAAAAGGTGAAGGCGGAACACTTATTCCTGACGGTGAAAAACTTAAATTCACACCTGCAGACGGTAATAAATACGACTTATCCCTCTCTATTTTCAACAGAATGAAAGATCGGGTGAAGAATCAATAAAAATTCTGAATCTGATTCGATATATAGTTGAACATCAAAATAAGTGTTTGTAGTGAATAACAATAGTCTAAACGAACAATTAGTATTTATCCTTGAAAAACAGGATTCTGTACTAGAAGCCAAAAAAGGATCTTCTGATGACGTAGTCCTTGCTGGAACTGCAGCTGTCTTTGGAGAAGAGAACAGTAATCATAGAATCTATGAAGAGTCTGAGTACTTGCCACATCTAGATTATTTGCAGGAAAAAATCAAGCAAAGAAGACTAGTAGGTGAACTTGATCATCCTGAAAAGTTTGATGTGTCTTTAAAGAACATCTCTCACGTAGTAGAATCTTTAGACTACGACAAAGAAAAAAGAAAACTTAACATCAAGGTAAGATTACTTGATACCCCAGCAGGTCAAATTGCTAAAAGCTTAGTTGAAGCAGGAATTCCTATTTCTATTTCTTCTAGAGCAGCTGGTAACGTTGGTCCTGATAAGAAGGTACAAATCAAGAAAATATTTACCTATGACCTTGTTGCTGATCCTGGATTCAAAAATGCACAGCTAGAAAGAGTTTACGAAAGTGCTGGATATAGCTATGATGAATTCCAAAATTTAAAGAAAGCAAGTGTAACTGATAGCTTACACCTAATTAACGAGAACTTTGGGTTAGGAAATGATTCAGCTACGAAGATATATAGCGTAGAAAACAACGAAGAGTTTTCTAAATTAATCGCACAAGATAAAATAAAAACAGCAAAAATGGATAACAACAAGGAATTCGTTACTGCAGAAGAGCTTAACAAATATTCAGTTTACCTGAAAGAGCAAATGAAAGCGATGAGGAATGAAATTTCCGAATTGAAATCTACAGCTCATACAGCTCCAACAGCAGTAGTTACGGAATCAAATCACGACACAGAGGTACACGGACGTGTTGCTAAATTGGAAAAGTATTGTGAATACTTGGCAGAAAGTCTAGATAACTCTATTAAATATGGCGAATATTTAGGTAAAAATCTTGATGATAGCATTGCTTATGCTAAGTATCTAGCTGAAAACCTAGATAAATCTATCGATTACCAAAAGTATTTGGCAGAAAACGTAGACAAGTCTATTAGCTACAGCGAGTACGTTGCAGAAAACGTTGATAAAAGCATTGAATACAGCAAATATCTTGCTGAAAAATTGGATAACAACATCTCTTATTCTGAGTATGTTGCAGAAAACGTAGATCAATCAATTTCTTATGCTGAGTATTTGGCTGAGAACGTTGATAAAGGTATTGCTTACTCTGAATATCTTGCAGAGAAAGTAAATCAAGGTATTTCTTACACCGAGTATGTTGCAGAGAATTTGAACAAAGGTATTTCTTACAGTGAGTACATTGCAGAGAATTTGAACAAAGGTTTAGCATATTCTGAGTATTTGGCAGAAAAATTAGATTCTTCTATCAAGTATTCTGAGTATATCGCAGAATCTGTTGCAACAGAAGAAGGAGAAGTTGCTCTAAACGAGCAAGCAAAAGATCAAGTTGAACTTGCAGCTGGTGCTGATTTAAACGAATCAGGATTTGCAGGTAACTACGAAGATCTTGGATTTAAAATTGACAAGCTAATCGAATCAGTTAATACACAGAAGACTGAAAGTTTGATAAAAGAAGCTGAATCTATAATTTCAGCAAATGCCGGGACACAAAAGGCGACGAATGAATCTCAAGAGGTTGAAGTAAACGAAAACTCTACAGGTTTAAAATTCATCGATGAAATGCCAGAGCAATTCCGTCCTATTTGGGAAGGTTTAAATGAAGGTCAAAAAGGATCTATCATCGCTCAAGCATCTCTTCGTAATTTAGACACTGACTATCAGATTAGAAATTTCTGGTCTACCCGTCAGCTTGGTGTAGAACCAATCGGATTACAAAAACTAAACGAGAACGCAGAGGCTCCAATAGCTGCACCTACTAAGCATGCTTATTCAAATTCTTATTTGGATCATGTAAGTAAAGAATTGGAGAAAAGATTTTCAAAATAAAAAAAACAAAAAAAAATCACATGAAACTCATTAACGAATCTGAGATTTATGATACCTGGTCACCGATCCTAGAATCTAAAACCGGTATTTCATCTCCCGAAAAAAAACAATGGTTGTCTAAATACTGCCATTATCACAGCTTAAACGAATCAGCTGGAGCTTACAACACCTTAGGTGCTTTAAATGGTATGGGCAATCCTGCACCTCCATTGTTCCCACAAATGGGCAGTTTTGCTGGATCTAATGCTAACGCAGGATTCTACAACAGCGCAAACTTTGGTACTGGTGACAAATTCCCATCATTGCTTCCTTTGGCTATTCAGGTTGCTGCTAAAACCGTTGGTTTTGACATCGTTCCTGTTATCCCAATGTCAGGTCCAACTGGCGTATTGTCATACCTTGACTACGTTTATGCTGGTGGTAAATTGAACCCTGGTCAGATCAGTGCATCTTCAACTTCTGCTGAAGCTTTGGCTGCTGCTCCTTCAATGATCAAAGTTGAATTATCTTCTGGTGCTTCTGCTTTGGTAGTTGGTACTACTTACTACATCACCTCAGCTACTTCAGCTGCTGCTTACATCACTACTGCTTTCGTTGGTTACTCACGTATCGATGGCTTCGCTATCTTCCGTATTACTGACATGACTCCAGGTGAAACAGTTGCTTCTACAGTTGCTTCTGGTACTAAAGTTGGTACTTCAATTGACTCTACTACTTCAGGTGGTACTTGTGCTGGTACAGCTCAATTGGTTAAAACTTTAGAAGATCACATTCAAGGTTTCTCTGGTGCTGGTTTCACAGACAATCAAGCATGGCAAGGTCCATACGTTGATGGTACTAAGACTTACAACCCAATGTTGAGAGGTGTAGCTGAATCTACATACTTTAACTCTCTTGGTTTGAATACTTTTACCAAATTCGTTGAGGCAGACACTTTCCAAGTAGCTGCATCTGTTACAACTGAGCAAATCTAAGATTTGAACAAGCAGTTTGGTATCGACGTAATCAGCATGATCGAAAATGCATTGGTTAACGAAGTATCTCAAGCTATCAACAAGCACATCTTAGCTCGTGCATTCGCTTTAGGATGGTCTAACTGTTACAGTTTCTTGTCTACAGAAGGACAAAACATGAACTTGAATTTGGTTATCGGCGGTACAGCTGGTTCTTACACAATTCCTTCATACGTAGGTAAAGCAGATGCTGCTTTGACTATGACTGGTGTTGCTGGACCATCTTCAGGAACTTACGAGAACTTGTCAACTCTACAACGTAGATTGTTCTCTCGTATCCTAGCTTCTGCTAACATCGTAGCTAACAGAGGTCGTCGTGGACCTGCTAACTTCATCGTTACTAACGCTAACATCGCTAGTGCTTTGCAAGATATCAGCCAATTCACTTTCGCTCCTTTCACCAACACATTGACTCAAAACAACGGTACTTTGTATCCTGTAGGTTCTTTGGCTGGTATGACTGTATACGTTGACCAGAACATGGCATTCAACGATACTCGTATCTTGGTTGG
>Ga0164292_10002707_pt1 | contig 14453 bp, 11 predicted proteins | sample GEODES117metaG_FD_111486 | JGI IMG/M metagenome (GOLD analysis project Ga0164292, IMG submission 111486) | Eutrophic lake water microbial communities from Lake Mendota, Wisconsin, USA - GEODES117 metaG | ecosystem: Environmental > Aquatic > Freshwater > Lake | place: USA: Lake Mendota... | reverse complement strand
TGCAGCTAAAGACACAGCTTTATATTGATGGCAAGTGGGTTAATGGCTCATCCACCTTGGCAGTTACTGATCCAAGTGATGAATCAGTAATTGCTAATGTGCAGGTTTCATCAGATAAAGATTGTGCTGATGCAGTAGATGCTGCAGATCGCGCGTTTAAGAGTTGGGCAAAAACTGCTCCCCGAGTTCGTGGTGAGATCTTGCGAAAAGCATTTGAGATTATGGTGGCAGAGGCCGATCGATTAGCTGAGATCGTTTCTAGAGAAAATGGCAAAGTATTAACGGACGCTAAGGGTGAGATTTTATACGCCGCGGAGTTCTTCCGCTGGTTTTCAGAGGAGGCGGTGCGAATAAATGGTGAGTATCGAACATCTCCTAGTGGGGATAAGAAAATTATTGTTACCAAGCAACCAATTGGTGTTTCGCTTTTAATTACGCCTTGGAATTTTCCAGCTGCGATGGCAACTAGAAAGATTGGACCGGCGCTGGCTGCAGGTTGCACAGTAATCCTTAAGCCAGCAGGTGAAACCCCACTTACTGCGATTGCAATTGTTGAGATATTAGAAAGAGCTGGCGTTCCAGCAGGAGTTGTTAATTTAATTCTGCCAACACCAACTGGGCCTGCTATTGCCAAAATATTAAAAGATCCACGAGTTGTCAATTTATCTTTTACTGGATCAACTGAGGTTGGCAGAGTTTTATTAAAAGAGGCAGCAGAACGTGTTATTCGCTGCTCAATGGAGTTGGGCGGAAATGCCCCGTTTTTAGTTTTATCAGATGCCAATGTTGATGAGGCAGTTAGTGGCGCACTCCTTGCCAAAATGCGAAATGGTGGGGCAGCTTGCACTGCAGCAAATCGTTTTTATGTTGCAAAAGAGGTGGCGGATGCGTTCACAACAAAGCTAGCCAAAGCCATGGGAGATTTAAAGATGGCTCCTGGCACAACATCTGGCGCCCAATTAGGAGCTAGTGTTTCAGTTAAAGAGCGCAATAAAATTGCAGAGTTAGTTGACGCATCTGTTGAAGCAGGTGGCCAGGTAAAAACTGGTGGTAAATCACCTGCTGGCGTTGGTGCTTTTTATCCAGCAACAGTGCTTACTGTTAAAAATGATAATCCAATTTTAAATCAAGAGATATTTGGTCCAGTTGCACCAATTGTTATTACAACCTCTGATGAAGATGCAATCACACTTGCTAACGCAACAGAGTTTGGCTTAATTGCATATGTTTACTCAGCAGATTTAAAGCGGGCAATGAAGGTTGCAGAGTCTTTAGAATCTGGCATGGTGGCAATTAACAAAGGTGTTATTTCAGATCCAGCTGCGCCATTTGGTGGATTTAAACAATCAGGTTTAGGTAGAGAAGGTGGTTTCGCTGGAATCGAAGAGTTTTTAGAGACAAAATATATCGGATTATCTTTTTTAAATTAAAGACAAAATGTAATCTCATTTACCTGTTTTCCACTGCGTTAATCTTTAGACAATATAGAATTTAAAGTAACAAATAAACCTTGCGTATTTAAATCCCAATCAGCAAGTTGGACAACTGTTCTATAGCCAAATCTAGATATGGCACTGAGATTGTATTTATTTTCCAAAATCTCACTTATTTTTGTGGCTAGATCGTCCGGCGAAAAAGTTTCAAACAAAAAACCATTTTCACCATGATTTATCCACTCTCTATTGGATTCGATATTTGCAACTAATACGGGAGTGCCTGACGCCATCGCTTCAAGCATCGAAACAGACACTCCATCAGTGGATGATGCAGAAATATATAATCGGTACCTAGGTAAAATGTCTAAAATATTTGAATTATTTAATTTTCCTAAGTAGTAAATTTTTTTCTCAACTTCTAAATGATGAAAATCTTTTCTCAATGTTGAAAGAGTAGTTCCATCACCAGCGAAATTTACAGTTTCAAAAAAATTTTCATCTTTAATCAAGCTTACAGCCTTAAGAATTGTTTCTTGATTATAGGATTTTTCCCAGTTTCTAGTGGAAATTATTTCAATTCGATTGTCCGAATAGGAAGGTCGGATACGATTTATGTCAATGCCATATGGAATTTTGTAAATTTTAGATTTGCCTAAGCCTGCACGTAACCATAAGTTCTCTGCGAAATCAGAATCAATAATAAGTAAGTCGAATAAATCGGGGGGCAGAGAGTTATCTTTAATTTCAGCATTGACAATATCTGAAGTCCATGAGATACATATTTTTTTGACATTGCTCTCCAAACCAATTCCATTTAAGCGGAAAAAATCAGCATAAATCAAAATATCAAATTCATCTATCCTGCCTTGAATTTTGCTGATCTCGGAGTGTGAGAGTTCTTTGAGGAAAAACATTTCGCAATATGAAACCTTATGAAAAAATTCGAAAAATCTTTTTGCATGTATATTATAAGCAAAATCTATGAAAATTATTTTCATTTAAACAAAATGATCACGCTGAATAATCTGATGAAAATCTACATCAACTTCAAGTACCTTATTCAAAACACTCTCAATTTCAAACGGCTTCAAGGAGTTAGGAGGGCATGGCCTCAATACGTCTATATCTGATCTATTTAATTTGTGACCCCTTCGAAAACTTTTTGAATATCTTAAAGCACGTTGTTGAACAATAACTGATTCTATTTCATTTTGCTCAATCACTTTGACACCATCTCCAAGGCTTTTTTCTAGCTGACGTGTTGTTCGAACCATTTCTCTCCAGGTTGTAGGGTTCATAGAAAACTTATGATCAGGGCCGATTCTATTGTTGTCATCTGTAAAATGCTTTTCTACCACTCGAGCACCCATAGCAACAGCTGCTATTACTGATAAATGACCTGGCGTATGATCCGATAGTCCAAGAATTAAATTTGGAAATCTTTGTGAATAAGTTTTAAGTACATTTAAATTCAAATAATTTAAGTTATCAGGTGTACCTGTATAGTTTGTGTTGCATTGCATTAGTATCAATTGAGAATTAATCTTTACTGTTGCTTCAATTGCTCTTTCAACATCATTCATTGTTGAAGCACCAGTTGCAATTAGGATTGGTTTACCGTATTGAGCCATTTTTACAATTGATTCAGTCCAAGTTATGTCCCCGGATCCAATTTTAAATGCAGGTATAAACGGCTCAACTTGTTCAATAAGTTCCAATGAGTATGGTGCAGTAAAAAAATCAATGCCCAAATTTTTTGAATACAAAAATAACTCTTGAATCCACTCTAAAGGGAGTTCAGCATCCTGGTAAACCTCGAAGACAGACTTAACCCAACTAGATTGGTGGGCAATTCTATTTCCAATTTCCTTGAATCCTTTGTCAGAAACTATACTTGATGCTTTAAAATGTTGAAACTTAACAGCATTAGCACCAGAACTAAACGCAAGTTTAATCAGCTTTTTTGCACGCGTTAAATCCTTATCGTGGTTAGCTGCAATATCGGCAATAAAATAAGTTGGCTCGTTATATCCAATTCTCGTATCATTAATTTTAATCATATCTTGAGTCCCTTGCTCTTCGAATTGCTTTACTTATTCCAAATTGTAGACCAGAATCGGACTTTATATACTTCTTGCTTGATTCACTATTAAGGGATATGTCGAGATTTCTATACGGTCTTTCGGACGAGTTTTGATACTCAGATGGAATAATTAATGCAGAATCGAGATTCAGTTGTTTTAAAATTTCTAAACCAAAATCGTACTTACTAAAAATTTGTCTACCACCCATATGAATTATTCCTTGCACATTCTCACTTATAACACTCATTAAATTTAATACTAAGTCTTCAACATATAAGGGTGAGAAAATCTGATTCGTGAAACCCACAACTTGGCTTCCATGCTTTAATCGACCATAAAAATAATCAAACAAAGCCGTACGCCTAGCTGAACAACCATAAAAATTTGTTCTCACAATTAAATTCGTATTGTTCTCCCGCATTACATTTACTTCTCCACGTAACTTTGACTTTCCATAAACAGACTTGGGTGATGGTAAATTATGCAAGCTAAATTTAGAACCGTTTTGACCAAATACTGCATCAGTAGAGATCTGAACCAATTTGGCCCCAAATGTTTTCGCAAATCGGGCGAGAATTAGTGGAATTTCTGCATTAACAAAATAAGCCTCTTCAGGATTTCCTTCGCATTTTTCAGAACTTGTGATTGCAATACAATTTAATATCACATGGGGTTCAGCGAGTTTAATTGCTTTTAATAAAACTTCTTGAATTTTACTTTCATGGATTATAGCACTAGTTACTGATGAAGTTAGTGCGTATTGATTTGATTCCGGAGCCAAGCGTTGAAGTTGAAATAATTGATCACCTTGAAACTGTTCACAAAAATACTGACCAAGAAATCCAGAAGAACCTACCACTAAAATGCGCATATTGACGACTTAAAAATATTTTAACTTAAGAATGAATTTGACATATCGCTATCATATAACATCTCCCAGTGCTATTCTTTAGGCGCACCTTAATTAAGTTCCAGGATCGAGCAATATGGAAAAAGAAATCAAAATATTTGTAGGCTCGGCGAATTTTGGTAGTGGTTATGGGGCTATAAAAAAAGAAAATATTTTAAATAAAGTCGAGATAAGAAATATATTATCTAAAATTATAGAACTCCCATTTCTTTTTATAGATACAGCAAATTCCTATAAAAATTCTGAGTTTCTTATCGGTAAATATGGAAATAAAAAACTCAATAATAAGATTATGACTAAAATTAAATTAACAAGAGACGATAATTATGAATCTGTGACAAAACTGATTGAAAAATCTTTAGGCACCGTTCAGCAAGACACTTTTTATAGTGTGCTGGTTCATAATGCAGAAATATTTTACGCTAATAATGCTGATGAAATTGTTAGAGCCTTAGAAGACTGTAGGTTCAAAGGCTTAACTCAAAATATTGGCGTATCTTGTTACGAAGCGGACGAAGTTACTTATATCTCTTCAAAATATGGATCCTTGAACGATTTTCAAATTCCAGAGAATGTGGTCGATCAACGAAACTTGAATAATCAAAATTTTCGTGCGTTGCATAAATCCAAAAAATCTCTATATATTCGCTCCGTTTTTTTGCAAGGCTCTCTTTTGGTGGAGCCAACCAAACTTCCACGATTTTTCTCCCCGGAATTAGAAGTTTTTTATAATTTCAAGGAAATGTGTTTAGAAAATGGAGTAACCAATTTGAAAGTTTGCTTAGATTATACCCATAGCGTTGATTGGAAAGCAGGCTTAGTAATCGGAGTACAGAGCAGTACCCAGTTAGACGAAATTTTAAAAGAACTTTCAAATCCAATTAAGATAAAAACTTTTTCGAATCAAACCTTATCTCATTTATTGGTTGATCCAAGAAAATGGAATTTGAATATATGAAAAGCAATCTAGTGTTTCTCCAAGCTAGGCTCGATTCAACGCGTCTACCTCACAAAGTTTTACTAAAAATTAACAATATATCTTTAATTGATTTGCAGATTGAGAGAATTATGAAATCTAAATTGATTGAGGGGCTAGTAGTAGTAATCCCAGATACGGAAATTAATGATAATTTATCAAAACATCTTTTATCCAAAGGTCAAAAAGTTTTTCGTGGGTCCTCCGAAAATGTTTTGCTACGTTTTTATGAGGCATCAAGGATTCACAAGAGCAAAGTAATTATTAGGCTTACAGCAGATTGCCCTCTTGTGATGCCAAGTTTGATTGATAACATGTTAGAATTTTTTAAAAAAGTTAAGCCAGAATATCTTTCCAATAGACTTCCCCCATCTTTTCCAGATGGTCTTGATATTGAAATTTTTCATTCGCAATTATTAGCAAACTTAATGAATTATAATCTTAATCATCAAGAAAAGGAGCACGTTACATTAGGAATTTATCAAGATAAAAATAAATTTAGAGTCGCAAATTACAAAAACTCCATAGATTTAAGCAAATATAGATGGACGGTTGACTATTTAGAAGATTTTGAGTTTGTTAAAAAAGTTTATGAGCATTTTTGGAATAAAAGATTAGACTTTGATACAAATGATGTTATTAACTATATTAATTTAAATCCAGCCCAGAACGATAACAAGATTGGCGCTGAATTCAGAGATATTTCATTGAAAGACCATCAATAATGTATGCTAATTAATTATGATCGGTGATCGCTATAAGCATTCAATTGATTATTTGAACCGTGCTGAGCTATCTATTCCGTCAGGTTCACAAACTTTTAGTAAATCTAAATTGCTTTATCCTCCAGGAATTGCTCCGCTGTTTATTGAAAAGGCTAAAGGAGTTTTTGTTTGGGACATTGACAATAATAAGTATATTGATTTGGTAAATTCCTTGGCAGCCGTAACAATTGGATACTGTTTTAAGAAAATAGACAAGGCCGTTAAGAAGCAATTGACTAAAGGCACAATTTTTTCACTACCCGCGCGATTAGAGACCGAAGTCGCTGAATTAATTAAGCAAACCGTACCTTCCGCCGAGATGGTTAGATTTGCTAAGAATGGATCCGATGCAACTAGTGCAGCAATAAGATTAGCTCGTGCATATACTGGGAAAGAAGAAATAGCTTTTTGCGGCTATCACGGTTGGCAAGATTGGTACATTGGAGCAACCAACAGAAACAAAGGCGTACCGGTTGATGTTTCAAAACTCGCGCACAAGTTTAGTTATAATGATCTTAATTCTTTAGAAGAGATCTTTCGCGATAGACCAAAAAAAATAGCAGCTGTCATTATGGAACCTATGAATAGTGACTATCCTCAAAACGAGTTTTTAGAAAATGTAAAGCGACTAACGCACAGAGAAGAAGCAATTCTTGTTTTTGACGAAACTATTACTGGTTATAGGTTTTCAACCGGTGGAGCTCAGCTTGAATTTGGAGTTACTCCAGATTTAACAACTTTAGGGAAAGGTATAGCAAATGGGTACCCACTTTCTGCTATTGCTGGGAAGAAAGAAATTATGATGGAAATGGAAAATATATTTTTTTCGGGTACATTTGGCGGTGAGTTACTTTCTTTAGCTGCAGCCAAAGTTGTTTTAGAGATGCACTTAGAATCTAATGTTTCAAGAAGACTTGCAGAAATAGGTAAGAAAATTTCTTCTGATGTAAACGAAATAATCATCGATAGTAAATTGCAAAATACTTTAAAGTTAAGTGGCCATCCAAGTTGGATATTTCTAAACTGGAAGTCGACTTACGGCGTTGCAGAAAATGTTATTAAAACCTTTTTTATGCAAGAGATGTTTAAAAGGGGAGTTTTGGTTTTATCTACTCATAATGTTTCATATAGTTATAATGAAAATCATATTAAAAAATTGTCTGAGATTTATTCAGAGGTGTTAAATGAAGTGTCTCTGCGCTTAAATGATGGATCACTTCAAAGTATGCTAAATGCAAAACCAATAGAGCAGATTTTTAAAGTACGTTAAAGAGATACGAAGATTTCTAACATAGCGCGGAGGATGAGGGACTTATCCTCTTCAACCTGGGTAATTCTCCGTTTTTTAGGTAAACGGGTCATAAAAGGCAAAGCACTGTGAAATCACTAAAATAGCAATTCACTCATAATGGAATAAAAATTGATTTCCCCCGAATTTAGGCAAAACGTTAAGTTTAATTACCAAAATGAATGAGAGATAGACATCTGGAACAACATGAAATTAAACTAGATTAACTTTTTTGCTAAGACCTTTGTGGTTTTGGCACCCTGGATACGAGCACCATGATTAATTTGTTAAGGCACGATCCGCGAGCTCAATAAATTAAGAGTAGTTGTGGTTATCAACTCCAATCGATGCGGATACACAAATTATTTTTGAACAATTAATGGGGCAAAGTGGCAAACCCTCATGAGTGTGAGCTGCCAAAAAGGAGAACTTTTAGTTAGATTTTAGAAGATTAAGTAAGTGTGTAGAGGCAATTCGGTTATATCTTAGCAAATAATTGTAGGGATTGATTCATCTGCGCAACCCGCCAACACTCATGAATTTGAGTTCGCTAATAACAGAATCCTTTATTTTTTATGCTAGAGTTCAATGCAAGTAGTTTCCCATCAAAGCAACGAAAGCAAAAAATGAAAAATAGTGTTTCGGCATTGATTTGTGTTAAGAATTCAGCGCAAACGCTTGGAAAGTGCCTAGAGTCTTTATTAAAAAATGGAATTTCTGAAATTATTGTTATCGATGGAGAATCCACAGATGATTCATGGAAAATAGCTGAAACATATACTGATCGAATTTATAGTGACCTAGGAAATGGGTTGGGTTATGCGAGGAAGTTGGGCGTGAGTAAAGTTTCTTCCGAATTTTTGCTCATAATGGGGCCTGACGATCTACTTGCCGAAGCGTCATTATCTGAATCTCTGGACGTGCTCCGTAAGAATGAAAAAATTGCAGGTTTACTTTCTAACAAACGTCTTGAAGCTCGTAATAATTTTTGGGAAAGAGGACAGGACGGGCTTTACGAACTTTCTTCCAGTCTCCCAGTTCGCGTAATTGGAAATCCTTCCCTCTACCGCGTCGAACTTCTGAAAGATTATGAGTATGATGAATTTTTCAATGCAAATGAAGATACAGATCTATGTGAACGCTGGTGGGACAATGGATACTCAGTGAGTCGAGCACCCAAGAGTTTTCAAGTTTTTGAAACAACACCTCAGAATCGACAACTGATATATTCGAGATATACATGGTACGGAAGGGGAGACTATGATTTTGTCTCAAAGTGGATAAAAATCAGTAGAAGGAGGGCAATCAGGCATCTATTTCACCCCCTAATGAACTATATGATTCTTCAGCCGATTAGACTTTTGAAGCGTGGTCAAATACAGACCGCCATTTTTAGTATTTGTGCAGGTATTTTCAGGTATATCGGTTTCTTCCAGCGAATTAATTTGAAGAGGAGACCGCTTTGAAAATTCTAGTTACTGGTGGCGCGGGGTTTGTAGGCAGGAACCTAATTAAAAGGTTACTGCGGGAGGACCATACAATTGTATGCGTCGATAACCTAAGAACTGGCACGGGTGCAATCCATCCAAAATATTGGCTCAATCCAGACCAGCTACATTCAGAGCGATTTGAATTTATCGAATTGGACTGTCGTGACTATTTCAAAAACAATGTATCTGAATTTGAAGAACTTTATCATTTGGCCGCCATTGTCGGTGGGAGAGCGGTAATTGAAGGCAACCCAATTTTTGTCGCTTCAGACTTGGCAATAGATTCAGATATGTGGAATTTTGTTGCTAAAAATACCGATACGAAAGTTATTCATTTTAGCTCATCAGCTGCTTACCCAATAGAATTACAGCGGGAAAATTCCTGGCGTAATTTGGCTGAGAGTGACGTGGATTTTGAATCATTTGCTATCGGTAAACCGGATTTGAGCTATGGATGGGCGAAATTAACTTCCGAATTTATTGGAAAACTTGCTTTCGAATCGAAAGGAATCAAATCAGTCACATATAGACCCTTTTCTGGATACGGCATTGATCAAGATAGTAATTATCCGTTTCGTGCGATTTGCGACAGGGCGATTGCTTTAGATCGCAACTCGAAGAGTTTTCAGGTGTGGGGATCCGGAAATCAGATTAGAGATTTTATTCATATCGATGATTGCATTTCGGGTATTTTGCAGACTAAAGATAAAATCATAGATGGAAGTGCAATCAATTTGGCAACGGGCATTGGAACTTCATTTAAATCTTTAGCAGCCATTGTGCTTCGAACACTAGATATTGAGCAGGTGGAGATTACAGGCACTTCTGACAAACCGGAAGGAGTCTTTGCCAGAGTGGGGAGTGTTGACTATTCAAAGAATCTCGGATTTGTAGCAAGTAAATCAATTTCTGAAGGTATTCGTGAGGCTATAAATGCTCTGTCCAAGTGAATTTCACATTGTCTCAGTAAAATGAAATGGAAGACTAAATGAATTGCAACTGTTTAGATGCCACTCAATCAAAGAAGCGTCTCATCTGGGAGTACAAAAAAATCGTAAACTTTTTGCCAGAAGTTTCTGATCTTACAGTAGTGCAGTGCAGCGGATGTGGCCTTGTATATAGTTCGGGATTTCCATCGGACCCGATATCAATATCCCGAATTAATCTTGTGCTAGGTATAACTTTTGACACAGGTATAACACGTGCGCAAGAAAAAGCTGTAACTGTAAGTAGAATCCTAAAAATGTCCAGCATTACCGATTATGAAATTATTGATGTGGGTGGTGGGTCTGGAATGTTTTCAAAAATGGCCATTGATTATGGAATCGTATCTCATAATTTTGAACCATTCTCAGAAAGAACCGAAGAAAACAGTCTGTCTGCAATTGAAGCAAGAGTACGAACCCCAAATCTGGTGCTAACAATGTTTCATGTTGTTGAGCACATCTACGATCCAATTGCTTGGCTCTCTGAATTAATCGAGGGTTTGCAAAGAAATTTTGAAAATGTGTTTCTACTTATAGAAGTCCCCTGCATCGAATTGGAGACAGGTTTTTGCGATGACCCAACTCCATTTTATGCTCCATTTCACATTAGGCATTTTTCAATTCACACTGCGAGGGCAACACTTGCATTAGCAGGCCTAGAGATCTTGAGGGAAAAGGCAAGCACTGATTACAACGGATATTTTTTCTTAGCAAAACCTAACCTGCGTGATTTGAAGAGTGAAATATCAATAGACCATGAATTTAAAGTGCACGAAGATTATTCCTTAAACTATAGGCACTCTATGCAGAGTCTAAGAACACGTCTTAGTAAGAGCTTGATTGGAAAATCATTAGTAATTTTTTGGGGTGCAGGAATTGGGTATGATTTTTTTAGTTATAATTTCGGTGATTTATTCATGGGCCTACCACAAGTTATTGTGGACAAGAGCACGTCCAGGCAAAATGAGAATGTCCTTTCTCCTGGGGAGCTGAGAGAAATTTTTGAAAGCTGCAGCGATGTCTTGGTTATCCCCACAAGCTTTGCGAAATCTGAAGAAATAATAGATGAAGTTTTGCAAATATTACAAGATTTAGAATCCAATTCAGTTGAAGTATTTGAATATATCCATGTTAGAGCCTATTAAACTTTAGGACCGATGTCCTTTCACGGCCTTTCAAGATATCCAATTAACGGTCTCAAAACTTGATGCAGAAACTTCATTCTGGGGCAAAACTCAACCGCTATAGCAATGCATTTTTATTCGTTAGGCCTAGTCAATCAATCCCAAACAGATCCCGATAAGAATTACGGCCAACCTCTATTTCACGCTCAGATTAGCACTTAACCCCCCATTTCGCCTGTCCAGTCATTACCCATTACCAGACCCCCCATCAGTAGATGTTGTTACAGGATTGATACAGACATAATGTTTCAATTACTCCACTCTACTTCAAAGGTTTTGTGTAATTACTATCAATTTCTTTCTTCAAGTACAGAGTCAGAATCTTGACACTATCCTGTTAAGTTTGAAACTCAATCTCCATTATTACTTGGATTTAGAAACCTTTATATTTTCTACCTAGAAATGCCTGTAATCATTAGTCATTCATAGTGCTACCCTTGGGAAATGAAGGTGCAGTGGTATCGTAGTGCAACAGTTGGTATTTTCTCTCAAGCTGGTACCTCAATATTGTGTGATCCATGGATTACAGATGGTGCATTTATTGGTTCTTGGTTTCATTGGCCTCAACTAGAAGGTTTTGAGTTTGAGGACTTGGCTAATCGCAAATGGGATGCAATTTATATATCCCATTTTCATGCAGATCACTTTGATAGAAAATTAGTTGCAGCAATTGCTCGGTCAAATCCAGACACGCGAGTACTCCTACCGAACTATGCAAATAAGTGGCTGTTTCGTGCGGTCATAAATTGTGGTTTTGAACCGAACAGAGTTATTGAACTCCAGAATAATTCAAAATTTTCCTTCAAGGACTTTATCATAACTATGTTCGTAGCTGATTATTGCAATCCTCAAATTTGTGGGGCACAGATTCCATGTATGACTAATCCAAGAAAACAGACTGCTAATGACTCTCTAGCTTTGTTTGAAGCCGATGGGTACCGTGTGTTAAACGCCAATGATGCGCTAGCAGTGCAGAGTGCGCAGAAACTATGGCCCCTTATTGGCGAAGTGGATTTACTTTTGGGTCATTATGGAGGTGCTGGCCCTTTCCCTCAATGCTTCGTTGATATCGAAGATGATGAAAAAATACAAAAAGCTTCAGAATTAGGCTGGAAGTTTGTAGATAGATTGATTGAAACAGGGAGACTATTAAATGCTAGATATGTGATGCCCTATGCCGGACAATATGTATTAGGCGGTAAACTTAGTTCTCTGAACCCATTTCGTTCAGTTATTCCAATTTCAGAAGTAGTTGACCGAATAAACTCAGCACAATTCTCTATACCACTAACAATTCATCCTTTTTCTGAGTTCAATCTTAAAACAGCTAATTCCCTAACTCCTTGGGTTGAGCCATCTAAAAGAGATCTTAATTCATATCTAGATAGAATTGGCCAGCTCTCATACCCTTACGAAGGCCCTGCAGAGGATTGGCCCAACGCTCTGAATCAAATACAATCCTCTCTCGAAAAAGTTAGGGAGGAGTTCACCGCAATGGTCGGTCTTGGAATCTTAGGCTCAGAGTCTTCTATAACTATCTCGACGGAAATTGCTTCAATGAGTATCAACTTTTCCAAGAGTGAATCTTCTATAACGAGTAATGGGCCAATTTTTGAAAAACACACAGAAATTAGTTGTGACTCTAGGCTACTTAGACGTCTGATAATAAGGAAGTCGGGCTATAAAGGTTTCACGCCATACCATTTTAATCAGGCAGAAATCGGAAGCCACTTTACTTGGAGAAGATCAGGGCCCTATCCGAATGAAACCCAACTCCTAAACTTCATGCAGTGCTCGGTTTGATAACAAATAAACGAATTAGATATTTTAAATTAAAGTAAAACTGCACGTATCATTCCAAATCTATTTCAACTTACATAGAACCTTTTGTTTGCAATTCAGCTAGAGTAGCTTTGAGCTTTTTAGGACCTAAAACTAGTCAGGGTTTGCTTTAAGAATGAAATTAGCTAAACTAAAGACCTGTAAACCACCAAAATTTCCAAGCAAAAGTAAAGATTGGATGCTTGATTACGGGAAGTAGAGTTTCAGGCAAATTGGTAGTATTCTATCTTTAATGGATATTTTTAAAGAATCTTCAGTTTTGATCACAGGTGGAACTGGCTCGCTAGGTAAAGTCCTTACTAAACATCTACTTGAAAACACTGAATTAAGAAGAATTGCAATCTTCTCTAGAGATGAATTAAAGCAATTCGAAATGCAAAAGGAGTTTGGATCTAACCCCCGATTGCGATTTTTTTTAGGAGACATAAGGGATTTGAGCAGGCTAAAATTAGCATTGCATAATGTTGATTTTGTTGTGCATGCTGCTGCTCTTAAGCAAGTGGATACTGGTGAATATAATCCTATGGAATTTGTAAAGACAAATGTCCTAGGAAGCCAAAATTTGATTGAGGCTGCAATGGCGTGTGGTGTAAAAAAAATAGTGGCCTTGTCAACTGATAAAGCCTCATCACCCATAAATTTATATGGTGCTACAAAACTCACAGCGGATAAACTCTTTGTTGCAGCTAATAATTATTCTCATGGTCGAGACACAATTTTTAGCGTGGTTAGATATGGCAACGTTATTGGTAGTAGAGGTTCAGTAATACCTCTGTTTAAAGATCTTGCTCGGAACGACAAAGTTATACCAATTACGGATTTCAGAATGACGCGTTTTTGGATAAGTATGCTGGAAGCAGTTAATTTCATATGCGAATCCTTCAGAATAATGAAGGGTGGTGAATTATATGTACCAAGAATCCCGAGTATGAAAATTATTGATCTTGCTAAAGCAATTAGCACATCGGGTGATTTTTTAGAAACTGGCATCAGGCCTGGGGAAAAGTTGCATGAAGAGATGATTTCAGCTGAAGATAGTAGGCGAACTATTGTTGATGGAAATAGATTCACTGTAATGCCAGTTTATGCAGAATGGGGATATGAACAACCAAAAGGTACAGTTTTACAAGAAAATTTTGCCTATAGGTCCGATACTAACGATTTATGGATTACAGAGGATCAAATTTTCAAACTTATAAATGAAGTCGAATGATTTTATGATTACTTATAGTCGCCAAATAATAGATAAGTCGGATTTACATGCAATGAAGTTGGTAGTTTACTGAGACTTGCTCACAATGAAACTAAAATTTGAGTGGCAGGTAATTTAAATAAGAAAATCCATAATTATTGATATTCCATTAAGTCATGCGGAGGATGAGGGATTTGAACCCTCGGTAGGTTGCCCTACACACGCTTTCCAAGCGTGCGCACTCGGCCGCTATGCGAATCCTCCAGTATTACTTACCAGGCTTAAGGGTATCGGTGGTGAT
>Ga0164292_10002705_pt1 | contig 14460 bp, 11 predicted proteins | sample GEODES117metaG_FD_111486 | JGI IMG/M metagenome (GOLD analysis project Ga0164292, IMG submission 111486) | Eutrophic lake water microbial communities from Lake Mendota, Wisconsin, USA - GEODES117 metaG | ecosystem: Environmental > Aquatic > Freshwater > Lake | place: USA: Lake Mendota... | reverse complement strand
GCCCGAGCAGCTGGAGATCCGCGAGACCGAGAAGGGCCCCTTCGTGTTCGCCTGCAGCCTGGAGCGGGGTCAGGCAACCGTGGAGCTGCTGCCCTCCCTCATCCCCACCTGGCTCTGGGCGCTGCAGGGCCGCCGCTTCATGCGCTGGGGGACAGGCGAGAGCCGCTTCAGCCGGCCGGTGCGCTGGCTGGTGGCCCTGCTCGATGCGGAGGTTGTGCCGGTGGAGCTCAGCGAGTGCGATCCCCCCGTGCGCAGCGACCGGCTCAGTCGCGGCCACCGCCTGCAAAGCGGCACGGTCTCCATCGCCGATGCCGGCGTCTACGCCGCCACCCTGGCGGCCCACGACGTGCAGGTGGATCGCACGATCCGTGCCGCCTGGATCCGTGAGCACCTGGAGCTGGCCGCCGCTGAAGCGGGCGGGCGCGCCGATCTGCCGGAAACGCTGTTTGAGGAACTGGTGGATCTGGTGGAGGCCCCCCAGCTGATCGAGGGGGCGATCGAACCCCGCTTCCTCTCCCTGCCCCCCGAGGTGCTCAGCACCGTGATGCGCGCCCACCAGCGCTATGTGCCCCTGTTGCGCGCTGACGCACCTGCCGATCCCCTGGCCCTGGAGGCCGGCGCCGTGCTGCTGCCCCGTTTCCTTTGTGTGGCCAATGGACGGGCGGAAGCGGCAGCCGTGATCCGCCGCGGCAACGAGCGGGTGCTGAGGGCTCGCCTGGCGGATGCAGACTTTTTTGTGCGGGCCGACCGCGCGGTGCCGAGCATCGATCGGCGCGACGCCCTGGCGCGGGTCACCTTCGCGGAGGGTCTCGGCAGCCTGCGTGACCGCAGCGAGCGCATCGAATGGCTCACCGACGTGCTGCTGGAGGCCACCGGCCAAGAAGAGACGGCGGCGGTGGCCCGGCGGGCCGCCCACCTCTGTAAACACGACCTGGTCAGCCAGATGGTGGGCGAGTTTCCGGAGCTCCAGGGGGTGATCGGTGCCAAGTACCTCTTGGCCGAAGGGGAGCCGCGGGAGGTGGCCCTGGCCGTGCTGGAGCATTACCTGCCCCGCGGCGCCGGCGACGCCCTGCCGGCTTCGGCCGCCGGGTCCCTGGTGGCCCTCGCGGAGCGCCTGGAGCTGCTGCTGAGCATCTTTGCCAAGGGCGAGCGCCCCACCGGCTCCAGCGATCCCTACGCGCTGCGGCGGGCCGGCAATGGCCTGCTGCAGATCCTCTGGGATCGGGGCTGGCGCCTCGACCTGTTGGCGCTGTTGCAGCGAGCTTGCTCCCACTGGCGCAGCCTTTTCCCCCACTTCGCCATCGATCCGGCGGTGCTTGCGGCCGATCTTGCTGAGTTCCTGCGACAGCGGCTGGTGAGCCTGCTGGAGGAGGGCGGCCTCGATGGCGATCTGGTGCAGGCCGTGGCCGGCCCTGGTCTGCCCCTGGAGCGGGTGCTTGGGGATCCGGAGGATGCCCGTCGCCGAGCGGCCCTGCTGGCGGAGCTGCGCCGCAGCGGCGAGCTGGCGGGAGTTCAGGCTGTGGTGCAGCGCGCCTCCCGCCTGGCAGCCAAAGGAGATCTCAACGCCGCAGTGGTCTCCCCCGAGCAGGTCGTGGATTCCGCACTCTTCGAGTCCCCGGCGGAAACGGCGATGCGCGACGTGCTGCAGCGTCTCGCACCAATTGCCGTCACGGTGCGGGAGGGTGACTACGGGGCCCTGGCTGTGGGTCTGGCGAGTAGTGCCGACAGCCTGGCCGCCTTCTTCGATGGCCCCCAAAGCGTGCTGGTGATGGCGGAGGATCCCGCCGTGCGCCGCAACCGGCTCAACCTGCTGGGGGTCCTGCGCAATCAGGCCGCCCTGCTGGCTGATTTCGAGCGCATCAGCGGCGCCTGAGGGCTGCGGTGGGGCCCCAATCGAGCTCCGATGGGCCCACCATGGCGGGAAGATGCCCCCGAACCCATGCAGATCGTTGAGGCGCTGATCGAAGCGCTGTGGCAGCGGGGGGTCCGGCGGGTGTACGGGGTGCCGGGCGATTACGTGCTCGGTCTCTTCGCCCGCTTGGAGGCCTCCCCCCTTGAGGTGATCTGCACTGCCGGGGAGGAAGGGGCCGGCTTCGCCGCCGACGCCCATGCCCGCCTCAACGGACTGGGTGTGGTGGTGGTCACCTACGGCGTTGGTGCCCTCAAGCTGCTCAACCCCGTGGCTGGCGCCTACGCCGAGCGTTCGCCGGTGCTGGTGATCAGCGGCGCCCCAGGCGTGCGCGAGAGCGACAGCCACGCCCTGTTGCACCACCGGATCCGCGCGGACGACACCCAGCGCCGCTTTTTCCAGGAGGTCACAGCCGCCACCGCCGTACTCGAATCCGCCCGCACCGCCGGCGCCGAGCTTCTGCAGGTTCTGGCGGCGATGCAGCGGGACTCACGACCGGGCTACCTGGAGATTCCCCGTGACTGCCTCGAGCGGGAGATCCCCTGGCCCCTGACCCTGGCCCCCCCAGCTCCGTCGCCCCTCGTGATCCCGGAGAGCGTTCGGCACCAGGGGGAGCGCTGGCTTGCCTGGTTGCGGGGCCGTCGCCGTCCGCTGGTGCTGGCGGGGGTGGAGGTGGCGCGCTTCGCTCTGCAGGAGACGCTGCGGCAGGTGCTGGAGCGGGAGGGCTGGCCCCTGGCCACCAGCCTCTCCGGCAAGACGCTGCTTTCGGAGCGCCATCCCCTGGTTCTGGGCGTCTACGAAGGGGCCATGGGCCGACCGGATGTGCGGGCCCGAGTGGAGGCAAGCGATGGCCTGCTGGTTCTCGGCATGCCCCTCAACGACCTCGACACCGGCTTGTTCACGATGCAGGTGGCCCCCGGAGCCGCCCTAGTGGTTGACATGGAGCAGGGTCTTCGCTGGGGGGAGGAGCGCGACGAGAACCTCGATCCGCTCACCCTTCTGGGTATCTGGGCTGCCGCCGGAACCAACGCGGCGGCGGCATCTCCCCCTCTCGCACTCCAGCAGGGCCAGCCCAAGGAGCAACAGCAGGGGCTTGATGGCAACGGCAGCCGATACGGCGGACTCCCTGCGCCTTTCCAGCCAGGGCCCGACCCGTCGATCCGGGTCACGAGGCTCATGGAGGCGATTAATGCCAGCCTGCCGCCCGAGGCCATCGTTCTGGCCGACCCCGGCGACGCCCTCTTCGCCGCCGCCGATCTCCGCCTGCAGGAGGCCAGCCACTTTCTCTCCAGCACGTATTGGGCGTCGCTGGGATTTGCCCTGCCGGGGGCGGTGGGGGCCTGGGGCGCCTGCCCAGAGCGGGGGCCGGTGGTGCTAATCGGCGATGGGGCGCTGCTGATGTGCGCTTCAGAGCTGGCGACCCTGGCCCGCTATGCCATCCCCGCCCTGGTGATCGTGCTCGACAACGGCGGCTATGGCACCGAGAGGCCGATGCTTGATGGCCCCTTCAACGACGTGGCGGCTGTGGACCACAGCTCTCTGGCCAAAAGCATGGGGCTAGTCCACAGCGAGCGCATAGGCACGGAGGAGGCCCTCTGGGCAGCACTGCAGCGTTGGCAGGGGGTCCGTACGGGGCCGGTGCTGTTGTCGGTGGAGATTCGGGCGGGCGATTGTTCGCCAGCCCTGCAGCGACTCACCCAGGCCCTGGCCGAACGGGTGCGCCCCCGCTCAGGGACGTGAAAGGGCAGGCTCCCGCTCGATTGGGGTTGCCGGAGCGGGAGCCTCCTCCGGGCGCACGGGCATGCGGATACCCCCTTTGATGGTCTGAACGGCGAGCATGCTCTGGGTTTCCTCCTCCGTGCGCACGGCGCTGGGCACAGGGCTATAGCGGGAGGGGGCCAGTGCCTGGCCGCGAAGCACCGAAGCGAGGGTTTTGGCGGTGAGCTTGAGCTGCTGCCAGGGGTTCATCGCCACCACACGCTTGTAGAGGTAGCTGTCAAAGGTGAGGCGCTGCACATCCTTGTCGTCGCACATCTCGACAAACGCCTCGCGGGCGGCGTCATTGCTGTAAAAGATATTCTGCAGAATTTCCAGAACCTTGTAGGTGGCTCCGTACTTCCGGTCCCACTTTTTGATGTACACCTTGAGATCTTTCTCGCTGGGGATGCGAGTGCCATTGGCGCTGGCTGCCACGATCTCTTCGGCGCACATGCGGCCACTCTTGGCCGCGAAATAGATGCCCTCGCCGGAGCTCTTGGTCACATAGCCGGCCGCGTCTCCCACCAGGGCCATGCGTCCCACCACCCGGCGGGGCCGCGGATGCTCGGGGATCGGGTGGGCCTCCACCTTAATCACCTCACCATTGACCAGCCGCTTGGCGGCGCGCTCCCGAATCCCCTGTTGGAGAGACTTGATCAGCGACTGGTTCTTCTGCATCGTGCCGGTACCCACCGCCACATGGTCGTACTTGGGGAAGACCCAGGCGTAAAAATCGGGAGAGACATCGGTGCCGACGTACATCTCGGCCAAATTTTCGTAATAGGCCATCTCCTCCTTTGGTAGGCGGATACGTTCCTGGAAGGCGATGGCCACGTTGTAGTCGCCGGCATCCATCGCCTTGGCTACACGGCTGTTGGCACCATCGGCACCAATGATCAGGTCGACCTCCAGGCTCTTGAGATCGCCGGTGGCCTCGCCGTTGCTGTAATCGGCGTAGTGGAGGGTGTAAGGCCCTTGGCGACCGGTGCTCGTATCAATTTTCTGCACGAGGCCGTTGATCAATTGGGCCCCCAGATCTGCGGCCCGATTGCGGAGGAAGGCATCCATCACCTCGCGCCGGCACATGCCGATGTATTCGGCCTGATTCTCCAGATGGATGTCCACCTCACGGTTGGAGGGGGAAATCATGCGCATGTTGCGCACCTTGCGGTCGATGATCGATTCGGGAAGATCAAACTCCTCGACCATGCACAAAGGAATCGCACCGCCACAGGGCTTGGCGTTATCGAGCTTGCGCTCGAACAGCCATGTGGAGATGCCAGCGCGGGCCAACACCTCGGCAGCACAGGATCCGCTTGGGCCACCGCCGACCACTGCGACTCGCAACATCTTGAAACCTGCTCCAGGCAAAGGATCCTTACTTGGAAGCTAACACCGCTGACCGGGTTGATGTTGGGCACCCACTTGCCGAGGGTCCGTAGCATCGGCACTGGCCGTATCCCCGCATCGGTGTCCCCTAGGGCCCCCCGCACCGGCCGCTCCGGCCGATCCTCCAGGAGCGCCCGATCCCCCGGGACGGTCCCCCTGGATGACATTCCGCTCGCCCGTCGCGCTCAACCGCACCCCACCCCCCAGCGGCGTCGCGGATCTGGCTTGCTTTGGCTGTTCGTGGGCGGTGGCGTCAGCGCCTCCCTGATTGCTCTTCTTTTGCTGACGCCCCTACGCCAGCGCTTGTTGGCCCCGCCGGTGACGGCGCTGGCCGCTCGCCCCAGCGCCGACGGGCGGCTGCTTGGGCACTTCCCTTACCCCGAGGCCCCCCCGGCCAGCCTCACCGCCATCGGTCCGGGCCTGGCCCTGCGGCGTGAGGCGGCCGAAGCGCTGCAACAGATGCAGCGGGCCGCCGCCGCCGATGGGGTGGAGTTGCGCGTGCTGAGCGCCTTCCGGGATCGCGCCCTGCAGAAGCAGCTGTTCTTTGATGTGAAGGCCGACCGCAACCAGGACGCCCGCACCCGCGCGCGGGTGAGTGCCCCCCCCGGATTCTCCGAGCACAGCACCGGCTACGCGGTGGATCTCGGCGATGGCCGGGTGCCCGCCACCGACCTTTCCGAGAGCTTCGAGGACACGGGCGCCTTTCGCTGGCTGGCCGCCAACGCCAACCGCTACCACTTCACCCTTTCCTTTCCGCGCGCCAATCGCCAGGGGGTGAGCTACGAACCCTGGCACTGGCGCTTCGAAGGCTCCACGGAAGCTCTGCGGCTGTTCGAGCCGACCCAGGGCCTGTCCTCCCGCTGAGACGGGGGCACGGCGACGGCGGCACAGCCGAGGAAGCGGCGGTTGCGCATCCTGAAACGGGAGGTGGGCGTCTAGAGTCAAGAATCGCTTCAGATTCGCCCGTTCCACGGCCGCAGTCGCCAGAAGCTTTCCCCTGCCCATTCCATTCCCAGGACCCCGACCTATGAGCGGCGAGCACAGAGGCGCCAGGATCCGCAACATTGCGATCATCGCCCACGTCGACCACGGCAAAACCACTTTGGTGGACGCCCTGCTCGCCCAGTCCGGCATTTTCCGCGACAACGAGGCGGTGCCGACCTGCGTGATGGACTCCAACGACCTGGAGCGTGAGCGCGGCATCACCATCCTCTCCAAGAACACCGCGGTGGATTACGAGGGGATCCGCATCAACATCGTCGATACCCCCGGCCACGCGGATTTCGGCGGTGAGGTGGAGCGGGTGCTGGGCATGGTGGACGGCTGTCTGCTGATCGTCGACGCCAACGAGGGGCCGATGCCCCAAACCCGCTTCGTGCTCAAGAAGGCCCTGGAGAAAGGCCTGCGGCCGATCGTGTTCGTCAACAAGATCGACCGGGCCCGGGTGGATCCAGAACAGGCGGTCGACAAGGTGCTCGACCTGTTTCTTGAACTGGGCGCCGACGACGACCAGTGCGATTTCCCCTACCTCTTCGGCAGCGGTATGAGCGGCTACGCCAAGCCCGACATGGCCACCGAGAGCGACACGATGCGTCCCCTGTTCGACGCCATCCTGCGCCATGTGCCGCCGCCGGTTGGCGATGCGAATAAGCCCCTGCAGATGCAGGTGACCACTCTCGACTACAGCGATTTTCTTGGCCGCATCATGATCGGCCGTATCCACAACGGCCGGATCCGCGCCAACCAGCCCGTGGCCCTTCTCCGCGACGACGGCAGCGTCAAGCGCGGGCGCATCAGCAAGCTGCTCGGCTTCCAGGGGCTGCAACGGGTGGAAATCGAAGAGGCGGCCGCCGGAGATCTGGTGGCTGTGGCCGGCTTCGATGAGGTCAACATCGGCGAAACGATCGCCTGCCCCGACAACCCAGAGGCCCTGCCGCTGATCAAGGTGGATGAACCCACCCTGCAGATGACCTTCGTCGTCAACGATTCGCCCTTTGCCGGCAAGGAGGGCAAATTCGTCACCAGCCGCCAGGTGCGCGACCGCCTGCAGAAGGAGCTGCTCACCAATGTGGCCCTGCGGGTGGAAGACACCGATTCGCCCGACCGCTGGGCCGTGAGCGGCCGGGGCGAGCTGCACCTCGGCATCTTGATCGAAACGATGCGCCGTGAGGGGTATGAGTTCCAGGTGAGCCAGCCGCAGGTGATCTTCCGCACCATCGACGGCACCCCCTCCGAACCCTTTGAAACCCTGGTGCTCGATGTGCCCGAGGAGTCGGTGGGCGCCTGCATCGAGAAGCTCGGTATCCGCAAGGCCGAGATGCAGAACATGGAGACCAGCAACGACGGCCGCACCCAGCTGGAGTTTGTGGTGCCATCCCGGGGTCTGATCGGCTTCCGGGGCGAGTTCATCCGCGCCACCCGCGGCGAGGGAATCATGAGTCACTCCTTCCTCGACTACCGCGCGATGCAGGGTGATTTCGATGCCCGCCGTAACGGGGTGCTGATCGCCTTCGAGGAGGGTGCTGCCACCTTCTATGCCCTCAAAAACGCGGAGGACCGTGGCCAGTTCTTCATCACGCCCGGCACCAAGGTCTACAAGGGAATGATTGTGGGCGAAAACAATCGCCCCCAGGATCTCGAGATCAATGTCTGCAAGACCAAGCAGCTCACCAACATGCGCTCCGCAGGCGCTGAGGAACTCGACACCCTGCAGGCCCCCGTTCAGATGACGCTTGAGCGGGCCCTTGAATACATCGGTCCCGATGAGATGCTCGAAGTGACCCCCGAATCGATCCGGCTGCGCAAGCTGCCGGCCCGCAAACCGGCCAAGCGGTGACGGCTCCGGCCCCCGCCCCACCCGGCGGCGAGGAGGAGCGGCTCATGGCCGATCCCCGCCTCCGGGAGGCCATGCGCCGCTTCAACGCTGGTGAGTGGTACGCCTGCCACGACGGCTTCGAGGAGCTCTGGCACGAAACCCAGGGGCCGATGCGTCCGGTGCTCCAGGGCCTGCTCCAGATCGCCGTGGCCGAACTCCACCACGAGCGGGGTAACGGGCGCGGCGCCACCGTTCTCATGGGGGAGGGCCTGGGGCGCCTGCGCTCGTGTGGCGATGTTGCCCTGGGGATTGCCTTGGAGCCCCTGCGCGCCTGCGCTAAAGAGCGGTTGATGGCGCTACAGCAGGGGCACCCCTTGGCGGATCTGGCCCCGCCCCGACTAGCCGAGGCCGGGAAGGGGGGCCGGTAAATTGGGAAGCTTGTCCCTTTGCCGAGCTTCGGTCTTGCCACACCCGGCTCGCCTGCGATCCCTCCCCACCGCCCTGTCCTCGCTGGTGGGGATGCTGGCCGGGGGCCTGATCCTGGCGGATAGCCCAAGCACTTTCGGCGCCCCCCCCGCGCCGCGTCCTTCCCCACTTCCCCCTGCGGCAAGCCCCCCAGCAACAGCCCCAGGCCCAAGCCCAGCGAGCAAGCCGGCGAGCAGCCCTGCAAGCAGCCCGGAAAGCAGCATGGTCACCATCGAATCCGACAGCCAGCAGGCCGACAACGTCACGGGGATCGTCACCGCCACGGGCAACGTGCGCATCACTTACCCCGGAAAGGGCATGGTGGCCACGGCGCGCCAGGCCCAGTACTTCTCCCGTGAAGGCAAGTTGGTGCTCAGCGGTGACGTGGACGTGATCGATGCCGATGGCCAGCGGATCCGCGCCGAGAAACTCACCTACCGGCTTGACAGCGAAAGGATCGTGGCCGAGCCCCAGGCCGGCCGCCAGGTCACCAGCCGCCTCAAACTTCGCCAGGCCAACGGACAGGCCCCCAGCCCGTTGCTGCCATGAGCCTGACCCTCGATCGGGTCGCCATCACCCTCGGGGGTCGCCCCCTGGTGAGTGACGTGAGCCTCGCCCTTCAACCCGGTGAAGTAGTCGGTCTACTCGGCCCCAATGGCGCCGGCAAAACCACCACGTTCAATCTCGTCACCGGCTTGCTGCGCCCCGACCGCGGGGATGTGATGCTCGATGGCCTGAGCGTGGCGGATCGTTCGATGCCACAACGGGCACGGCTGGGGATCGGCTATTTGCCCCAGGAAGCGAGCGTGTTCCGCAGCCTCACCGTGCGCGATAACCTTCGTCTGGCCCTGCAGGAAAGCGGCACCCCCCGCGAGCTCTATGGGGAGCGCCTTGAGGAGCTGATCAGCGAGTTCCATCTGGGGGCCTTCCAGCATCGACGCGGTTTCCAGCTCTCCGGTGGCGAACGACGGCGCTGCGAGGTGGCGCGCGCCCTGGCGGTGGGTGAGAGCGGCCCCCGCTACCTGCTGCTCGATGAACCCTTCGCCGGGGTGGATCCGATGGCCGTGGCCGATCTGCAGCGGCTGATCGACGGACTGCGCAGTCGTGGCATGGGAGTCCTGATCACCGACCACAACGTCCGTGAAACCCTGGCGATTACCGATCGGGCCTACATCCTCACCGACGGCCGCATCCTGGCGGCTGGCACATCGGAGGCGATGGCCCATGATCCGCTGGTGCGTCGCCACTACCTCGGGGAGGCCTTCCAACTGTGAGGGGAGTCAGCCCACCAACGCTTCCGACTGCCCCGCGAGTGGCAGCACGCCACAGGATCCCCACCGCTGGCATCAGCGCCCTAGCCGACCAGCTGCGTCCACGCTGGCAGCGTGTGCCGCTTCTGGATCGCTGGCTGCTCGGGGAGCTGATGGGGCCGCTGCTGTTCGGGATTGCGGCCTTCACAGCGGTCACCCTTTCGGTGGGTGTGGTCTTCGAGCTCGTGCGCCGGGTGGCGGAATCCGGCCTGCCCCTCACCGCGGCCATGCAGGTGCTAACGCTGCGCCTGCCGAGCTTTCTGGTGCTCTCCTTCCCGATGGCCACCTTGATGGCCACACTTCTGGCCTTCAGCCGGCTCTCGGGCAGCAGTGAACTGACTGCATTGCGCAGCGTTGGTGTGAGCACCCAACGCATGGTGGTGCCTGCCCTGGCCCTGGCTCTGGCGATGAGCCTGCTCACATTTGTCTTCAACGACCTGATCGTGCCCAGGGCCAATCTGGCCGCCACCACAAGCCTGGAGCGCGCCCTGGGTAAGGCGATCTCCACAGAGAAGGGCAGCAACATCATGTACTCCCGCTTCGGCAAGATCGCCCAGGAAGATGGGGAGAAAGTGAAGATGCTCACCCACATCTTTTATGCCCGCCATCATCTGCGCGGTGAGATGAGGGATGTCACGATTCTTGATTTCTCCCGCCCCGGTCAGCGCCAGATGCTCACCGCCGAAACCGGCCTCTGGAACGATCAACAAGCCGCGTGGGAGTTCCGTAACGGCCGCATCATCAACGTCGATGACGACACCGGCACCACCACCTCGGCCCGCTTCGACCGCTACAGCTACCCCCTGAGCCGCGACCCCCTAGAGGTGGCCAAGCTGCCCAGCGATCCCAGTGTGATGACGGTGGGCCAGGCTCGCACCGCCGAACGGCTGCAGCGACAGGCCGGCAACGCCAAGGAGGCCCGCCGCCTGAGGGTCCGTATTCAGGAAAAGTTTGCCTTCCCGGCCATCTGCCTGGTGTTCGGCCTGATCGGCAGCAGCCTCGGTGTACGGCCCCATTCGCGCACCAGCCGCAGCCAGGGCTTCGGCATCAGCGTCCTGTTGATCTTCGGCTATTACCTGATGTCCTTCATCTTTAGCTCCCTGGGGATCACCGGCACCCTGACGCCCTTCCTGGCCGCCTGGCTGCCGGTTTTCGTGGGCCTAGGGGGGGGTCTGGCCCTGCTGCGGGAGGCCAGCCGCTGAATCCCCCCACGGCGCGGCACACTGGGTCGGTCTGACAACCTCGTGGTGAACGATCCGGTCATCGCCCTCGGTCTGGGGGCCTTTGCGCTGCTGTTGCTGGTGCTTCCCCTGAGCTTCTGGGCCCTCAGTGGGGGGCGGCAGGACCGCGTCAGCTCCTTGGTGCGCTTCCTGGTGGCCGCCGCCAATCTCTGCCTCACCGCCCAGCTGGTGTTGCGCTGGTGGGATTCGGGCCATTTCCCGATCAGCAATCTTTACGAATCGCTCTGCTTCCTGGCCTGGGGCGGCACCCTCACCCAGCTGCTGGTGGAGCGGACCTGGCCCAATCCCCTGGTGCCGGCGGCCGCCACCCCCCTGGCCCTGGGCTGCGTGGCCTTCGCCAGCTTCGCCCTTCCGGAGAGGCTGCAGGAGGCTTCACCCCTGGTCCCTGCCCTGCGCTCCAGCTGGTTGGTGATGCATGTGAGTGTGATCATGCTGAGCTATGCAGCGCTCCTGGTGGGCTCGCTTCTGTCGGTGGCGGTGCTGTTCACCGAGCGCAACGAACAATTGGAGCTGCGTAGCAGCTCCATCGGCAGCGGCGGCTACCGCCAGGCCCAACTGGTGGCCTCCGATGGACCAGGGGTGATGAACCTGAGCAGCAGCTCGTTCCGCATCAGCGAGCAGCTCGACAGCCTCAGCTACCGAACGATCACGGTGGGCTTCCTGCTCCTCTCGGTGGGTCTGGTGAGTGGGGCGGTGTGGGCGAACGAAGCCTGGGGCAGCTGGTGGAGCTGGGACCCGAAGGAAACCTGGGCTCTGATCACCTGGCTGGTGTACGCCGCCTATCTGCACACCCGTCTGATCCGGGGCTGGCAGGGCCGTAGGCCGGCCCTGCTGGCTTCCGCCGGCTTGGTGGTGTTGGCGGTCTGCTACATCGGCGTCAATCTGCTGGGCATTGGCCTGCACAGCTACGGCTGGTTCTTTGGGAGCGAAGCCTGAGGCGCTGCCGTAGCCGGCGGCTCCAGCCCAGGGCGGCTAGGCCACCGACCACCGGCAACGGTGCCGGTACGGGTTCGAAGGTGGCCTGGTAGAAGCGTTGGCCGATCAGAGAGTGGCCAGCGGTCGTCGGATGGGAGCCGTCCCAGAAGAGGTAGCTGTCTGGGTTGCTGCAAGGTGTGGCAACAATGGTCGCGAGGCAGCGTTCCGTAACATTGCTGAAGCCATAGGCCCCAGGGTTGGTTCGCACCTCGGCGAGTAGATCGTCTACCTGATAGGAAACGATGTCGAGATCAGGGCGGCTGGCCGACAATTCGTCCAACTTCAGGGCCAGTTCTGTATTGAATTTGTCACTGAGGTCGCTGAAGAATGCCTGAGAACCCGTGCCGATGAACTCTGGGATCAGCCCAAGATCAGGGGTATTGGGAACCAGAAAGTTGCGCGCTCCCTTGCCGGCAAGCTCCTGGATGGTACCGACGATGTTGGAGACAGCCGTCGGCACGATGGCCGCTGGTCCAGCCGGTGAAGTGTTGCCATCAAAGGTACCCACTCCCAGGCCGCCGTTGGCGAAGAATGTAAAGGGATCATTGGGGAACAACCAGACCATGAACAGGCTGGTTTCCGGATCGAAGGAAGGGCTGCCGAACTGATCGAGCTGCCAGGCATTGCCCTTGTCTGCGTAAGCACTCTTGAGAGCCGGGGCGATCGGGAAATCGGAATATTGGATGAAGTTCTCAACCCCGCTGGTGGCCCCGCCCACGGCAAAGTTGGTCCCCCCCTGAAGCGAGGCCTGCAGGGCGGGGCCTGAGGGGTTAAAAGCCCTCCAGAGGTATTCAGCAGCCACCCTGCCATTGCTGAAGCGAGCGCCGTCGTAGGGCGGTGGCGGAAAGATAGGAGGGAATGAGGCAGCGTTGCTGCTGATCACACCGCTATTGCCGTTGTCGGAAAGGCTGTCGCCAAACACATAAAGACGGCTCAGGGAAGCCACGCCTGCGGCGACGGGCGCTGGCGATAGGGCTGCCCCAAGCAGGGGAGCCATGCAGGCAACCGGCCACAGACGGCGCAGGGAACTGGACAACAATCGCCGTTCCCGAACCGCCCTCAGCGCCGGTCGTGAGGCTCGTGCCAAGAGAGATGGGCGCATCGTGTGAAGGGGGTGGTTACCCCATCACAACAGAAAAACATCAAAATCTGTAGGGCAAAGGGGAAGATTTCAGATCCCTTCCCCATTGCTTCGCGAGTCTTGCGCGACCGGGAGCATGTGTCCCGGTCGCGTGGCCCTCAGACCAGAGCCGGCTCGGGACGACGACTGGCGCGAATGCCCTGGATCGCCTCGGCGTAGTCGGCGGCGCCGAACACCCCAGATCCGGAGACGATGGCGTTGGCGCCGGCCTCAATCACCATCCAGGCATTGGCGGGCTTGATGCCGCCATCGACCTCAATCCAGGGGTCCAGACCCCTTTCGTCGCAGAGACGGCGCAGGTCGCGGATCTTCTTTACCTGGTTTTCGATGAAGCTCTGGCCCCCGAAGCCGGGATTCACGCTCATGATCAGCACCAGGTCGCAGAGCTCCAGGCAGTACTCAAGGGTGTCGATCGGGGTGCTGGGGTTCAGCACCGCTCCGGCCTGCTTGCCCAGTTCCTTGATCTGGGCAAGGTTGCGGTGCAGGTGCGGACACGCCTCGACCTGCACCGAGATGATGTCGGCACCCGCGCGGGCGAACTCGGGCACGTAGCGCTCGGGCTCGACGATCATCAGATGGACGTCCAGAGGCTTGGCAGTCACGGGACGCAGCGCCTCGACGATCAGGGGGCCGATCGTGATGTTCGGCACGAAGCGCCCATCCATCACATCCACATGGATCCAGTCGGCGCCGGCCGCGTCCACGGCACGGACATCGTCGCCGAGGCGTGAGAAATCGGCGGAGAGGATCGAGGGGGAAACCACCAGGGGCTTGCGGGTCATGGACGTCCACCGGGGCAAAGGGGTAGCGAATTGTAAGGAGCCACGCGCCCAGGGACCGGCAGGACACGCTGATACGATGTCGCAGCTTCCCGATTCCCAGAGGGCCCAAGGCAGCCGGTTACCCTCGGGGATCCCCCGCGGCGCCGCTCCAGCCCATCGTTTCTGCGCCCCCTGCAGAGAGTCCCTCGCCAAGGGACGGTCCATCTGTGCCGATCGTCGACACCCCTGTCCTGTCGATCGGTCGCGAAGCTCCCTTACCTCCGCCGGATCGTCGTGGATCGCTCTCTTATCCAGGAAATTCTCGAGGTCGTCGAGCAGGCCGCCATCGCCTCCGCCCGGCTGACCGGCATGGGCCTCAAGAACGAGGCTGACGCCGCGGCTGTCGAGGCGATGCGCGAGCGCATGGGCCAGATCGCCATGCAGGGCCGCATCGTGATCGGTGAGGGCGAGCGGGATGAGGCACCGATGCTTTACATCGGCGAAGAGGTTGGCAGCGGCAGTGGCCCCGGCGTCGATTTCGCCGTAGATCCCTGCGAAGGCACCAACCTGTGCGCCAACAGCCAGCGCGGTTCGATGGCCGTGCTCGCCGCCTCCGACCGCGGTGGCCTGTTCAACGCTCCCGATTTCTACATGAAGAAACTGGCGGCTCCCCCGGCTGCCAAGGGCAAGGTGGAT
>Ga0164292_10002704_pt1 | contig 14464 bp, 15 predicted proteins | sample GEODES117metaG_FD_111486 | JGI IMG/M metagenome (GOLD analysis project Ga0164292, IMG submission 111486) | Eutrophic lake water microbial communities from Lake Mendota, Wisconsin, USA - GEODES117 metaG | ecosystem: Environmental > Aquatic > Freshwater > Lake | place: USA: Lake Mendota... | reverse complement strand
TTTCTTAAGGCCCGGTAGCGCAGTTGGTTAGCGCGCCGCCCTGTCACGGCGGAGGTCGCGGGTTCAAGTCCCGTCCGGGTCGCAAAGGTTTTGGTGTCGTACTTGTTAAAGGCCGATATCAGAACCTTGTTTGGCTTGGTAGCTCAGTTGGTACGAGCGAACGACTGAAAATCGTTAGGTCGCCGGTTCGATCCCGGCCCAAGCCACATAGTCTGTATTGTAATCAAATGAATTCTAGGCCTTATGAAGATGTGGTTTTTGTTTCATTTGGAAGTAACCCTGAATGGAATTTAGCAAGACTTAGACTCTTGAGATCATTAGAGAAACATTTTGAATACTCCTCAAAATTCATTGTCGATCAAAACTGGTTAGTCGAGACAGCTCTCTATCAGGAAAATAGAACCTTCTTCCAGCAGAATCGAAGAGGTTATGGATTATGGGCTTGGAAACCATTGCTTATCAAAGAAGCGATCTTGAGGTTTCCAAAGGCAAAATACATTGTTTATCTCGACATGGGATGTGATTTAAACATTAATCAGAAGAGCATCCAGTGTCTTGATAATTATTTGAAACTAGCCAAAACCTATGAAGGTTTTGCATTCGAGCTAAATCTAAAGGAAATTGAATGGACTTCCAAATATGTCCTCGAGTATTTTGAGGCAAGCCAATCGATACAAAATCAAGTCAGCGCTTCTGTTCTCATATTCATGAATAGTAAAAAAGTGGGATCATTTTTAGATACATGGTTAAGTCTGATGAAAAATGATGACTTTTATTTAACTAAAGGGGATCACAATCTTACGCCGAATGATATGGATCGCCACCGCCATGATCAATCAATTCTGAGTTTGCTCTGGCACCAGAGCACAATGGTCGCAATCCCAGATGAATCGTATTTAAAATCTAACCTGAAATTTGACTCAACTAAACCATTTTGGGTGTCTAGAAACCGAGAGATACTAAAAATTGATTCTCCTGCATTTGCCCGTCAGGCTGTGCGGATTGCCCGAAAAATCTTCTTACTCATTAAGGACTTTCGATAAGAATTTAGTCTCCGAGTTGCCCACATTTAAAAAGTTTATTCGGATACGATTTGAAAATGGACCTAGACGTTATACTTCCCTTTCATAGAATTGATACGTTTTTAGTTCAAGCTTTAGAGTCAATTGGCAATTCAGTTGAAGTTGAACTTCGACTAATTTTGGTTGATGACAGAGTTGATCAAGATAATCAGATCCACCCTTACCTAAAGCAATTTCGCAGCGTTGAGTATGTTAAGACCCGGGGTGGTATGGGTTATGGGGCAGCCCTGGAAACTGGAACGCAATTCATCGCTACCGATGTTGTAGCTTTGTTTAATAGTGATGATTTAGTGCACCCAAGAAGATTTGTGAATCAAGTGAGGAATCTAGACAAGTTCGATATTTCCGTTGCCTCGATGAAGCGAATAGATGAAAATGGAAGGTCAACTTCGTCACTTATGGGTCAATTGGGATGTAAAACTTTTGATCCGATTTTTCTCCTACTTGGTTCATACGGCGCTAATGCCACTTGGTGCATGCGGAAAGAGTGGTGGCAAAATAATGCCTTCTTCGACAGCGACGAGTGTCTTGATTGGCGAATAGCGCTGAGGTCATTTAAAAATTCTGAAATCCATTATTCTCCAGAAGAATTGTATCTTTATAGAAAACACTCACTACAAAAAACTAAACAAAAGAAAATACCAGTTGAGAGAATGTGGCCGGTTTATATGGAATGGGAAAAATTCTGGAAATCCTTTGATCTTCCTGCCGTCTCTTATGAGGTATTCAATTTTTTAGCTACACCTTGGAATAAAGGTTGCGATTACAGCCAATTACAGATTAATGAAATTACAGACGCTCTTAACTCTGCTGCTAGTTCTTTGCCAAAGATTATTTCTGCAGAAGTATCTGGTTTGTTACGGCAAAGATGCCTTTTTGCACTAAACAATGAGTCTTCGGTGTTGTCTTCCATGCGCTTCTTGCTTCATGGTACCCCTGGAATACCTCGACTAATAAAGACTATGTATTCTTGAGCTCGCTCTCGACCATCTCTTCAATCAAGGAATTCAAAGTGTACTGAGGGTTCCATCCCAAAAGGTTTCTTGCCTTGGTTGAATCTCCAAGCAAATGAGGAACTTCTGTAGGTCTAAAGTATCTTTGGTTGATTGTTACCCGACGATCCCCATTTTGATCCAAGCCAACTTCATCTAGTCCAGAACCGCTCCAGGAAATATTCAGGCCCACAAGTTCAAAGGATTTTTCCACAAAAGATCTTACGGTGGCCGTTTCCCCAGTGGCAAGAACCCAATCATCTGGCTTCTCATGTTGAAGTATTCGCCACATGCCATCAACAAAATCTTTTGCGTGTCCCCAGTCGCGTTTAGCATCCAAATTACCTAGGACTAAAACTTTTTTTGAGTCGCGGGATGCCGATACTGCTCCAGCAACAATCTTTTTAGTAACAAAAGTCTCACCACGACGTGGGCTCTCATGGTTAAAAAGGATTCCATTCGCAGCGTAAAGACTGTAAGCCTCACGATAATTTATTGCCATCCAATATGCGTAGAGTTTCGCCGCACCATATGGGCTTCGTGGATAAAATGGAGATTTCTCATTAAGTGCGATTTCATCTGTGAGAACAAACATTTCAGAGGTTGAAGCTTGATAAAACTTCGTTTTTTCTTGAAGACCCAAAAGGCGAATCGCTTCTAGAATTCTTACAGCGCCAATCGCGTCAGCATTGGCCGTGTATTCGGGACTTTCAAATGAAACTTGAACGTGCGATTGTGCTCCTAAATTGTAGATTTCATCTGGTTGAATATTTTGGATTATTCTAATCAAGTTCCCTGAGTCGGTTAGGTCTCCATAATGAAGAATCAAGTTCCTTTCATTCACTTGCGGGTCTTGATACAAGTGGTCAATTCTTGAGGTATTCAAGCTTGAGGATCTTCTCTTAATTCCATGAACGGTGTAGTTCATCGATAACAAGAGCTCTGCGAGATAAGAACCATCTTGCCCGGTGATTCCGGTAATCAATGCAATCTTTCGATTCATTGCTTTGCCTCAATTCGAAGGTCGAAAGTCTTAACACTTAGAATAATACTAACCCTAGATTGCTCCTTAGAGTTCATTTGACATCTTCGTTCGCCATCTGTCTCCAGATAACATAATCAAGTTCCTCGCGCCGCCCCGAAAGTTAGTCAGGTTCCTAATTGAGGGGACGAATTTGAACCTCATTCCTTTTTTGGATTGCACTATTGACTCTTGCAGCTTGAAGAGTTTCTCATTTCCAAAAAAAGCTAAGTCCTTTGAATGTATGTGGAGACAATACAGCGGGACGCTCTCACCACGGAGAGACACATTAATAAACCCTTTTAAATCAATTATGATGGCATGCCGCCATGGTCGAACGAAATGGTGTTTTTGTTGATGGAAAAGTGGCCTAAAACCCAGACTGTTGACTTCATGTTCTCCAGTTAAGTATTGTCCCCACGTTGCACTATCAAATACACCGGAGAAAACGCCTGGATTCAATTTCATTTCACCTAAGAAATCGATTTCTAATTCTTCCGACTTACGAGGCAATTCTTCGAGAGTTGTTGGAAGTACAAAAACCCTTTTCGGGTAATGAACTTTGTAGTGCCAGAGAAGCTCCATGTCAGTGAGGAAACCATTTTTGCTCAACTCTGATACAAAGAAATCCATCATTTTTGTGCATGCATCCAAATCTTTCACGAAAAGGACACTAGCTATTCCGGCACCATTCGAGACAAGAGAATATGCCAAATCGTTCTCTATCTTTTCAAAATCACCAATGGGGAAATCTTCAAATACGAGCACATCGGATTCGAGATAAACTACCTTGCATTCTAGTTTTTGAATGACTTCTTTGAGTATTCCGAATCTTTGGATTGATGCCCTGATTAATTCATCTGTACTTTCTATAATTTTTTCTAACTCCAACAATGAAAATTCACTAGCATGGATACATGTACTAATTCCAAGTCCATTTGCTTCATCCAGTGCATTTTGATTATCGCTAATAAACACAAGCTTTTCCCCGAATACATTGGCTGAATGTTTCAGATTTATCAGGACGTAATCTGGAATTTTCTTACCTAGATGTATGAGAATGATTTTCACTTAAAATTCAACCCTGTTTGATCAAATTGCGAGACTAATATAAAGTCAAGATCACTAGATGCCACGGATTTTTCCCTCTGCGTAAGCACTTCGAAACCAGGAATAAGTTGATTCTAGGCCTTGCTTTAGCGGAATCTTTGGGGCCCATCCCACCGACAACGCCTTTGATGAATTGAGTAACTTTCTGGGAATACCGTTGGGCATATTCGAGTCAAATTTTACGCTTCCTTTAAATTCAGTGACTTGCTTGATCAACAGTGCAAATTCTTTAATGGATATTTCAAATCCGCTTCCAATATTCAATATTTCTCCGCCTAGATTCTTTCCAAGGAAAAACCAACAGGCCGCCGCCAAGTCATCAACATGCGTAAATTCTCTGTGAGGTGAGCCATCTCCCCAGATGGTCACTATTTCGTTCTCGACCAATTTTGCTTCATGAAATTTTCTCATCAATGCAGCAGGAACATGTGAACTAAAAAGATCAAAGTTGTCATTTGGGCCATACAGATTAGAGGGCATCAATGAAAAATAGTTAAATCCTTGTTCGTCGCTGATGGCTCTACACATTCTTACCCCAGTAATTTTTGCTAGGGCATAACCTTCATTTGTAGGCTCTAATCTTCCAGTTAGGAGCGCATCTTCACTTATTGGCTGAGCTGCATCGCCCGGATATATACAAGACGATCCGAGAAATACAAGGTTCCTTATCCCAGCATTGCGCGATCCCCCGATAACACCTATTTGAAGTTTCATATTCTCTGAAAGAAAATCGTATTGATGTGTGTTATTCGCAGCTATTCCTCCAACACGAGCGGCTGCCATAATGACCGAATCAATCTCATTGGCCAACAGATAGTCGGTAACTTCTTTCTCTGACGTTAGCTCGAGTTCTTCCCTGCTCGCATAAAGGACTTCAACTCCCGACGGTACGGTTCTCAATATAGAGGAACCCACCATTCCTTTGTGCCCAGCTACAAAGACTCGCATGATGACCTCGAATTCGAATTGATAACGGTTGCAATCGTACCCGTCAATTCCATTAATAAATGAGTTTAGGCCTTACAAATGAGATACTCAACCGTGGAATTCTTCTTCAAAAAGAGTGTTTGGCCTGATTAGTGGAATTGTCATCCTTTCCCAGACTAGCTGTGGTTTTGGTATCCATGAATAATTCTGAGTCATTACGAATTACCATAGATTCATTAAAGAATTTAGAGTATCCAAACACAATTTTGATTAATGTAGATTCTTCTGACAACAATGCTTGCAAGGAAGTTCTTCAACATTCACATTTTGAAAGTAAGTATTTCTGGGAAAAGAAGCGTGGAATTTATCATGCGATGAATTCTGCTTTGGATAATATTCAGGGTGAAGATATCGTCTGGTATTTGAATCCAGGTGACGTCCTGAATAAACCAGAACTCCTGATAAATATTTTGACGGATTTTCGTAAAGATTCGAAGTTAGATTTTGCATACGCACAGGCACAGGTAATTGCAAACACGGATCCGTTTGAAATTTTCCCAGGGAGTAATGTTGAGGCTAGTGTTAAAAACTTATCTGAAGGGACATTTAGGATTTCTCATCAAGCATTACTTGTGAGGGGCTCAATCATGAATCAGGTCCAGGGATTTGATACCAAATATCAAATCGCTGCGGACTTAAAGTTAGAGTTCCAACTTTTATCGAACTATAAGGGAAGGTTTGTCCCAGGAGTACTCATAAACTTCGATAGTAGTGGAATTTCACACAAAAAAGTAGTGCGTACACTCATAGAATCTGCGTTTGTGAAGTACTCTGGTGGTTATCTATCATTCAACAAGGCATTTCTTTTTTTATTGAAATCTATTTTGCTTAAAATAATGCGCAAAATTCTTATGAAGGTATCTTGAAATGGTAGATATCAAGTTTAGGTATTTTTGGCCGAATTTTGATGTTGATGAAAATTTCATTTTGACACTACTTCAATCCGATGAGTATAAGCGTGGCCTGGATCAAGAAATAACTCTTGAAATTCATTCGGTTTTCACGAGGCCGCGACGTTTCTATGAATCCTATATACGTTTTCAATTGGTGGTAAGAAAACTTTGGTACAAATTCACTCAGAAAAAAGTAATCTTTATTTGGTACTCCGGAGAAAACATTGCTCCGCCGCCGCATTATGATTTAACACTTTCATTTAAACCAACAACTGATACAAATATTTACTGGCCGTTCTGGGTTACAAGAGTAATTGAACAAACTAAGAATAATCATCAAAAAATGGAAAGTGAAGATTTCTTTTCCAAATACACACTCCCACGGGAAAATAGTGATATCGATCAACGCAATTGGAAAATTTGTACTTTTCTTAGCAATCCAACAGCATGGCGCTTAGAGCTTGCCAGAAAATTAGAAGACTTGGGCCTACTCGACATCTATGGCTCTGCTGTAGATAGATATGTTGTTTCAAAACCTAATGAGGCTAAAAAATATGTCTTTGAGTTGTGCTTTGAGAACGAACTCTCAGAAGGTTATGTAACAGAAAAGGTAATTGAATCTTGGGACAACGGGTGCATCCCAATATATTGTGGTCTGGATACCCAGAAGTATTTGAATTCAAAAGCGATTTTGGATTTGACTGGTTTAGAATTTTCCAAAATTGTCTCCGAAATTAGTTCATTCTTGGAAGACATTAACCGAGTTAATCAAGTTGCTAGGGAACCTATACTGATTCGTACCTTCAACCTCAGTTTGCTAAGCGAGCGCACATTAGATTCATTCAACCGGAAGTATTCTTGACTTGATACGGTAGAACCTCCACTTCAGCGGGATCAAAACCCTGAATATGAATGGCCACTTCCTTGAAACCAATTTTGAAGACTTTTTCCTTTTCATGAGAGCCAGAATGTTACTTCCAAAGATTCTCGTTTCTCTTCCACTTTCAATGTATGAGGGGGTATCGAGCAATACAAACCCTGCGTTATCAATCAACTTGAATTTGACTCCAAAACTCCAAATAGGCCAATCTGCAACTCCTATAGACTTCTCTTTTAAGGCAGATCGCAATGCCCCATTATTCATAACATAAGCAGCTGCGCAGGGTGGCGGAAAGCTCGCAACGGTTTCGTTTCCCTCGATATGCCAGGCAGACCAACGAGATTTAAAGAGTGTCCAGATTGTAGGGACCTCGCTTTCTGGCAAATCTTCCAATAAATTTACGATTCTAGAGTCTTTTGTCACTTCAACATCATCCTCAAGTACGATCAAAAAATCGCACCCCTCCTGGCTTGCTAACGCGTAACACTTTTGGTGACTAATCATTACCGCTACTTCTGTCTGTGTGACTTTACGGCCGATCGCAAAACTAGACATATCCAATAGGTCATTGAGCTCTTCACGTTGCAAATCTGCTGGTTTTACAGCATTTATGACCTGAATGATTTCTGGAGGGAAATGCACGCTAAGATTGCTCAATAGACTGGGATTTCGTAAAACTCCATCGACCGCTATTATCTTTATTTTCAGATTCAAAAAGGCTCCAGTCTCATTCGAAGTTTGTGCTACAGGCAATAGTATTGCCATTGTGAAAACTTTCTCAAGGACTCTTCCTCAAAAGTCTAAAGTTGTGTACTGCCTAACCCGTGGATACATTGGTTTTGGGAAGTATCATTACCTAAAATTGATTGTTCGGAATAATTTCATTCGTAAAGCCCTTAAGAAGGATTCTGATATTTATGACTTTGTAATTTTTCATGAAGGTAATGTAAATCGCCTCGATCAATTTGCCATCAAGTGGTTATCTGGAATAAAGGAAATAAAATTTAGGGAAGTAACTGACTACTTCATGGTTCCTGAAGGTGTAAGTCTTGGTAAGTCTAATGCACATGGTTTTGGTTACGAATTGATGTGTCTCTTCCAGTATCAAAGAGTCTGGGGTTACCTTGCTCAATATGATGAAGCCGTTCGAATTGATGACGACTGTTTGATAAGCACGATCCCCAAACTCAAGACGGATCAAGTATTCGCTTGTGCCTCACTTAGCACCGAAACACATGAACCCACAAACATAACTCTTTTGGATCATTTAAGGCAAAAAGGTTTTGATAAGTTTTACGACCATGCATTTCCTTATACGAACCTGTTTGTAACTAGGGTTGATTTCTGGAGAAATCCGGATGTGGTTGACTTTTTGGGCTACATTTCGACATCGCCAAATTCATTACTGAATAGGTGGGGGGACTTGCCAGTGATTGGCGTTGCTCTCAAGGCCTTTGCCAATTGGGACGCTTCGAGTGCGATCATACCTAATTATGAATATGATCATTTAAGTCATAACTCAAGAATTGTAAATGGAGAAGTTGTCACATTGAAAAGCGGGCGATTGCCTCTTCTGAAAATCGTAATCGCTAGATGGGCGAAGTTTTAGCGGTTGATAAGATCGCTCTAAAGTAATCGATGGTTTTGGCTAAACCTACTTTTCGTTCAGTAGTAGGTGTCCAATCGAACAATTCCTTGGCGAGAGAGATATCTGGTTTTCTGTTTGATGGATCATCTCCCGGAAGTTCATTAAAAACTAATTTACTTTTTGAGGCTGTAAGTTCAATAATCTCTTCCGCAAGTTCCTTCATGCTTATACTGACAGGATTTCCTAAATTTACGGGTGAATTGACACTCGGGCAATCAAATAATCTAATTAATCCGTCAATTAGGTCATCGACAAAGCAAAATGACCTTGTCTGATTTCCATCACCATAAACTGTTATATCTTCATTTGTGAGCGCTTGTACAATAAAGTTACTCACAACTCTTCCATCATCTAAAGCCATGTTTGGACCATAAGTATTAAAAATTCTCGCGACACGAATATCGACATCGAACTGATGATGAAAATCAAAAAAGAGAGTCTCAGCCGCTCGTTTACCTTCGTCGTAACATGAGCGGACTCCGAAGGGATTAACATTTCCCCAATAACTCTCTGGTTGAGGGGAAACGGATGGGTTCCCATAGACTTCTGAAGTTGAAGCTTGAAGTATTCTCGTCTTTGTTTGTTTTGCTAGTTCTAGGGCATTTAATGAGCCCAGCACGCTTGTTCTAAGTGTTTCAACCGGATGTTTTTGATACTGAACTGGCGAGGCCGGGCAAGCTAGATTAAAAATTCCATCAACTTCGACGAAATAAGGGCTAGTGACATCATGGTTAATAAATCTATACTTGGAATTACCTAAAAATGGAGTTACGTTGTCAACACTACCTGTGTAGTAATTGTCTAGTGCGACCACATCATGGCCTTGTTCTAGCAGCTTTCTTGCCAAATTTGAGCCCAGGAATCCCGCACCACCAGTTATAAGGTACTTCATTTTCCGCCAATCCAAGATTCATGTTGCTACGCTTACATAGAATATTACTTGAAGTTAGGAAATAGATTGCACTTAGACAGGCAAATTCAAATCGCGTCTATCTTGAGCGATGACGATCTAATTTCATCGGATAAATTTGTTGCGGGAAGTGGGAATAACTTCCAATTTCTAAAGCGAGATTTCATCTTTAGGCCGGGCCGTTGGCGTGGAAAGGTTGTTCTTCCCATTTGGGCACAACCTTGGAAATACACTTCAAGAAATTTGGTTATAGGTCATTCAGATATTGCGACTTCCAGATCTGACATCATGAAGATAAAGCTCCTCGGTCCAAAAAAGATTTTTGGTACCAATTTATGGAATTACCAGGATTATTCAGAATCCATACCTTTAGGCTTGACCAATTACTGTGATGATTCGCCTTTGCATTTGATTTATGGAAACAATGATCACCTGCGTAAGGCATCACTCGAACAACCTTTCAACACAAATTTTGACGCTTCAATCTATGTGAATTTTTCCGTCCACACTAATGTAACTGTCAGAAGAGAAGTTTTAGAGATCCTTAAGGTATCTGGCAACACTAAATATGGTGATTTTGACCCAACAGAGAAAGGTCGAATTGCCTACCTTAAATCGATGCGCAAGAGCAATTTCACTATTTGTCCAGAAGGTAACGGTGTTGATACTCACAGGTTGTGGGAAACAATCTATATGGGTGGCATTCCTATCGTACTGCGAAGCAAATATCTTCCGGTGGTCTTGAATCGCCTCCCAGTAATTCAACTCGATCATTGGCGATCAATACTTGATCGCCAATTCTTAGAATCGGAATGGAATAGAATTCAATCGACCAGTTTCGATTTACAATCAATTCGCTCCTCGTATTGGCTAAAGAAGTTTATGGGATAGATGTGAAACATCTGAGAGTAAAACGAATTATGCATGCAATACGAACCGTTTTCTGGACTTTCTGCATAAACACTAAAAACTCAAGGTTCTATGGTTTCTTTTTTAGCAATCGCATCCCAAGAGTTTTTGCGCTTGATCTTCACAATGCAGTATTGCGGGATGCATCTGGCTTCTTAGCCAAGAATAATCTTAAATTTGAACGGTGGTCAATTTCAGGTACAAGTATTCAATTTAAAGAGCCAAATTTGAGACTCAAGTTCATAAATAGTAGGTCTTGGCAATTTCTTGATGACCAATTAATTGAGAGTTTCCAAGAGTGCTACCGGCGCACTCTTGGAAAACAGTTTGGTTTTTTAGTAGCACACACACTTGCTTTTGTTAGATTATTTGATAAATACCAAAAACCTATTTTGGCAGTTAATTCTACCCGCTACGAAGCACCCTTTTGTTTTAACCAATCAGAGTTTAAAAAACTAAATGCAACCCTGCAGCACCTAACATTGAACTCCACGTTAAGAATTGTTTCAAATAACGTAGGCGATCGCGATTACCTCGAATTCTTTTCCGGAGTAAAGTCAGAGCACATTCCAAGTTTGTGTGATTACATTCCTCGAAGGTCACCAAGCAATAACGATTGGATAATTCTTTCTAGAAACATTGACTTATCCTTTGAGATTGCAAGCTTTGGAGTAAATTTACGATCGCAATATGAAAAGTATCCGAATGGATATACTCATGAAGAGTTTTCAAAAAATTTTGGAGTTGTGTATATTCCGCACAACATAAGCACAATGCGGTTGTTTGAATTGGCAACTGCAGGATTTCCTGTTCGTATCCCAAGTGACAAGTTGCTTATGAATCTTGTTGATTTACCTGGTGTTTTATCTGAATTAAGTTGGATTCAGGTTGCAGAAAAACCATGTCCGAGTTGGTTACGTAATACACCTGCCGATCCTGAATGGTTACATTTCTATACATGGTGGCTCGCGCGTGCTGATTGGAAATTACTTGAGTACTTTCCTAATGTTTCAACTTTTGACAGTTTCGATGAGTTAGGTGACGACATCCCCATGATTCAAGATCCAACCCCAAGGAATGAGTTAATTCGGTCCGAATGGTCCCGAATCTATTCAGAATTTGCGATTTCTTTGCGGAGGTCATAGAAACTAAGTTTGTTCTTGGTAATGTTTAAGTATGAAGAGGTCACTGAAGAGATTTGTAAAAAGATCCATCCTCTTGAAGTATGTCTTGACCGATTTACCTTGGGTTACTGTTGTTGATTTTATCTCTCCAAATAAACTGGTACAGGAGATAACGCCTGCGGTCTATCAAACTTGGGAATCAAATGATTTTGGCAGGAGACACGCTAAAGAGATAAACAAATTCAGAGCACTTAATCCAGGATTAAATTTCTACTTGTATAACAAAGAGCAACGAGACGCATACATGGTGAAAAGCTGGGGAAATAGACCAATTTACCTGGCATACAAGAACGCAAAATTTGGGCAAATAAAAGCTGATATCTTTAGATACTGCATAGTTTTCGAATTTGGTGGCTACTACTTTGATATAAGCAAGGGTTGTAGCGTCCCTTTAAATACATTGCATTCACCCAGTTCTATTGGTTTACTAGCTAATGAAAGTAATGATAGAAAAATTCCGGTCTCACCTGAATTATTGGAAATTTATAGCGAGCCCAAAAAACTATTTGTGCAATGGGCCTTTGGTTTCGCACCACAGAATCAAATTTTAGGAACTGCGATAAAACTAATTGAAGAAAATATTGATAGTTTCCAAAATAAAGAATTCAAGAATCCGAGTGCTGCTATTTTGGACTTCTCGGCAACACACTTGTTCACTCGGGCCGTGGATGAGTACGCTTTAGTACACGGTCTAAATAAAGTCTCCCAAAGTGGGATTGACTTCAATCACCACGGCATCTTCTCTTTAAACGGATCAAGTGCAAGATATTTACAAGTGCCAAGCTATAAATTGGCAAGGGCATCTTCATTAATCAAGGCAGATGACTTGACATGATTCGTTCAATTTTAACTTTGCGAGCTTTTACTCAAGTCATAAAATGTCTTATCCGGAAGTTAGGGGAGATTCGACAAAATACTGACATTATTTTTCGCGATTTTTGGCCGACAGACGTTCATGGTGAAAGGATAAAGGCCTTTATCTTTAATGTTTTTAATGATCGAAAATTGGATGGGCAACAGATATATGTTTATTCCAGTTATCAGCAATTCAATCGTAAATTAGAGCATGCCGTGGATTTAGTTTTTGAGAGATTTATGCCCTCGACTAAATCGATGAGAAAAAAGGTTTGGTATACAGCCGAAAATCTGCGCATGCCACACTCGAGTGAGTTTGACTTTCACCTTTCTTTTGACACTGAGACTCATCGGGGTAAGAACATATACTTTCCACTCTGGGTAGTTGAGCTTGGGAAAGATTTTAGTGAAGCCCAAAAGACACAAGTTTTATTAATGCAACCTAGAGAGATCTCTGCTGGCATTCGCAAATTTGCTTGTATTGTAATAAATAATCCAGAACCTGTACGTATGAATTTTTTGGCTGAGCTGCAAAAAATCGGGGATGTTGATTGCTTCGGAAAAGCATTTAGCAATCCCATTCCAAATAAAGATGATCTTATTTCAAATTATGACTTCAATATTTGTTTCGAAAATGATTTGTATCCAGGCTACATCACTGAAAAAGTTGTACAGTCATATTTGGCTGGATGCATTCCTATTTATTATGGTCTTGACAAACTTGGCCACCTAAACCCCAAAGCAATGATAAATGTTGCAGATATTGGTTTTAATCAATCATTAGAAGCAATTTCGATCTTGAAGGACAACATATCGCGACTGTCTGAAATACGAAATGAGCCGCTCATTTCCATTCCATATGACTTTGATCTACTCAATGATGAGCTAACGATCAAACTTAGAAAAAGTGAGGTTTGAGGATGCTCTCGATAGCCTTGATTCATCACTTCGAGAAAGACCGACTTGATTATCTAAGGCCAAAATTGAAATTGTTTGAGCCAGTAATCGATGGTAGATATTTTGAAGTCACGGCGCAGCAATTTGGGAGCGTCAATTTTTTTGATCCTATTCTTAGGAAATTGAAATCGTACTATGTAGCTCGAAAGCGATCTCGGATTGATGAATTGGCACCTATTTCAGCATGGAATGAATTTCGCGATTTTCGTTTTTTCCTCAGAAGTTATTTATTGCAGACTACCTTTAGGGATTCAGCAAAAAGAAATTTGCAAATTGAAGATGTCTTGACTCGCAAACATATTGAAGCATTAAGTCGTTTTCTGTTAACTAGCGGTCCTAGCGATCGCTTGATTGTGCTAGAAAGTGACGCACTTATTCAAGATGACCAATACTTTATGGATGTCTTGTCACTCCTTCCTTATTTCCCGAAGGGATTCATAGTTCTGGGTGCTCATTATCATGATTTTGAATTAGGATTAAAAAGCTCAGAGTTCAAAGTAGAAGCTAATCCGAAGTTGAAGGTCTTGCAATACAACCGTTGTACATCAAATACAACTGTTGCATACTCAATTGATTATGAACTAGCTTCCCTACTGTTGGAAGAAGATTCTAATTTGCGAACTAAATTCAAGTTGACCGCTGATTATTGGTTTAATGCTTTATTCACAAGAATTTCGGTGCGGAACAAACAAATTCTTGCTGGAAGTTTTTATTTCGCACCGTCGCCAATACTAAACGGTAGCTTGCTTGGAGATTACAATTCTAGTTTTGAAAAAGGTTTCTAGTCCAGCCTAACAACACCACTTGGTGTTGTTAGGTGCACTGCAACAATTCCGTATTCGCCATCATTTGTTGATGGATCAACAAACTCAACATCTGCGCCATTTAGTCCATCAAGAATCTCTGTCTTAAACCAGGAATCAGCTAGGTGATCAGTATCAGCAATCGTAATCTTCTCAATCGCAGCAACAGCCTTTCCATCTTGTGATGGGTGATCAGCGGTTAACCATTGAATGAAAAATGGAAGTTCTCGTGA
>Ga0164292_10002699_pt1 | contig 14478 bp, 13 predicted proteins | sample GEODES117metaG_FD_111486 | JGI IMG/M metagenome (GOLD analysis project Ga0164292, IMG submission 111486) | Eutrophic lake water microbial communities from Lake Mendota, Wisconsin, USA - GEODES117 metaG | ecosystem: Environmental > Aquatic > Freshwater > Lake | place: USA: Lake Mendota... | reverse complement strand
ACCAGGAATTTCCTAGTAGCGGCTTCGAGATGAGTCGCACGTGCTGACGCATCTCTATCCCCCTGTGATATCCGGATCACAGGAGAAACCTGTTTATTAGGTGCCATTTATTTGACCCCTTTGGCGCCGATATTGATCGCCTGAGCAAGGATTGAGCTCTTGCTAGAGTTCAAAATTATACGGGTAGAAATCTCATTTGGAATCACATCGACATCTAACCCACCAGTAGCAGCCACAAATAGGGGTGAATCAATGGTCGAGTCTATATATAGGGTGGCTGTTAGGAGGTAATTACCGCTAGAAAGACGGGTAATAGCTGAGGCGGAGCCTATTTGAGTCAATGGGAACCAGGAGCCAGCAACAGTGATTGATGGGCTCGCATAGTATGAAGTACCTGACCCATCAATTATGACCGATTGAGACATCAGAAGATTTAAAACATTATCACCGTATGTCTGAAGGTATGAAACTAAAACATAACCATCTGGATTTGTTATTGTCGATTGAGTTGAAAGGCCAACTGAGCCAACATCTCCAGATAAATCTGAAACTGTGAATCCTGTTGGTAGACCATCTTTTGAAAGGCCAGCAAATAATGATTTTGATGTGCGGAAATTAATAGCTGAGTTATCTTCAATAAGCTTTTGATTTGAAAGATCTATTTTTGTTTCTGCAGGAGATGGAGTTGAAGATTGGGTCGAAGCCGGTGCTTCTTGAGTCACGGTTGAAACCACAGAACCATTATTAAATTCACTTCCAGTTACAGAGTTAAAACCTAGGAATGCCACCATTACTATAAGTAATGAAAGTGCAACCTTAGAAGATTTCTTAGCAAGCTCGGCTGCCTTCTTATATGTGCCAGAGATAGAATCAAGTGCAGTAGCACCGGTTTTCTCATCAACTACCCATTCAGTAAGAACACGAATAAATGAAGCGCGAGCCCGTTGAACAACATGGCGCACATTTTTCTCACTCGTACCAATTGCAGCTGCAATTTCTTTAGTGGTTCGACCTTCAACCTCCCACATAACAAGTGCGGTTCGTTGAGTCTCTGATAAGCGAGAAAGTGCTTCGCGAATAATTGAAGCATCTTCGGCTGCAGCAAGAGTTGAATCCATTGGGATGTGATTTTCTGCTGCGATTTCAGATAAACGCTCTTGAGTGGCATCTGAATCAATTGCAACCAGGTTAGGGCGAGATCCTGTAGCACGGATTACATTCAGGCATAGATTGTTAACTGTGGTGCGCAGATATGCCATGGCACGATCTGCGGTATCTAGCTCTGGGGCTGCCAAGATAAATTTAAGGAAGGCATCTTGGACAACCTCTGCAGCATCAGCATCGCTTCGAAGAATTCGGCGGGCTTGAGCGATAAGTGATGAGCGGTTTTGGGTATAGAGAGCGGATAAATCAGAAACAGACCACGCAGCAACAGTCGCTGGGGCCTGAGCCTTCTTACGAAGTGACACTTTAATTTCCCGCTTTCAGTTGAGCCAACGTCTTGACCCCTCTACTTAGTAAGACACCAAAGGGGGGTAAATGTTGTCGGGCCCGGCCACAATTTCCTGCAGTAAACTGAGAATCTGCTGAGAATCATCTTTCATCTACTTTATTCCTTAATTATTTGCGCTTAAATTTGAAAATTTAAGCCTATATAAAGAAATCACAGCCGAAATCTTTTGCTTAAAAGTGACTTTACTTTCAGGTGCTTCAACCCAGCTAGTGAGTGGGTGCTCCAACCAAGTATGTACTTTCGTTTGGTTCTGAGCACGTATTCGTAACATTAATTCCAAATCGAAAAGCCAGCGATCTCGAAATGGGTATGAAATTGATTCTCTAAATTCAAGGGTGTTGCGAAAAGCCTTAAATCCGCACTGAGTATCATAAATTTTAATTCCAAATAAGAGTCTTACTTGAATAGCAAAAAGCCTTCCTGCTAAGAATCTAGAACGTACGGAATGAATTTTGTTATTAGATGTTCTTTTTCTAGAGCCCAGTATAATTTCATTACTTGTCGTTCTTAGTAAATCTGCTAAATTCAAAACTTCTGAAACTGGGGTAGAAAAATCTGCGTCTGCCATGAGCAAAATTTCAAAATTTTCTTGCGTTGCATGTAGAAAACCTTGACGTAAAGCTTCCGCTTTACCCTTATTTACTTTAAATTCTATTATCTCGACGTTTAAATCATTAAACTTTACATAGTTCTTAATTTTAAAAAAAAGACCATCAATTGAAGCATCGTCGACTAAATAAATTTTTACTTTATAAATATTTTTACTTTGAATAAGTCGATCGAGATTTGTTAAATCAAATCGATTTAGTTCATTATACACGGGAATTACTACGGCGACATTTAGCATATTTGTTTGACTCATTTTTAAAATCTAGATTTGAGCAATTGTATAATCCCAAGTAGTGACATGATAGGTTTTGACATCTTTAGTAATAACAATAAAATAAGTGTATTGTTGATAATTGGTAGACCTGTAGTAAATAAGATTGCAATAGTTAAGACTGTTACCTGTAGATCTTGAGAGCGATTTGAATTTAGAAGTTGATTTTCACTTACAAGCTCAATAGTTTTTTCGTGCCAATACAGCAATAAAAAAACCACCAAAAAAATGGCTCGATACGAGGCGCTTCCAGCGACTAACCAAAAACTCAAGAATAGCATTAGCGGTAAGTATGTGAAAAACCTTTCTGTACTTGTTGGGTTTAAAGTAAATTTATAATTTCTTCCGAGTAAAAACAAATAAATCCCTATTAAAGGAATTAAAACAATAGGATTACTCGTTATGAATCTGAGGTAATTCAAAACCCCGACAGGTAAATCATGATTATAAGGATCGTTAATTAAGATGAATTTTGGCGCATCTAACCAAAACAACGATAGAGCTATATTAAAGATAAATACTGTAAGTACTATTAATCTCTGTTTCTTCTTGAAAGCAAATAGAGCCAAAGCAAAAAAGACGATTGGGTAAAATTTAATTATTGTTAAGTAAGTAAAAACACCGCTAGCGATTAAGATAACTTTTACTGATTCAGTATTGCAATGAAGTTTACTTAGTTGAACTTTAGAAAACTTTTCTTTTCGATCTAGATTATAGAGAAAAATTAATGCTGCCGCTACTTGAATGTCTAAGCTTCCCCTTTCAATTGCATATAACATTGGAGGGCAAGTAAGCAAAACTGCACTCAGTGTATTTGATTTCGATTTCTCAAGCAATTTAAAACTTTGTGTAACCAAATAAATGTAGCTTAGTAAAAACAACGCTAGATAAACAAGCCACCAAAATTGCCATGATGGGAGTGAACTTATGTAGTTAGGATAATTCCATCTAAAAGTTAAACAATCATTGCTCTCAAATATATCAACATGCGCAGGGCAATTTATGGCCTCTTGAAAGACAGTAGAGTCTTGAAAAAGTTTCTGCCCAGGACCCCATCCTTGAATCAAATAAAACAGCTTGGTTATGTTTAAACTATTTGGCAACCATGTTACCAAGAAGATCCACAACCAACCGAGAATTAAAAATAGCGAGTAGTTAATTATGGTAATTTTTATAGCAAGAATTTTTTTTAACATACTATATAAATTACGATTAGTTAAATTATTAGATAAATACTTTTTTGTGATAAATATCAAAAGTACAAAAAAAATTATTGACGGTTCTATTTTATCTAATATGTATTGATCCACTTTATAATAATACCTTAAAAATAAATTAATTTGATCCCTATAGTGGGCACTCTTATTATTTAATTCATTTGGTGCTTCATAACTCAAAAATCTCCCTCTATGAGTATCTGTAGTTACGCTTCTATAAAGTCTTACTCTCCGCAAGAGGTGTTAACTACAAATAAAAATTAAGAAATCAAAATTTTCTAATCGAATGAATGATATTTCATTTAGATATTGATTTGTAATTTAGGAGAAAATTTGACTGGAATATTTGCAAGAAATTCCGAATATGTCGAGGTTTTTAGTTATCTTCAATTTTCTGAACTACTTGTAACACCCCTCTTAGTTTCTAGAATTTCACTGAAGAGAATAATTTTCTGTCGCCAGACAATTTTACTATACAAATGGTTTCTCAATTTTGTCAAGCACTTTATTTAATGTAGGCCATGTTTTTACCAACAATTTTAAACTAGACTCGTTTTGTTTGCGATAGATTTATTGATTTATAAATTTTTTTGGCTAAGAATAGTAAAATTCCTGGCAAAATAAAATTCAATACCTCATATGCTTTCATTTTCTTTTCATAGTTGTTTAAAGGCAATTTGTTTCTTTTGCGAAACTTCTCATAGTACCTGGGTTCAAGCTTAACAATTATCTGAGGGTAGCCTGCAATGGAGTTGCTTTGATCATAAAAGTCTTTATAATGAATGTTGAAATCAATACACCTATCATTGAGTATATTTCTTGTTATTTCGGAATACTTTTCAAAATTGTTAGGGAAACAAAGCCACATTTTGTCACCGGAAATCAAGAAGGGAGAAATTGAATTTGAGTGAATAAATTTATAAACCGCTGATGAAATCCCAGGAAAGGCAGTATGGAATATGTCATCTATCACTAGAATTCCCTCTGGTGATAAGTATTTAATTGATCTTTCCAGGTCATTTGTAACTCCCGTTTCCGAATGTTCACCATCTATATGAATTAAGCCAAATAGCGCCGGTTCACTGGAGTCAAGTAAATCAAAATTATCGAATAAAATTATCTTCTCGTCTAAACCCAATTTACTTGCCGATTCAAAGAAATAATCACGTGTCTCTGGATGCCCTGGATAAGGGTCAATACCGATTGCCGACCACGGATGTGAGTTTAATAAGAATGTATTCATAAAAGCACCTTGAAATACTCCTATTTCAAGGTGCTTTTATCGCGAGGATTAATAATGCTAGTTAAATCTAGAGCAATACACATATCTCTGGGAGATAAGGTCCTAATTTTTGCCCATTCCCATATTATTTTTTTCACCATATTCTATTAACTATACACTACTGAATGGGTGGGCCCTGTCGGGATCGAACCGACGACCCACGGATTAAAAGTCCGTTGCTCTACCGACTGAGCTAAAGGCCCATTGTTTCTAGAGATATTTTACGACACTCCCTCACTTACTGAATTTGGTGTGGTAGCGAAAATACCTAAAAACCTGCTTTCTAAAATCATACTACTTTTTCATATTTATAAACAACTTAAGCGATAACATAGAAATCTAGTAAGGTAAACTGCAAACTATAAGTAAGTTTTTATCATCTATGGTGTATAAGGTACCCTTCTATCATGAATGAAGTTTGTCAAGTTTATACCTCCCTTTTTAATATTGGGAGAGAAAAAATTGATGGACGGTCAATTATTCAGTATCAGGATTGGCTGCACAAAACTTTAGATATTTTTCCAGATATTCTAATTTTCCATGATGGATCTTGTGCTGACATGGAGATACCAAATCAAAATCTTATGTTGTTAGACAAAAATAACTTAAGAGCTTTTAGTTATCGAAAAAAATTAGTTGACGTACTCAGGATTTTTAATCCTGCCGCACCCAATGATGTTACCTTTAGATTGCCAGAGTATTCGCTGGTTCAATTCTCTAAGTTTGAGCTGGGACTAATGGCTAGTGAATATAAGGCAGCACAATCAGTGTTGTGGGTTGATGCTGGAATTTCAAGATTTCTTAATTCAAATCGAGAAACTGAAAATCTAATTTTTCTTAAATTTCAAAAGCAAACAGAAAAATTAAATAAATTCCCAATAAATATGGTTCTAGAAGTTGATATACTCAACAATATTTCCCTGAGCGAATTAAGATTGTCCAAATCTAATGTTGGTTCTTGTCGAAGAGTCATTTCTGGAACTTCATTTTGGATCAAATCCAATTATTTGTTAGATTTGAATAAAATAATATTTGATGAGCTAACTTCTTGGTTACACTTAAAGATTTGGGACAATGAGCAAGTATTGCTCAGAAAAATACTTCCAAAACTTTCACGTATTAAATTTGTCCCACAATTGTTCGGGGAAACGGGTGGTGTTGCAAGAGAGATGCTAAACAACAAGATATCTAAGCCAAATCAAACCGATAGATTAATTGCCTGGGCTCTAAGATAAGATTTACTTAAATAAATATTGAATTTCCTGAAATTAACCGATAGTTGCTTTTTTAGTTTTATTTGATTTGATATTATGCTTACAAACAAAAATGTTACAATTGGATTTAATACCTAATTCGTTAGTAAAATCTGTGTGTTAAACTTGGATATGTTTATGGCCAAACAAATTGATCTGTATTTAAATTCTACCATCGGGCTTTGGGTTGCAGACAATATAGAATGGAATTTAGGAGAAGTCTATAAGTACAATAAAGATAGTCATTTACCTTGCAAAGAAATTGATGTAGGTACAAAGAGATATGCAGCCATATCAGTGCATTGGCCAAAAATTTTTTCACAAACGAAAATAGAAAGCTACAAATTCTTTTTGAATATTCATTCAGGACTCCTTCCTGAGTCACGCGGAATGTATCCAGTTTTTTGGAACGTTTATGAGAATACTAAAGCTGGTGCAACAGTGCACCAAATAACCTCAACTCTAGATTATGGGCCGATATTGTTTCGGGAGGAGGTTTTGTATTCTAAAATTGAAACTTGTAGGGATGTATGGAATAAAGTTTTCACGTTAGAGAAAAAGTTATTTACAGATACAGTAAAAATGCTTTCAAATTTCCCAGATACATTGCCTTTGAAGCCTCCGAGTGGGCAAATTGGACTTAACAGAAAAGCTGTTGAGTTCTTAGATCTTAAAAATAATTTTGATAAGTTAGCTTTATCAAGTAGCGACAGGTACCGCCTAAAGCTTGCCTTGGATTTTTAAACAGTTGGCGAATTGTGATAGCCTAAACTATGTCCCTCATAGGTAGATCACCCATTGTAATTCTTGCCGGGGGATTGGGAACTAGGCTTGGCGAAATAACTGACTCTATCCCTAAACCCATGGTTGAAATTGGCGGAAAACCAATAATTTGGCATATTATGAAAAATTTTTACACTCAAGGGTTTAAGAATTTCTTTATTCTTTCAGGATACAAATCTTCGATTATTAAAGACTTTTTCTTAAATTATCGTAATTACAATGCAAACATCCAAATAGATTTTGGTGATAACACAGTTAAATACTTGACTAATTTAAGTGAAAATTGGAATGTTACTATTATTGAAACAGGATTAAATAACTCCACTGGTTCTCGCTTGAGACTTGCTGCTCCATACCTATCTAGTTATTCATCTTTTTTCCTCACCTATGGCGATGGATTAATCCAAGCGAATTTTGACGCGTACGAAAAAATCTTTACCGAGACTTCTGTTGATGCAATCGTCACGGCTGTGAATTCTCCTGGGAGATACGGAAAGTTAGAGCTAAACACAACAGGAGAGAAAGTTTTAGCCTTTGAAGAGAAACCTGCTGGTGATTGGATAAATGGTGGTTATTTTCTACTCAGGCCTGGTATTTTTGACGACCTGCCTAGTGAAGATTTTCAATTCGAAAAAGATTTTTTGCCAAACTATGTTAAAAGTCATAATGTATGCGCAATAAAGCATTCAGGTTTCTGGAAATCTGTTGATACGCCCACAGATCTTAAGGTAATTAATCAAATTTGGAATGGTGGAGAAGCTCCATGGAAAAATTGGTAGATCTTAAGCAGTTTTGGAGAGGCAAAAAAGTACTTATAACTGGGCATACGGGCTTTAAAGGTTCTTGGCTAACTCTGTTATTAACTGAACTAGGCGCCAACGTTTACGGATTTTCTCAAGATGAGGATATTGAGAGAATTAATTGGCTTGCTGTCAAGCGATTTTTACCAAATGATCATTTTAAGTTAATTGATGTTTGTGATTATCTTGCAGTTAAAGAATATCTAGAAGAAGTTGAACCAAATTTCATATTTCATTTAGCCGGTCAACCTTTAGTTCATGATGCTTTCATTGATCCTATTCAGACGATTCAAACTAATGTTGTAGGTTCTTCAAATATTTTGGAGTTGTTTCGGAATTCAAAGGCAATAAAAAGTTGCATAATTGTAACTTCAGATAAAGTTTATAGTGATAGCGGTAATACTGCCTACGATGAAATGAGTAAATTAGGTGGGAATGAGGTTTACAGTGCGTCGAAAGCTTCTGTTGAGTTAATTACATCTGCATATTCTGTTGCCTATCGGAACCTAATTGCCGAGAAAGGTAAGGGCCTTGCAACAGTTCGTGCTGGTAATGTGCTTGGTGGTGGTGACTGGTCCAAGAATCGGATTATTCCGGATCTTTTTAAAGCGGTTATGCATAAAAAACCTCTTACGATAAGAAATGAAGATTACATTCGCCCATGGCAGTTTATTCTTGATGTATTGTACGGTTATATAATGCTTGGACAGAATCTGTCACTTTATCCACATGAATTTGCGGGTGCATGGAATTTTTCAAATCCAGAAACTGAATTAGAAGTTGGAATGCTAGTTAAGAAATTCCAGAATAATCTATTTAATAAGTTTTCAATTAATTTAGAATTAATTAGTTCTAACAAAGAATATAAATTTCATGAAACAAAGACCTTGTTATTGAATTCTACAAAAGCTGTAAATGATTTAGGTTGGAAGCCCTATTATTCGATTGATGAAATTGCAAATGATACTTGTGAATGGTATGTAAGTTACGCGAAGAATATTGAAAATCCTGGTTTAATTTATAATTTAAATTTATTAGTTATTAGAAAATTCTTTGATAAAGTAAGCTCATGAATCTATCAACTGAATTATCAACTTGCCTTATCTGTGGTAGCAATAAATTAATCCAAGTCGTATCTTTAGGTAATCAACCTTTGAGTGGTGTTTTTCCTGAGCCAAATGAACCGGATCCCCCATCAACTCCATTGAATTTAATGTTTTGTAATTCGGTGATTAACAACATACCATGCAGAAATGTTCAATTAAGCCACGTTGCTAATTTAGAATCAATGTATGGTGCAAATTATGGCTATAACTCTTCTTTAAGTAATAAAATGTTAGAACATCTGAAACTTCTTGCGGAAAGTATTATAGAGATGGAAAATATAAATAGTGATGACTACATTTTAGATATTGGGTGCAATGATGGGTCCTTGCTTAATTTGTTTAGCTCTCTGTCTAGTAATCTGATTGGTGTTGACCCTTCAGGGGAAAAGTTCATACATCTAATGAATGCTGAGATTACATTTTTTCCTGAATTTTTTCCCTCAAAAAGTTTAAATCAATTTATGGGTAAAAAAAGGTTTAAATTAGTCACTTCAATTGCAATGTTTTACGACTTGCTGCAACCGCTTGACTTTGCGTTAAGCATATATGAGATTCTAGAGGAAAATGGTTTATGGGTTGTTGAGCTTGCTGAAATGACTAGCTTTTTGAGGAATCTTTCATATGATCAAATATGTCACGAGCATGTGCTTTATTATGATTCTAATCAAATGATCAACATTGCTTCTAAAGCTGGCTTTAAACTAGAAAGAATTTCGTTTAACGGTATGAACGGTGGGTCTGCTTGTTATTATTTCCGAAAGTCGGAGATAACCGAGCAGCTTAGAACCCCTATGGTAAATCTAGAGCTTTACCACCAATTAAATTGGAGAATTCAAGCGAATAAATTCGACATACGTTCAATTATAGATCTAGTGAAAAACAATGATAAGAAAATTTTTGGTTATGGGGCGTCTACAAAGGGTAATGTACTTGCAAATTTCGTTGAAATTAGTAGTAACGATATGCCATTCATAAGTGATGCTAATGAATTTAAATGGGGTCGTCATACACCTGGTACTAGAATTCCAATAATTTCGCACACTGAAATGAGAGAGATTAATCCAGACTATTTGTTTGTTTTTATCTGGCATTTGCGAGATGAGGTGATAAATAATGAAATGAATTATTTAAAGAATGGAGGCAAACTAATTTTTCCTTTACCAAGACCTGTAATTATAGACTATAAAAATTACCATCTTTATCTTAGCAATAACTTTGATGATGTTGCTTTTAAATTATAGGCGCATATAAACCATGAAAATACCTAGTTTAGAATTTCTTTTAACGCTTTCGCAATAATTTTTATCTGGATTTTTTTAAGATTGTAATTTGTTGGTAATATTAGAACTCTATTCGAAATGTCGCGTGAGATTGTACATGCGTTTCCAAAATACACTTTTGTTGTGTCTAAAGAAGGGAAGAAATATCTTCGAAAACCAATTTCTTTTTGACTAAACTTTAGAACCACATTTCTAAGCTCTTGATTGCTCTTAAACAAAATAGGAAAATAATTGTAATTTGGTTCTACACCATCTCTAATTTTTACCGTCACCAGAGACAGGTTTCTAAATTCCTTAGTATATTTTTCGAAAATTACTTTTTTACGATTTCTATTTTTAGTATATCTCGCCAAGGATGCTAATCCATAGCAAGCGGAAATTTCAGAAAGTTTCCCATTAATCCCTTTAAATTTTATCGCGCCTTTCGGTGAGATACCAAAATGTTTTAGTAGGTGAATTTTTTGATGATATCTACTTAAATTTGAAACAACAATACCACCTTCCCCAGTAGATAAAGCTTTTGTGGCATGTAATGACGCGCATGAAAAGATACCGGCATTTAAAGCAGATTTTCCCTTATATGTTGCTCCTACTGCATGCGCAGCATCATAAATTAGTGGGATTTTAAAAAGTTTTGAAATCTCATTAAATTTATCCAAATCACAAAGGTTATTCATAACATGAACCGGCAAAATACAAAGAATTTCTTTTAATGGAATAGTGGTAGATTTCAAAAAACTTTCAACTTTTTTTGGATCTAGACATAAATAGTCCTCCTCTATGTCTACATAAATTGGAATTAAACCCGAATTTTCTATCGCAATCACAGTAGATGGATGCGTAAACGGAGTTGTTATGACGTACTTACCTTTATTTTTAGAATTGTTAGTCAATAACGCTCTTAATGCTAACTCCAGAGCAACTGTACCATTGCTCACTAAATCAACATGCTTTAGACCCCAAAATTTTTGAATTTTTTTTTCGAGAAGAGGTACTTTACGCCCACTATTTGTAAAAATACCCGAGTTAAATACACTAATGGCATGAAAAATAAAGATTGTAAAGTTTGGTTTATTATGTCTTCCGTACTCGATCATAATTTATAGTATCACATAGAAATTCATTCCTAGTGATAGTTAAGGATCAAATTAATTGAGGGTTGGTTACAAAACAGGTTTGCTGCTTACAATGCATAATGAAATAACTGGGGCCATAAAATGTGTTGAAAGTTACAAGAAACACTTTAACGACAATATAAAGATTATTGGTAACGATGCAATCGCGCTGGGTAAAGTTTCTGATTACTTTAACTTAAAGTCGAAATTTAGTCATAATATAATTAGGCGAATGCACGAGGCAGAAAGAAGCTTTTATAAGGTTGAATTTGAGCTATTGTCTTCGATAATCATTGATTTGCTAGAAAGTTATTATAATCATTGCTCCGAAATCAAAGCACAATTCATTATTTCTCTTCACCCAGATCATTTAATTTATAGAAGTTACGAGCACTTGGTAGGGAGATATGACCTAGAAATTAATTATATCAATAAGTATAGCTCGGAATTTAAACATGACTTCAGTTCTGCTACTGGTTTTAATTTTGGCTTAACAAATTTTGGGCTACCTAGCTACATGAATCGAGATAAGCTTTTACAAACTATTGAGTTTGTTCGTAGAAACAACTATTCATTGCTTAACAAGCTAGTGGCTAAAAATCCCAAATTTATTTATGAAGACTCATTACTTCCAATTTTGTTTGAGTATCAGGGGTTAAAAGTTGGTAGTCAGAGTATCTCCTATGAAATGGGGAGAAAACAACAATCAATTATTCGATACTATAGATTTTATTTACTCCATCAAGTACCAGAGAACTTTAATTTGCCTAGCATTTTAAATATGCTAGTTCGTAGATAGATTTAGTACGCATTAAAGTTTAATTTCACATTTCCACGAGCTGAATATAATTAGGGAGCTCCCGATGCCTTATAAACTCTATCCCAAATTGCATTTGCTAGACCTATTCTCCCAGGCAATATCACTGATATTTGTTCAATGCCTTTTTCGTCGGCTAGCCTAAACGCTGAATACAATTCTCGTGCGTATTGCTCAATGTCGATAGGTGCTGATAACCTAAAAACGCCCTTTGGCGTTTGATAGCTTCTTAGGGCAATCAAGCCTTCACCAACTTTGGGAGTTTTATTAATTGAAATTTTAGCTATAGGTGAATAGTGTTTTTTTAAATTACCTGGGTACCTTAATTTTTTCGACTGTGTATTTACAAAATCTAATTCTGTAAATCTTTCTAAAATACTTTCTTTTGATATATAGCCTGGACGTAAAATTTGAGGGGTATCATTTAGGCAACTTATAATGGTAGATTCAATTCCAATTCTACAAATATCGGATCCTAAAACTATATCTTTATGATCAAGTGAGCTTTCTAATTCTTGTAAAACTGCACTCGTGGATGTAGGCGAAACTGCACCATATTTATTGGCACTAGGTGCTGCAACACCCTCTCCTCCAATTCTTTCAAATTCAATTAGCAGTTTTTGAGCGGTTGGATGCTGAGGAACCCTTAAAGCTATGCTTTCTTGTCCACCAGTTATATAATCTTTGGCCAAAATACTGCGCTTAAGAATTAAGGTTAGTGGCCCCGGCCAAAATTCTCTAGCAAGATTTATGGCATAGCTTGGAATATCTTTTGCCCATTTATTTAATTTGTTAATAGAGGAAATATGTACGATTAAAGGGTGATTAGTTGGCCTGCCTTTAACAGAGTAAATTCTGCTAATTGCTTTTTCATTTGTTGCATCTGCACCCAATCCATATACAGTCTCGGTAGGGAACGCAATGAGATGACCATCCTTTAAAGCCTTGGCAGAAGTCTGTATATCAACTTTAGTTGGATTGCTGATTATTTCCACACGTATATCATCTCATTCAGCTGGTTTTGATCTGATCCTTATGACCGCTACCCTTCTACTTCTGGTCCCCATCGTCTAGTGGCCTAGGACGTCGCCCTTTCACGGCGTTAACACGGGTTCAAATCCCGTTGGGGACGCGTCGGAGTTGAGTCAAATGCTCAATAACGAAGGTAAGGCCCAGTAGCGCAGTTGGTTAGCGCGCCGCCCTGTCACGGCGGAGGTCGCGGGTTCAAGTCCCGTCTGGGTCGCAAAGTGCACCAATGCACTTTAAATTGGCTGAGTAGCTCAGTTGGTATGAGCGAACGACTGAAAATCGTTAGGTCGCCGGTTCGATCCCGGCCTCAGCCACCATGAAAAGTTTCCTCTAGTCAATTAAAAAGATTGGTTTTTAATGAGAACAAGGTTTAAGGCTTTAAATGATAAATACTTCCAGCCTTCAATGCTTCGTTGGGGCGCAGTTGGTATTACAACAACTGTTATTGATTACCTACTTTTTATCTCCCTTTATGGTCCTACTAATTCTGTTTTTTTAGCAAACCTTATTGCAGCAAGTATCGCGACTTCACTCAATTACTACACACATCACCGCTGGACATTTAAGAGTGAACAAAATCATTCACGCTCTGGATTTAAATACTTACTTAATTTAACCTTTTGGTGGTTTGTTTCAACCTCAATTATCCAAGCCTTGGTAATTCTCAATATTGATCCAAAAATTGCCAAACTAGCACCACTGCTCTTTATTGTGCCAGTAAATTACTTTGTGTTAAATAAGTTAGTTTTTAGGAAAAAGTCTTAAAAATCCTTTGTTTTAAAAAACAAGGTAAATAAAATTACCCACAGTAAGGCAGCTCCGGTAAGTACATAGGTCTCCATTGCGATATTTAAGGTCGATATCAGCACCGCTACTGAGGCAAAAAGAGCTGATAAAAACCAAAGGGTTAAAGCTGCCTGTCTTCGTGATAGCCCTGCACGGATTAATCGATGCGATAAGTGATCTTGTCCACCTTGAAAAGGTGAAAGGTGCCTGCGAACTCTTGATAAAACTGCAACAGTTGTATCCAAAATGGGAATTGCTAATAACAAGATTGGGATCAAATACGAACCAATCGGCGTCTGAGTACTTGGATCAAATCGAACTGTTAATGTGGCAAGTAATACGCCAAGGAATAACGCACCGGCATCGCCCATATATATCTTTGCTGGGTTTTTATTCCATACTAAAAATCCAAGGGTTGCACCTGCCGTTACGGTAGATAGAGCGGCAATTAAGTATTGATCTCCAGAAAGGGCTAAATATGCCAGTGCGATAGAGGAGATCGCAACCGTGCCTGCAGCGCCACCATCTAGATTGTCAAAGAAATTTATTGAATTACAAATTCCAACAATCCATACAACTGTGATTATTGAATCAAAAATGGAGGATCCTGTTGGATT
>Ga0164292_10002698_pt1 | contig 14484 bp, 11 predicted proteins | sample GEODES117metaG_FD_111486 | JGI IMG/M metagenome (GOLD analysis project Ga0164292, IMG submission 111486) | Eutrophic lake water microbial communities from Lake Mendota, Wisconsin, USA - GEODES117 metaG | ecosystem: Environmental > Aquatic > Freshwater > Lake | place: USA: Lake Mendota... | reverse complement strand
TAGGGCTGCTCGCTGGCCGGCACCTGGGCTGCCGGCGCCAGCAGCTGCTCGGGCCAGCCCACACGCTGGGCAAACAGGGCCCGATCGAGCAGGCCGCGCTGCTCCAGCAGGGGCCGCACCCAGCTCCAGCGGTGGCCCAGCTTGAGCAGGGCAAGGGTGGTCTGGGCAGCAGCAGCCCCGCCGCCCGCCGCCCAATCGAGCAGCGCCCCCAGCTCAGCAGGGGCCTCGGGGGTGGGACGGATCAGCAGTCCCTCTCCCTGCAGGGCCAGGGGCCAGGGCTGACCGGCGCCCGCAGCCGCCGCTGCCGCCGCCACCGAGGTGATCCCCGGAATCACCCGCACCGAACAGGCCGGATGGTGCTCGGCCAGGGCCAGCAGCACATAGCTGCAGCTGGCAAACAGCGACGCGTCGCCTTCGCACAGCAGCACCACCGCAGCCCCGGCCGCCACCTCGGCCGCCAACCCCGCGGCGGCCGCCCGCCAGGCGGCAATGCGGGGCTGGGCCTCGGCCACCATTGGAAACACCAGGGGCAGGCGACGCTGGTGCGCAGCAATCCAGGGCGCGGCAATCGTGGCCGCCATGCCTGCCGCGCCCTCTCGGGCAATGGGGTAGGCCACGACGGTGGCCGCCTCGATCGCCCGCACCGCCGCCACCGTGAGCAGCTGGGGATCACCGGGCCCCACGCCCACCAGGGTGAGCTGGCCCCTGGCGGGACTGGCACCGTGCACACCGGTCTGCTGCATGGATGGTTCGACCATGCCCCTACGGTGACAGCAGGCTTTGCGGCGCCCAGCCCCACCTGCACCGATGGCCGAACTCTGGGCGTGGTTGCTGTTGCTTTGGCCGCTGGCGGTCAGGCGACGGCCCGAGGCCGACTGCCCCATTTGGGTGCGCCGCAGTGTGCTGGTGGTGCTGGTGGTGCTGCTGGGGCGCTACCTGCACTGGCGACTGACCGCCAGCCTCAACCTGGCGACGCCGCTGAGCACCAGCCTGAGCTGGCTGCTGCTGCTGGCCGAAGCCTGGCTGCTGCTCACCGGGCTGGTGCCGCTGCTGCTGAGCTGGCGCCGCTTCGACGACGGCCGCGCCGCGGCCGATGCGGCCCAGGCCCAGTGGCAGGCCGGCAGCTGGCGCCCCCAGGTCGATGTGCTGGTGCCCACCTGTGGCGAACCCCTGGCGGTGCTCGAACGCTGCCTGGTCGGCTGCACCGGCCTGAGCTACCCGCACGTGACGGTGTGGGTGCTGGATGACAGCGGCCGCCCCGAAGTGCGCGCGCTGGCCGAGCGCCATGGCTGCCGCTACCTGAGCCGGCCCAACCGCCAGCACGCCAAGGCCGGCAACCTCAATGCCGGCCTGGCGGCCAGCAGCGGCGAGCTGGTGGCGGTGTTTGACGCCGACTTTGTGCCGCAGCGGCACTTTCTGGAGCGCACGATCGGCCTGCTCAGCGAGCCCGCCGTGGGCCTGGTGCAGACCCCCCAGGTGTTCTTCAACGCCGATCCGCTGATGCGGAACCTGGCGATGGAGCGCTGGATGCTGCCCGATGAGGACAACTTTTACCGCTGGATCGAGCCGGTGCGCAGCGCCTGGGGGGCAGTGGTGTGCGCCGGGACAGCCTTTGTGGCCCGTCGCCGGGCCCTGGAGCAAGTGGGCGGCTTCAACGAAGCCGCCCTCAGCGAGGATTTTGTAACGGGGGTGGCCCTGCTGGGGCGCGGCTGGCAACTGCGTTATCTGGGCGAACCGCTCAGCGCCGGGCTGGCGGCTGAAACACTGCTGGATTTCGTGCGCCAGCGGCAGCGCTGGGCCGCCGGCACCCTGCAGAGCCTGCGGCTGGGGCAAGGGCCGCTGCGCCAGGCCGGCCTGAGCCTTGGCCAGCGCCTGGCCCTGCTCGAAGGCTGCCTGCACTGGCTCAACCACCTGCCCAGGCTGCTGCTGCTGTTGATGCCGCTGGCCTACGGGCTGCTGGGGGTCACCCCGATCCTGATCAGTCGCCAGGGGGTGCTGGGCGCGCTGCTGCCGCTGTGGGCCGCGCTGTTGCTGAGCATCGGCTGGCTCAACCGCGGCAGCCGCCACGCCGTGCTCAGCGAACTGCCCAGCTGGGTGCTGACCATCCCCCTGGCCACCACCGTGGCGGCAAGTCTGTTGGGTCGCTTCGGCGGCTTTCGCATCACCCCCAAGCAGCAACCGCGCGAGCGGGGCGGGGCCAACCCGTTGCTGACCGTGCCCCTGCTGGTGCTGCTGGGCCTCAATGGTCTCAATCTGCTGAACGTCAGCCGCGGCCTGGCTGCGGGCCGCGGCGGCGCCGATCCATCGCAGCACGTGGGCCTGGTCTGGGCCCTGCTGACGTTGCTGGGCCTGCTGGTGGCGCTGCGGGCCTGCTGGGACAGCGCCGACCCCGAACCGGTGCCCTGGCTGGCTGTGCCGATGCGCTGCACCCTGGCCAACCCCGACGGCACGGCCTGGACCGCCACGTCAGGCAGCGCCACGCCATGGAATGCCCAGGTGGAGGCGATCAGCGAACGCGGGATTGATCTGCTGTTGACCAGCGCTGACGAGGCTGCCGGTGCAGCCCATTCCCGAGTACCACGGCACTGCCAGGTCCAGCTGCTGCCCCTGGGCTCTGGCGCGCCAGGCCTGCCACCGCTGAGCGGACACCTGCTGCCGCCCTGTCCCGACGCAGCACGGCACAGCCGCATCAGCGTGCGCTGGTCGGCAGGAGAGCCGCAACAGCTGCTCCAGCGCTGGCTGTTTTGCCGGCCGGGCTGCTGGCAGCTCAGGCCGGCACCGTTTGAGCCGCAAGCCCTGCTCGCCCTGCTCAGGCGACTGGTGACCCCAACGCGGAGCCTGGGGCCGGGGCGTCGGAGCCTTGTGCGCCAAGCTCCGGGCAGCGGCGCGCGTTGAAATCGCAGCGTTGAATCGCCGGTTTCTGCCAGCTCAGGGGAATCTCGAGCAGATCGCGGCAACCGGTGATCGCGATCACGGCCAGCAACAGCGCCATCAGCACCGCAGCACTGATGTGCAGGCGTCGCAGCCGCAGGCTGCGCTGAATCTCGGGGCGGGCAGCGGTGGTCCCCAGCAGCAGGCCTGTCAGCAACATCCCGGCCCAGTAATGGGAAGCCCAGAACGCCCCGGTCAACGGGTTGTCTGACAGACGCCAGATCTCGCCTTGACTGCCCAGGCCCAGCAGGCCCGCCCAGCACAGCACCGTAAACGTGGCCCGCCACAGGGGCCGGCGCACCCGCCACAGGGCCACCAGGCTGACTAGGACCCCGAGCCCCACCAGCAGCAGCAGCGCCAGCCGCGGCAACCCACCGCCAAAGGACGCCGGCGCCGCGCTGAACGCACTGACAAACGACACCAGCAGGGCGATCAGCACCGCGACCACCACCCCGGCCGTCAGCCAGCGCCCATGGTCGCTGTGCTCGGCAGGGACCTTGGCGGGCTGCTGGGTGATGCCCAAACGCCGTTCACGCACCAGGATTCCCAGGCGCACCGTGGCACCGACGACCGGATACACAAACAGGATCACCAACGCCGGATGCACCAGCGCCAACCAATCAATACCCGTCACAGCAGCAGATCCTCAAGGCTGAGCGTTGTTCCTAGATTGCATCGCATTGACGGCAATGGCGACCGGTGAGTCATCTGGCGCTTTACAACGCATGCGGCAGCGGCCGGCCCAGCCCGGTGTTCCAAACCAGCGAGGCTGAACAGATTCAACAAGCGCTGGCACAGCGGGGCATTGCCTTCGAGCGCTGGCCCGCCAAGGCCCAGCTGGCAGCTGACGCCGATCAAGCCGCGATCCTTGCGGCCTACGGCGCCGAGATCGCGCGGGTGCAACGCAACGGCGGCTACGCCACCGTCGACGCGATCCGCATGACACCGGATCACCCCGACCGGCTGGCGCTGCGGCAGAAATTCCTGGCGGAACACACCCACAGCGAAGACGAGGTGCGGTTCTTCGTCGAGGGTCAGGGCCTGTTCTGCCTGCACCTCGGCGACGAGGTGCTGCAGCTGATCTGCGAGCAGAACGACTGGATCGCCGTGCCCGCCGGCACCCGCCACTGGTTTGACATGGGGCCGGAGCCCCGGTTCTGCGCCCTGCGCTTCTTCAACAACAGCCAAGGCTGGGTCGCCGACTTCAGCGGTGATCCAATCGCCACGCGGTATCCCAGCCTCGATCAACTGAACGTCCAGCAAGCGACAGCATGAGCCGGCGCGCACGGCTGACAGTGCAGGTCGTCATCTGCGTGATCGCCCTGGCCGTGCCCGGTCAGCTCGCCCGACATCTGGGCCTGCCCGAAGCCGCCCCCGTGCTGAGCCTGGCCAGCCTGGCCGCCCTGGTGGCCGCCATGCGCGTGGGCTGGCAGCAGGCCCTGGGGGGCAGCGTGGCCCTGGCCCTGGCGTCAATCCCGGCGGTGTTGAGCCAATCAAACACCCCGGGGGCAACGGCGCTGATGGCCGTGACTGCCGTGCTGCTCGGCCTGGCCTCGCGCTGGCAACAGCAACCGGCCTACTGGTTTCTGGTCGTGAGCCTGTGCATGCTGATCACCAGCACACCCCTGCCCCAACCGGTGACAGCAGCGCTGCTGGCAAAGCTGGCCGGCTTGCTGCTGCTGAGTTGCGGGCTAACAACCCTGCTTCAGGGTTGGTTCATGACGGTGGTGCCCAGCAACGGCGAGCCCACCCTGGCCGTTCAGCACAGCTGGATGCGCAGCCTGGCCTATGGCGCCCTGCTGGCGGTGACCACCCTGCTGACCACCCCGATCGCCCTGGCCCTTCACTGGCACACCACCGGGCTGTGGCTGATCCTCAGCCCTTTTCTGGTGCTGCGGCCCTACATCAAGGATGGCTGGACCCCCACCCTGCACCGCGCCCTGGGGACGATCGCCGGGGTGCTGCTGGTGCATTTGCTGGCCCTGGCCATGCCTCCGACGCTGCCGTTGCAGATCCCAGCCATTCTCCTGGGCATCGCCACGGGCCTGGTGGCGAAGCGCCACGGCCATCCGACCCTGTTGATGCTGCTGCTGACCGCCACGATCGTGCTGTTTAACAGCCAGGACGGCACGCTTCTGATGATGGCGGACAAGCGCCTGCAGGCCAATGCCATTGGCATCGCCATCGCCATCGGCGTGATGGCCGTGGCCGATCCCGCCGAACGCAGCCTGTTACGGCGGCAGCGGGCTTAAGCCGCGGCCAGCCCTACGGCATGCATCCGCAGCTCGTCGTCGCGGGCCAGAGCACCGCGCAGGGCATCTGCCTCCACCACCGCCAGCTCTTCTAAACGGGCCACGGTGACCTCTCGGCCAAAGCGCGCTTCGGCCAGCAGCCAATAGAGGCCGAAGTGGCGGGCTTCACTGGCCAGCAACGCGCCATAGAGCTCGCGCAGTTCGGGATCAGAAGCCTGGGCTGCCAACAGGGCCATACGCTCGTGGCTGCGGGCCTCGATCAGCCCAGCCACCAGAAAGCTGTCGAGCATTCGCACGGGCTCGTCGCGACGCACCGCCTTGCTCAGACGGCCGCCATAGCCGGGGGCCTGAAGGGGCCGCAACGCTAGGCCGCGGCGCGCCATCAGCTGCAGCACCAGCTCAAAGTGCTCCAGCTCTTCGCGCGCCAGGGGGCTCAGGGCTTCGCCCAGGCCAGGTTCGGCCGGATAACGAAACATCAGCTGCAGGGCCACGCCGGCGGCCTTGCGCTCGCAGTGGGCATGGTCGATCAGCAGCAGATCAGGGCGGGCGTTGGCCGCCTGCAGCCAGTCCTGGGAGGTCGGGGCCGCCAGCCATTTGACCCGGGCCACGGGGGTGTCCAGCAGGGCTGTCATCGCTGCTGCCGCAGCCGCTCCACGATCCCCTGCAGCGCCAGCCGGTAGCTGGCGGGGCCAAAACCGCTGATCACCCCCAGGGCCTTGTCGGCCAAATACGACTGCTGGCGAAAGGGCTCGCGGGCATGCACGTTGCTGAGGTGCAGCTCCACAAACGGGATCGCCACCCCCAGCAGGGCGTCGCGCAGGGCGATCGAGGTGTGGGTGAAGGCACCGGCATTGATGAGGATGCCGTCGACCTCACCGCGGGCGGCATGAATCCGGTCCACCAGCGCACCCTCATGGTTGCTCTGAAAGGTCTCAAGGCTGACCCCCAGGCCTGAAGCCTGCTGCTGCAGATCGGCTTCGATCTGCGCCAGGGTCTGGGCGCCATAGAGCCCGGGCTCGCGCAGCCCCAGCAGGTTGAGGTTGGGACCGTTGAGAAGCAGCACGCGCATGGGGCCCATCGTAGGCAGCCTGACCAGGGGAACCCCTGCTGGTAAGTTCTTGCGGTGTGGTTCGGGTCGGTGCCCGAGTGGTTAATGGGGGCGGACTGTAAATCCGCTGGCTCTGCCTACGTTGGTTCAAATCCAACCCGGCCCATCCACCACACGCCCTTGTAGCTCAGCGGTAGAGCACTCCCTTGGTAAGGGAGAGGTCACGAGTTCAAGTCTCGTCAAGGGCTTCATCAGACCAGTCGCTCGATCCCACGAGCTGGGATCACAAGTCGCAGCAAATCCCATGCGGCCCGGGCTGCCATGGGTGCGATCAGGCGCTGGTTGGGAACAAAGGTGAGCAGCTCCGGCGAGCTGGGCGAAGCCTCTGAGTTGGGCGAATCCCCTGAGCTGGGCGAAGACCGCGCTCACGCCCCTTACACAATTGACCATGGTCATGACCATGGTCGAAATCGCAAGGGCAGCTGAGTCGATCCAACCGCTTCAACCCCGCTGCCATCCCGGGGCCTCAGTCGGCGCGTCCCAAGGCCGGTGGCTGTGCGCTTCACGATTTCTGGGCATGCTGAGGGCTGATCTGCAGCATCCCTGTGGCCTCAGAGCTGAGCCAACAGCTGTTCGGCAAACCCCTGCCCCGCGCAGAGGCGGCAAACGAGCGACTGTCAAGCGTCATCGCCCTGCCGATCCTGTCGTCGGATGCCCTGTCCTCGGTCGCCTACGCCACCGAGGCCGCCCTGGGGGTGTTGATTCTGGCGGGCAGCGGCGCCCTGGGTCTGTCGCTGCCGATCACGGTCGCGATCATCGTGCTGATCGCGGTGGTGGTTCTGTCGTACCGCCAGACCATCGAGGCCTACCCCGAGGGTGGAGGGTCCTATGTCGTGGCCCGCGAAAACCTGGGGACCGCTGCCAGCCTGGTGGCGGCAGCCTCGCTGCTGGTCGACTACACCCTGACGGCGGCGGTCAGCCTGATGGCCGGCACCCAGGCCCTGTCGTCGCTGCTGCCGGCACTCCTGCCCTATGAGGTGCCCCTGAGCCTGCTGCTGCTGGTGCTCGTGGGCTGGGCCAACCTGCGCGGGGTCAAGGAGGCTGGCCGCGCCTTTGCCCTGCCCACCTATGCCTTTGTGGTGATGGTGGCGCTGCTGGCCCTGTTCGGCGTTCAGAACCTTGTGTTGGTGCATGGGTTCACCCCCGACCCTGCGCCGCTGGTGCGGGCGGCCGAGCCCCTGGGCCTGTTTCTGATCCTGCGCGCCTTCAGCTCGGGCTGCTCGGCGATGACCGGCATCGAAGCCATCGCCAACGGGGTCAAGGTGTTCCGCGAACCCGCCGCCCAACGGGCCCGCAACACGATGCTGGTGATGGGGGCCATGCTCGCCGCAATGTTCTTGGCGGTCAGCAGCCTGGCCTGGCTGTATGGGATTGCCCCCGACCCCGACCGCACCGTGATGGCCCAGATCGGCGTGCGGGTGTTCGGGGCCGGCAGCCCCCTGTTCTGGGCCCTGCAGATCACCACCCTGCTGATCCTGACCCTGGCGGCCAACACCGCCTTTGCCGGCTTCCCGCGGCTGGCGGCGATGCTCGCCAAGGACCAGTTTCTGCCGCGGCAGATGGGCTGGATCGGCGACCGGCTGGTGTTTCAGAACGGCATCGGGGTGCTGCTGGCCGCCACGGCGCTGATCGTGCTGATCTGCCAGGGGAATACCACCGTGGCGGTGAACCTCTACGCCCTGGGGGTGTTCATGGCCTTCACCCTGTCCCAGGCGGGCATGGTGGTGCGCTGGTGGCGCCTGCGCGGCCCAGGGTGGCTGGGACGGCTGGCGATGAATGCCCTGGGAGCGGCCTGCACCGCGGTGGTGCTGCTGGTGATCGTGATCAGCAAATTCGACGAAGGCGCCTGGACGGTGGTGATCGCCATCCCGCTGCTGGTGCTGCTGCTGGCCAGGATCCGCGGCCGCTACCGCCGCGTCTATGCCTCCATGGCGATCGATCCAGCCGCTGTGCAACCGATCCGGGTCACGCCAAGGCAGCCGCCGCTGGGCAACACCAGCGTGGTCTGGATCGCGTCGCTCAGCCGCCCGACGCTTGATGCCCTGCACTATGCCGCCAGCGTCTCGGATCAGGTGCTGGGGGTGTGGGTGCTGGCCGACGAGGACGACCCGGAGCAGATTCGCCAGCGCTGGGATCAGCTGCTAGGGGACGACCCCAACATCAGGCTCGAGATCCTGGACAGTCCCTATGCCTCACTGGTCAATCCATTTGTCGATTTCGTCGAGCATCACGAGCAACGGCATCCCGAGACGAGCCTGACGATTGTGATGCCGATGGCCATCCCCCGCTACCGCTTTGACAGCTTGCTTTTGAACCAACGGGGGATCAACATGCGCCAGGCACTGGATGAACGCCACAACCGCGTCTTCACCCTGGTGCGTTATTACCTGCCTGCCTGAGCCCAGCTGTGCTGCGCTGCCTAATCGTCGAAGACCAGTTGATGTTTCTGGAGCTGCTGCAACGGTTGCTCGAAAGTCAGCGCGGTCTGCAGGTGATCGCCACCGCTGCGACCCGCGACCAGGCCGTGGCGGCCTGCCGCCTGCACCGCCCCGATCTGGTGATCCTCGATCTGGGGCTGGCCGACGGCGACGGCCTGCCGGTGCTCGAAGCCCTGGGCCAATGGTGTCCCCAGAGCCGGGCGGTTGTGCTGTCGGCCCAGGCGGCCGGTTTTGTCTGCCCACGGCCGCTGCAGCCATTGCTGCTAGGCGTGGTGGACAAGGGCGCCACCTTCGAAACCCTGATCAACCTGATCACACCGTTGTTACCAAGCAACGACTCCATGGCCGGGGCGCTGCCCCTGACCCCCCGCCAGGAGCACATCCTGGCCCTGATCGGCCAGGGGATGAGCACCAAGGCCATTGCCCGCCAGCTTGACCTTTCGGTGACCACGGTCGAAACGCACCGCAAGGGCATCGCCCGCCGGCTGGGCTGCAGTGGCGCCGAGCTGGTGCGCCATGCGGCGCTGCTGCACGCAGGCCGCTGATGGTCTGGCTGCCACGCCATCTGGGCAGCCGCCTGCTGATCAGCAGCGGCCTGCAGCTGCTGCTAATGGGAACGGCGCTGGGGCTGCTGGGGTACAGCGCCGGACAACGGCAGGGGCTGGAGCAGCTAGCCACCGAGCGCAGCCGCCACCGCCTCACCAGCCTGTCCGAAAACCTGTCTGAACGCCTGCAGGGGCCCCTGCTGATCAACCGCTCGAACCGCCTGGGGATCCGTCAGGGATCGCTGCACCTGAACGACTTTGACCAAGTGGGTCAAACGTTCTGGCGACAAATGCAGCTCTATCCGGTCGGATACATCAATTTTGGAGGCACCGATGGCCGCTTCATCGGCGTTGAGCGGCTCGATAACGGCCAACTGGTTCTGAACGAGGACAGCGCCACCCCGCTGGGTCGCGGTCGGCTAGGGGTCTACCGGCTGGGCCCGGATGGCCGTCGCGGCTCCCTGATCGAGGTGGTCGAGGACATGACCACCGTCCACGAGGAAGCCTGGTACGCCGACACGATCAAGGCCAACAGCCCCACCTGGAGCCGCATCTACCAGTGGGAGGACAAACCGGAGGTGTTCGCCATCTCCTACAACGAACCGGTGCGCAGCCCTGACGGCACGCTTCAGGGAGTGATCGGCGTCGATTTTGTGCTGAGCCAGCTCAGCACCTGGTTGCAACAGCTCTGGCAGGGGAAACCGGGTCTGGCCCTGATCGTCGAGCCCAACGGCCTGGTGGTGGCCAGCTCAAGACCGGATCTGACCCTGGCCCGCAGCAACGGAACGCTGCGACGGATGCACCTGGATCAGCTCAGCGATCCCCTGGGCCGCTCGGCGGCGACCAGCCTGCGGGGACCACGGCGCAGGGGCGGCGCGATCCAGACGGTCAAGCTGGGTGGGGAGAGCCACCTCGTCAAAGCCCAGCCCTGGGGGCAACCGCAGGGGCTCGACTGGTTGCTGATCACCGTCACCAGCACCGAAGCCGCCCTGATCCGCAGCCAGCAGCAGATCCAGCTGGCCGTGGTGCTGGGGTTGCTGGCCCTGGCTGGGGCGCTGCTGCTGAACCGGCAGGTGATCCGGTGGTTGCTGGCACCGATGGAGCTCTTGCAGGACCGTGCCCAGCAGGCTGTGCGGGAGCCATCACGCCCGTTTGCGCCGACCTTGCCGGCCGGCTCGGCCGCCGAACTGGCGTCCATGGCGTCGGATTTTGGCGCGCTGGTGCAACAGCTGCAGCGCTCCCAGCAGGCGCTGGCCGCTGCAGGCGAACGCGCCCGAGTCAAGGATGCCCAGTCGTTGCAACTGCTCAAGCTGAAGCTGCGCAGCAGCCTTGAAGCGGCGGCGGTCGCCCATGAGATCAAAGGCCCGCTGAGCCAGATCCTGCTGAGCAGCCAACTGCTGCTGAACACCGATGAACCGGGGCACCCAGCCGACGACAACTGCCGGCACCAGCTGAGCGGCATCGCCCGCGCCGCCGAGCAGGTGCTCAGCACGATCGAGAAGATGCGCTGCCTGTTGCGCAATGTGCAGACCAGCCACCAAACGCTGGACCTGGCCACCGTGGCCAGCAGCGCCCTGCTGTATGTGCGTCCGGCCGCGGGCAAGGCGTCCGTGCAGCTCGACAGTGTGGGGCTGGATCAGCCGTGCTGGATCGAAGGCGACAGTGCCCAGCTGCAGATCGCGGTCGTCAATGTGCTGCGCAACGGCATCGAAGCCCTGCAGCCCCAGGCCGAGCCCCGCCGGCTCGTGCTCAAGCTGCAGTCCACGGGCGACGGGGCGCACCTGCAGATCGAGGACAATGGCCCTGGGCTGCCGCCGCGCAGCGACCTGATCGAACCGCTGAGCAGCGCCCAGCCCAAGGGTTCTGGGCTTGGTTTGTTCGTGGTGCAGACCACCATGGACAACCACGGTGGGCGCCTGATCCTGGGGCGCTCGACCGAACTTGGGGGCGCCTCCGTGACCCTGATCCTCCCCTGGCGCCACGCCCTACCCAGTAACGGGTAAAGCCACCGCCCCCGACCGCAGCGATGCATACGGTGCATGGGGCCAGGCCATTGCCATGCGCGACATCTTTCTCGATGGGCTGCCGATCCTCGATTGCCTCGAAATCGCCGGCAGCACAGCGCTTGCCGCACGCTGGATCCAGTGCGACCAGAGCTCGGTCTCACGGGCCTTCCGGCGGATCAGCACCCAGCTGGACCTGGGCTTTTGCAAGGACGAAGGGATCTATCAGGCGACCAGCAACCTGGAACTGCTGAGCCACCTGCGCCGGGCAGCCCAGCTGCGGCGCCTGGCACAGGGCCCCAAGGCCCTGCAATGGGTGGGCCACCCGACCCTGACGTTCAACAGCGTGCTGCTGGACTGTCGCGGCCCCATGCCCCGCGCCTGGCGCCAGGAGGGGCGCACCCTGCGCCTGCTGGCCTCGCGCGTGCTCGATCTGGCGATGATCCCAACCTCCGCAAACCTGCCGGCCGAGGGGACCCGCACCGTTGCCCGGCTCGACTGTCCGGCAAGGCCCGGCCTGAGCCTGCTGGTCCTGCCCGAGCTGGCGGCTCACCCCTGCCTGCGGCAGCTGCAACAACGGCTGGGCGGCCTTGCCAGGGTGGAGAGCCCGAGGCCAACAGGGTCCAGACCCGATGAACAGCACCACCATGCGGCGGCTGGTCCAGACCGGCGTGACCCGACCGCGAGCCTGGCGCGAGGCCCAGCTGCAACGGCTGAACACCCTGCTCGTTGACCACGAACAGGCGTTGATCACGGCCCTGGCCAGCGACCTGGGCAAGCCTCCGCTGGAGGCCGCAACCGAGCTGCTGCTGGTGCGCCAGGAGCTGCGGCTGTGCCGGCGGCAGCTGGGGCGCTGGATGGCCCCACGGCCCCTGCCCCTGGCCCTCCACCTGCAACCTGGCAAGGCGTGGCAACAACCCGAACCCCTGGGCTGCGTGCTGATCATCAGCCCCTGGAACTATCCCGTGCAGCTCTGCCTGCAGCCGCTGGTCAACGCCCTGGCCGCGGGCAACACGGCGGTGCTCAAACCTTCAGAACAGGCACCGGCCACGGCACAACTGCTCGGCACGCTGATCGCAGACGCCTTTGACGCCGAGGTGGTGCGGGTGGTCCAGGGCGACAGCACCACTGCCGCCGCCTTGCTGGAGCAGCGCTTTGATCACATTGTCTTCACCGGCAGCGGCCGCGTCGGCCAACTGGTGCTGGCTGCCGCCGCCCGCCACCTGACCCCGGTCACCCTCGAACTGGGGGGCAAGAGCCCGGCGATCGTGCTGGCGGATGCGGCCATGGCCGTGACGGCACGGCGGCTGATCTGGGGCAAGGGCTACAACGCGGGGCAGACCTGTGTGGCCCCCGATTACCTGCTGGTGCAACGGTCTGTGCAGGATCGCTTGCTGGATGCCCTGCGACAGGAACACCAGCGTCTCTACGGAGCCACCCCGCTGAGCAGCCCCGACCTGGCAGCGATCGTCAACCAGGCCCAGTTCGACCGGCTCGAAGCCCTGCTGCGGCAGGCGCACACCCGCGGCCAGGTGCTGATCGGCGGCGGCAGCGACCCGGCCCGCCGGCGCATCGAGCCCACGGTGGTGCAGGTCAGCAGCGGTGATGACCCCCTGCTGCAGAACGAACTGTTCGGCCCAATTCTGCCGGTGCTGGCCGTCGACGCTTTGCCCGACGCCCTGGACTTCATCAACGCCCGCCCCCAGCCGCTGGCGCTGTATCTCTTCTGCCAGAACGATGCCGCACAGCAGCAAACGCTGGCGGGCACCAGCTCGGGCACCGTCGTCATCAACGACGTGATCCTGCAGGCCAGTGATGCCAACCTGCCGTTCGGCGGGGTGGGGCCCAGCGGTATGGGCCGTTACCACGGGCAAGCCGGCTTTGACAGCCTGTCCCATTTGCGCACGGTGCTGCAACGCCCGACCTGGGGCGATGTGCCGTTGCGCTACCCCCCCTACGGCAACAGAGGCCTGGCGCTGCTGCGGCGCCTGCTGGGCTGATCAGCAGACCTGATCAGCAGGGGGGCTGGGCGCAGGCAGGCGGGGCCCTTATGGTTTGCCCATCTACCGATAGCGCCGATGCGTCGCTCCCTTGCAGCCCTGGCTCTAGCAGTGGTGTTGCCTGGCGTGGCCCTGTTGTCTCCTGCGGCCCGCGCCGATGTGGTGGTCAAGCCGGGCGAGACCCTCTCAGAAATTGCTGACCGTCATGGCGTCAGCCTCAACCGCCTGATGCAGGCCAATGGCATCAGCAACCCCAACATGGTTGTGGCTGGCACCCGCCTGGTGATCCCCGGCAGCCGTGCCGCTGCAGCCAGCGGGCGCAGCGGCGGCGGTGTGACCGTGCGTCAGGGCGAGACCCTCTCAGAAATCGCCGACCGCAACGGCATCAGCCTCAACCGCCTGATGCAGGCCAATGGCATCAGCAACCCCAACATGGTCGTGGCCGGCACCCGCCTGGTGATCCCTGGCAGCCGTGCCGCTGCAGCCCCCGCACCTGCCCTGCGGGCAGGCGGCGCGACGGTTGTGCGCAATGGAGAGACCCTGTCGGAGATCGCCGACCGCAACGGCACCACGGTGGAGCGCTTGATGCAGCTCAACGGCATCAGCAACCCCAACGTGGTGGCGGCGGGCACCCGCCTGGCCCTGCCCGGCCGACCGCGCAGCACCACGGCAACAGCCGCCCGCCCCGCCGCCAACGCCCGTCACCATGTGGTGCAACCGGGCGAGACCCTGAGCCACATCGCCGACGACTACAAGGTGCCGGTTGATCGGCTGATCAGCCTCAACCAGATCGATGATCCCAATCTGGTGGTTGCCGGCACGCGGCTGAAGCTGCAGGCTCCGCCACCGGTGGCCCGTCCCAAGCCCAGGGCTGTGGCGGCAGCGCCCAAACCCAAGCCCCAGGCCAGACCCCAGACTGTGGCCCGCAACACAGCGCCGGCAGCCCCGGTCGTCAGAACCCAACCCGTGGCCCAGGCCCGACCGGTGGCCCAAGCACAACCCGTGGCCAAAGCTGAACCTGTGGTCAAAGCTGAGCCTGTGGTCAAGGCTCAACCGGTTGTCAAAGCTGAACCGGTTGTCAAAGCCGAACCGGCGGCCCGAGCCGCGGTCGTCGCCAAAGCCGAGCCCGTCACCAGGACCGCGCCCGTAGCCAAGACGGCATCACGCGTCGAGCCGGTGGCGAAGGCCGACGCTGTCAGCAAGGCCG
>Ga0164292_10002697_pt1 | contig 14485 bp, 14 predicted proteins | sample GEODES117metaG_FD_111486 | JGI IMG/M metagenome (GOLD analysis project Ga0164292, IMG submission 111486) | Eutrophic lake water microbial communities from Lake Mendota, Wisconsin, USA - GEODES117 metaG | ecosystem: Environmental > Aquatic > Freshwater > Lake | place: USA: Lake Mendota... | reverse complement strand
TGCCATAGAATATTGGGCATTCCCCCAGCCAGGTAACAGGCATTTTGATAAAATGGCCGGGGAGGAACTTGTGGCACTTTTTAATGACACGATCCGCTTGCATCTGAGGTCGGATGTGCCGGTGGGTTCTTTTCTTTCAGGTGGTATTGACTCTTCATCGGTAACCTGTTTTGCGCTAAAGAATATGCAGCAATCAACCTTACATACATTTTCTGCGGTATTGCCATATTTTCATCCTGAAAATGCCCTGATCAAAGATGTGCTTGATACAAGCGACCGTATTATTCCTCATACATTCTTGTTAAGCGGTGAAAAGTTTTTTGATGATATTCCGGATCTTATTTATCAGCACGACGAACCAACAATGGACGGTTCCATGTATGCCCATTATAAGTTGTGTGAAATGGCAAAGGCAAATAAAATAAAAGTTTTATTATCAGGTTCCGGTGGCGATGAATTGTTTGGTGGATATGCTTCACATATACATGCGCAACATGCAAAATTATTTGCACAATTACGCTTTGGAAAATATTTTCGGGATTTAAAAAAGGTTAGCAAAAACTCTGCGATAACTTATAAGAATTTATTGGTGAAAAGCATATATGAAAATATTCCGGTTAGGATACGGCAACAGATAAAAAAAAAGCAGATACAAAGAAAAATCGGCCACCTGTCTATCCGGCCGGCGTTTCCACATTATTACCACAATCATCCTGATCCATATTTTGCGAATCTGATCAATAATTACAAAAGCTGGACAGCACCCCCTTTTCTGCATTATGAAGACAGAAACTCAATGGCTTTTGGAGTAGAGACAAGGGTGCCATTTTTTGATCATGTGCTCATAGAATTCATCCTGCAGTTTGCAACAGAAGACATTATACAGGGCAAAAGTAAGAGTATGCTGCGCAATTCCTTTAAAGGTATTGTTCCCGAAATAGTGTTGCAACAGAAAGGTAAATACGGATTTCCATCGCCAATTGATCATGCATTAAAACATGATCAGGAAACAAAGCACTTTTTTTATGACACTTTTGCCCAAACCCCTTTATTAAAGCCAAAAGAAACGGCTGCGCTTGGCAATGCATTTTATCATGCAACTGGTGATGTATCTATTTTTTGGAGAACTTTTAGTTATATGATCTGGCACCAGATTTATTTTAAGCAATGGAAAGGGTATTTAAAATAAAGAATGAAACGGAAACTGATTAATCTTATCGCAGGGCGGAAAAGCCTTCAAAAACTGTTTGAGCTTTTATACAGCGCTTCAGTATATGGGATGAATTATGGCAATGGTGGTAATTTCAGGAGCAGCGGGGAGTTGTTTGCAGCAAAATATATAAAGGGAAAACTTAACCGATTAACAGAACCCTATACCTTTTTTGATGGAGGTGCAAACAAAGGGCAATATTCCATGGAACTGGCACACATCTTTTCAGATAAAGCATTTTCTATACATGCTTTTGAACCTTCTCGGGAAACATATGAAATATTAAAAGCTACCACCAGAGAAGAGAATAGTATCATTCCAAATAACTTTGGTCTTGGTGACAAAAAAGAAATGTTAACCTTATACAAACGCGGACCTTTATCTGGGCTATCGTCTTTATATAAACGTCAGCTTGATCATTTCGGTATTGAAATGTCTTTTACAGAGCAAATACAACTGGATACCGTTGATGAATATTGTAACAACCACAATATCAACCGGATCAATTTTTTAAAATTAGATATCGAAGGGCATGAATATAAATGTTTATTGGGCGCTGCCGCAATGTTAAAACATAAAAAAATTGATTTTATTCAATTTGAATTTGGCGGATGCAATATTGACTCTAGAACCTATTTCCAGGATTTCTGGTACTTGCTGAAAGATGATTTTCATATATACCGCATAGTAAGAGACGGACTAGCACCAATTACGAAATACAATGAGCGGCTGGAAATTTTCAAAAACATCAACTTCCTGGTAGAATTAAAAAACCTTACCGATTAATAAATGAATCGTGAAAAATTGAAGATAATATATGTGGGTAGTTTAAATGTTCAAAGTAATTCCTACCGACGTTTTAAAACATTGAAGGAGCTTGGGCATGAAGTAGAAGGTGTTGACAGCGACAAATACATTTATAATGGCCCATACAGCAGGTTTCACCATCATTTCAACATAGGGCCAGGTGTAAACCAGTTAAACAAAATTATACTAGAGCAATTTGAAAAGTTACATCCTGATATTTTATTTGTTGACAATAAATCGTTTGTCAAAGGATCAGTGATCAGAAGAATCCGGAAAAAATTACCTGATATAAAAATTATCAATCTAATAACAGATGATCCTACCGGTAAGTTTAAATATGCCTGGCGCATAAGTTTAAAAACGGCTCCTTTGTATGATTGTCATTTTGTACAAAGGAAAGTAAATATAGACGAACTGAAAAAGTATGGTGCCCAACGGGTAGAGCTCTGTTTCCGTTCTTATGATCCTTCTTTTAACCGGCCAATTGAACTTGATGAGGCTGAGAAAGAAAAGTACCAGGCAAGTGTTGGTTTCATAGGAACTTATGAAGAAAATAGAGAAGATTTTGTTGCTTTCCTTATACAAAATAATATACAAGTGCAGGTAACGGGTGATGGTTGGTCAAAAGGTAAGCACTGGAATATCATTGAGCCTAATTATCATGGTGTATCCGTTTACGGTGATGCCTACATAAAAAGCATCAATGGCATGACAATCGCATTGCATTTTTTGCGTCATGCAAACAGGGATGATCAGGACAGCCGCAGTTTTGAGATACCGGCTTGTGGTGTGTTTATGCTGGCTGAGAGATCGGACGTTCATTCAAGTCTTTTTGAAGAAGATATTGAGGCTGTTTTTTTTAGTACTAAAAAAGAACTGCTGGAAAAAGTAAATTATTACCTGCAGCATGAAGCTGAAAGAATGGTTATTGCAAATAACGGTTTGCAACGTTGCAGGAACAGCGATTATACACATGCAGGCAGGTTGAAGGAAGTTATTAAGAAAATTTACGAATAGTAAGTTCATTTTGAAAAGGGTTGTAGTAGCTATATACATTGATCCGGATTTTTATCCGCCAACAATTAATGCTATCCTAAACCTGGCATCGGCATTTGAAGAGGTAGTGGTTGTGTCTAGAAACAACAGCGTAGCCAATTATCACTTTCCCTCAAATTTACTTTTAAAAAAAGTTGGAAAGTATAGCAGCGTAAGGGATTCGGAAAAAAAAGGTACGGCTGCTAAAGTTTTCTCTTTTTTACATTTCACCTATACACTGTTTAAACATACTAGCGGTAATAAAACAAAGCTGGTTGTGTTGTATGATCCTTTTCCGTTGTTTTCCTTTTATCTGATTAGAAAAGTAATCAGCAAAAAAAAAAAAATATGGTATCACAACCATGATATGCCAACTCTTGAAGGGCAACGGAAATATTCTACGGGGTGGTTTTCTGCAACGTATGAACATCGTGCCATGGAACACATTGATTTTTTTTCACTGCCATCATCTGACAGAAAGCAGTTTTATTCTGAAATAAAAAAGCAGATTCCTGTATTCATTATTCCAAATTATCCTTCTTTAAAAGTGTATGACCGGGTAAAACCAAAAGCGCAGTTGAAGGATACAATCCGAATAATTTTCCAGGGGTTTATTTCTGCCGGGCATTCATTGGAAGAAATGGTTGAATTACTCGCCGAAAAGATAGATGGAAAACAACTTCACCTTATACTAAAAGGATCTGTAAAAGATGATTACAAAAAAAGTATAAACGAGCTTGCTTTAACATATGAAGTTTTAGATAAGATCACCTGGGTTGGGGTTGGTCCATACAGTGATTTGCCAGACCTGACTAATTCCTGTCACATTGGTAATGCCATACACAGAAACACTGATATTGTTAGTAAAACATTGGGCACTGCATCCAATAAAATCTATGAATATGCAGCTTCGGGGCTACCGGTAATATTGTATGATATTGATCAGTTTAAAAAATACCTGAACCAATATTCCTGGACATTTTTTTGCAATGGCAGTAAAAAATCTATACGTGAAGTGATTGAAAATATATGCATCAACCTGCCACAACTTCAACAAGACGCAAGAATGGATTTTGAGAACAAATTAAATTTCGAAAACCATTTTAATCCGGCGATGGATGTAGTTAAACATTCATTGGAATCGTGAAAAAGCGACTTGCCATAGTTACTTCGCATCCTATTCAGTATAATGCTCCTTTATTTGAATGGCTCTCTGGCAGGAAGAAAATAGATATTAGGGTATTTTATACATGGGGAACATCCGTCTTAACGAATAAGTTTGATCCGGGTTTTGGTAAAGTAATCGAGTGGGACATTCCACTCTTGCAAGGGTACTCTTTTGAGTTTTTGGAGAATATCGCTGAAGATAAAGGATCACATCATTTTAATGGTATCATCAATCCTAGTATTATTACCACAATTACTAATTACCGACCGGATGTACTGCTTGTTTACGGTTGGTCTTTTAAAAGCCATCTTTCGGTAATGCGGCATTTCAAAAATAAGATACCTGTACTGTTTCGTGGTGATTCAACAATGCTAGATAAAAGCAGTTTCCTGCAATCGCTTAAACGAATGTTTTTTTTGAAATGGGTATACCGGCATATTGATCTTGCGTTGTACACCGGTAAAAGCAATTACCAGTATTTTCGGAAAGCCGGTATCATGCCCAGGCAACTGGTGTTTGGTCCGCACGCCATTGATAATAAAAGGTTTGCCTGTGAATCGGATGATTGCAGGATAGCCGCAAGGGAAATCAGAAGCAAACTCGGCATTCAACCCGGTGAACCGGTTTTTTTATTTGCAGGTAAAATAGAACCCAAAAAAGATCCCGAATTATTGCTTGCTGCCTTTACTGAAGCATTATTTCCGCTTCCTGTTCATCTGCTTATGGTTGGAAACGGAGTGCTGGAAGTAACATTGAAAACGCTATACAGCAAACATGCGAATATTCACTTTCTCGATTTTCAAAACCAATTACATATGCCATCAGTTTATGAAGCCGCAGATGTTTTTGTATTGCCTTCCCGTGGCCCCGGTGAAACATGGGGGTTATCGGTGAATGAGGCCATGGCCAATGGTTTGCCAGTTATTGTTAGTGATAAATGCGGTTGTGCCATAGATTTAGCCGAAAACGGGGTGAACGGATACATTTTTAGTGCTGGAAACAAAAATGAATTAATGCAATGTCTTATCAAGTTGGCAGTGGATAGAAAAAGAACAGCATTGATGGGAATAAATTCATTCCATAAAATACAACCCTATTCATTGGAAAACCTGGGGCTTGCTATTGAGGGCATTGTTACCGGGATTCATGAACAGTAGTAAACACCTTATTAAATAGTAATGAGTATTGTAGTTTGCAGGTTGCCAAACGCTGGATTAGGGAACCATTTGTTCCCCTTGATGAATGCACTCGTATTTGGCAAATTGAACAACTTGCCAGTGATCATCATTGGCTATCATCAGTTGAAAATCGGTCCTTACCTTAGGAAAGAAAAAATCAAGCGTAAATACAACGGATATTTTACTTTTCAAAAAAATATTATTGGTGAAACATATGACAAGGCAAGGGTATTTATATCAACAAAACTCTTTGAAACTGTAAAGGAACCTGCAGTAGAAAAAATAGCAGGCAAGGTGCCTTCTAAAAAATTATATCTTTTTGAAAAATTGCCAACCTATCATAATTACTTTATTCATTTAAAAGGGCACCGCAAACTGGTAAAGGAATTACTGTATTCAGTGATTAACCCGGCCATTTTAGCGGAAGTAGAAAAATCACCCAAACCAATAATAGGCGTGCACATCCGCATGGGTGATTTTCGGAAATTGAAGCAAGGAGAAGATTTTAGCAGGGTTGGTCATGTGCGCACACCCGAATATTATTTCATTGACATAGTGAATGCCATCAGGAAAATCTCTGGGGAGAATTTACCTGTTTCTTTGTTTACAGATGGCTACCGGCAAGAATTTGAAGAGATATTTTCACTCGACAATGTTACGATGATAGAAGGAAATACAGACATCGTCGATCTCTTGCTACTTAGCAGGAGTTCAATCCTTATAGCAGCCAATGGAAGCACATTCAGCTATTGGGCAGGGTTTCTGGCTGATGCGCCATTGATCAAACATCCTGATCATTTACATGCTTCTTTCAGACCGGATGAAATAAACAAACATTTTTATGAGGGGCCGATGCTTCATGATGCAATTGATCTCTTGTTAATTAAGAATATCCGGAGTATAATTGCTCAGAAACCTTGATTAATGGAGTGAATACGCTCGAAAAGATTTTAAAATACTGATAAATTGTCTTTTTTTAGATGATCAGCCAAATAAGAAATATCGCAAAAAAAAACCTGTTAGTCAGAAAATTTATTGGATATACGCTTGCTTCATCTGGTTTGTTTGATTCCTATTTTCGAAATTATGCCGTTTCGCCAATCTGGGAAAAAAGAATCGACCATGTTTTAAGCAGTACGGATAATGATTTTATTCCCAGAGTACCTGATGCCGGGAAAATCAGCAGTGGCAAGCAGGTTATGCACAACGGTATTAAGATTCATCTTGGTAGCTATTACGGTCCCGAATATGCGAAGATGTTGGTTTTGAGTAAAGGGGTACATGAGCCACAGGAAGAAAGGATTTTTATGGAAGCGTTAAAAACTATTCCGCAGGGTTCTGTGATGGTGGAAATGGGGGCATTCTGGAGTTTTTATTCTATGTGGTTTCAAAATGAAGTTAAACAGGCCGTAAATTATATGGTTGAACCTGATTCATTTAACATGGGCCAGGGAAAACGAAATTTCAGATTGAATAAAATGAAGGGCTTTTTTATACAAGCTTTCGTTGGCAGAGTTTCAGCATCTGGTAAGCAGGGAGCTACCATTTGTGTAGATGACCTTGTCAAAAGGAACTCTATTCCTTTTATTCATATGCTCCATAGTGATATTCAAGGGTATGAATACGAAATGCTGTTAGGAGCGGAAATGACATTTTCAGAAGATAAAGTGGGATACGTTTTTATATCTACCCATTCCAATGTATTGCATTACCAGTGCCTCAACTTTTTGAAAAATAAGAACTTTGTCATAATTGCCAGTGCGGATCTTGATGAAAGTTTTTCGGAAGATGGCCTGATAGCTGCAAGGGCTCCATATTTTAAAGGAATTAATGCCATTAATATTTCCAAAAGAAGTAAATAGTTGTTTTAAAAAAAGTGCAAGAAATATTATAATGTATCTCTAATTTAGTACAGGTAGTTTAGAAAAAAGTTAAATAAGCAAATTTGATTGATAGTATAATAGGCACATTATTAAGCTATTTCAGTCCTTTATAGGGAAAGCCACGGCTGGCAAGATTTTACGGGGAACAGGATTAACCGTATAAAAGATGTATTGGTGAAGGGAAGATGTGGCTGTACGTTTAAAATCCCCAATATCATAGATAATGTTGGTTTTGATATTTATGTTGATGGTGTGTTCGAAAAGAAAAACCATTGAACTGATCATGCAAAAATTGCCCCCGGGTGGAGTATTGGTGGATATGGGTGCAAACATCGGTTCAATCAGTTTACCGGTTTGTAAACAACGACCTGATGTAAAAGCCATTTGCATTGAAGCAGCCGAACGGGTATATGGTTATTTTGATTTCAATGTAAAACTGAATGAATTAATAAATTGTACCATCATCAATAAAGCCCATACAGATAATGATGGAGCAATTGTTAATTTTTTAGTCCGGAGGAAAAATTCGGTAAAGGGTCGCTAAACAGTTTATTTACAAAAAATGCAAAACCGGTTGAAACGATTCGTTTAGATACATTGCTGCGGCAACTAGATATCAATAAGGTTGATTTCATTAAAGTGGATATTGAAGGGTATAAATACCATGCATTCAAAGGAGCTGAGAAATTACTTTTGGCAGAAAATGCACCTGATATACTTTTTGAATTTGTTGATTGGGCGGAGGATGCAGCCCATGACTGCAAGGCAGGTGCTGCGCAACAATTACTGTTAAAGTATGGATATACATTATATACCTGGAGTTCCAACAATGAACTAACCCTAATGGATAAAATACAAACAGCCGGTAATGCCTTGATTTATGCTACAAAAAACGTCAAATAATTGTATTCTTTATTCAAAGTAAGATTTAACTGGGGTCTATATCTGGGACTGATTATTTTTAGTAGGTTATTATTTCCTGACCTGAGCTGGTTTTCCTATGTCGCAATCATGATATCGGTTTTTCAATTCCTCTTGTTGTTTTATTCCTTTGGTGCAGTGATACCCATTAGGTATTTACTGGGTTCATTTATGTGCCTGCAGATGTTTATAGGCCCAACATTGGCATATAATGGTTTGGATAAATACCAGCGAGGCTTCCTGAAAATGCAGATACCTGAAGATCAATATTTCCTTTATGTGATACCTGCAGTGATTTGTTTCATCGTAGGACTTCACATAAGAGCAGGAATGCTGGAAGGCGAGGTGGTTGATCAGGAAAAAATAAAGCGATTTGTAAAAGAAAATCCCAAACTGCCTTTCGTTTTTATTGGGATCGGGTTTGTTTCTAGTTTTGTATCCGGATTATTTGGGGCTGAATTAGGTTTCGTATTTACTTTACTGGCTTGTTTCAAATTTATTGGAACTTTTCTATTCATTCTGAGTGGCACAAAACTCAGGCCGTTTTTTCTTTTTCTGGTATATGGTTCAGTAATTGCTTCTTCACTGGGAAGTGCCATGTTTCATGATCTGCTTACCTGGCTAATATTCTTAGGGGCGGTTTTTGCATTAAAATATAAGCCAAGTGTCCAGGTGAAAGGGATTTTTACCTTTGGATTTATCATACTCGCGCTTATGATACAACTCATTAAAGGAGATTATCGGGAAGCAACCTGGAAAGAGGGAGAAGAAGGGGGTATTGAAACCTTACAAAAAACGATGAATGCCAGCCAGGAAAAAAACTCTTTCATTAATGAAGAAAAACTAGGCGGAAGTAATGTCAGAATCAACCAAGGTTTTATCATTACTAATATCATGGCCAATATTCCTGCTCGGATGCCATTTGCAAAGGGCGAAGAACTGGCTCAGATCCTAGAAGCGGCGATCATGCCAAGGATACTGGCACCTAATAAACTCAATGCAGGTGACAGGGAATTTTTTATGAAATGGTCGGGTATGCGGATCGCCGCGGGAACTTCTATGGGGCTGAGTTCTGTTGGAGATGCCTATATTAATTTTGGCATGGTAGGCGGTTCGATTTTCATGTTATTGTATGGCATGTTTTTCAGCGAAGTGCTTAAAGCGTTTAACCATTTTGGAAAGTCATTCCCGGTTTTGATATTATTTACAAGCCTTGTGTTCTATTACCCGATCAGGCCCGATTGTGAATTACAGACGATTCTGGGTCACTTGATAAAATCATGCTTTCTCATTTTTGTAATGATCCAAATATGGAAATATAAGTTCAAGGTAAACTACGCTTACGGGTGACAAAAGTACTTATCATGATTCCCTGGTTTCATCCAGCTTTCCGGGCAGGCGGACCAATACAGTCGGTTGCCAATCTCGTTAAGCAGTATCCGGGAGATTCCAGGTTTTATATCTTCTGTGGAAATACCGATCTTAATGGCATCAGATTAAATGTACCGGAAGGCCAATGGGTAGATTACTATGATAATACCATGGTATGGTATTCCGAATCAAGTAGCAGAAGGAGCCAATTAAAAAGCATACTGAAAGAGGTTCAGCCAGCAATCCTTTTTTGTATCGGATTATATGATGTTAATTTCACCATTTACCCGCTGTTGTATTCAACAGGAGCTAAAAAAATTATTTCTGTCCGTGGCATGTTGCATCCTGGTGCATTGTCGCAGAAGTCTTTTAAAAAGAAAATATACATATGGCTGATGAAAAGTTTTGGTATTCCCGCAAAAGTTGTTTTCCATGCTACGGACGATACTGAAGCCCAATATATCAGGCAACAAATGGGCGATAATGTAACCATTGCTATTGCCGGTAATTATCCTGCCATAACAAAATCCTTACCCGCAGCCATAAAAATGCCGGGTATGGTTAAGCTCGTCAGTATCGCTTTGATCAGTGCCATGAAAAATCATCTACTGATCATAGAGGCGCTGCAACAGGTTGACATTTTGGTGGAGTATCACATTTATGGGCCCATAAAGGATGCTCACTACTGGCAAATATGTAAGGAGGCTATAAAGAAGTTGCCTCAAAATATAAAAGTTTCATATGAAGGGGAATTACCACCTGAAAACCTTCATGACCCGTTGCAACAATCTCATGTTTTTATCTTACCGAGTAAAAGCGAAAATTTCGGCCATGCGTTACTGGGAGCCCTTAATGCAGGGCGGCCTGTGATCACCAGCCGTTTTACACCCTGGAACGGATTGGAAGCTGCTCAGGCTGGCATCAATTCCGATTTAACGGTGAAGGCAATCAAGGAGGCTATTTTATTTTTTGGGAAAATGAATCAGGAGGAATATGATAAGAGTTGTACAGCAGCAATAGCCTATGCTGCCAATACCATAAACACCAAAGAAATTGATTTGTCGTATTCCAAATTATTCTCCCTTTCATCAAACTGATTCATGAGTTGGTATAGCGATAAGCAATTCATCCGTTTTGTAATAACCTTTCTGGTTCTTTTTCTGGTATTCTATTTAGGCACACAGTTCTGGATTGGGTTGGCTGCTCCCGGTGGTTTATACAGTCCCTTTGTTGAGCATCATCTGGATTATATAAGTTGGATCAGGAAATTATTAATGAAAGGGGCTGCATTTGTGGCATCCTGGGTTGGTTACGATACCATTGAAGAACCCGGGTATTTGGTGAGGGTGGTTGGTAAAAGAGGGGTGATCATTGCATTTGATTGTGTAGGGTACGGAGTGTATAGTTTCTGGGCTGCGCTGATGCTGGCTTATCAGCAATCCTGGAAACGTAAATTGATTTGGATCATACTCGGGTTATTGCTTCTCTATACCATTAACCAGCTTCGTATCGGATTGTTTTTAGTGGCTATCAATAAAGGTTGGAAGATGCCGTTGGGTTGGGATCATCATACCTGGTTTAATATTGTTGCTTATGGTGCAATTCTAATCATGCTCTTTTTTTTGGGCAAAGCTGGAAATAATTTTACTGCAAAGAATTGATTTTCGATATTATCAATTGTACAATTGTTATTAATGAATGATTTTGACTAGCATGATCTGTAATTTGTTAACTCATAGGTATATTATTTCAAGAAATTAATTTTTGAGTCGTTGTTTTCATCAGAATTTAACCAGTATTACATAAACAACGGCATCATTTTTAGAAAACAACAGTATCTTTATATACAATTAGAAATGTGAAATCACATATTTATAAACAAGTGCCCTAAATACTTGTTCCATTGAAAATTTACATTTAATAGATGAATAAATATATGAAGCCGAAAATTATCGAATTTGAAAGAATAGGTGAATCTCGTTTGGGGTTTATTTCGGTTGCTGAAGTTGAACGCAATATTCCATTTATCATAAAAAGAGTTTTCTGGACTTTTTATACTCCAGAAGATGTAATAAGAGGAAAACATGCACATTATGAAACTGAAATGGTATTAATTGCTGTTTCAGGAATTATTGAAGTTGATATTGTTATGAAAGATGGGTATACCGAAAGATTTCTTTTAAATAAACCCGGGCTTGGATTATATCTGCCAAAACTTTGTTGGCATACAATGCGTTATTCACACAATGCTGTACAATTGGTATTTGCTTCTACCTATTATTTTGAGCAAGATTATATAAGAAATTATGAAGAATTTAAGCAAATCTGATGTAGAGATTTTTATACATCCACTTGCAGATGTTCATACTACTCAAATTGGAAATGGGTCTGTAATCTGGCAATTCTCTGTAATTCTAGAGGGTGCTAAAATAGGGTCAAACTGTAATATCAATTGTCATACTTTCATAGAAGCAAAGGTAGAAATTGGCGATAATGTAACCATAAAAAGTGGTTGTTATCTGTGGGATGGGATCACTATTGAAAATAATGTATTTGTTGGTCCAAATGTAGTTTTCACAAACGACTTGAGACCTCGTAGTAAAAAAAGAGTTATTCATCCGCAAACTAAAATCGGTGAAGGAGCTTCAATTGGCGCAAACTCCACTATTTTAGGTGGTGTAACAATTGGCAAGTATGCAATGACAGGCATCGCTTCAGTTGTTACAAGGGATATTCCTGATTATGCTCTTGTTTATGGAAATCCAGCCAGAGTTAAGGGTTGGGTTGACGAAACTGGAGAAAAATTAATTTCAATTTCACCTACTCAGTTTATCTCTAATGAAGGAATTCGATTTGAATTAAGTAATAATATGCTAAAAAGATTGCCATGAAAATCCCTTTTTTATCTTTTTCGAATATGCATATGCAGATTAGGGAACAAGTTTTGCAATCCATTACTGAATGTTATGATAGCCATTGGTATATTTTAGGGGAATCTGTAAAAAATTTTGAAAAAAAGTATGCAGAATATTGTTCAACAAAATATGCTATCGGAGTTAGTAATGGATTAGATGCTTTGACATTGTGTTTGAATTCAGTTGGGGTTTCTGCCGGCGATGAAATTATAGTTCCCTCAAATACCTACATTGCAACTGTTCTAGCAGCAACAAACATAGGAGCAAAAGTTGTTTTTGCAGAACCTAATCCTCTTACACTAAATATTACTGCTAATAGCATTAGCAGTTCTCTTAGTTCAAAGACTAAAGTAATTATTCCGGTTCATTTGTATGGTCAATCCTGTGAAATGGAAGATATCATCAACCTTGCTCATAAGAATAATATTTTCATTGTTGAGGATAATGCACAATCTCACGGTGCATTTTATAAGGGAAAGCCTACCGGTAGTTTCGGGCATGTTAATGCTACTAGTTTTTACCCAGGAAAAAATTTAGGTGCTATTGGTGATGCTGGTGCAGTAACAACTGACAATGCTGAGTTAGCAAGAAAGGTAAGGATATATAGAAATTATGGTTCTGAAGAAAAGTATATAAATCTGGAGCAAGGTTATAATATGCGGCTCGATGAAATTCAGGCTTCAATACTAAGTATAAAGTTGGATTATTTAGACACCTGGAATAAGGAGCGTCTTAGAATTGCTACTAGCTATCATGATGCATTAAAAGGGATAGGGGATATTGATTTTCAAGTAATGGCAAAAGATGCAACACATGTTTATCATTTATTCATCATATTAACTTCTCATAGAGATAGTCTTCAAAAATATTTGTTTGAAAATGGGATTTCAACTTTAATTCATTATCCAATACCACCACATCTTCAAATTGCATACAGAAATGAGGGTTATAAAGTTGGCGATTTTCCAATTGCAGAAAAAATTGCAAATACAATAATAAGTTTACCACTTTATATTGGTATGTCTGAAAATGAACAGCAGTATGTAATTGATACTATTAAGAATTTTTACTCCAATATTTAGTGTATAATAATTGATTTTAAGTAACTATTGCCATTGTTAGTTTTCAATTCGAATAATTAAGGTTAAGCTAATTCAAACTTAAATGTGGAAACTTAAGTAGATGAATATCATATCAATCATAATACCATGTTATTTTAACGAATTAAACTTGCCTGTTACTCATGAGCGATTACTAGAAGTTGAAAAGCTTTTACCTGTGGGAGCAAAATTCCACTTCGTATTTATTGACGATGGTTCAAAGGATAACACTTATGATACGCTTCTGAAAATTAAGGAGACTGATCCTGCAAAGACTACAGTAGTGAAACTGTCTGGAAACTTTGGATCCTACAATGCAATATTAGCAGGAATGAAATTTGCCATTGGTGAATGTAGTGTTGTTATAGCCGCCGATTTGCAAGACCCGCCTGAGTTAATTATCAAAATGTACGAATATTGGCTTAAGGGAATCAAGTTGGTACTTGCAAATCGAAATACAAGGGATGATAAATTATTTGAAAGATTGTTTTCAAATTATTACCATAAACTTATCAAAAGATTTGCTATTAATTCTATGCCGAAAGGTGGTTTTGATTTTTGCCTTTTTGATAAGCAATTACGTGAAGAAGTAGTCTCACTTGATGAAAAAAATACAAATACTCTTTTTCTGCTTGTTTGGATGAAATACGACTTTGTAAACATTCCATATCATAGAGTTAAAAGAGAGATTGGAAAATCCAGATGGACATTAAGGAAAAAAATTAAACTTCTAATAGATTCCTTTGTATCCTTTTCTTACTTTCCAATAAGATTAATCTCAACTGTTGGCATTTTGTTGTCGATAGTCACACTTTTATATGGGCTTGTTTTGATTTATCTGAAATTGACTGGGAGAATACATGTGCAAGGATGGGCTTCAATATTAATTGTTTTTCT
>Ga0164292_10002696_pt1 | contig 14485 bp, 15 predicted proteins | sample GEODES117metaG_FD_111486 | JGI IMG/M metagenome (GOLD analysis project Ga0164292, IMG submission 111486) | Eutrophic lake water microbial communities from Lake Mendota, Wisconsin, USA - GEODES117 metaG | ecosystem: Environmental > Aquatic > Freshwater > Lake | place: USA: Lake Mendota... | reverse complement strand
CGCTGCCATCCGCCGCCCGTCTTGCGGGGTAGCCTCGTCAATCCCTGCCGCGGGCGTGGTGGTTAGGGCTGCGGCGGGATTTTTGGGTTGGTCGGCTTTTTCTTTTAGGTTAAACACAACCTTGTATATTTTTAACCTGGCCTAAAAATGGGGTGGTTACAATACCTCAATGAATGAATTTATAACCTCGCTTGAGATTACACTATTTCGATTGTTTATTTATGCTTTTTTATCTGGTTTTTTTAATATTAATCCGCTTAGCTTAGATCCTACGCAGATTAACCATCTATTTCAAAATGACGGCCCTTGATTATTAATTCGAATGCTATAATATTCCTAGCGTTTACCTTTTATTTCTTTGAATTTTTGTCATTGCGACGTGCGAAAATCGTTCTCCTTCTGAGCACTATAAATCATTCTTAAATTCCGCAATTTTATTATGATTGAACTTGTCTTCGTATTCTTCAATTTGATACAAATTAAGACCACTTACATGTCCACTTAGCAATGACTTTGCTAGTATTGCAACCAATTTCTTCCCGTTGAAGAACTCTGGCATTTCGATTATCCGGGGATTTATTCCAAATTGTGAACCAATAAAAAAGGGGATTCTGTGTTCTTCAATTTTTATGAACTCATCCCATTCGACAGTATCAATGATGGCTTCATCAATTTCAAATGGCGGATAACCAACATTAAGTCTTTTAAATCGTTTTTGTCCATGATTCTGGTCGTTTTTAAACTTCTTAATCCAATATTTGGTCCAAGACCTGTCTTCCATAGTTTAGTTATAATTGTGAACAACAGCGGATAGTTTAATTCTCGAAACTCATCCACGCCTTTCAAATATACTCCATGTATTTTATTTTCCCTAAAGCCCCCATTCCCTACCTCATTCAAGCCCCCACCCCGCCCGCGGCAGGGATTGACGAGGCTTGCCCGCAAGGATGCCGGCGGCCGCTGTTGCGCGGCGAGGAGGCGACCTTGGGAGCCACCGCAGCCCGCAAACAGCCCGCCCGGCAACCGCGGACAAGCCCGGAAAGCCCGGCTGCCGCCCAACTTATCTTATCTTTCCAAAATATGGGTATATCCCTTTAAAAATCAGGCTTTTACCCCCGGTGTGAAGGCCTTTAGGTAGTGCGGCTCCAAGTAGGTGGCGTCCGCGAATTTTTGCTCCTGCATGTAGCGCAGCGCCAGCCGAGCAAAAGCCGCACCGATGGGCAAGGACTCCAATACTCTGACGTAGCCAAAGGCCTGTGCCAATTTCGGACTCCCGTCGCCGCCAATCCAGGCCCCCTGCAAATCGTCCGCTGCATTGACGACCAAGGCCGTATCGGCCGTTAAACGCTCCCCCAGCGCGCTGTAGGTCGCCGTGTACACTTCCATGCGGCGGGCATCCATAACGGGCATCAGCAGGTCCTCAGGACTGTTTTGCCCCGACAAAGCCATGACCATGGCACGGGCCAGCACATCCAGCGTGGGAATGGCCAAAATGGGCACCTGAGCGCCGAAAGCATAGCCCTTGGCGACCGAAGCGGCAATGCGCAAGCCGGTGTACGAGCCCGGCCCCAGCGTAATGGCGACGGCATCGGCCCGATGCCCCTGCAAGGCCTGCTGAGCCAATACGGTCAGCATAGAGGCATGCTGCATGGGCTCCGTCAGCTCATGCCAAACCGTAAGTTCTTCTCCCTCGACCAATCCACAGCGGCAAATGGCTGTGGAGGCGTCCAACAGCAGAATGCGCATCAGGGCTCAACCAGGGTTTCGTACAGCAAAGATTTGTCAACCACCTGAATAAGATCGCCCTCTTTCAGGGTTTTAGAGATTAGGGAATAGGGGCCAGAAATGATTTGGGAGTGCGGACCAAGGCCGGATTTAATTTCGATGAATTGAAGGTCTTGGATTCCGGTTTCGACTTCCAGCATTTTGGCTTTACCGGAGTCGGCGACGAAGACGTATTCTTTGAAAGAGGCTATGCTGGAGGCGGGCTGTGTGGTGTCGGCTCGGGCGACGACAGAGCCGATGGGTATTGATTTTACTTGTTTTGCGCGTCGGGTTCGGATGTCAACGGAGGCCGACATGCCGGGTCTAAACGGGGACATTTTCGAATTGAGTCCCACCAGCAAATCTTGGTAAGAGGAGCGTAGGATTCGGATACGGACCTCAAAGTTGGTCACTTGGTCGGTCGAAATAATGGCATTTTGGCCTGCTGGGGAATTGGCAATGGAGGTAACCTCGCCTAGAAAGGTTCGGTTTGAATAGGCATCAACTTCAATGCTAGCGGTATCGCCCAGTTTCACCTTTACGATGTCGTTTTCGTTTACTTCTACCCTCACCTCCATATTGCTTAGGTTGGCGATGCGCAGCATTTCGGTGCCGGTCATTTGGGCGGTTCCCACCACGCGTTCGCCTTTTTCGACACCGAGCCTAGAAACGACACCATCCATAGGAGAAAGCAGGCGTGTTCTGTTTAGGTTTTCGCGGGCGGCTTTGAGGCTAGCTTCTACGCTGCGGATGTTGTAAGCGGCGGCATCGACGGCCTGTTTTGCTGCTTTTGTTTCGTTTTGCGCCACCAAATAGGTGGACTTGCTTTGTTCGTATTCGGCGGAAGAAATGGCTTCTTTATTGTACAGATTCGTGCTTCGTTGGAATGCGGCAGCGGCTTGTTCGAATTGGGCTTCGGCTTGCGATTGCCTTGCTTTAGCAGAGGCGAGGCCCGATTGGGCTTGCAGAACCATGGCTTGCATTCGGTCGTTTTCAGAGGCATAAATTTCAGGGTTGATTTCCATCAGAAGCTGCCCTTCTTTCACTGAATCGCCTTCGGCCACTAGGAGAACTACAATTTCTCCAGACACGTCTGAGCTGATTTTCACTTCGACTTCGGGTTGGATTTTTCCGGAGGCCGAGATGGTTTCGACGAGGTCGCGGACTTCTACGCTGTCGGTGTAAACCATTTCACCGTCGGAACCGCCGCATCGAATCAGAAAAAGGCTAAGAAATGCGCTCAGGAGGATAAGGTGGTTTTTCATGTTTACTTGGCGAATCGTTGGCCCTGGTAAAATTTCAGGACCAGGTGTTTAAAAAGGGCGTCAAACTGGGCTATAACAAATTCGGCTTCGGCATTAAAGAGTTTGGTGGTGGCGTCGTTCATTTCAAAGGCGTTGGAGGCTTGCACCTCGAATCGGCTTTGAACATAGCTAAAAGATAGGCGAAGGGCTTCCACATTTTTGCGGTTGGCTTCCCGGCTCTTTTCGGCGGCTTGGGCATCGGCCCAGGCTCTGTAAACGGTATTGCGCAGGGTTTGGCGTTCTTGTGTTACTGAAAGTTCTGCCCCAATCAAACTGAGTCGAGCCCGCTGCACGGCGGTACGAGCGCCCAAGCCATTAAACAACGGAATCATTAAGTTTAGGTTTAGGGTTTGAGAATTGTTCAGGCGGACCTGATCCAAAAATGGGATAGGGGGCGAGGTGGGGTCAAATGGGTTTTGTTTTCGCAGTCCGGAATAAACTGTATTGATGCGGGCTCCGGCCGAAAGGCTGGGCAAATATGAGCCTCTGGTTGCCCACAAGGATTGGCGTCCTGCTGCAACCCGGGCTTCGGCCGCTTTCAATCCGGGTCTTTGTTCTTGTGCCGATTGAAACAACTGATCAGGACTTATGTTTGCCGCAGATTCAGAGGAAACAGACCTGAGCATTCTCAAGGTTTCGGCGGTATCCAATTCGATTTCTGGTGTTGGGAGGTTCAGGGCCTGGCTCAAGGCCAGTTTGGTCAGGGTTAGAGCGTTGTTTGCTCGAACCAGCTGGATTTCTTGTGTAGATCGTTGGGCCTCTATCAAAAGCCATTCTCCTTTGTTCAAGGCGCCGCTTTCATAGAGCAGTTTGGTACGGTCGCACTGAATCCTCAACAACTGTTCTTGTTTTTCTGCAATTTGGGCGCGTTCTTGAGCGAATAGGGTTTGCAAGAACAAATCGGCCACATTCAGGTACATGTCGTCTAAGGCCTGTTGAAAGTCCAACCGTGCTGCCTCTTTGGTGTTTATGGCACTGCGCAGGTTGTAGTACCGTTGTAGGCCTCCAAACACAAGCATATTGGCTGAAGCACCCGTAAAAAAGGTGGTGTAATTGTCGTTTTGAAGTGTTAGGGAGTTGGGGTCAAAGCTCAAGCCGTAGTTCTCGGAGAAGTCGGAATTGATGTTTGCGGTGGGCAGCATTTGAGCCCAAGCTTGTTGAAAGCCGGCGCGCGCTTCATCCACCCTTAATTGAACTTGTTTTAGGCTAATGTTGTTTTCGCGGGCGTGCTCTAGGCAGCGGTGAAGCGTCCATGCATCTTGGGAATGAACAGAAAGGGCGAAACCAATAAAAAACAGTGGACTTAAAAGCCTCCCGACGTAAATCATGAGGGTAAAGGTCTATAATCCTTTTCAAACTATGGGGCTGCCATGCGTTAAAAAGTACAAAGCCAAGGTGTTATTTCCAGCGTGTTTGAAGATCAAACCCCGATTTAAGTTCAAACACTTGGTTTGTTCGGTGGGTGTGCTCCGAGAAAATCCGGCCTTTCCATTTTCCGGGAGTCCAGCGGCCGTCGTTATTTAGGTCTAGGGTTTTTAGCAAGCGGTAGCGTCCTACTGCCAAGGTTGCATGGGCTTTTCGTCCTTCATCTAAGGCATCAAAGGGGATTCGTAGGCCTGGTTTTGCTTCGGGCTCTGCCCAAACCAAAACAGAGTGTCGGCTTTCTGATTCCGAGAATTCGATGGTCCATTTCACAAAATCGCCGGATTCTAGGAGGATTTGGCCTGCCGGCAAGGGCAAAGAAAAAACATCAAAAATAGCGGCACTGTCCCAGCACAAGCGGGTGGATTTTGCTGCTTGGAATTCCATATAGAACCACAAAACCCCATCTTGAAGTCGGGCATCCAGGGCTAGGGTATCGGTTCCCGAGAGCAGGTGAACTCTTTTGGGGTTGAACATTGATATTGGCCGGTCGGCACTGAGGGGCCAGGGATTGCGGGGTGGTCCTTGAATAAAGGGTTTATTCATTCGAGGGGGGCTTGGGCGTCCGGAGGGGAAAATACGGCGGCGTATCGGTTGTCCATCGACTAAAAGGGCCAAATCAAGGCTATCGGTTCGGGCGAAATCGGGGATCCACAGCAGCAGGGAATCGGCCGTATTGGGGGGAGTTTGCAGCCGCAGACGGGGTTGGGCTTCTTCGGGATTTGCCAGCGTTATTTGGTCGGCTGGCCGGCTTAATTTTAAGGCCCATTTGCCGGCATGGACTTCCTTTACCTGGGTAAAATACATGGAATCGGGCTCTTCCTTAAACAACCAAAGGGTATCAACAGAATAAGATGTAGAAGCTTCCGGTTCAAACCCCAGCCATTCTGCCCCGGGTCGGTTGTACCGAAAATCGGGCGAGGCTTCTTTCAGGCCCATCAAAAAAAGCGGAATGGAAGGAAGATAGCGAAGGCGGGCCCGTCCCGAAGAGTCGGCATAGGCTAAGAAATCTGGGGCGGCGGAATGCGTATCCGCCTGCAATTCTTGTTTGTAAGCCAACAAAACGGCTCCGGGCAGGGGGCGTCCTGTTTGGGCATCAAGGAGCAATCGTTCAATCCATACCGAATCCAATACGGGGCCGGTGGTAAAAACAAGTTCCAACTCAGTGGCAACATTGCCTTCGGTTATGTCGCGAATGGCGGAGCCGAAATGAATCTGATAGGTTGTATTGGGAATGAGGCTGTCGGTCAGGGCTAAAAACACGGATTTGCCGCGCACGGAGATCTGGGGTGGTTGTGCTTGTGGAGGGCTGATCTGTACTTCGCGTTCGGCGTTTTTAAGGTCAATCCATTCATCAAAGGTTAAAGTCAGGGTTTTGGAATTAACGTTAACCGCAAAGGTGTCGGGGACGGATTTCAGAAGTATTGGGGGGCGTTTGTCGCTTGGGCCACCGGTGGGCATAACGGGGTTTGCGCAGCCCATCAAAAGGGCAAAGCCTAAGCTTGCAAAAAGAATTACACGACGCTGCCTGCCCATTTTTTGGCCAATAGTTCCAACAGATGGCGCAGGTATTTTTCGTCCATGTCTCCGTAGTAATTAAAATCGGTTGAGTCCATATCTAATACGGCCACCAGCTGCTGATTCACGGCAAAAGGTACTACAATTTCGGACTTGCTGGCGGGGCTGCATGCAATGTGTCCGGGAAAATCGTGCACATTGGGAACAACAATGGTTTTTTGTTGGCTCCAAGCGGTTCCGCATACTCCTTTTCCGAAAGGAATGCGGGTGCAGGCGACGGGGCCTTGAAAAGGTCCAAGAACAAGTTCGTCGCCCTTAACAAAGTAAAAGCCAGTCCACCAATTTCCTAGGCCTTCGTGCAGGATGGCCAACAGGTTTGCCGCAGCAGGCATAAAATAGGGTTCATCAACAAATAGGCTTTCGGCTTGTCGAAGCAGAAGCTTATAGGTGGCTTGTCTATCCACGCTGTTGAATTAACCTCCGAAATCGTCGAAGGCAACGTGCTCGGGGGGGACTCCCCAATCGTCGCACATTTTGACTACGGCTTGGTTCATCATGGGTGGGCCACAGAAGTAAAATTCGATTTCTTCGGGCTCGGAGTGTTTGCTTAAATAGTTGTCGATAAACGACTGGTGCACAAATCCCAGAAAGCCATCGCCTGGGGCATCAAGCGATTCTTTAACCTTCCAATTGTCTTCGGGCATGGGTTCAGAAAGAACCACATAGAACTTAAAATTGGGGAATTCCTGTTCGATTTTACGAAAATGGTCGATGTAGAACAGTTCGCGTTTGGACCGGCCACCGTACCAATACGAAACTTTTCGGTTGCTTTTTAGGGTGTGGAACAGGTGGAAAATATGCGCACGAAGGGGGGCCATTCCGGCACCGCCACCCACATACACCATTTCTTTTTCGGATTTCTTGATGAAAAACTCGCCGAAGGGGCCCGAGATGGTTACTTTATCGCCCGTTTTTCTGCTAAACACAAAGCTAGAACAGATTCCGGGGGGCACGTTCATCCAGCGGTTGTTGGCCCGATCCCAAGGCGGGGTTGCAATGCGGATGTTCAACATAATGATGTTGCCTTCGGCGGGGTGGTTGGCCATAGAATAGGCCCGGAAGATGGGTTCTTTGCTGTCTAGGGTTAAATCCCACAGGTTAAACTTATCCCAGTCTTCTTTATACTTATCTGGGCCCGACGGGTCTTCAGGACTTGGGGTAATGTCAAAGTCCTTGAAATCGGTTTTGAAGGCCGGTACATCTATCTGGATGTACCCGCCCGCTTGAAAATCGAGGGATTCCCCTTCGGGCAAGCGAACGATAAACTCCTTGATAAAGGTGGCTACGTTGTAGTTTGAAATCACTTCACATTCCCATTTTTTAATTCCGAAGATTTCTTCCGGAATTTGAATGTTCATGTCTTGATTCACCTTAACCTGGCAACCTAGTCGCCAGTTTTCCTTGATTTCTTTGCGTGAAAAATAAGGAACCTCGGTAGACAGAATGTCTCCGCCGCCTTCCGTGACCTGACAACGGCACATGGCACAGGTTCCGCCGCCGCCGCAAGCGGAGGGCAAGAAAATCTTTGCATTTCCTAGGGTAGAGAGCAGGGTGCTTCCGGCTGAGACCTCAATCGGTTCTTGGCCGTTGATGGTAATGCGTACGGGGCCGGATTGGGTCAGTTTAGACTTGGCAAACAAAAGCAGGGCCACCAGCAGAATGATGATGGTTAAGAAAACGGCAACTGCCGCAATCAAAAGGGTCGTTGTACTTGGGCTCATAAGATTATATTGCTTTCAAGATTAAATTTTGATGCCGCTAAAGCTCAGGAAGGCCATTCCCATTAGTCCGGTAAGGATAAACGCAATCCCTAGTCCCCGCAGTGGTGCAGGGATATTTGAATATCGGAGTTTTTCTCGAATTGCTGCAATAGCCACAATAGCTAATGCCCAACCTACTCCACTTCCTGTTGCATATATTGTTGCTTGGGCCAAGTTGGGGAAATCTTTTTCTTGCATAAACAAGGCTCCACCTAAAATCGAGCAATTCACGGCAATTAGGGGCAAGAAAATCCCCAGGGAGGAATACAATGCGGGGGAAAACTTTTCTACTACCATTTCAACCAACTGAACAACGGCTGCAATTACGGCAATAAACATAATGAAGGACAAAAAGCTGAGATTAATGTCCTTTAAGTCTTCGCCCATCCAGGAAAGTGCCCCTGCTTTCAGCAGATAATTTTCGAGCAAATAATTGATTGGAATTGTTACTGCCAGAACGAAGATGACGGCGATTCCAAGACCAAGAGCGGTATTCACTTTTTTGGAAACGGCCAAATATGAACACATGCCTAGAAAATAGGCAAAGATCATATTCTCAATAAAAACTGAACGAACAAATATATTTACAAGTTCCATTGTTGTGCTAATCTAAAATTTAATTGGCTTCGATTAATTTCTGGTTCTTGCTGCGCTGAATCCAAATAATGATTCCAACCATAATAAGAGCCATTGGAGGGAGAACGAAAAAACCGTTGTGTTTATAGCCTAAGTCTAAGGCCCATTGCCCTAGGATCGGGAAACCCAAAATGCTTCCGCTACCGAGCAGTTCACGAACCACTGCAACAGCAACCAAAATAAGGGAATACCCAAGGCCATTCCCAATACCATCTAAAACTGCTGGTCCGGGTTTGTTGGCTAAAGCGAAGGCTTCAAGACGTCCCATTACAATGCAGTTGGTAATAATTAACCCCACAAAAACCGACAATTCTTTACTGACATCGTAAGCATACGCTTTTAGAGCCTGGTCAACCACGGTAACCAAGGCTGCCACAACTACGAGCTGAACGATAATTCGTACGCGACTTGGGATTAAATTTCGAATCAGGGAGATAACAAAATTGCCCATGGCCACCACGAATGTTAAGCCCAAGCACATAAAGAGTGCGGGCTTAACCTGAACGGTTACTGCAAGGGCTGAACAGATTCCCAATACCTGCACCGTAATAGGGTTGTCGTCGTTCAGCGGATCGGTTATTAGCTTCCGATCTTTCGGTGTAAACAGCGGTTTTCGCTCCTTTTCAATAGCAATCGATTCAGTACTCATGGTTGCTGGTTTGATAGGTTAGTAGGCAGATTTGCCTGTTGAATTGAGGGGGCAATGCCCGCTTTTTTAATGTAAGCGTCGAAGGCTTTTAGATATTTTTGAAGCATGTAGCTGACTCCATCGGAAGTGATGGTTCCCCCCGAAATTCCGCTTACAACATGTTTGTAGTCCTCAGATGTTTCGGAGGTTTTTCCTTTCTTCTCAACTAGAACTCCATGAAAGTCAGAACCTTGATATATCTTTTTTCCCTTATCCAAAGCAAATTGGTCTTGGAAAGTCACTTGGTTAATCTCGGCGCCTAGGCCGGGCGTTTCTCCTTTGTGGTCAAAGTTCGCATAGAACACAGAATTCAAATCGGACTCAATGGCAATGAAGCCCCAAACGGGTCCCCAAAGTCCTGTTCCGCGCATTCCCAAAATGTAGCGAACCGTAGATCCGTCTTTAAAAATGAACATGGGGAACAGCTGCTCAGATTCGGGTTTTTTCAGTTCTTTCGACAAATCCAAATCAAAGGCATCTTGTCCTTGAACTTCTTCCCCTGCCGCGTTGTACACCTTCGATTCTTTGATGTATTGAACAAACATCTGGTCGGCTTCTTCACGGGTTAACGTTTTACCCAGAGCCGCCGACAAAATGTTTTGGCGCTTTTCCATTTCGACGCTCTTTTCGTAGGGCTTGTTGGTGATTTCAAACACTACCGTGAGCAAAACGCCCACCAAAACGACCAGTACCGCCGAAAATATCAGCGTATAGCTGTTGCTTTCTTTATTAACCATGGGTTGCTAGTTTAACGCGTTTCAAACGGCGGTTGATGTTTCCTTGAACCACGTAGTGGTCGATCAACGGCGCCATAACATTCATAAATAAGATGGCCAGCATCATCCCTTCTGGGTATGCGGGGTTCAGCACCCGGATAATAACGGCCAGCACCCCGATTAAAAATCCGTAGATGTATTTGCCGGATGGCGTTTGCGATGCGGTAACCGGGTCGGTAGCCATAAATACGGCCCCGAATGCGAATCCACCAAAAATCAAATGGTAATAGGGGGGAATGGCCAAGTACCCGTTGTCGGGGAAAGAACCGCTAAACCCATTCAGCAAATAGCCCATGGCAAGACCGCCCAAGGCTACTGAGGCCATGATTCTCCAGCTTCCGATTCCAGTAAAAATCAAAATCGCCGCCCCAATCAAAATGGCCAAGGTGCTGGTTTCGCCTACAGAACCGGGAATCAAGCCGATAAATCCGGCCCATAAAAAATCGGCTTGCGATGCGAAAGACTGGCCGCCCATGCCGGCTACTTCTCCGCCCGTTTTGGCGAATTGAGCCAAGGCGGTTTCGCCGGTGTATCCATTTACCACTTGGTCGCCAACGCCTGAAATCCAAACCTTGTCGCCAGAAAGGTCGGCAGGGTAGGCAAAAAACAGAAAGGCCCGAGCGGTTAAGGCCACATTTAAAATGTTCATGCCGGTTCCTCCAAATACTTCTTTGCCGATGACTACCGCAAAAATCACGGCCACGGTCAGCATCCATAAGGGCAAATCGGGAGGGCAAACCAAAGGAATCAACATGCCGGAAACCAAGAACCCTTCGTTGATTTGGTGTCCTTTAATGATGCAGAAAACGAACTCTACTCCAAGTCCAACTCCATAAGAAACGATGACCAAGGGAAGCACCTTCCACATTCCGTACAAAAAGATGTCTAGGAATGCGGCCTGTTCGCCAATGGCCAAGAAATGTTGATATCCTACGTTGTACATTCCCAAGAGCAGCGCCGGAACCATGGCCAAAATGACCATAGCCATGGTGCGTTTCAGGTCGATGCCGTCGCGGATGTGCGCTCCTTTGTGGGTGGGGTGGCCAGGAGTGAATAAAAAGGTGGCAAAGCCGTCAAACAGGGGCCAATACTTCCTCCATTTTCCGCCTTCGGCAAAATGGGGTTCGACGTTTTCAACTAGACGTTTCAGTGGTTTCATAGTACCAATTCCGTATTTCTATCGCGATTAGTGATGAACAGGTTCTTTGCGGCTGTCAACCCATTCGCCGTACAGCAAATCGTGGGCAGCACGCACCATAGCTTGAGATTCAATTTTTGAGGTGCAGACAAATTCGCAGAGGGCGAAATCTTCGGGCGAAACCTCATAAATACCCAGGTTTTCTTGCTGTTCGATGTCGCCATTGTGAATGGCCTTAAGCAAATGAACGGGGAAAATATTCATAGGAAACACCTTTTCGTATTCGCCGGTAACCACAAAGGCCCGGTGTTCTCCGTGCATATTGGTGGTAAGGGCGTACTTTTTTGAGGGGGTAATCCAAGAAAAGAAGGTGCGCGACAGGCTAAATTTATCGAATCCAGGAGCGGCCCAGCCAAAAAATTCCCGGTGTTTTCCTTCTGGAATTACGGTTACCTGATGGTGATAAAACCCGAGGTATCCGTCCTGGCCTACTTTATCGCCGGTGAGTACGTTGCCTGAGATCACCCGGTTTCCGAATTCGGTATCGGCCATTTTCTGATCTTTCAAAAGGGCGGCCATGCTGCTGCCTATAACGGCATCAAGGTACATGGGGTTGTTGATGCTAGAACCCGTCAGGGCGATGCGGCGGCTTCCGTCAAAACGGGCTTCGGAAACCAGAGTCCCAATGCGGGCCACGTCTTCGGCCTGAACGTACCAAGCGAAATCGCCCTTGTTCAATGGAGCAATGTGGTGCAATTGAACGCTTACGCTGCCTGCAGGATGGGGTCCGCTAAAAACCACGTTTTCTGTTCCCGAGAAGGCGTTCGCCCAACCGGCATTGTTCGCTTTGGCGTGGGTTGTTAGATGCACTTTGCGGCCTGAAACTTTTGACAGCACTTCCAATCCCTTTTTAAAGGCCTCTTCTTTGCCTTGCAACAAAAACTCGACCGAAGGCGCTAAGGGTGCGGAGTCGAACCCGCAAACCACTACTGCAGAGGGTTTAATGTCGGGGAAGGCAACCGCATCAAAGGGTTTGGTGCGGATAAATGCCCAAACACCGTGGGAGCAAAGGAATTTGATAAGGGTTTCCGCGTCGGCACTTTGAACGTCGATTTGGGGCAGCTGTAGGGAGCGCACCGTTTTGTCGGCCAAAATTTTAATGCCCAGCAAGACCCGCTTGGGCCCGCGAACAATTTCAACCACCTCTCCGCTCACCGGCGAAACGACAATAACTTCTGGGTTGTTTTTGTCGAAGAAAAGCGGGCTTCCTGCCAACACTTCATCTCCGGCTTGAACCAGGGTTTTGGGTTTAATTCCCACAAAATCTGTGGGTTTAATCAATACCGTATCGGATGCCGAAGCCGGTTCTGTTTTTAGAGCCGCCTCGCCCACTAGCCGAATGTCTAGCCCTTTATTCAGGTGAATGGTTTTTGCCATGCCTTTGAATTGTAACTTAAGTTGCGTGCAAATTTAGAAATATCTTTACATAAGCCTTCGTCCTAGACTCCTTTTTGATAAATTTCTTTTGATTCGGTTCTTAATTGCATACTTAGTTAGGAAACACCTTGCCGGAGCAAAGGGTTTAAGCGCATGATTCATTTGTTTCAGGGTTGGGGGGTGTTGCTGGGGCCGGAACGACACAGAAGGCCCAAGGGGCTGCGGGGCCATGCCCCAAGACCCCGGCCAAGCTGGATTCCCATTCCAACCGACAAAACAAATCTGCTGCGTCAAATTAGCGAGGGGGCTGCGCCCCTGACCGACACGGAAAGCCCACAGGGCGGCGGGGCGGCGGGGCCGGTGCGAGGAGGCGACCTTGGGAGCCCCCGCAGCCCGCTGCCCCGCCCCTCCGCCGGCCGCGGACTTGCAGTGAGGGCAGGAATAGGCGCCCTAAAAAAAATTGAAAAAACTTTACCTAAACCCTTGTGGGTCATGCAATCTCTTCCGTACTTTGCAAAAAAACAAAACATGAAACTTGCCTTAACTACTTTGCTTGTAGGCCTTAGCCTGATTTTCAGTTCCTGCGAGAAATCGACCACGGACTTTTTGGTGGAAAAGCCTTGGGAGGTGCAGTCGCTGACCGCGATGGGCACCGATATTTTACCTTTTGTGTCGCAGGGGCAGCCGGTTTCCTTGATTATGGATCGGGAAGGAAATTTTGATCTTGACTTGGTTGCCGTGCAAATTGCTGGCACTTGGAGTTTGTCGGCCGATGAAAAGCAGTTGATTGTGGAAGGCGAAGGTCAAACCACCACCTGGACCATTCAGACGTTGAAAGAGGGCGAGCTGCGCATGAGCACCACCTTAGATTTAGGGGGGCTGCCGCAAAACGCACAGCTGTACGCCACCCAGCAATAAAGAAAGCGGACCTTTCGTTGTTTTCGCCGCGGTTCAACCCGCGGAGGGCTAAGCTGTTGCCCAAAAATAAAAATTATACCTTTGAGCAAAACCAACCTCATGAACATTGGAAAAGACGCGGTGGTGGGCATTACCTACACCCTAAAAGAAGCAAACAGCGGCGAGCTGGTTGAAACTGTAACCGAGGCTCAGCCTTTTTACTTTTTGTTTGGCTCAGGCAATTTACTCGACGATTTCGAGGGGCAGTTGCAAGGAAAATTGGCTGGAGAAGCTTTTGATTTTCAGCTGAGCCCAGAGCGTGCCTATGGTCTTATGGACGCAGAGGCAGTGGTGGATTTGCCGGTTTCGGCTTTTATGATTCAAGGACGTTTTGCAGAGGAATTTGTAAAAGAGGGCGAAACCATTCAAATGCAGGACCCCGAAGGCAATGCACTGGCGGGCAAGGTTGTAAAGCGTGGCCTAGAAATGGTAACCATCGACTTCAATCATCCCATGGCGGGCAAACATCTGCATTTCACCGGTACGGTGGTAGAGGTGCGTGCGGCCACTGAAGAGGAGTTGGACCACGGGCATGTGCATGGGCCCGGCGGACATCATCATTGATTAAGGGTTTTGTCGTGGCCGTTGGTGTAGGAGCTTCCCATGTGGCTGCTCTAACGGGGCGGTTTGTTCGGCGGTTTGGAAAAGGATTGATTGTGGTTGGTGTTGAGGCATGCTCTAAGGTTGTTTTGAACTTCCATGCAAATTCCAATTGTCTATCGGCGAAGCGGATAATTTAGCCGGGGATAATCGTGATTTTGTGGCTGCCTGAGTTGGCGCAGAAATTTTAGCCACGAATGCACGAATGTTTTGCAGTCGTGGCTAACACTGGCGTAAATAATTTAGCCGGGGGGCTTCTGAATTTGTGGCGGCCTAAGTTGGCACAGAAAATTAAGCCGGGGTTCTTCGTGAATTTGTGGCTGCCTGAGTTGGCGCAGAAAATTTAGCCACGAATGCACGAATGTTTTGGAGTCGTGGCTATGCTGGCGTAAATAGTTTAGCCGGGGGGCTTCGTGATTTTGGGG
>Ga0164292_10002695_pt1 | contig 14486 bp, 9 predicted proteins | sample GEODES117metaG_FD_111486 | JGI IMG/M metagenome (GOLD analysis project Ga0164292, IMG submission 111486) | Eutrophic lake water microbial communities from Lake Mendota, Wisconsin, USA - GEODES117 metaG | ecosystem: Environmental > Aquatic > Freshwater > Lake | place: USA: Lake Mendota, Wisconsin... | reverse complement strand
TCTGTGCAAATTGGTCACGAACCGTGAAATCTCCTTCCACGCCGTAGACTCCTCTGCCAAGTCCGCCTCCGCCGCCACCACCGCCTACGCTAGGAGCGATAGTTCTGATGGTGTTCTGTAGATCATAAAGAGCACCGGTTACGTCTACTCTAGGTATAAGGTCTAGATTAAGGTTGTCCGGAGAATATTTAGCTGAGATTTCAATGTCGAAAGAAAAGACGTCTCCACCTTTAACGTAAATGTCTATTCCCATCGCTTTAGTGTACTTGAGATTTGTCGTTCTTCCTGTAGAGTCTCCGCCAATATTTCCAATTCCAGTAGTACCGGATCCGAAGTAATCAGTCATTCTGTATTGGAAGCTGACAGGTATTTTGATAGAAGCTGTAGTTCCAGCGGTGATCACTTTTACAGATGTCTGAGACTTACCGTTCACTACGATCGAATCGTGCTTATCAGTAGATAAGAACATGTAAGCTCCGCAGCTTCTCTTTCCAAGAAAATACTGATCGTTGCTATCAAATGCCATTTTGATTCCTCGTTGATAGTTGAAAGGTGCCAGACCTGCACCGGTGTAAGATGTACCGCTTCCACTAATGATGCCTAATGAGCTATCAGTCAATGATGGACTAGGAGTTATGTTAAAAGTTCCAGCAGTTCCCATTGCGTTCATCTTCTCATAAAGATAAATCGACTGTTGTTTTCCTCTAGAATCGCTGTCTATCAGAGGAATAAACTTAGAGTGTCTAAAGAGAGGCATTGCCACTTTTCTTCCTAACGTAGTAGAGCTAGGCTGAACTGCAGTGCATGCAGAGAATACATTGATCGGTGTACTATTAGCTCTAAGATCAGCCGAACTTGGGATTGTAGCGCCGAGCCCTGATCCTGTACCAGTGTCATAAGTAGAAGTCTCATAATAAGACTTAAGAGAATCAATTCCAGCCGCGATGACTGGGTGACTTATGTGTACTTCTAATACGTCTCCCGTTGCTGCTCCGCTTCCTGCATAGCCTGTGTCTGTAGTCGGTTTGAAGGTAGAACTTCCAGAGTCCCAATAGAAGCCACCTCCCCAAATGAATTGAGAAGTGTTTCCGGTCGTAGTAGCTGTAGTTCTAGTGTAGAAGTTTTCAGCTCCGTCCAATTTATCAATTCTCGTTCCGCTAGGATCAGTGTAGCTATAAAAATCTTGTTCTGCCGCGATGTCTTTGTATCTAGCGTAAAGGAACTGGCCTTTCACCTGACAAGATTGGAAAGGAGAAAGAGAATCGACGTTTCCATATTTGTTGTTAGCCGGAACGTCAGGGTTAGTCAAGAGAAGAGGGACGATATCGTATCTTCTCACCGTGTTGTAATCGCTATCTGATGAATTATAAGTGTTGTAGTTATCCAAATAACTGTAGATAGAAGCAGGAATGTTAGCAGAAATTCCGTTAGCTGGGTTCTCTGATTCAATCACTTGTCTATCACTGCTTCCCCATACTCTAGAAACAAGTTCGAGAGGAGTTTGAGTCGCATTTTTAATATTGATAAAGAACGTCTTAGTCACAATGGCACCCTTCTTAACAGTAAGGCCGTTGACAGCATCTGTATAGTAACCTGCAAAAAGAGAATTCTTTTGGTTTCTAGCAATCGGAGTTTCTACACCGTTCTCGTCCAAGAAGGTGAGTTGAATTTCAGCTTTAACGCCTGTTATCTGCTGCTGTAGCTGAATGATGATGTTCTGAAGTTCATTGATCTTCGTGAAGAGATCTATCGGTTGTTGAGTGCTACTAGCAACAAAGCCTGAGGCGATGACAGATGCATCATGAGCAAAATATCTTTCACCTGAATAGAAAGAACTAGCCAAGTGAGTGTCTATCCCTTTCGCATTGATAGCTTCCTGTAACGTTACTGCAGCTACTGCGTCTTGATTCTGTTTGATGATGTCGCTGAGAGCATTATTAGTGTTAATGTCCTCAGGGAAAGGAATAATCACGCTGTTAGAATAAGGAGAAGAAGCTGGATTGGAAGGCCAACCTGCTTCAGAGATAGATTTAATTCTGATCTCTACTTGTTCACCTTTCTGAACCGGTATGTCTATCTGATTAATGTTAATGCTATCAGCATCTTGAGTGATGACTGGATCCCACTCATACTGCTCCGTAGCAGCATTGTAAGTTCTAGGTCTAATCGAGGTGTAGATCTGATTCCAGTTGGAATATGCTCCCGTTGTAGAAACTCCATTGTCAACAAAATCGAAAGTTTTGACAGGGTTAGCAGCTCCATTAGTCGAAAGATATCTGTATTCGACTAAGAATTGCACAATCTGTTGAGTCCCAGTTTCTTGAGAAACTCTAGGTTCAGGGATAGGAAAGAATCCTCTAATTCTGTACTTAGGATCTGCTGAAATCAAGCCAGTATCTCTGACTCTTGCGTCAATTTCTTTGACTAGAGAATTATAGAGATCAGCTTTAGTGCTTCTCTGCTGGACTAATCCTAACAAGTTGTTTCTATCAGCATCTCTTTCTACGTTATTCTGATAGTTTTTTGTAGCAATTTCTGCTCTCTTTTGAGTGATAGCATTATCGAGCTCTTTCAGCTCTGAACTAAGACTCGTTTTTTGCTTGCTTAAGTCTTCGATGTTTTTGACGATAGTCTGATCTGTAACCTGTTGGTTAATTTGAACTACCTGAAAATCAGTATCGACCAAAGCAGGCGCATTAGGTTGAAGACCTTGAGCACTGGTTGGAAATTTGTCTATTGAAAGAGACATGATGTAACGACCAAAATCGATGACAGCATTCTTGTAATAAGTAGACAGCGGAATCACAGTTCCATCCCCCTGAGTGAAAAGGAGATCGTTAGTATAAAATGCAGTGCCTGGAGACCAGTTTACTGCTGGTATTCTAGAATTTGGATCTACCGGCTTGATGAAGACCATCATATACTCATTGAATCCTACATTGAGATCAACAGAAATAGTATCATCTGTGGTAGAATAGATCTTGAGAACATTAGCACCGATAGCAATGCCCTTGTTGCCTTCTACGAGTTCTAAAGTAACGGCATTGGTGGATGTATCAATGCTCTTGATCACATATCTCGTATCAATCGGAGAACTGTTAATCACCAAACTGTCACCTACTTTCAAAGTCAATGAATTCGTAACAGTCAAAGAAGCATCGCTGTAAGTCAGCTTGTTCAATATGAAAAGCTTGGTAGTTTGAGAGCTCTGAACACTATTTACGACTTGAGTCACGTTTGACGTGGTAATATCAACTACGTCAAAATCTCCGTAATACTTATTGATGTTCGGAGGGAGATTCACCACGCTCTCATCACTAACATAGACGATTTGTTGATCGTCCAAAGCTGTAAGAGTAGTTGAATAATCTAGAGTAGTCGATCCCTTTAGATTCTCATTGAAGAAATTCAACTTCTGTGGAGTGTCCAATGTCATGAAGACTCTTTCTACTACAGCTTCCTCGGTTTGATTAGGAACCTGTCCTGTCAGATCGAAAGAGATGTAAAGTAGAGGAGTCAAAAAGTCGTCAAAGAAATAATTGTCTTTGATTTTGAACTGATTTATGCTAGGAATGCTGGTCAAATCCGGAGCTTCAGAAAGTAGACTCGAAAGAATGATCTTTCTAAAAGTACCATCGCTGAGAAGCAAGCTACTGTTACCGCCTACGTTGAAGTTAGTCAGAGTCTTTATGTTCTGATCCAATCTATCAATCTCACTCTTCAGATAACCAAAGCTAGGGACTTGGATTTTTTTGGTATTACCAAGCCCGTCAGTGAGATCCACTGAGACTGTCTGTGAAGAGCTAGTGATTGCCTCAGTTATTTTCTCGTAAGCTGTGACGTTGTTATTGTACAGCCTCAAGAGTTGAGGTAGGATCGTTGATATTGAATTTTGACTGTTCGACATTTATTCTCGTATTATCGTAGTATATCTATTGCGAAAACATAAAGGTCAGAGTCCAAGCAAGTCACCTCAAAGATGGGTCTGCTTGAAGATAAGTCAGAAGCGAAAATATTGCCTACTGTCACTCCGTAATTTCCAAAGCCTTTTCTGTTTACTGAATCTGTGAATATTTGAATGTTTCTTCCTGCCATATCTACTATGTTAGGAAATACCACTCTAGAAACTTGTCCTTTCAAGAAAGGAGCACTGCTATCATCGATGAAGATCTTTAAGTCTCCGCCTGCTGAGCCTGTCGTGTAAACTCTACACATGTTAGTGTAAGGTTCTAAAAGATAGACTACACCTGGAGAAGATATTGAAATATCCAAAGGTATCGCAGCTGTGATCAAAGCACCATTGAGATCTGACGGAGCATCTATTGCATACGTCTGGATTTTATTGGAGATTTTGATCTTATTAGGAACTGATTTATCAAGAACTATTCCGGGGCCTTGATACAAGACATCCGTGTTATACTGGAGATTCACGCTAATGCTGCCGTTGACCAGCGCATTTAACTCCTTATTGATCTTATTAATCATATCTAACAATGCCGTAGACGAACTGTAATTCATTCGTGCGTTCTGCAAGTTAGTCTCCAGAGTCTGGATCTTTCCGTTAATGTCTTGAACATTAGGGATCGTGGCTGCTCTGTTCTCTAATGCTTGGACTCTCGTGTCCAATTCTGTGTACTTTAACTGTTGCGATTCGAAGAATCTAACCGATTGTTGAAGTTCAGCTACTGCTTCTACAAATTGTCCGGTCGAGAAGTTGCTGTATTCATTGACTATCGAATTGACTCCTACCGTAACAGAAGAAGCGTCTATTCTGAGATTCAGTTTAAAGCCATAAGAGTTACCGTTTTCTCCGGTTAAAGAGTTTGGCTTGAATTTCTGAAGTCTTTGAATGTAACCACCTTCTGTAGTTGGAGTGATGTTATCTAAAAGAAGAATTCCGTAAAGATTAGTCGACTTGCTTAAAGGATTACTGACGTCGTAGAGATCATAATAAACGAGAACTGCATTAAATTCAAAGTTACCCGCTTGATCTGCTCCGTTGAACTGCATGATAGTGTCCAAGTTAGGATCTGCGACAATTGCAGCATAATCGTTTGCTTCAAAGTCTACGCCAATTCCGTCTAGATTTGTTCTTCTATAAGCAACACCGCTAAATCCAGTTGGATTGTTATAATCAGCTGGATATTTCTGAATGTCAGAGTTAGTAGCATCTGTGAAAGAACTCGGTTGAGTGAAATATGCATTCACTACTGTCTGTGGGTACGGATCGTTCATCCAATCTGCGTCTGGATCCGTCCAATCGACTTGATCATCTACGTCATAATATGCTCTGATGTCCAAGCCTTCTGGGTGGACTGTATCAATGCTTCTACCTAAAATGTATTCAGTGTTACCCTGAGCAATCATGTCAGGCTGATAGTTAGCATCTGATGTTGTTTGGAAGAGAACAGTAGGAGTGTTTCCAACTTGAGTCGGAACGTAAATATAAACTTCAGTGTAGCTGTCTCCTCCTTTTTCCACGTTATTGATGACGTCTATATCACCGATAAATTTAACCACTCTCTGATATTGGACTGCTCCAGTGCCGGCTTCGTCTTCCTCCACAAATCTAGGATTGAGAACTGTAGGGCTGACTTCGGCTGTAGTTGCATTTCTAAAACGAATAGCTCCCGTTTCCTTCAACCATTTGAAAAATAGTCTTTCAGCAACGCCTTGCTTTAAAGAAGTGTCGTATTCTACGTCATTGAGAATCAAGCTCTCGAAATTGAGAGCGTAGTTTTGGAGGCTTTGAGCAAAGTCTACGTTAGGGTCTCCTGTCAGTCCTCCATTTACTATGCATCCATCAATCGTGTTGAACTGCATGTAGTTATTAAAGTCCCCAAAGTCTGAGAACGGAAGAGAATTAAAATCAGGAAGATCTAGAAGAACATATTTAGAAAACACGAATCTAAGATTCGTGTTGTTGATAGTCTTCGAAAGGTCTTTCGCAGCAGAAGAGAACGTATAAAACGTTCCTCCTTGCACCTGTGGCGTCCTTATGAGTGGGGCTACTGCCATCTATTCTTTAGTTTATTGTTAGCTAGCTAGAGTATATCCAAGCCCGCCGATTAAATACCAAACTGGGTTGTTTGATGAATCCGGCACGCAAAGGAAATGAGCAGTCTGACCGATTCCATTGAGAACCACTTTTGTCCAAGTTCCGGTGAGAACAAAGGTTGTACTTACGTCTGCGACAATGTCCACAGATCCTGAAGTAGAATCATAGTAACAGAAGATGATCTCCTGTCCTATTTCTCCATCGAACACTGTAACCGTGATCGGCGTTGAACCGTTGTTAGAGACTCTTTCAATTGTGTAAGTCGGTACAGCTGATCCAGAACCGATGTTCTTTGTCAGTGAAGGCGCAGTGGTTACCTCATTGATGAGAGTTGAGTCCACGTTGTCTCTGTAGAGATTACCTTGAAGATTCATGTTACCTTGAACTACAGGGTTGGCCGTGATGTTAAAGACCGAAGTAGTCACCTGCAGTCTCGGGGAACTCAGACCGACAGTTAAAGTGTTAGTCGTGAGGCTCGTGAGATTCGTTAACGTGCCAGAAGAAGTGTTTAGATAGACCAAGACATCATTTACAGCGTCTGCTAAGACGTTGAAGTTATCATTGATCACTAACCTGGAACCTGCTAGTGAATCTGTTCCGAGGATTTCCGTTACTGAGATTGACATTTTTACTCGTTTTTAGTTTATTATAAGAAAGTTCTTCACTGCTGTGTATTTGTTACCGTTCGTATCTTTCAGGTTGAGTCCTATTGAGTACTCACCCGGCATATCGAAAAGGTAAGCTAAATACCTCGCTGTAATATATTTATCATCGCCGAATTCTGAATTCGTGTTATTGCTGATTGACCAATTTGCTGTCATCGGGTCCTTTCCTCTAATGGCTGATAGATCAAAAGAAAAGACTACATGGGTAGAACGAGGTAGAGTGATCTGGTTATCTATCACTCTTGCAGAATTCCAATTTATCGAATAGTTTTTAGACGTAGAAGTCCTTCCTATCGCCAGTTCGGCTGTATTACCGTATACTGATGAAAAATCTCCAAATGCTCCAAAATATCTAGCGACACATTGAATGTACAAAATAACATTGTAGTCGTCCTTGTCTCTGATCGGGTTGTATGCGTATTTAGAGAAAGTTGGATCTGTAGTTCCGTTCAACCACTGAGAGAGCTCTAATAAGCCACCAGATAGTTGTGGTATGCTTATGTAGTGAGTACCGTCAGAATCTACCAAAGTCAATACAGTGTAAGGTGAAGTTGGGTTATAGTAGATGATATTGAAAAACGCAGGAGTATCTCCGGCAAGAACTGTCCCTTCCCACCAGTTATGAGCATTGTCGATCCATCTAGATTTTTCGAGGTTGTCCCAGAAGAACGGTCCTACGAAACTATATTCATCGTTATCTCTGAACGTTGAAATGTGGAAATTAGCAAAAGGACTATACTGATTGTTCAGAGCGTAGTTCGCTCTGTTGAACATTTCCCAGCTGACTTCGAATTTTTCGAAAGGGTCATTAGGGTGAAAAGGAAGATCCCAATATGCTGCGTATTCTGCTATCATAGGTGATTGAGCAGCGGGTTTTCCAGGGACTCTAAGTCTCTGAGGAACTTCGATTTTGGTGTTCCACGTATAGTAAGGATCTCTAATAGCGAAAGTTCCTAAAATTTCTAAATTTCTCGCCTTGACTATGACGTAATCTTCTTGTCTGCTCGTAGAAATGTTATTGTAGTAGTCATACAGTCTCATTTCCACGTCGTAAGCTCCGACATAAGGTAAGAAGAGAGCTATTTGATCGTAATCTTTTATGTTACCTCTAAGAGAATAGAAGAAAGCTGGAGATTCATCAGTCTTAGGTTTGCTGACTATCCATTCTATCTCAGCTATATTTCTATATTCGATATAGTTCCAGCTGAAGACTTGTGAACCGCTACCGAATGTGTCCAATTCATTCCAATATGAATTAGAATTGTCCCAAGTAGTGTCTTCAAAACTCGTGTTAATTAGAACCAGAGGAGCTCCGACGGGAATGTCAGTGTTATCAGGCAGCTGCGCAACAGTGTTCAGATTAGGAGCATATCTGCTAAAATATGCTAGCAACACATTGGCTAGATCTCCGACCGTAAACTGTTTTCCATCAGTAGGTCCTCCAAGAGGTCCGTTAGGGTTAGGATATTTGTTAGTAAGGTGTTCAACACCACCGATGCTCTGAGAGCTGAAACCAATGTTAAAGCCGCCTACAGTAAAAGGCTCTCCTCTCGGACCTACAAAGATGTTTTGTGGTATGTCGTAAGGTGTGTACTTCGCAAAATCTAAATCATCTATCGTCCTCAAATCTTGAAGAAAAATAGTCTTGCCTGGGCTAGTCTCGAATGATACACTGTAGCCTGTTATGACTGTATCTGTTCTGTTAGAGCTAGGCTGAATAGTTATTTGGCTTTTTCCAAAAAAGTCGGCTTCTCCGACTATGTCGATGATCTTAGCGTTTAAAGGTAGAAAATCTTTTTGAAGCTTCTGTTTCAGACCATACAATTTGATCAAGACTTCCTCGAGAGAATATGCAAAAGATTCTCTAGTGACGGGCAGATCATACTCGTCGTACTCGTTATTGACAACCTCATTGATTCTGTAGAAGAGACCAAACTTACCGGTCTTTCTTAAGTTTCGGCTAGGGACGCTCACGTTCATGTCATTGAAGCGAGCGCTCGGTTTCAGTAGTTCTATGGGGAGAGTCTGTACATACTTACCAAAGTAAGCAGAATACGGATCAACGTCTCTCCAATACTCTTTCATGTAGATGTCATCATAGCCGAAATACTTGATGGCTGTCAAAAGAGCTCTATAAGAACCAGTGTACGGGAAGATGTTGCTTCCTTCTAAAAGGGCTTCTTTCTTCTTTTCATTCAAAAGTATTTGATTGTACAGAGGCTCTTTAACGTCGCTGTCTCTAAAAATCTGATAGTCGCTGTTGCTGATAGCGTAACCTAGATTTGAAGTCATGACACTTAATCGAGGATCTTCACCTACAACTTCACCGTAGATCATAACCTCAGCGATCAAATTACCGCTAGGTTTATCGATGAGTGAGAAAGTTCTTTTGTAGATGTTCTCGTTAGGCGATGAGAGGGCCACATTGATTTGAAGAACTCCTTCGGTGACCACAGAAGTATGTAAGTTACCTTCAGTGTCATAGTATTGGTAAGGGTCCCAGTCAGGCTTTACTGAAAGTTCGTCCACCTTTTCTAAGAAGGGCGCTAAAGATTCAGAATCGTAAGTAAAGAAAAAGATCTCACTAGGCAGATCATAATTCCAAGCCGCAACCCAACCAGGTTCTCCAGTCGAAGAAGGTGCTTCTAGCTCATGAGGAAACGCATATCTGACAATTCCTCTAGAATCATACATTTTCTGAACGACAAAGATCTGAGCAACCTCGAAAAGATCTGTTGATACTCTCGGAAGGTATATCGAACCGTACCAGGCCTGAGCGGTCTCGTCGTAGGCAAAGTTTAAGTTATTGCCTTGCTTATCAAAAAACAGTAGGTCTTGGTACCTCATCGTTTAGTTTATGTAACGGGTGTCTTTATCGACGGTAAAATTATAGTAGACTCTGATCTTTTTTACCGTCTCAATATACTCTACACAGATGTCATTTAGATATTTCAAGAAGTTTGACACTTTCAAGTTTCTTAAAAGATACGGAGAGACAGAGTTAGCTAATAGCTTTTCTCTATAATCGTATCCCTGCCACTTAATGTTATCTCTAAGAGAATCTTGCGCTGCATAGAGACTTACGCCGCCATTATTCTCCTCATTCCGAGAAAGAGTATCAAATTCACTCAAACTGTCAACTACCATCTATTCAATTTTTTATCCGCCTAGAACTGAAGAAGGGTTAGAATCGACCACCGTGTTATTACTGGTCAGTGTTCGGTTTCTTAACTTCTCAAAGTTCTGATTTTGTATTTGATTGTACAAGTCAGCTTTAATGCTCTCCTTAAAGAAGACGTTCAAAGACGAGAGCTTGTTATCGTCTGGGTATTCTTCGTAATAGTTATTATTTCTATCGTACCAATCTCCTCTAATCACGACTATCTCATCGTCTCCTATCTTAATGTCACCGAAGTCGTCTAATCCAAGACCTGGGTCTTCTCCTGGAGCCAAAGTTATTCTCTTTGTAGCGAGAAGAGCTTTTTGTTTAGTCACTGGATCGTAACCTTGGACCTCAACATCATAATAACCGTTTCTAATGGCTGTCTCATTCTGTTCAGAGACATAAAATACGTTTACTGAATCTACACCTGGTACTTGTTCTATGAGAGAAACTAAATCTGATCTGGGAACTCTGTCTCTTCTCTTCACATTTAGGAAGTACTCATTCAGTCTAGATCTAATAACGCTTCTGATCTGAGATTTATCTGCATTATCGAAGAATCTAAGAACTACGTTGATCGCGTATTTTCTAACGTCTACATCGACAATTCTGTTCTCCGCAGTTATTAACATTTGACCGCTGTTGTCCAGCAGATCGTAGACTCTCGCCTTTTCTGTTTCAGTGAGAGTAAATTCATCTAAGGGAAGAGTGAAATAATCTAAATCTGACGTCAATTTCGCTTTTATGTCAGGTATCAAAACCAAATAGACTATATTGTCATCATCTATGTACTGGTCGTCCTTCGTGTTGTACGCGTTTACAAAAGAAAAGAAACCATATTTCTTCAGAAAATAGATGTACGAGTCAGGATTCGCAAGGACAAAAGATTTACTAGCATGTGGAGCAATGATTCTGGTGAAGTCTGGATTCTCCGGAGCAGATCCGAAATCTGGCGGAAGAGAAACAAAAATCTGGAAAGCATCGTTCAAATTAACAGTGTTTCCGAATTCATCTGCACCTTCAGTGATGAAGGTGAATGTGGCTCCAGCGTTTCCTTGCAGATTACCGATAGGGCCGCGAGAAATCATGTACTCAACTTCTATCAAACTACCAGACGGCGGTTTTCTTCCGAAGTTACCGTTTCCGAAGTAGACGTCTATCCCTCCATTGATTCCAGTTTTAACAAGGCATCCTCTTTCTTCAGGACCGATGTCATAGAGAGAATCATAGATTGAATATTCTAAACCGTTGACTCTAACACGAGTATAAAAATGATCTGTTGGGTTGTTGGTAATGACTGAGAAGCTCTGCATAGAAGTGCCTAAACCTGTAAAGCTTTGAGTCTCTAACGAACCTTCTTTGATAGTAAAATAGAAAGTCTCTTGGCTCGTTTTGTCAATTCTTTTTTCTGATGAATCTAAAAAGATCATGTAGATCAGACTATTATCAAGACACTGCAATTCAGTCTTGTCTCTAATGACTATGTAATTTCCTTGGATTCCCTGTGCAGCATCAGTCTTTGGTACTAATGCGATTTTACCGATAGCTGAAATAGCTCTGGTTGGATTATGACCGGTAAGTCGTGAGAGTCCATAGATGGAAGCCACATTTTTCGCAGTAGCGAAATTGAGCTCAGATATTGCGCTCTCTATGTAATAGAAGATCAACTCGCCTATGTTTGAAAGAACAGTAAGAAGCTGACCGTAAGGCGAAGCCGGGGTGAAAGCGTTCTTAGTCTGCCCATAGACTTTCGTCATATAGTTGTAGGCTTGAGTATAGATCCTCAGGGCCGTGATTGCATTTTTACTTAAGAATCCCATTCTCTTTTTCTAATTTAGAATACCACAGTCAGCGCTGGAGCTCCGCTTATATTTATGTTGACCTCAGCCAAATCTCTAGATTCTCCTTCATAAAATGCTACCGATACATCCACTGGATACGTTGTAGCTAAAGGGAGAAAAAGACCTATTTGAGTTCTAATCGTGCTCTCGATCGCGATTGTGTTGAAAGTCAGATCAAAAATGTAGTCTTCTAGGTTCAGCCCGAAATCTTGGACTCCCATTACACTAGACTTTGGAGTAGTCAAAAGACACTCTAGCTGTTGTAACAGAAGGCTGATGTCATCGTTCAGCTCCAGAGTTGTATCTGAGTAGCCGATCGAATCTATAGGCTTGCAATAGATGTCTGACATTCTCTTCTAATTTGTATATTTATTCGTTAGATTATTGTAATACATTACGAAGCTGCCTCGTCTATTCCCTTTTTCTGAATCTCTTTGGCTCTGTTCCAAAGTTTCTTGATCATAGACATGTCTTTGATCTCTCTACTTTTCATAAAGTCCTCAGTCTTTTCAGGAGACTTTGGTAGTTCGTTTCCGTAGTAGTCAATCATGTCTACCGCTAGAAGATCTATCTTGTCTTTTTCAGAAGATCCTTCGTTCAAGAAGCTTTCAAAAGATTTTAGTTGCATAGTTTTAATTTTTAGTCTGTGAAGAAGTAATCAGTTCCTTCGTCTTCTTTGATTTCTGTTTCTATTTCTTTCAACTCCTCTACGCCTTCAGACTTGATATCGGAGTAGTTGATCTGAATGTTACCTGGTAGATTGAAGGTGAAAGTTCCTAAGATTCTACCCAGTTGCTTTTTAACTTGAGCCACGACGTATCTGATGAAAATCTCATCACTAAAAAGAGCACAGTCGCTGATTTTTTCGTAGATGAGGAAGATGACGTCATTCGTCGGCAGCTCTCCCATGAACCTGAATTTCTTGTTCAGATAATTGTAGTTGTAGGAAATCATTCCTTGCAAATTCATTCTCGCTATGTCGATGAAATAAGCATTGATCACATAAAACATCATCTGTTCTGAACCGATACCTGCACCATAAATGTTATTGTAGATGAATTTGTCAAGAGCAAAATCGGGATCCAGTCCTACGAAGCTCATTCCTCCAAATCCACCGTCTTCTCCAGCCCACCCTGAAATCTGATAGACTGAGTTAACGGCCCAAACAGATTCAGGCATTGTGATCTCTCCATTCCTCTTGAAAGTATCAGTGTTAAAAGTGGAAGCTTTTATAGCATAATACTTTTCCTGAACTGAGTATTCGTAATGCTTGTAAAACCACATCTTAGCGTTGTTAATGATACGAATCACCTCTTCTTTAGGGATAGTGAAAGGTATCTGGCAGAAAGACGTGATCTCTTGCTGCACCTGAGCAACTAAGTTATCGTAACACGCTTTCTGTTCTGCTGTCATTGCCATTTCTTTACGCTATTTTTTCAAATGAAATTATTTCTGTCATGTCTGATATCTTAGCCTGGCGAGTAACCACCTTTCCAGATATCAATCTGCCTCCATCTAATTTTCCAGAAATGATAGAAGAAAGACCCATCACATCGCAGTCAATCAGAGAACTATTGCTATTCAGATAGCTTTGATCGAAAAAAGAATCTTTAGCCGTACTCTTGTTGAAAAGATTCGACATGAAGATATCAGAATTTTCAATCACACAGCTGAAGAGATCGCAGTTAGAAATGTTACCATTGATCTTGCTGTTAAATATGTCTATGCCTTCAAAAAGATAAGCATTTTCAATAGTAGTATCTTTGATCTGAAGCTTACCTTGATCGCTGTCATAGTTTAAAAGTCCTCTGGTCATTCGAGTTTCAGAAAGCAATTTGAAAATTCTATCTCTTATGTAAGGGTAGAGAGTTCCTACTATTTGACGATTTGTCGTTAGATCTGTCAATAATGTGATCTCAGGAAATTCTTCAACGAAGGCTTCCACGGAAGAATACGAATTAATGATCTTCTGATTACTTTCGAGAATGTCATCGAGAGTTTTCTTTTCTTCTTCGGTCAGTCCTGGATTAGCAATGCAGTGTCTTAGACAATCTATTGATAGATCAATGACTTGCCAGTTTTTATCGAACTTGCTTTCATAGTCAGTACCACCTAAGTATCTGAAACGAAGAGAGCCAGTGTCTAAAGAAGTGAAATCGATACCGTAGTATCTTCTGAGAGGGAATGTGAAGCTGTTGCTGCTCAAACTTGACGGCGTATCAATATAAAATTTGCTGCTCGGGTAGATATTCTTGATAGACTTTGATCTAGGAAACTTCTTTCTCTCCGGGAACAGTCCGTAAACTGCTGCTTCAGGGTAGTGAAGTATCATCTTAAGAATGTTCAGCCTAGACACGTTAGGTGTGCCTAAGATGCCAAAGTCTTTGAACATGATGCTGAAGTTGAAATCACAATCCCACATCGTCTTACCCTTTCTTTGAATCCACTCAAAAACTTTTTGTGTCAAGAGACGAGCCTCAGAGTAAGGTAAGAAGCCAGAGCTGAGTCTGTACTTTTTACTGTGCATCTGCTCTAATTTAAGGAAATCAAAGTCTGGAAGCACCGGTTCCATCAAAACGTCTGCTCTGAGAACTTTTCTGCTCGTCGCTGAAGCCAGTTGCATTCTCACTGACGTTTCTAATTCTTTAGAATAGAAATCCATTTCTAAAGAGATCATGCTAGTATATCGATCTTGTACGAACATTGCACATTTTGGTTGTTCTATTTATCCAAAAGAAAAAGGGAGAAGATCGAGCCTT
>Ga0164292_10002693_pt1 | contig 14489 bp, 14 predicted proteins | sample GEODES117metaG_FD_111486 | JGI IMG/M metagenome (GOLD analysis project Ga0164292, IMG submission 111486) | Eutrophic lake water microbial communities from Lake Mendota, Wisconsin, USA - GEODES117 metaG | ecosystem: Environmental > Aquatic > Freshwater > Lake | place: USA: Lake Mendota... | reverse complement strand
TTTTGAATGAAAACAAGGATGTACTATTTAATCTGGGCGCTGACAAATATTATGATTACAAAACCTTAAAGTCAGATATTTTGGTTACCGGGATTGATTTTCATGAAGAATGGAAATTATTGCCCAATAAGGGCATTCGTTACGATGTAAAAAGCATTGTCATTTTTATCAACAACAAGCCCTTAAACCATGTAGCTGTGGATGATGTAGACCAATGGGGATTACTTTATCGCTACAAAACCATGGAAGATATTGTACAGGAAAAATCATACGACATGGTGTTGACGCGTATCAACAGTACCCTGATTCCGGAATGGGACTCACATAAATACTTAAAAGCATTGAATGTATATAACTGGTCGCAGGTGAGCAGATATGTACAATTTTATTAAAACTAAAACTACCATTATATGTATAAAATTAAATTTGGAACCGATGGATGGCGTGAAATAATCGCAGATAACTTTACCACTGCCAATGTGAGAAAAGTGGCTATGGCTACTGCAAAGTGGCTTCAGAAGCTGTCTGATAAACCCTCTTGCGTTGTAGGCCATGATTGCAGGTTTGGAGGTGAAATGTTCGCCGAAGAAACAGCCCGTATTTTAGCTTCACAAGGCATTGTAGTGCATCTGGCTAAAGGCATCGTAAGCACCCCTATGGTAAGTTTAGGTGCCAAAAAACTCGGTGCGGATGCCGGTATCATTATTACTGCCAGCCATAACCCTCCCACTTACAATGGTTTTAAAATAAAAGCGGGATATGGCGGACCAGCCACCCAGTCTGTAATTGACGAGGTGGAAAGCATGATCAGCGACAGGGACATCTCTCCGGCACTGCCTCTCAGTCATTATGAAAAAATGGACAATATAGTTCGGGCTGAACTTGAAGACCTTTACCTAGAGCATGTGAGAAACAGTTTTGACATGGAGGCACTACAGTCTATTTCGCATGGGCTTGTTTATGATGCCATGTTTGGAGCCGGACAAAATGTGATAAAAAAACTGCTTCCCGATGCCACACTGCTGCATGCTACCCACAATCCCGGATTTAATGGCAGGGCGCCTGAACCCATACTGAAAAACTTGCCCGAAATTAGCAGCTTAATAGAAAATAATGACCGCTTTCTGTGTGGTCTTGCCACCGATGGTGATGCAGATAGGATCGGTTTCTTTGATGAAAAAGGCCGTTTTGTGGATAGCCATCACCTTATATTGCTGCTTATTAATTATTTGACTGAATATAAAGGGTTTTCCGGGAAAGTAGTCAAAAGCTTCAGTGTGAGTGATAAGGTTGAGCAATTATGCAAGGTGAAAGGGCTGCAAACCATCACTACCAAGATTGGATTCAAATACATTTGTGAGTACATGGTGACAGAGGATGTGCTGATTGGTGCCGAGGAAAGTGGAGGAATTGCCATCAAGGGACATATACCCGAAAGAGATGGCATCTGGATGGGATTGGTTTTGCTGGAATACATGGCAAAAACCGGCAAGAGTATTTCTGAGCTCATTGCGGATATCTACAAAACCATTGGCTCTTTTGCCGTGGAGCGATATGACTTACACCTGGATACCGAAACCAAAGACAATATCGTAAACCAGTGTAAAGCGGGTGATTACGCCACCTTTGGCAGCTACATTGTGCAATCCATAGAGGACACAGATGGATTTAAATTTCGACTGGGCGATGCGGGCTGGGTGATGATACGCCCCAGCGGTACTGAACCTGTTCTTCGAGTGTATGCAGAATCGGTCAATTCTGCAGCTGCATTTTCCATATTGGATGCGGTTAAAAACTCTATTTTAAACTAAATTAAATTGTTTTATAAATATCAGTATATTATATTTTTATTGATATTTACTTCAATAAATAGTTTATATTCTCAGGATACAACGATTTATTCAAATAATAGAAAAAGAAGTGCATGGATTGGACTATCTACCCTCACCATTGGAACCCATGCTACACTTTATAAAACCTGGTACAGCAAGGAAACGAAGCGTTCTTTTCATTGGGTAAATGACAACAAAAACTGGCTTCAAATCGACAAAGCTGGTCATGTTTTTGGTGCGTATTTTTCTGCTACTGCTGCCTCTGCCGCTTTTCGCTACAGTGGCTATAGCCAAAAGAAAAGTGCTTTACTGGGTACCGGTTTTAGCTTGGCATTTCAAATGCCTATTGAATATTTCGATGGGAAAAGCAGCGGGTGGGGTGCAAGCTCTGGCGATATCATTGCCAATGCCGCCGGCAGTCTGTTTGCCGGAATTCAAAACTGGCATTGGGGCAAAGCCCGAATTCCCATTAGATTTTCATTTCGCCCATCTCACTTTGCCGCAAAAAGACCTGATATGCTGGGCTCCAATACCCCAAGCAGAATGCTTAAGGATTATAACGGACAAACGTATTGGATAGATATCAATCCTGAGCGAATAAAGGAGCGTCCGAATTTTTGGCCTCGCTGGCTAGGCATAAACCTGGGTTATGGCGCAGATGGTATGCTAGGTGGTGATGACAATATCTGGAAAGATGCGGATGGCAGGGTTCAGGATTATAGCCATATAAAAAGAAACAGACAATATTACATTGGCCCCAGTATCTCTTTCGGCTACCTTAGAAGACATCCCAACAAAGCAGTTCGAGCTTTAGCGTATATTACCGATAAAATAAGAATACCAATGCCTGTTTTTGAGTTCACAGGCAAAAACAATCCAACCTTTCATCCCCTGTATTGGTAATAACCAGACACAATTGCCTATCATTGCAAAGCGATGAACACGCCTGTTCAGATAGATATTGAAAAGATTTTCAGGGGCAAGAACCCTGGACTTGCTAAGTTCATTCCCGGATTTATTTTTCGATGGATCAAAAAAACTTTGCACCAGGATGAAATAAACGGGTTTCTTAAAAACGAGACTGCAACAACCGGTGTAGCTTTTGCCTGCAATATTTTACAAGCTTTCGGGGTGCACCATGATAGCGACGGCCATGAACATTTGCCGACCGAAGGAGGTGCAATTGTGGCTGCCAATCACCCGTTGGGGGGCATGGATGGAATGATATTGCTGTGCCAGACGGCCAGAACCCGCCAGGATATTACATTCATTGTCAATGACGTTTTATTGAATTTACCCCAATTTAATGATGTTTTTATCGGTGTAAACAAGATTGGTACAAAAGGTCGTGAACAATTAAAGAAAATTGAAGAAATGTATGCCTCAGACCGGCTGGTACTGATTTTTCCGGCAGGTTTATGCTCAAGAAAAGTCCGTGGCGTAATTCAGGATTTAACCTGGAATAAGGCCTTCATCAGCAGGGCTATCAAGTATCAAAAACCTGTGATTCCGGTGCATGTGACCGGTAAAAATTCAAACTGGTTTTACAACCTAGCCAATTTTCGAAAACGAATCGGGTTAAAAGCCAATCTGGAGATGTTTTATCTTCCCGATGAAATGTTTAAACAAAAAAATAAAAAAATACATGTGAGGTACGGTAGGCCTATCCCCTGGACCACATTCGATAACAGATATAGTCAACACGAATGGGCTCAGCTACTGAGATCCTATGTTTACACGCTGAGAGAAAATACAGTCGATTTTGAAACCTTTATTACCGATAAGGGATAACCTTTTGATGTTTCTTTCTTAAACTTGCAAACAACATGATGCCCATCATCCAAAAAGTGCCCGTTGAAAGTCTGTTGGAAGAACTGACTCCGGACATTTTTATTAGGCAGACTCACAACATTGGTAACCAAATCTACATTTTTGACGGAAACACAAAGCCGGCATTAATGAAGGAGGTTGGGCGCCTTCGCGAATGGAGCTTCAGGGAAGCCGGTGGCGGCAGTGGCAAACCCACCGACATTGATGAATTTGATTTAGGAGAAAAGCCCTATAAACAACTCATTGTATGGAACCCGTCGGATAAAGAAATCGTTGGGGGGTATCGTTTTCAGATCTGTTCAGATTCCGTGAAGTCTGATGGTTCTTTTCATCTCAGCACTACAGAAATATTTGAATTTAGCGAAACCATAATTAAAGATTATTTCCCTTACACCATAGAACTTGGAAGAAGCTTTGTACAACCCCATTATCAGCCCAGTGCAGAAAACAGAAAGGGGCTTTTTTCACTGGATAATCTTTGGGACGGCCTGGGCGCTTTGGTGGTGTTGTATCCAAATGTTCGCTATTTCTTCGGTAAAGTAACCATGTACACCCACTTTAACCGAAATGCCCGCGACATGATCCTTGGCTTCATGCATCATTATTTCCCGGATACAGAGCACTTGGTTAACATCCCCAATGCCATTGTACCTGAAACAGATTGTACAGAATTTTTACAGCAACTGAGCGGACTTTCATACAAAGACGGACACCGATTATTGAATCAACATGTGAGGGAATTAGGGGAAAATATCCCGCCGCTGTTTAATTCTTACATGAATTTAAGTCCCAGCATGCGCACTTTCGGTACCGCCATCAATCATCATTTTGGCGATGTAGAAGAAACCGGAATTATGGTAACCATTGAGGATATTTATCCTTCAAAAAAGGATCGGCACATTAAATCTTACCTGGATTTTATAGCCGGATCTATGGATGCTGAATCATAATTTGCCCCTTCTGCACCACATTTCCTTCATTAATTTCATATAAATACACCCCCTGACTCAAACCGGTCAGGCTTGACTGGTAAAATCCATTTTGTGCCGGGAACAGTGTTTTTTTCATTACACTCCTTCCCCTGATTTTCCCCTTTGGCGTCATACTGGGCGGCATTATCAGCAGCAATTTCGGCAACAGACAGTTTACACCCAATCCACAGCCATTTGGAAAAATCCGGTGGGCAAACCTGAGTTTATTATTGCTCATTTTTCTGCTCATCGGCGGTCTGGGCATGGTATTAAGCGCCAATGAAGACACCCTTGGACTCAGCAAACCCATCATTTTATTTGAAAACACATACAGAATGGGGGCACTGTCTTTTGGGGGAGGCAACATTCTCAGCGCCATGGCCATGGAACATTACGTGTACCACAAACCCTACATGAGCATGGACCAGCTCAATACCGGACTAGGCCTGATTCAAGGCATGCCGGGACCTAATTTCAACCTGGCCGTATACCTGAATGGCATGGCCATGAGAAGCTCAGGTTTCGGATTTGATGGGCAGTTGCTGGGATGCGGCATCGGTCTTGTCGGAATTTTCCTACCGGGGATATTACTGGTTTTCTTCGCATTCCCCCTTTGGAACCGGCTTCAGACATATCCAATCATCAAGCGCTCTCTTGATGGGATCTTCGCGGCCTCCGTAGGTTTCATCCTGTCTGCTGCCCTTATTATCAACCAACACTTTTGGGGGCAGATAAGCCATATCAAAACTGATGTATCCGAAATTGGGATATTTATTATGGCAGCTGCCCTCATATTCTCTCAAAAAATATCCCCGCCAATCATAGTGCTTGGCACGGTCATTGCCGGTGTGATATGGACCATTAACGGCTGGTAAATTTGGAAATCCGGAAAAAAATGCGTATATTATACATGAAAATGAGGTTTAAATATTGTTTACTCGGAATTTTAGCCATTCTGGCCCTCATTCCCCGGAATATCCATGCACAAAAAAGCATCAATCCCTATATTTTGTTTACCGGACTGGTACTTACCTCTGACAGTTTAAAACCCATCCCTTATGTGGCTATTAAAAATGGCCGCCGCGGACTGGCAGGATATACAGATTTACTCGGACATTTTGATATCGTTGCACTAAAAGGGGACACCCTGTGGTTTACTCAGGCAGAAAAAACCGCCTCATGGCACGTAATCCCGGATACCCTCACTGCAAATCGATACAACATCATCAAAACCATGGTGCAGGACACCATCAATATCCCGGTCATTTTTATCAGAGCACTCCCATCAAAATCTTTCTTTGACCATGAATTTGTAAATACAGTCCCCCCCGATGATGCCTACGAAATTGCCCGTAAAAACCTGGAACTGGAAGCCGCAAAAGAAGAACTGAAATTGAGGCCTGCCGATGCCAAGGCCAGTCAGCAAATGATTGCGCAAAGCCGCGTGCAGCAATTATACTACTACAAACAAGCCCCACCGCAAAATTATCTTAGCCCCATGGCATGGATGCAGTTTCTGGATGCCTGGAAACGAGGCGATTTTAAAAAGAAAAAAAAGAAGTAATTACCTGGCTGTATCGGTACTATGATTCAGGATGTACTCCAGCTGCTGTTCGGGTGTGATAAGGCCCTTTTTAAGCATGGTAGATGTTTGAGCACATTGCTTACCCAGTATGGACTCCGGCTGTGTTAATGCCGCTTTGTCATAGAATTCTATGGCCTTTCCAAACTGCTCTGTTCTCTCGAAATTATGAGCAGCCGCTACCATGGCCGGATATACATATTGACCCTTTGGATAGTGAGCCACGTACATTTCACACCATTTACCACACTCATAGTGACGCCCGCTGCGCTCCGCAATCAAGGTAGATGCGTACAACAGCTTTTCACTGGCTTTGTGCTGAGGATACTGGGCGGCAAACTGCTGAAAATGATTGGCCATAGAATCCGGAATGCGGTTTACATTCATGGAATCCTGAACCTGCGACAGATAGGGCTGTATCAGACCCAGCTTCCTGTCCAAATCTGTCTGACAGGACAAAAACACAATCGGCAATAGTATAAAAATCAAAAAACGCATGTGCAAATTTATAAAGACTGTGAACAACTATGGTGGAGCAAAGCCATTTCCGATGATAATATTGCAATTATGACAGAAAATACACCCAGGTATACCGAAGACGAAATACGAAGTCTCGACTGGAAAGAACATATACGGCTTCGTCCGGGTATGTATATCGGCAAATTGGGCGATGGAACCGCTGCCGATGATGGTATCTATGTGCTGGTGAAGGAAATTATCGATAACTCCATCGACGAACATGTAATGGGGAATGGTAAAAAAATCGATGTAAAGGTTGAAGAGCACAGGGTTACAGTCAGGGATTACGGTCGCGGAATACCACTTGGAAAGGTGATTGACTGTGTCAGTAAAATCAATACTGGGGGTAAATATGACAGCCGCGCATTTCAAAAATCAGTGGGCTTAAACGGGGTTGGTACCAAAGCCGTTAACGCTCTCAGCCACTATTTCTGCGTGCAAAGCTTCCGCGATGGGAAAACCAAAAAAGCTGAATTTTGCCGTGGTGAACTGAAAGAAGATGTACCGGAATTTGAGTCGAAGGATTCCAACGGTACCCTCACCATTTTTGAACCGGATGACAGCATTTTCAAAAACTATAAGTTTGTCAATGACTATCTGCGTGAACAGATTAAGAATTATACCTACCTGAACGCAGGCCTCACCATTCACTACAATGGTGAAAACTACAGCAGCAAGCGAGGTTTGCTGGATTTGCTGGAACACAAGGTAAACCCCGAAACCATGCTGTATCCCGTAATGCACGCAAAAGGTACCGATGTAGAAATTGCCTTTAGTCATACAGACAGCTACGGCGAGGATTACTATTCCTTTGTGAACGGTCAGTATACCACGCAGGGTGGAACACACCTGCAGGCATTCCGCGAAGCCATGGTGAAAACGATACGTGAATTCTACAAAAAAGAATTTGATGCTTCAGATATACGAAGTTCTATCACAGCAGCCATCAGCGTGCGCGTTCAGGAACCCGTTTTTGAAAGTCAGACCAAAACCAAACTCGGCAGCACCGATATGGGCCCCGATGGTCCCAGTATCAAAACAGGTATACTGGAATTCGTAAAAAAACAGGTAGACGACTACCTGCATAAAAATCCTGCCACCGCCGATGCACTGCTGAAAAAAATCCTGCAAAACGAGCGCGAGCGAAAAGACATGGCAGGCGTGCAGAAACTGGCCAAAGAACGTGCAAAAAGGGCCAATCTGCATAATAAAAAACTGCGTGACTGCCGCATTCACCTTCCGGATGAGAAAAACGAAAAACGCTTCGAAACCACACTGTTTATTACAGAAGGAGACAGCGCCAGCGGCAGTATCACCAAAAGCCGCAATCCCGATCTCCAAGCCGTATTCAGCCTTCGAGGCAAGCCCCTGAATTGCTATGGCCTTAAGAAAAAGGTTGTATACGAAAACGAAGAGTTTAACCTGCTTCAACATGCCCTCGATATTGAGGAAACGGTTGATAATCTCCGTTACAATAAAATAGTGCTGGCTACCGATGCCGATGTTGATGGCATGCATATCCGTTTGCTGATGATGACGTTCTTCCTGCAATTCTTCCCCGACCTGGTAAGAAACAGGCATTTGTATATCCTGCAAACGCCACTGTTCAGGGTTCGAAACAAAAAAGAAACCATCTATTGCTACAGCGATCAGGAAAGACAACTGGCCATTAGAAAACTGGGGGGCAAACCTGAAATTACCCGATTCAAAGGACTGGGTGAAATATCACCGGATGAATTTGCCCGATTCATCGGTTCCGATATTCGCCTCGAACCGGTTGTATTAAGCGCTGACAGCAGCATCGAAAAAGTGCTAAACTACTACATGGGTAAAAACACCCCGGAAAGACAGGAATTCATCATCGATAACCTGGTCATTGAAAAAGATATTACAGAAGATGAGTCTGAAAAAGCTGAAGGAACAGAAGAAACCGCAGCGGCTTGATTTCATACCTTAAAAAATATCTTGCACAGGAAAAACTTTCCGGGCTGCTGGGAATTTTAATGCTGGCCAGCTGGCTTAGTGCAGTGGTTTATTACACTCTTCCGCGTTGGTTACACACCGATAGTGCCTACACATTATTTCGATTACTGAACAAAGAAGCCCTCGTTTATGACAGATTTACCAATTACCTGCAGTTGGCTCCGGCGGTTCTTGCAGTAAAAATGGCCCTTCCGGCCAATGTGGTGGTGCATCTTGTCAATATCACGCTCCCCTTATTTTTTGTCGCTGCCTGGTTTTTCACCCAACGGATTTCAACCCACAAAGCATTGGTCTTCCCCCTTATGCTTTGGCTTTCCGGGCCGGAAATGCTGTTTATTGGCTACTCCGAAATTCACATGGCCGTACTCTGCTGTAGTTTGTTTTGGTTTCTGAGTACGCAGGCAAATCCGCCCAAATGGGCACTATTTGTAACCTCCCTTGGCGCATTTATGGCCCATCCGGCTGCCTTAATGCTAATGGGTGGAACCCTATTGGCGGTTTGGATAAGCTCTAATGAATCAAAAAAATGGCGTGATTTAATCTTGATAAACATCTCGGCTGCTTTTCTACAATATCTTATTTCACCCGCAACCAATAACTACGACAGCGGATTGTTGGAAAAAATAAAGACCCCATCAGGGTGGCTGCACATAACCAGTCACTACAGCTGGGATTATTTGTGCGCTAACCTTTCCGGATGGATGTGGCCGCTTATCGCAATGTTTGTCACCCTGGCGGTAATTGGCTTTAAGCAAGTAAAACCCCTGAAAACAATACTGGGATTGGCCTATATCGTCATTTGCTGTCTAATGCTGGTTGTGGTTTACCAATCGGGAGACGCAACGGTAATGATGCAAAAATTTTTTTATCCCGTGTTAGTCGTAGCTGCATTATTGTTCTTTTCTCATAACAGCTATGCTAAGCTCGTTCACACATATACTGCAGTTTTTTGGCTATCAGGAATTGTGTTTTTTCTTTTGCATGGCAACGGATATTTTTACCGGCAGCGAGCCAAAGAAGTAGCATTCCAAAGCAAGCAATACACAAAAGATGGTTACCAAAAAGTGATTGTAAACCACTATAACGAAGCCATTGGAACGCCATGGGCCTTACCCTACGAGAGTATGTGTATTGCTGCAATTGAAAAACAGCCAACTGTAAGCATTAGATACAGCGAAAATGGCCGATTGAAACCAGATTCCATGGCCGTTGGTGATACTTTGTATCTGGGCGCTACATTCATGCCTCCATTTCATGTAAAAACGCTTAATTCCGTTTATTTTAAGTTGGATGAAAAACCCTACTTTATTGATAGTTTCAAAATGTGAGCCACTCTTCCGATGCCCGTGACGAAAGGGAAACCCAAACATAATAAAGCAATATATTCAGCAACATACCAAAAGTAAATACCCACTTCCATCGTGTTTCCAGCACCGTGAACAAGCGGAGAAAATAAGTTGGGATGACCGAAAAGTAGCGATAATAACTGGCAATACTCCCTGTGATTAAGGGGAATAGCGCATTCAACCAAAAAAACAATTGCTCACCCAAACGGGTTTTTCTTAACAGCAATATGGATGACAATATCAGTAGCAATATATAGATAGAAATGAGCTGTAAATACCATTGTCTTCCGGCAAAAAGTGGCTCCCATGGCCAGGTATACGCGTGCCCCCAGGCGGCTTGTGTGCTGCTAAATGCAACAGGATCTCCACAATGAAAATAGAGGTAAATCATCCACAAAACCAAAGCCGCAGGTGCAGCAAATAACGCCAGCAACTGAATTAAATTATCACGCTGCCTTAACACCCGAAACCACCCATTTTCTGCCAGCAGCCACAATCCCAATCCTGCAGAAAATACTATCCCTGTGGGCCTGCACAACGTAAGCAAGGCCACAGCCATTGCCAAAGACAGGTGCATCTTCTTCTGAACCGCAATTAAAGCCCACATAAACAATATGGAAAACAATACCTCACTGTAGAACATGTGGTAAAAGAAATGATAAGGAAACACCTGAAAGAAAATACTGTAAATAAAAGCCCTTCGAGAATCGAAACCCATTCCTCCCAGCCATTTAAATAACATAACAACCCACAACCAAGTGAGTGGCAGGTGGACTAAAAATGATGCCAACACATAAACCAGATCATTGTTTTGGGTAAACAACAATATGGGTTGGCGGAACAAGCTGATAATAGCAGGATACAGCGGAAAAAACGCAAATGACGTTTGAACACCAAGTGCAGGTGGGGATGTAGGATAGCCATCCCTGGCAATTTGATGATACCAGCCGGAATCGTTGCGTGCAAATACATCCAGTACATGCTCCATACCATTCCAGCCATTCGGAAGCAAATTGCCCAGAAGCAGGTAAAAAAGTTTTAGTCCGAAAGCGAACAGTAAGGCACGTTTAAGATATTTATTACCGTCGGGCATTGCGACAAAAATAGCCATAAAAAAAGCCATTCCGTAGAATGGCTTTTAACTGAATACTGTTTTGTTTAATAACGGTACTGATCTTTCTTGAATGGGCCCTGCACAGAAACACCGATATAATCGGCCTGCTCCGTGGTAAGCTCGGTCAGTTCAGCACCAATATGGGCCAGGTGAAGCCTTGCCACCTTTTCATCCAGATGCTTCGGCAACACATACACCTTGTTATCGTAATTGCTGTGATTTTTCCACAACTCAATCTGTGCAAGGGTCTGGTTGGTAAAGCTATTCGACATTACAAAACTAGGATGGCCCATGGCACAACCCAGGTTCACAAGACGGCCTTCAGCGAGCACAACAACCTCTCTTCCGTCTACATTGTAAACGTCAACCTGAGGTTTGATGGTGTACTTGGTGCTGCCATAGTTGCTGTTTAACCAGGCAATATCTATTTCATTATCGAAATGGCCAATGTTGCATACGATGGTTTTATCGTTCATTAACTTGAAGTGTTTGCCGGTCACAATCTGGCAATTGCCGGTGGCGGTAACCACTATATTGGCCTTTGGTATAGCATTTTCAAGGGTTCTAACCTCATAACCATCCATGGCGGCCTGCAGTGCGCAAATAGGGTCAATTTCCGTAACAATCACACGGGCACCGGCACCGCGAAGGCTATCGGCACTTCCTTTTCCTACGTCACCATAACCACATACCACAGCCACTTTTCCGGCCAGCATTACGTCGGTAGCGCGGCGGATGGCGTCCACCAGAGATTCTTTGCAACCATATTTGTTGTCAAACTTGCTTTTGGTAACGCTGTCGTTCACATTGATGGCGGGCATGGGAAGGGTACCTTTGGTTACACGCTCATACAAACGGTGCACACCGGTGGTGGTTTCTTCACTGATGCCTTTGATACCGGCAGCCAGGTGAGGATATTTGTCCAAAACCACATTGGTAAGGTCACCGCCGTCATCCAGAATCATGTTCAATGGCTGACGATCAGATCCGAAATACAAGGTTTGCTCTATGCACCACTCGTATTCTTCCTCCGTCATTCCCTTCCATGCGTAAACAGGTATTCCCGCAGCCGCAATCGCTGCAGCAGCGTGGTCCTGAGTAGAAAAGATATTGCAGGAGCTCCAGGTAACTTCGGCTCCAAGTTCCTTTAAGGTTTCAATCAGCACAGCCGTCTGAATGGTCATGTGCAAACAACCGGCAACACGGGCACCCTTGAGGGGCTGACTGCCGCGATATTCCTCACGAATAGCCATCAGGCCGGGCATTTCGGCTTCCGCCATGCGGATTTCCTTGCGGCCCCATTCGGCCAAGGTAATATCTTTAACTTTGTAAGGCAAGTAAGAATTGGTTTCTGTAGTCATGTTGTAAATTGGGGTGCAAAGTTACTGGAAATAAGTGATTTTTCTAGATAAAAACGAAGGTTAAATATGCTCCTTCGGCAGATACCCAAAAACCTCATCTACAGGCAAAATCAACCCGGAAAACAACCGCCCGCAAGCTACAGTCCCTTCTGTGAACGGTGGCAAACCTATGTAGCGTCCATTCTCCAGCAGGTAGATTAAGATGCTGCGCTCCTGCGGCTGAATAATCCAGTACTCTTGAACCCCGCTGGCCTCATAAAGATTAAATTTCACGTTCATATCATGGCGAGAATTGCCCGGAGAGAGAATTTCCACCATGATGTCAGGAACACCAAAGCAACCCCTTTCGTCAATCTTACTGACATCACAAATGACCGTCAAATCGGGCTGCACAACCGTGCTGTCTTTCCTCGCTCCGGGAACCGGCAGGCGAACATCAAACGGTGCATAAAACAATCCACAGGGCTTATCAATGAAAAACTGGTCAAAATATCGGTTCACTACCCTCACTACCAACTGATGGATGCTACTGGGCGCCGGACTCATTTTCACCACCTTGCCGCGAATAAGCTCAACACGATCCAGAAAGGTCCATTTCAAATAATCCCAGTAGGTGTATGCTTTTTGAAGATCCAGCATGGCATATTCTGCAACCGGCTCACTCACGGCTGGGTTATTTAGATCGGGTTCGCAATACTCATCCTCAGCAAGCAAACCCCGCTCCCGGATGATTTCCAAAGCCACACGGATGGCCTGCAACTTCTTCTTAGAGCGGTCATCCTGCTCGGTCAATGCCTGGTGAATAACAGGAAGAGAAATACCAGTGCGCTCCTGTACTGCCTTGTGCAATCCATGGAACATACCCTTTTCCAAATCGGGATATTTTTTCTTTTCCACCCTCCAAAACTACTAAAAACACAAATAAAATACAAATATTTCACAAACTTTCCTCAAAATCCGCAGTTACAGCCCGATTTGGCCCTGGGTTTTTTGGGTTGCTTACCCTGTATGGCTTTGCAACCCGCATTGGCTACTGCTAAAACCAAAACAAGCAATACAATTCTGAATTTCATTATTCAAAAATACACCTCCTATACAATAAACCATCAATTTGAAGTAAAATTGCAGTACCAATGATTGTGTTAAATATCCTTGCAGACGGACTGCATTTCATCACCCACCTCAACGATTATCTGAATGTGTGGATCCGAGAATACGGCAACTGGCTATATGCCATTCTTTTTTTGATAGTATTTGTTGAAACCGGACTGGTGGTTATGCCATTATTACCCGGAGATTCGTTGCTTTTTGCTGCCGGTGCCCTGGCCGCCAATCCGGCCAATGATTTTAGCATATTCGTACTCATCCCCCTGCTGATTACTGCAGCGCTGCTGGGTGACAATACCAACTATTTTATTGGCAGCAGAATTGGTGTACGCGTTTTTGACCTCAAATGGAAATTACTGAAAAGGGAATACCTCGACAAAACCCACGCCTTTTATGAAAAACACGGCGGCAAAACCCTCATCATGGCTCGCTTCGTTCCCATTGTGCGCACATTCGCACCATTTGCGGCCGGACTGGGAACTATGGGTTACCGTAAATTTATTGGATACTGTATTTCAGGGGCCGTTCTTTGGGTATGCAGCATCAGTATTGCAGGTTATCTGCTGGGCAGTAACGAGTGGGTGATGAAAAACTTTGAAAAAGTAGTGCTTGGTATCATCTTCATCTCCATACTACCCATGATTTTTCAGGCCCTCAAATCGAAATTCGCTAAATAACCATGCCATTGCTGGGCCTCATCGGCACCCCCCTGGGCCATAGCAAATCACCGGAGTTGTTTGCTGATATTTTTCGCCAAGAAAACTTAATTGACTGGGAATACAGACTTTTCCCATTGTCCCACATTAACGACTTGACGGAATTAATTGAAAATCAGCCCACGTTG
>Ga0164292_10002692_pt1 | contig 14490 bp, 14 predicted proteins | sample GEODES117metaG_FD_111486 | JGI IMG/M metagenome (GOLD analysis project Ga0164292, IMG submission 111486) | Eutrophic lake water microbial communities from Lake Mendota, Wisconsin, USA - GEODES117 metaG | ecosystem: Environmental > Aquatic > Freshwater > Lake | place: USA: Lake Mendota... | reverse complement strand
GCGACCACGGTGTGGCTGTTCGCGAGTTTGAGCGAGGCGGCCAGTTGGGCCGCAGCAGCACCGGCGCCGTAGATCACCACTCGGGTTCGGTGGCGCTGCCGGGGCTGGGTGGCCTGCAACAGCAGATCGCGTAGGGCGAAACGAACTCCACCGGTGAGAACGGTGAGCATCAGCCACAACAGCAGCCAGATGCTGTGAGGTGGCATGGTGACCGGCAGCATCTGGCCAGCCACAAACACGAGCAACACACTGACGCCATTGCGCAGGGCGACGGCGTAGATGGCCGGACTGCTCACATAACGGGTGAGGCCGCGGTACTGGCCGCTCAAGGCATAAACGCTCAGGGCAAGCGCCCAGGTGGCGGGAAACAGCCACAGGCTGGCCAGCAAGTGGCTTCCCACAGGCTCGGCCGTGCGCAGCCAGAAGCTGAGCCAGATCGCCAGGGGGATCAGCAGCACATCGATCGTGCCCAGCAGCAGCCGCCTGCTCAGGGGCGGCAGGCCCATCAGGCGCGCGCGGAAGGCAATGGGTCTGAACTTCAGCACGTCAAATCGGGCCATCAAGGACGTGCGCTCGACGGCGGTGCCGAACCTTCAGCAGAATCGAGATCGCCAGGGCCGCATTCGGAAGTAGCAAAACGGGTTCGGCCGCAGGCAAGCACTTCTCCTGGAGCCAGGCAAGCAAGTGGGCCAAGTCGAGAGGCGCCAGCCATGGCGGCATTCACACCGAGCTGGCTAAAAGCATCGCAGATGGCATCGTGATCGACGACGGCACCGCTGTTCACCAGAACGCCGGGATGGAGACAGGCGTTGGCATTCACGACAGCACCAGCAAGCACCACACAACCAGGGGCCACCTGGGCGGAGGCACTCACGCTGGCCCTGGGATGGAGCACAACACCAAGAGGAGCGCCCGCGTGCTCGATGACCTGCTGCCAGGTTTGACGGAGAACGGGGTTACCGATGGCCACCACCAGCTGATCAGGGGGGCCTTGATGGGTGGCAGCAAACAGTTGCTGCAGCTCCCGGGCGTGTGCCAGGACCCCCAACACCGAAATCCCATTCACCAGAGAACCCACGGGCAGACCATCGTCGAGAAAGCCCATCACCAGGTCGCCATTAGCGGCAATGGCATCGGCCACGGAGCGGCCATGGCCGCCGGCTCCAAGGATTAACCAAGACAGGGCCATTCAGCTGCGGGATGCAACGGCAAAGGGAACAGCGACCCGCTGATCCAGCCAGACGCCCAGCAGCAGCTCAAGGGCAGCAAGCGCCAACACCCAAGGCAGGCCACCACACAAGAGGGCTAAAGCAAGAACAGCTGTTGCGGCGACATAGAGAAAAGAAACACGGGCATGGGGCCAGCCGGCCTGATGGAGGCGCTGGAACAGATGCAGACGGTGGGCCTGAAACACTCGCTGCCCCGTCAGTAGACGACGCAGCACACAGAGGAAGGCATCCGCAAGCAGAGGAGTGGCCAGCAGGAGCAGCCCCGAGGACTGCGACCAACTGGACTGCTGCAGAGCAACCCCCACCAGCACCGCCCCCAAGAAGGTGCTGCCGACATCGCCCATGAAGACCCTGGCAGGGCTCCAGTTCCAAAGAAGGAATCCCAGCAGGGCTCCCCCCAGAGGTGCGAGGCCTGGGGTGCCGGAAACTGCCGCCGCTGCCACGAGAACGGCCATACAGCCCGCCACCAGACCATCGAGGCCATCCATGAAGTTGACGAAATTGATCACCGCGGTGGCGGCCACGAGCAGCAGCAGAACCAGAGGGATCCACAGCCAGGGGGCGACCAACTGCGTCAGAGCCTGAACCTGGGGACTGATCAGCAGAAGGACAAGCGCGGTGGAGAGCTGTGCGGCATAACGCCAGCTGGCGGGGAGGTCGTGGAGATCATCGAGAAATCCCACCAGGGCGAGAGGAAGGATCAGCAGAGGCAGAACCGCAGCCGCGGAACCAAGTGAAGCGGGCAGCGTCAGAAGAGCGGCCACGGCAGCGACCAGCACGAAGACCACACCGCCGCCCCGGGGTGTGGGTCGCCGATGGGAACTCCGCGCATTCGGCCGGTCCAGCAGGCGTCGGCTGAGCAGGGGAATCAGCAACGCCAGCACAGCCCAGGTGACCACCGCCGCGACAAGTGCTGAGCCGAGACGGAGATGAAAGGGCTGAAAGAGCATGGCGAGTGCCATCACGCCAGCGGCAGCACGGGAAACGCCTGGGCCGGGCCGCCGAGCAACTTGTGGCTGGGGGTGAACCCTGCCAGGTCAGCCCCCATTCGGAGAACGGCTTCGTATGCCTTGGGTGAACGCAAGAGGAGCGGAGCGGAGAGGAAGAACAGCAGCCGATTCGGTACGGCCAGGATCCGGCATCGGCGGGCGGGATCTCCCTCCGGAAGAGTCTGCTGAAGCGCCTGCAGCATGGCCCGATAGGTGAGTTCACGATCTCCTCCCAGAGCGAGGCGCTCGGGGAAGATGGCTGAGCCATTGCGGGTGAGCGGACGGTGAGCAAGGGCGAGGGATACAGCCGCGAGCTGGGAGGCATGGATCGGCTGACGCAATCCTGTGCGCGCAGGAAGGGGAAGCAGAGGCAGCCGCCGCATCAACGCCACGAGTCGGCTGAGGTTGCGGTCGGTGAACGTGCCTGCACGGCCGTAGATCAAGGTGGGCTGCAGGATGCAGCAGAGCACCGCGTGATGGCGGCAGGTGGCCAGAAGCTGAGTTTCCGCGAGGTGCAGGTTCCTGGCCAGATCACGGTCGAACTCGTTGGCGGCATAGCGCTTGGTGCGGGCGGAGGACGACGAGCAGGCGATCAGAGCACGCAGGCCTCGCAGGTGCTCAGGGCGTTCACAGGCGATCTGCTCAAGAAAAGGAGCCAACAGCCAGATCGGAGCAAAGCTCACCCAGATCGATGGCTGCCCCGGATCGCCGGCAGGGCTGAAAACAGCTGGTTTGAGCAGATCAGCTTCGTGGAACCCTGAATCGCCCTGCTGCGGAGTTCTGGAATAGGAGAAAACCGGGCTGCTCGGAGCAGATCGTGCCGCCAGCACCTTGAAGGCCTCACCGGTCGGGGTGGCCGCGCCGAAAAGATGAAACTGTGTCACGAAAAGAACAGACTGGTCAGCCGTCGGATGTAGCGCATCAGAAAGGGAATCCACCACCAGGGGCCCAATGCGTGTTCATACGCCCTGCGCACCTCCATGAGCCGTCGCTGGGTCTGCTGACCGCTGACACCTCCCTCTGACATGTGCACGAGTTCAAGATCATCACAGACGACCACCAGCTCCCGAAGCTGGTGAGGCTTGATCTCGCTGAGCTTCAGAAAGTAATCAAGATCGCCTGCAAGACGGAAGCCAGGGGCATAACGATCAAGGCGGCAGCGGGCACCAGGACCGAACCATGTCGCCTGATGAGGCGGCGTTGATCCGAGCAGAAGGGCACGCCGGAAACTGCCTAAGTTCATACGACGCAGCCGCTGTCTGCGATCTGTCCGCAAGAAAGCTGCTCGGCGGCCAAGGCGCTGGGAGGTGGAAACGTAACGGCCCTGATAGATCATAAGATCGGGGAACCCAAAGGGGCATGAAGCCGAAGCGGAAGCACCGGAGGTGATGAGCCGATCAACAGCCTCAGCAAGAACAGTGGGGGACGCCGCCCAATCATCGGAGCCCCAAAAGAGCAACCAGTCGTCCGGTGCTGCAAAAGCGAATCCCTGACTCATGGCACCGAAAATACCCGGAAACGCTGGATCCTGTTCAATCCAGTGGCAACGAGACTCCCGCGAACTGAAGTCCTGCAACCAGGAACGATGTCCCGATCCCGATGGGCCATCAATGAAAAGCAACTGCCAATGGCTCCACGTCTGCTCCTGCAAAGAGGCCACCAGCCGTGGAAGCAACGGGTAAGAGTTGAGCGTAGGCACTACGATTAGCAGAGAGATGCTCGCGCTTGCAGCCATGGGCTCAATGCTTCAGGAACAATAAAATCTCTAATGCTTCAAAGAAGCATAGCACGAGCCTGCTGTGTTCCCGGCGACTTCAAGACACGATTGAACCTGGAAGCTGATGCATCGGACTGCCATCCGCCCTTGGGGCTGACGTCTGAAACGAAGTCCCCCGGTCCAGAGACGGATCGCACATGACAGGAACTATCGACCAACGCCGTTCTGACGATCAACGAGCACGAATCCTCTCAGCCGTAAAAGGAAAAATGCCCGCCAGCATTCCATCTGTCAGGCTGTCTGATCGTCAACCCGACGGCCTACCAACAGAGCTGCTAAGCCTGAGGTTCGCATCAACGCCGCTTGACGTGAGGAAGGCTCACTCGTACGCATTTAATCAGGATCACCGAACAGAGTTAAGGACGGCAAAGAGCAATGGAGAGTTGAGGCAAAGGTCAATTGAAATCGCCTAAAGACATCAGCGAGCCGTGTGCAAGAAGACAATGTTGTAGAACGCTGAATGCTTCGAGACGTCATAGGGGGCAAGCCGACGACCACTGGCCTTGAGGACATGTGGTTGATAGCCAAATGATGCCATCCGCTCGATGACGGAGGATATGCTGGAATCAAACGAAGACAAATTACCATCAAACAGCTCCATGAGAACGATACGGGGGCGACGGTTTGAATCCCCTAGGATGCTGGAGCCGCCTCGAACCACAAGATCTTCAGCCCCTTCAACATCGACCTTCATGACATCAATACGAAGTAGAGACGTCGCAGAAAGGTAGTCATCCAAAGTGATCATTGGCACGTGTATAGACTTTTCTTCTGCCAGACGCCCCGTGGCATGCATTGAAGAATAGGCGGAATCCACAGAGACGCTGAACTGAACACTTCCTTCACGATCGCCTACAGCGGCGTTGGTGAGATACAGATTTTGAATTCCATTCAGCGCCGCATTTGCCGCTATAAGAGCAGCATTGACAGGAATAGGCTCGAAAACATGAACGGATCCGTCCGAAGCTAATCGTGACATCAACAGAGAGAAGTAGCCAACGTTGCCACCAACATCAAAGCAAATGTCAGTTGGCTGAATCTGCTCTACAAAGAATCGAGTCTCGTCAGCCTCATAGTTGCCGAACAGCCAGATTTGGCGTCCGACATCTTCATTAGCAAAGACAAGCATCTCATAGCTGGGCAAGAATGAATGGACTATTCGACGCCTAGCCCTAGGACAAACAAGCTGCGAAGCGACTCGAATCGATTTTTGATAAATCTTGAGAAAGATGTTCACAATTAGGCCAGGGTAAAGTGAAATGCTAGCGAACTCAAAGAAGGAGACCGCAAAATTCCCCATTGGGGAAAAAATGCGCCAATTGACGCCACGGGTAGAAGAACTTATTCGCTAAGTAATACATAATCCGGCCAGTCAGTGATGGCTGTGTGACCCTAGCCATTGTCTCAATATAGATATTCGGGATCCCGAGAATCCGGCCTACAATTGCAAAGGGGATAGCCGGCCATGCTCCAGTAGAAACGATACAATCTGGCTTCTCACATAACATGATTCTGAAGGCCTCCCAAAAATTGATGCCGGCACGCCAGTCTCTCTCGCACAAGGTAATCGTATAAGTCTTGCCCTGCATGTCAGATGGCTGAACGATTGGATTATTAATCACATAAAAGAAGCTATGTTTTTCGTAGACTGGCTTGAGCTTGCGGAGCTCAGTAAGATGACCACCACATGCCGAGACAAGGCAAAGCTTGCGAAAACCACGCCTCCGTGCACTTAACTTATTGAGTGCGGCGTTGAACTTATCAAGATATAAGGATTGCGCAAATTCTAAAGATGAACTAGATGTGCGTTGACATGATTGAGCCTGAACTGCATCAAGGATGGCTTCAGGAAGTCGCTCCGTGGCTAACACAGGAGAAACAAGGCCCAAGTCAGCAAGCTCAGTGACAAGTGTAATTTGGTGATCATTTATTATTTCTGCATAGGCTCCACAGCGCCGTGGTATGACAACAGGCCTGCGCCCACGTTCTAACGCTGTAAGAATTGAGCCCACTCCAGCATGAGAGATAATCAGTTCGTGATCATCAATTAACTGCTCAAACTGCTCTTGACCGACAAAGTCGAAAACTATGCAGCCGGGGAGATCAACAGCGTTGTGTCCAGCTTGAACAACAATAGGCTGTGGCAGCTGGGCGATGATTTCAGCCAGTGAATGAAATAGACGCTGGAATGGCTGTGTGCCGTTACCAACGGTGACAAAAGTTCCCAAGATAAAGCCCGAAGAGTGATGTGTAAAAGGCTTATTATTGTGCTTCAAAGAGGAAATGAATTTGCATGCACGCTCATCACTAAAGTGCAAATTCCATAGCGGTGCCCCAAAACAAACAGACTCCGAGCTTAACATCGACAACGATGCTACCCCATGAAATGCGTGGCAGGAATGCTACCGACACAGCCGGCTGAGTCGGCTTCTCTCAAAAGCGCAGTGAAGAATTAGGCATGAATTGGGCTCACGCATTACGGCTACGATCAGGAAGGGGGAGATTTTGAAATTCCAAAGCTTGACTGGATACATCAAAGGCAAGAATGCCTAGGAATAGCCACTGAAGCCTATTGACAAGGCTTCCAAGTGAAATCATGTCGCCACCAGCAAAGATCATGCTAGGAACCACAAGCATCATGATTAGGAATTCTGGATGCTGGAGGGAGGCGCGAATGCCATAGACTCTCAAGAATTTCCAAAGGGGTAGGATTAGCAAAGCCATCACTAAGATTAGGAACAAAATTCCTCCTTGCTCAATCAATGTGATAGCAAGTGCGTGTGCGTCAAAGGCGGGGTCATAATTAGTTGATGAGAGCTCAAGCTCTGCAGATCCACCTTGTGTTTGTTTGGTTAGAAGGCCTGAACCCAATAAAAAAGTTTCACGGATCCGCGTCAGCCCTTCATCCCATACCAGATCTCTACTAGATGTCAGGTCGCCTCCTAAACGAAGCCCATCCAAGGTGCTCGAATCAATGGTCATGACGACCACAATAAGAAAAACAGCAAAGACAAGAAGAATTGATGCAATCTTGAATGCGCGTAGTCGGCCAAGACAATCAGTAGATGCCAAGACAAGCAATCCTAGTATTGCCAACAAGATCGAAGTTCTCGTCAATGTCATCAAAAGAAAGATAAATGAGAGAACTCCCAAGCAAGCGGATACACTTCGCTTTAGGAAAACCTCATACTTAAATGACCACGCAAAATAGATTGTTGAAAAAAAGAAAATATTGCACGCATTTGCGACTGAAATCAGGGCTCCCCTAAATCTCAGAGACGGAAGCTCATAGCTCAACGCAGGGCTGATGACCAGCATAATTAGACTAAGGATGACCCAGATCGCGAAAAAGTAAAGGATAACTCGTCTAGGTGAATGGCCAGAAGTACTAAGATTAGAAGTGATCGAGAGATAAAATCCACATACTAATAAGATAAAACCAAGTACTGCCGCCCATTCCAGGGCGCTAGGTCGAAAAGTGGTGACCACACCCAACCAGAGAGCGGTGATCAACAAAGTCTTTCTACCTGGTAGCCGTCGTAGGCGCTGCCAAGTGGTCCGACGTAGAGCGGCCAAGCCACAGATTGCCCCAATGAGCAGGCCGCTCAGCACATAATGAATCAAAACTGGATCATTCTTATCAAATATGACTGACTTCACCGCAAAGCTCTCAAACATCAGTAAAATGATCAAAATTGAGCCGAAAGAGGGCAATGCAATGCGCATATAATTTTAATTGAAGACTCTAAGCATAGATATTACGGCCGACAAATCTGCTTAAGCGCTCATAAATCCTGTCGGACAAGCCCCCATTTTTAGCCATATTGAGAACAAGAAGAATCTGACAGTAAGCGCGGGCAAGCATAAATTGAAAAGTGCTTGGTTTAAAGCGGCAATATCGCTCATGAACAAGCTGATCCTCTGCCAATCGGACGTTTTCAAGATTACTAGTCTTGCTATCGCTATGAATGCGGAAATTACCAAGAATAATGGGCAAGTGCGCAGGTGGCGAGATAAGTGCCATCTTCACAAACAGATCGAAATCCATACAAAATCTAAGGCTAGCATCAATACCTCCTGACTCTTGATATAAGCTTCGCTGCCAGAATGCAGAGACTTGTGGAACGATCATATGACAGTAGCGCATGACCCGGGGATGAAAGTCTGGCTGACGCCGCCTGCCAATAATCTGATCATTCTCATTGATTACATCTCGATTACCGTAGGCAAATCGGACCGATGGATTGGAGGCGAAAAATCGACCAATAGCCAATAAAGCCCCTTCAGTATAAGTATCATCTGAATTCATCCATGTGATGATATCCCCTGATGCCAGATTAAATCCCTTTTTAATCGCATCCGACTGCCCGTCATCCTTTTCAGAGATATAGATCGCAATGTGATGCCGAAAGCGTTCAATAATCTCACCAGTTTGGTCAGTTGATCCGCCGTCAATTACTATCAATTGAAGCTGTGGGTAATTCTGGGAAATAATACTTTGCAGGGTTCGTTCAATATAGCCTCCTTGTTGATATGTAGGGATAACAATTGACAGCCGCGGAAGGCTGGTAGTTACTGAGTTGAGCATGCTGATCTTGGGAAAGGGAGATTAACTATCGGGCCTTAGAAAGCAGTCTTAGGTTGAAGAGATTTAGGCGTGCCAATGCGTGAAGAGCTGGGAGTTTAGGATCTGAAAAGAACAATATTTGCTTGCAGCAAACGACTCGTTTGAGCATCGCTAAACTCACTGGATAATGCCCAAGGGTGAAAATCACGATCACGCAACCAAGCGAGAAGATCTAAGTAGTCTGCTTGGCCATCATAAAGAGGGGCAAGCGAGAATTCAGTCTGCAAGCCTACTATAGTACTTGCAAGCAGACGTTCTGCTCCTTTAAGTGCTTCAAACTCGAAACCCTGCGTATCGAGCTTCAAAAATACTCTCGCCCCATCTGACTCATTAAGATAATCATCAAGGGAGATAACCTTGATAGTTTCCGTGCCCACATAGCGAGATGATGGTGCGCTGTCTAGATGCTCTCCCCTTATTGGCAGGAGAGAACTACTGACCATATTGGCTGAAATATTAATTACAGTTTCACCCGCTTGGCGACCTACTGCAGCACGGGGAGCGACAGACCATTTAGGGTAACGTTTAGCTGTTTCGCTGAGCTTCATGTGGGCGCTGGAGAGCGGCTCAAATGACACAAGCCGCCCTTGGAAGCCAGCCTGCAAGAGCCTCTCTCCGAATTGACCAATGTTTGCACCAACATCCAGCACAAGATCAATTCGTTGCTGCTCAAGAAAGCTGCATAGCTGCACCATGTCAGACAGATAATATCGACGGACTTCCCAACCTAGTTTATTAAGCACTGATTGGATCGTGTTCTTGGCCGCATTCAGAATTAACATTGTTGACGGTGAAGATGATCGGGAGCAAGAAGAGAGTGAAAGATCTCTTATCTCTCAGCGTAGTAACTTCCAAGAGAATGAGAGCATAATAACAGCCCCATACGCAAATCGCGTCGCCGCTGCGCCGAGGACACCAAACCAGGGAATAAGCATAACGTTAAGCAACAACGACAGCATTCCAGCAGCAAGATTGCTGAGAGCTACCCATTTTGCCTGACCGATACCATACAAGAAGTAATGGGCCGCGGTTGGCAGCGCTAGGGTGCAATAACCCAGTGCAAGCAGCCTGAGTAACGTAGCGGAATCATCTGCAACCACTGAACCAACCCAAATCCCCAGGATCGGGTGAGCAGCTATCACAATGGGCAAAGCGATCACGATCGCTAAAAGTGACAGTGCGCCCGTTGATGCCATCATCAATCGTGATTGATTGCGGTCATCTAAAGCCTGGGAGCGCTTAGTAAAGTAGGGGAAAAGAAATCCTCCAAACGCGGCTGGTATACTCTGAACTTGCTGAGCCAATTGCAGACAGATACTATAATTTGCGAGCGCATCGGCTCCCAATATTGATCCGACCATGAGCCGATCTACTGATGAAAAAATGGCTGAACCAATTAGTTGGATAAAGCTCCATTTTCCAAAACTGATTAGGCTTTCTGCTACTTTTGCATGCCAAATGGGAAAAATAGAATTAATCCCAAAGAGAAAAGCAACTGCGGAAGACTTAATCGCAACTCGGACCAAATTGAGTGCAACACTGACAGAAATTAATAGATCAAGCTTGTGTGAAGTCACGGCAGCCGCAAGGCAGCCACCGATAATGATCAACTTTGAAAGCATCTCTATTCGCGCAGCCAATCCGAAGCGTTCTGCTCCCCGCAAGGCCCCAGAGAATACACTGTCGATTTGATCTGAAGCGATCAGGAATGGCGCCCCAACGATGACTGGGATTAGCTCTGATCTGTCACCCATTTGAACAAATAGACTATTTCCTCCCAACATAAATACGGCAATCAATAACAAACCAACGGCAATTGTGCCTAGGAGAACAATAAGCGTAGCAACGCGAATACAATCACTAGCCCGATGCTGATTGCCTTGAGCATGGGCAGCGGCAACTTCTCTAATTGTGGCTGCTCCCATACCCATACCTGCCCATCCACCCAGGCTTCCCAGAGTGATCAAAAGCATCCATTGTCCGTATTGTCTAGCCCCTAGACTATGCAGAAAGACTGGCGTTGCAGCCAGCATAAGCAGTGGAAAGAAAATATATTCTGCAGAATTCCAGACACCTTGGCTGCCTAGTCGTGCAGCCTTGTGCAAGCGAGGATTACATTTTGCAAGGCGGGCAGATTGCACTAGCTTATGATACATTAAGCGGCCACATGTCATTACAAGCAAGCCCGAGGGCGGGTTTCATTCTCAACTCTTCGCAGGTGGTTTGGGATCGACGCATTAAATTGAGAAGCATGAATCCCGCGTAAATTCCTGCGAGGCACGAATGGTCAATTCAGACTTTGGGCAAGCAGTGCACGCAGGGATTTTCAAGGAATACACAATCAAAGCCTTAGCTGATTGGCCTTAGAGCTTTGACAGTAATCCATCGCGGTAGTATGTAAACCATCGCTTAATTGGATTCTTGATTGCCAACCGAGTGCGAAGAGTCGGCCCACATCGAGCTGTTTCTTCGGGGTGCCATCAGGTTTGCTGGTATCCCAATGGATCTCGCCTGTGAATCCCGTAGCCTCCGCCACCGCTTCCGCCAGCTCGCGGATCGTGAGATCCACGCCCGTGCCGACGTTGAGGAATGTCAACGGAAATCCAAGGGAATCACGAGGTGAATCTGAACTATCAGGATTCCAATGTTCCAGCGCAAACACGCAGGCCTCACCGAGATCATCCACGTGCAGGAACTCCCTCAGCGGAGTACCCGTACCCCAGCAGGTCACGCTGGCCTCGCCGCGCGCAGCCGCCTCGTGGAAGCGCCGGATCAGCGCCGGCAACACGTGGCTGTTCTCTGGGTGGTAGTTATCGCCCGGGCCGTAGAGGTTGGTGGGCATCAGGCTGATCGCATCGAAGCCATGCTGAAGCCGCAGCGCTTCACACAACTTGATGCCAGTGATCTTGGCAATCGCGTACCACTCATTGGTGGGCTCCAAAGGGCCAGTGAGCAAGGCCTCCTCGAGGATCGGTTGCTCAGCGAACTTCGGGTAGATACAGCTGCTGCCCAGAAACAGCAGCCGCCGCACCCCCGACCGCCAAGCTGTTTCGATCACATTGGTCTGGATCTTGAGGTTATCGAGCAGGAAATCCGAGGGATAGGTGTTGTTGGCATGGATGCCGCCCACCTTCGCTGCCGCCAGCACGACCACCGTGGGCTGCTGCTCGGCGAACCAACGCTGCACCGCTGAGCCATCCTCCAGATCCAGCTCGGCGCGTGTGGCCGTAAGCAAGGCGCCGCCATGGGAGGAATCGCAATAACCAGCCCGCTGCAGAGCGCGGCAGATGGCACTGCCCGCCATGCCGCGGTGACCCGCCACGAAGATGCGGTCGGCTGGGGTGATCAGAGGTGCCATCAACGCTGACCTCCTGCTTGGTCCAGGGGCGGACTCAAATACTGGCAGGATCGGGGCCTGGATCCGCCCATGACCGCATCTCCCCAGCGCATTGGGAACGTGCACGAGGCCAAGACCCACTTTTCGCGTCTTATCGACGCGGCCCATGCAGGTGAAGCAATTGTGGTAGCCAAAGGTGCCAAACCTTGGGCTTGTCTGGTGCCCTTGGAACAGCCCACCTTTCGACGATTGCCAGGCTTGCTGGCGGGCCGATTCACCCTACCGTCACCGGCGGTGCTGCTGGAGGCCCTTCCTGAGGAGGAGCTCGCCGGCTTTGTGCAACCGCTCCTGTGACGACAGCTACTGGCTTGGAGCTGTTGCTCGATACCCATGCCCTGCTCTGGTGGCTGGCAGAGCCCGATCGCCTCTCTCCAGAGGCTCAGGCAGCCATTGCTGAACCTGCCAACGGGGTGCACGTGAGTGCTGCGTCTGGCTGGGAGATCGCCACCAAAGTGCGTCTTGGCAAGCTCACAACCTCCAGGGAATTGCTCGATGATCTGCCCGGGTTGCTTGCAGCCCAAGGGTTCCAGCTGTTGCCGATCACCCAGCAACACGGCCTCCATGCAGGCAGCTACCCCATCCCCCACCGCGACCCCTTTGATCGTCAGCTGGCCGCCCAGGCTGAGCTGGCAATGCTCGCCCTGGTGAGCATTGACCCAGCATTGCAAGCCTTCCCCTGCCGCTTGCTCTGGTAGGGCCATCAACCTTGCCCTCCGCTGGTTGCTGCTGCATCCCGCACCGCCAGCGGATTGGTGGGCGGGTTCTCCATCGAGCCCACCACGTTGAAGCCCTTCAGCCGCAGGATCGCCTCTTTACGGGCCTCCTCCCGGTCGGCGGCCACCATCTCAGCCACCAATTGCTCCAATGTGGTGATGGGCGTCCAGCCCAGCTTCTCGTGCGCCTTGCTCGGATCGCCCAGCAGGGTTTCCACCTCCGCCGGGCGGAAGTAGCGCGGATCGATCCGCACCACCACCTCACCACTGCTGCGCCGGCCGGTTTCCTGCACGCCGGTGCCCTCCCAGTGCAGGGGCCCCCATCCCAGCTCCAGCGCCGTGAGTTCAATGAAGCGGCGCACCGATTCCTGCCGGCCGGTGGCGATCACGAAATCCTCCGGCGGGCCCTGCTGCTGCAGCATTCGCCACTGCATCTCCACGTAGTCGCGCGCGTGGCCCCAGTCGCGCAGCGAATCGAGGTTGCCCATGTAGAGGCACTCCTCAAGGCCCTCGTTGATGCGGGCCAGGCCGCGGGTGATCTTGCGGGTCACGAACGTTTCGCCGCGCCGCGGTGATTCGTGGTTGAACAGGATGCCGTTGCAGGCATACATGCCGTAGGCCTCGCGGTAGTTCACCGTGATCCAGTAGGCGTAGAGCTTGGCCACCCCGTAGGGGCTGCGCGGGTAGAAGGGCGTGGTTTCCTTCTGCGGGATCTCCTGCACCAGGCCGTAGAGCTCGGAGGTGCTCGCCTGGTAGATGCGGGTTTTCGCCGTGAGCCCCAGCATCCGCACCGCCTCCAGAATGCGCAGGGTGCCCAGCGCATCGGAATTGGCCGTGTACTCCGGCGCCTCGAAGCTCACCGCCACGTGGCTCTGGGCACCAAGGTTGTAGATCTCATCGGGCTGCACCTGCTCGATGATCCGGATCAGGTTGGTGCTGTCCGTGAGGTCGCCGTAGTGCAGCACCAGCCGCGGGTCGCTCTCGTGGGGATCCTGGTAGAGGTGATCAATCCGGCTGGTGTTGAAGCTGCTCGCCCGCCGCTTGATGCCATGCACCGTGTAGCCCTTCTCCAGCAGCAGTTCCGCCAGGTAGCTGCCGTCTTGCCCGGTGATGCCGGTGATCAGGGCGGTTTTGGGCATGGATTCCAGAAGATGATTCAGAGCGGGCACTCAGGCGAAGGGTGGCTCAGGCACACCTGTGGTGTGACCGGAGCCACGGGTGGGAGCACGTGCTCAACCACCTCAAAAGCCTCAGCAAGCCTGGCATGAAAGCGGCAAGCAGAACGCCGGCGCTGCCCTCCTGCGATCCGGTACACCGGGCGACCACCGCGGAGCCTTGGCGTCGGGCTCAAGGCATAAGGTCTTCCCGTTGAATCTGGCCTCTCCATCATTCCAAGACCCTTCGCCATTGCTGCGACGCTGGGCCTGATGGCGAGCCTGGCCGGCGGCCCTGCCGCCTTGGCGGTCCCACTGCACAAAGCCCCTGCAAGCCCAGCCGAGCCGGCGCAACGCAGCCGTGTCGTCTACGACACCTACATCCTCGGCCCCGGCGACAGCCTTCAGATCGAGCTGCTCGACATTCCCGAGCTAAGCGGCACCTTCGCGATCGGGCCGGACGGCACCCTCTACCTGCCCCGCCTGCGTGCGCTCTACGTTGAGGGCCTCACGGTGGAAGAGCTGCGCCTGTTCCTCACCGATCAGTTCCGCACCTATGTGCGCAGCCCGCAGCTCTACATCCGCCCCGTGGGCTACCGGCCCG
>Ga0164292_10002691_pt1 | contig 14493 bp, 14 predicted proteins | sample GEODES117metaG_FD_111486 | JGI IMG/M metagenome (GOLD analysis project Ga0164292, IMG submission 111486) | Eutrophic lake water microbial communities from Lake Mendota, Wisconsin, USA - GEODES117 metaG | ecosystem: Environmental > Aquatic > Freshwater > Lake | place: USA: Lake Mendota... | reverse complement strand
TTCTCGTCCCGCTCAAGTGGATGTTGAGCTGATTTTTTAACCCTGTGTGCATGTAGAAGGAGACATTTATGTTCAAACGCAGAAACCTTGCAGCCCTCGTGGCCGGCGCCGTCCTGGTCAGCACCAGTGCGCTGGCGCAGTTTGCCGAGCGCAATATCAAGTTCACCAACGGGGTGAACGAAGACCATCCGGTGGGCGTGGGCGTCAAGAGGATGCAGGAAGTGCTGGCGGCCAAAACCGGCGGCAAGATGAAGATCACCGCCTTCTGGGGCGGATCGGCCGGCGGTGACTTGCAGGCCAGCCAGGCGCTGCGTGCGGGCACCCAAGAGATGGTGTGCACCTCGAGCTCGCCGCTGGTGGGCATCGTCAAGGAACTGGGCGTGTTTGATCTGCCCTTCCTGTTTGCCAACGAGAAAGAGGCCGATGCCGTGCTCGACGGCCCGGCTGGTCGTTATTTCAACGCCAGGCTCGAAGCCGCTGGCTTGGTCAACCTGGCCTACTGGGAAAACGGCTTTCGCAACCTGACCAACAGCAAGCGTCCGGTCAATCGCCTGGAGGACTTCGAGGGCGTCAAGCTGCGCGTGATGCAGAACAACATCTTCCTGGACACCTTCCGTACCCTGGGTACCAACGCGGTGCCGATGGCCTTCCCAGAGGTGTTCACCGCCCTGGAGACCCGGACGATTGACGGCCAGGAAAATCCCTTCGTCACCATCGAGACGTCCAAGTTCAACGAGGTGCAGAAGTTCCTGAGCGTCACACGCCATGCCTACACGCCCTTCCTGGTGCTCTACAGCAAGAAGCTGTGGGACCAGCTGAGCCCGCAGGAGCAAGCCGTGCTGCGTGAGGCGGCGATGGAGGGCCAGAAGGTGCAGCGTGCGGCCAACCGCGCCCTTAACGAGAAGTCCTTGTCCAGCCTGCGCACCAAGGGCATGCAGGTCAACGAGATCACCGCGGCCGAGCAAAACCGCATTCGCGCCCGTGTCGCTTCGGTCTACGACAAGCACAAGGACTCGATCGGCGCAGAAGCCATCAAGCTGGTGCAAGACGAGCTGAGGAAAGCACGCGGCGGCTGATCGCTGTGTGAGCCACACCCCCGCGACTTCGGTCGCGGGTTTTTTTTGCCCTCCTGGAGTCCGGTCATGAAAATCACGCAACTCGAAACCATCCGACTCGGCGAGTTTCCCAACATCCTGTGGGTCAGGCTGCACACCGACGAGGGCCTGGTTGGATTGGGCGAGACGTTTATGGGCGCGCAAGCGGTCGAGGCCTATTTGCACGAGTGGGCCGCGGCCAAGTTGATCGGGCAGGACCCGCTGGCCATTGAGGCCAGGGCGCGTGATCTGACCGGTTATTTGGGCTGGCGCGGCTCGGGCGTCGAGACGCGTGGCAATTCGGCGATCGATATCGCTTTGTGGGATCTGTTTGGCAAGGCCGCCGGCATGCCGGTACACACGGCTTTGGGCGGCAAGAGCCGTGACGAGATCCGCGTCTACAACACGTGTGCGGGCTACCAGTACATCCGCAGCAACGTCAACCAGAGCAGCTCGAACTGGGGCCTGGGCAACAACGCCGGGCCTTATGAAGATTTACAGGGCTTTTTGCACCACGCGGACGAACTGGCCGAGTCGTTGCTTTCCGAGGGCATCACCGGCATGAAGATCTGGCCCTTCGATGTGGCCGCCGAGCAGTCGCATGGGCAGTACATCAGCCCGCAGGACCTTGACCGCGCATTGGAGCCTTTTCGCAAGATCCGCAAGGCGGTGGGCGAGAAGATGGACATCATGGTCGAGTTTCACAGCCTGTGGCGTCTGCCCATGGCCTGCAAGATCTCCCGCGCGCTGCAGGAGTTCAACACCTTCTGGCACGAAGATGCGATTCGCATGGACAGCCTGGACCTGCTCAAGCAATATGCCCAGGACTGCAAGGCGCTGATCTGCGCCAGCGAAACCCTGAGCTACAAATGGGGCTTCAAGGACTACCTGCAAACTGGCGTGGCCGGTGTGGCCATGCTCGATCTGAGCTGGTGCGGCGGCTTGACCGAAGCCCGCAAGATCGCCGCCATGGCCGATGCCTGGCAATTGCCAGTGGCACCGCACGACTGCACCGGTCCTGTGGTCTGGGCCGCCTCGACCCACCTGTCGCTGCACGCACCGAACGCGCTCATTCAAGAAAGTGTGCGCGCCTTCTACACCGGCTGGTACAAGGAACTGGTCACCGAGCTGCCTGTCGTGCGCAACGGCATGATCGGCCTGAACGACAAGCCCGGTCTGGGTTTGGAGTTGCTGCCCGACCTGCATCGGCGCCCCGACGCCATGGTGCGCACCAGCCGCTGAGCATTTCGGGCTGGGCGTCGCCGCAAGGGCGGGGCGCCCTGGCGGGCCCGAACTCAGTCTTGCCAGCGCGTGCGGAAGTGGCCGGCTCGGTCGGTGCGCTGGTAGCTGTGCGCGCCGAAGTAGTCGCGCTGGGCCTGCAGCAAATTGGCCGGCAGGCGCGCAGAGCGGTAGGCATCGTAGTAGGCCAGCGAGCTCATGAAGGCCGGCGCTGCAACGCCATGCAGGGCGCTCAGGGCCACCACCTCGCGCAGGTCTTGCTGGGCCTGTACCATCAGCGCGGCAAAGCGGGGCGCCAGCAGCAGGTTGCTCAGCTCGGGCTGGGCTTGGTGGGCCTGCCGGATGTCTTCGAGCAGCCGGGCCCGGATGATGCAACCGGCGCGCCAGACGCCTGCGATGGTGGCCATGGGCAACTGCCAGCCGTATTGCAGGTCGGCCGCACGCAGCAGCGCAAAGCCCTGCGCGTAGGCGCAGACCTTGGCAGCCAGCAGTGCGCTGCCGATGCGATCGATCAAGGCCTGCGCGGGCAGTCCCGTGGATGCGGGTGTGCGGGCGCCGGCCAGCACGCCGGCGGCAGCGACCCGTTCGCTTTTGAGGGCACTGAGGGTGCGCGCCGACACGGCGTGGGCAATGGTGGGTGCCGGCACGCCCAGATCGAGCGCCACCTGGCTGGCCCATTTGCCCGTGCCTTTCTGTTCAGCCGTATCGAGGATCATGTCGACCAGTGCGGCCCCGCTTTCGGGATCCTCATGGGCGAGGATGTCGGCCGTGATGTCGATCAGGTAGCTGCCCAGGGGGCCGCTCCCCCAGTGCCGAAAGACCTGGCCGATTTCAGGGGCGGGCATCTGCAGCAAATGGTGCATGAGCCAGTAGGCCTCGCAGATGGTCTGCATGTCGGCGTATTCGATGCCGTTGTGCACCATCTTGACGAAGTGGCCGGCGCCGCCCGCGCCCATCCAGGCGCAGCATGGCTGGCCGTCGTCGGCGCGCGCCGCGATCGACTCGAGCATCGGTCGCACCAATGGCCAGGCATCGGCCGAGCCGCCCGGCATGAGGGCGGGCCCAAGCAGCGCGCCGGCCTGGCCGCCACTGACGCCGGCGCCGACGTACAAGACGCCATGCGCCTGCATGTGCAGCAGCCGCCGCTGTGTGTCGGTAAACAGGGTGTTGCCGCCATCGATGACCACGTCGCCGGCTTGCAGCAGCGCGGTCAACTCGCCCAGCACTGCATCGACCGCTGCGCCCGCAGGCACCATTAGCAAGAGTCGGGCAGGGCGCTTGAGTTGGCCCACCAGAGCCGGCAGGTCGGGTGCGGCTGCAGCGTGCAGACCTTGCGTGCGCTGCGCAAAGCTCAGTCGCTTGGCAGCGTCGCTGTCAAAGCCACAGACCGCAAAGCCTTGGCGCACAAAATTGAGCGCCAGGTTTTCACCCATGACGCCCAGGCCAACGAGGCCGATGTCTTTGTCTTGCATGGGCGTGGGCAGGAGGTGCGCGCGGCGCGCCAGGGTCCTTAGGCTTGAGTCCTGGTTGCCAAGGCTTCAGCCGCGGCCCACGTAGGGCATGTTGGTGGCCATTACGGTGGTAAAGAGGATGTTGGCCGAAAGCGGCAGGCGGGCCATGCTCATGAAGGTCTCGACCACGGCCGACATGTCCATGCGCGGCTCGGCCTTGATGCTGCCGTCAGCCTGTGGCACACCCTTGGCCATGCGCTCGGTCATGTCGGAGGCCACGTTGCCGATGTCAATTTGCCCGACCGCGATGCCAAAGGCGCGCCCGTCCAGCGAAGCTGCACGGGTCAGGCCCGAGATGGCGTGTTTGGTGGCTGTGTAGGCGATCGAGCCGTAGCGCGGCACATGGGCCGAGATGGACCCATTGTTGATGATGCGGCCTCCCTGCGGCGACTGCTCCTGCATCAGCTTGAAGGCGTGCGAGAGGCAGTAGAAGGCGCCGTTGAGGTTGACGTCGACCATCTTGCGCCAGTCTTGCCCGCTGACATCGCCGGGCAAGGTGGTGGGCAGCGAGATGCCGGCGTTGTTGAACAGCAGATCGAGTCGTCCGAAGCGCTGGCGCACCTGCTCAAACAGGGCGCGGACCTGGTTTTCGTCTGAGACATCGGCGGGCAGGGCCAGACCTTGCGCGCCGGCAGCGCCCGCACGGGTCAGGGCCTGCTGCAGCGCATCGGCGCGCCGGCCCACCAGCACCACTTGCCAGTCCTCTTTAAGCAGGGCCAGGGCGCAGGCCTGGCCGATGCCCGAGCTGGCGCCAGTCACGAGAGCAACTTTTTTCACGGAGATTCCTTCGGTTGGGGAGGGGCCTGGGCTGGCTGTTTAAGCCGCCTGCGCCGCAAACTGGATTTGCACCTTGAGCGAGCGGCTCTTGTCGGCCGCCAGATCGAAGGCCTCTAGCGCCTGCTCCATCGGCAGCACGCCGGTGATGACCGGCCGGCCGTCGATCAGCCCTTCGTTGAGAAAGCGCACTGCGGTGGCAAACTCGGGATGGAAACGGAAGGTGCCCCGCAGATCCACTTCTTTGGCCACGAGCTGGGTCATGGGCAGGCTGATGTCGCCGCCCATGCCCACGGCAATGAGCACGCCGCGCGGCCGGATCACGTCGAGTGCGGTGCGCAGCGCGGCCTGGCTGCCGGAGGCCTCAAAGACGGTGTCGAACTGGCCTTTGTCTGCCTTGTAGGCTTCCAGCGCTTGCGGCGCGTTGCCCAGGTGGATGGTTTCGTCAGCGCCCATCTGGCGGGCGCACTGCAGCGGCAAGTCGGCAATGTCGGCGGCCACGATGCGGCCAGCACCGGCGCGGCGCAGCGCCGCGATGAGCAGCGAGCCGATCGGCCCGCAGCCGGTGACCAGCACTTGCTGGCCCAGCACGCTGCCGGCGCGCGCAATCGCATGCAGACCGACCGACAACGGCTCGGCCAGTGCGGCCTGCGACAGGCTCAGGTGATCGGCAATCGGGTGGGCCTGGTGGCGCTCGATCACGATCTGTTCGCTAAAGGCCCCCTGAATATGGGGGAAGGGCATGGCGCTGCCGTAAAAGCGCATGTTCAGGCAGTGGTTGTGCTGGCCCGCCTGGCAGTAGCGGCAATGGCCGCAGGGCCGCGAGGGCGAGATGGCGATGCGCTGTCCGCGCGCAAATCCACTGACTTTGGCCCCCCAGCCGTCGACGATGCCCGAGACCTCGTGGCCCAGCGCCAGGGGCTGGCGGATGCGCACCGTGCCAAAGCCGCCGTGCTGGTAGTAATGCAGGTCGGAGCCGCAGATGCCGCCAAAAGCGACTTTGACGCGCAACTGCTCGTCGCCCAGCGGCGGCAACTCGGTGGTTTCGATGCGCAGATCCTGGGCTGCGTGGCAGATGACGGATTTCATGGCTGTCCTCTAAGGATCGGGTAGGCGAGTTTAAAGCGTGGCGGTGACGCCGCCATCGACGTAGAGTATGTGGCCATTGACAAAGCGCGAGGCGGGCGAGGCCAGGAAGACGGCCGCGCCCCCGAGGTCCTGCAACTCGCCCCAGCGCCGGCTTGGCGTGCGGCCCACGAGCCAGGCACTGAAGGTCGGGTCGTCCACCAGTTTCTGGTTGAGCTCGGTTTTGAAGTAGCCGGGGCCGATGCCGTTGACGTTCAGGCCCAGCGGGCCCCAGTCGATCGCCATGCCTTTGGTGAGCATCTTGACCGCGCCCTTGCTGGCGGTGTAGGGCGCGATACCCGGGCGTCCGAGCTCGCTTTGCACCGAGCAGATGTTGATGATCTTGCCTTGTCCGCGCGGAATCATCTTGCGCGCCACGGCCTGACCGACGAAGTAGACGCTGTCCAGATTGGTCTTCATGAGCGTGTGCCAGTTGTCGTGCTCATAGTCTTGCAGCGGCCCGCGGATTTGCATGCCCGCGTTGTTGACCAGAATATCGATCGGCCCTTGCGCCTCGATCTGTTCGACCCCCGCCTGCACGGCCGCAGCATCCGTCACGTCGAAAACCGCCGCGCTGGCGCCGTGGCCCTGAGCCTGCAGGGCTTGCACGCAGGCCTGCACTTTGGCCGCCTGCCGGCCGTTGATGATGACGTGGGCGCCGGCCTGGGCCAGTGCCTCGGCCAGGGCGAGCCCGATGCCCGCCGATGAGCCGGTGATGAGGGCGCGTTGGCCCCTGAGGTCAAAAGATTGGAGCACGTTCATCGCATCATCAGCCATTTGAGAGGGACCATGACCAGACTGGGGAAGGCAATGAGCAGGCCCATCACCACCACTTGGGACATCAGAAAAGGCATGACGCCCCGGATCACGTCATGCATCGGGATGCGGCCGACGCCGCAGACCACGTTGAGCACGGTGCCCACCGGCGGCGTCAGCAGGCCGATGGCGTTGTTGATGATGAACAGCACGCCAAAGTAGACCGGATCGATGCCCGCTTGCCGCACCAGCGGCATCAGCACGGGTGTGAGGATGAGCACCGTGGGCGCGAAGTCGAGTGCGGTGCCGACGATGAGTACCACCAGCATCAGCACCACCATCAGCAGCTTGGGGTTGTCGATGAGGGGCTTCATCATCTCGGCGATCTGGTTCGGAATGTTGGCCACGGTCAGCAGCCAGGCGCTGACCAGGGCGGCTGCCACCAGGAACATCACGACCGAGGAGGTCTTGGCCGCTGCCAGCACGATGCCGTAGAGGTCGCGCAGCCGGATCTCCCGGTAGATGAACAGGCCCACGAACAGCGAATACACCACCGCCACCACCGCCGCTTCGGTGGGCGTGAAGATGCCCATCTTCATGCCGCCGATGATGGTGATGGCCAGCAGGTAGGACCAAAAGGCGTTGAGCGTCACGCGCAGTCGCTGCTTCATGGGCACCTTGGGACTGGCCTTGACCTCGTCTTTGCGGGCCACGATGGCCCAGGTGACCACCAGCGCCAGGCCCATCAGCAGCCCCGGAAAGATGCCGGCCATGAACAGCTTGGAAATCGAGACGCCGCCGATCACGCCAAAGAGCACGAAACCGATCGAAGGCGGAATCACCGGCGCGATGATGCCGCCGGCGGCGATCAGGCCGGCCGAGCGGTCCATGCGGTAGCCAGCTTGCCGCATCATGGGCAGCAGCACAGCAGCCAGTGCGGCGGTATCGGCCACGGCCGAGCCCGACAGGCTGGCCATCACGATGGCCGCAAACACGGCCACATAGCCCAGGCCGCCGCGCAGATGGCCGACCCAGACCATGGCCGACTCGACGATGCGCCGGCTCATGCCGCCGGCGTTCATCAACTCTCCGGCGAGCATGAAGAAGGGCACGGCCATCAGGGGGAAGTTGTCGGCCCCACTGATCAGGTTCTGCGAAACGATCTGCGTGTCGAACGTGTCCAGGTGCAGCATCAAGGCCACGCCCGAGACGATCAGCGAAAACGCCAGCGGCATGCCCAGCGCCATGGCGGCCAGAAGCGAGCCGATGAAGACAAGGACGGTCACTTGGGCGTTTCCTTTGCGTGCGATATCGCCGTTTCTTCCGAATCCTGGATCTGGATCAAATCGGACTCTTGGAATTGCCCGCGCGCCAGCGCCACCAGTTTGGCCGCGATCATCAGGCCCATGGCCACGCTGGTCAGATAGCCCACGCCATAAATCCAGATCATGGGGATCTCCAGCACCGGCGAGCGCGTGGACGCATTGATGCCGTGCTGCTTGAACGTGCCGTAGAACATCAGTGCGCAGCAGCCGAGCATCAGGATGTTGGAGATGGCATAGGCCAGCTTTTTGCCGCGCAGGCTCAAACGGCGCACCAGCGAGTCCAGGCCGAGGTGTGCGTTGTCGCGCATGGTCACGATGGCACCGAGGAAGGTAATCCAGATGAACAGGTAGCGCGAGAGCTCCTCGGAGCTGATGATGCCGTCATTGAAGCCGTAGCGCAGCACGACGTTGCCGAACACCATGATGACCATGAGGCAGAGCATGGTCACCAGGGTGAATTCGGCCAGGCGAAAGAAGAGGTCGGTGAGGACTTTCATGGGAGGGCCGACCGCTTCATCGCCTTACTTGGTCTCTTCGATCGCCCGCAGCAGCGCTGGGCCGTTGCGCTCGGCGAAGGTCTTGGCGATTTCGCCCGAGACGATACGCTGGAAAGGCGCCATGTCGACGTTCTCGACCACCTGCATGCCCGACTTCTTGAGGTCGGCCACCACCTTGGAGGCATTTTGCGCGTTCAAATTGCGCTGGAAGGTGGCCGCCTCGCGGGCCGCATCAACGATGATCTTCTGAATGTTGGCCGGCAGGCTTTCGAACTTGGCCCGGTTCATGGCGACCACCAGCGGCGAGTAAACGTGATTGCTGATGGTCAGGTGCTTTTGCACCTCGTGGAACTTGGACGACCAGGTCACGTTGATTGGGTGCTCCTGTGCGTCGAACGTGCCGTTTTCCAAAGCCGTGTAGAGCTCGGCAATGGCCATGGGTGCCGGGTTCATGCCCAGCAGGCGAAAGGCCTGGATGTGGTACGGGTTGGGCGTGGAGCGAATCTTCAGGCCTCTGAGGTCCTCAGGCTTGGTGACCGGACGCTTGTTGTTGGTGAAGGCGCGCCAGCCGTTTTCCCAGTAGGCCAGGCCCTTGAGGCCGTGCGGGCTCAGTTCATTGAGCACGCCGGTGCCGATCGGGCCGTCGAGCACGGTGTAGGCGTGCTGGGCGCTGCGAAAGACAAAAGGCAGCTCCATCGCAGCCGTGTTGGGCACGATGCCGTTGAAGTTGGAGGCGCCGCTGGAGACGATGTCGATCGTGCCGCCGCGCGTGCCGTTGATCATGGCCGCGTCGTTGCCCAGCTGGTTGGCCGGGAAGATGGTGATTTCGACATCGCCATTGGTGCGCTGTTTGACCAGCTCGGCCAGCTTCATGGCCGCTGCGTGTTGGCCGTCGGTCGTGTTGACCGCATGGCCCATCCTGAGGTTGAACTTGGCGGCCAGGGCGCTCGAGCCGATGGCCGTCATCAGGCAGGCGAGCAGGATGCGTGAAATTTTCATGGTGTGTCTCCTGTTTAGGTTGGGGGGAAGGGGGATAGGGTTGCGGCGCGCGGCATCGGCGCCGCGCTTGCAGTGGGCTCATGCAAAGCGCGCAGCGCCAGCGCCAGCACGCGCTCGACCGGCTCGGTGATCGGCACGGTGACGACGTCGCTCTCTTCGGCACTGGGCCGCTCGAGGGTCTGGAACTGGCTTGCGAGCAGGCTCGGCTGCATGTAATGGTCGCTGCGCCGAGCCATGCGCTGGGCGATCAGCTCCTGGCTGCCGTCGAGAAAAATGAAGCGCACGGCGCCGGCCTGGTTTCGGATGCGGTCGCGGTAGACGCGCCGCAGGGCCGAGCAGGCGACTACGCGCCCGGGCTCGGCGGCCTCGGCCAGAAAGTGGGCGATGCGATCGAGCCAGGGCCAGCGGTCGGCATCTTCCAGGGCGATGCCTGCACTCATTTTGGCGACGCTTGCGGGCAGGTGCAGATCGTCGCCGTCGACCTGCTCGAGATCGAGGCGGCCGGCCAGGGCCGCGCTGAGCGTGGACTTGCCACAGCCGGAGACCCCCATGACGATCAGCCGCAGCGTCACCCTGGCCTCAGCGCGGGTGAGCTGCCACCCATTCGGGCACCGGGGTGAGCAGGGCTTGGCCGTCGATGCCGGCGCGGATGTTGGCAAACGCCAGATCGGCCATGGCCTGACGGGTCTGCGTGGTCGCGCTGGCCATGTGCGGCGTGAGCACCACGTGCGGCATCGTCCACAGCGCCTCGGGCACGCGCGGCTCGTCGGCAAACACATCGAGCCCGGCGCCGGCGATGGTGCCGTTTTGCAGCGCCTCGATCAGGGCCTGCTCATCGACCACGCTGCCGCGCGCGACGTTGATCAAAAAGCCGTTGGGCCCGAGCGCCTGCAGCACCTGTGCGTTGATCAGGTGGCGCGTGCCCGCTCCGCCGGGCGTGATGATCACCAGGAAATCGGACTCGCGCGCCAGTGCGGTGGCGTCGGCAACATAGCGGTAGGGCAGGTCGGTCTTGACGGTGCGCGTGGTGTAGGCGATCGACATGCCAAAAGCCTGCGCCCGATGGACAATGGCCTGCCCGATCCGGCCCATGCCGACGATGCCCATGCGCGCGCCCGAGACCTTGCGGCCCAGTGCCAGCGGGCCTTGCGGCCAGCGGCCGGCGCGCACAAATTGGTCGGCCCGGGCGATTTGCCGGCCTACGGCGAGGACCAGCCCCATGGCCAGGTCGGCGACGTCGTCGCTCAGCACCCCGGGTGTGTGTGTCACAGGCAGACCCAGCTCGACCGCCGAGGTCACGTCGACGCCGTCATAGCCCACGCCGAAGACCGACACCACTTTGGCCTGGGGCAGTTGGCGCAGCAAGCTGCCGGGCACGATGGCCTCGCCGGTGGCCGCCACTGCGACGATGCGCGGGGCCAGGGCCGCGAAAGCCTGTGGGTCGGATTGATGGGTGCGGTCGTGCACCGTGTAGAGGCTCTCGAGCGCTTGGCGGAAAAAGGGATGCAGCGGGGCGGCCGCCAGCACATCGGGTTTGGACAAGGCAAAACTCCCGCCGGCCACTTGGACAGCGCTGTCCAGGGTGCCGGCAATCAATACAAAAAACCGATTGCGACCCATCCCGCGATTAAATTGCCGGCGCACATCGCGCGGGCAGGCAGCAGGAGCAAGTGCGTCCGCCGCGCACGCGGAGATTCGGACAGCGCTATCCTAGTGGCCCTTGCCTGGCGCGATCCTGAGGACTAACCCTTGCCTTTGACCCCGATGCCCCCGTCTGGCGCCAACCCGCGCGCCACCGGCCGCACCACCTTGAGCGATGTGGCGCGTGCTGCCGGGGTCAGCCCGAGCACCGCCTCGCGTGCCCTGCGCGGGGAGCGGGCGGTGCACCCGCAACTGGTCGAGCGGGTCTTGAGCGTCTCCCAGCGCCTCGGTTATGTGCCCGACCCGGCCGCCCGTGCGCTGGCCTCGCGCCGCAGCGACCACGTTGCGATCTTGATCCCGCTGCTGTCCAACGCGCTGTTTGTCGATCTGCTCGAGGCGGCCCAGAAGACGCTGCGGGCGCACGGCTACCAGACCCTGATGGGCGTGACCCACTACGACCGGCAGGAAGAAGAGCAGTTGCTGCGCGAGTTTTTGTCGCACCGGCCCGCCGGTGTGCTGATCACCGGGGTGGACCACAGTGCGCCCACCCTGGCTTTGCTCGAGCGCAGCCAGGTGCCTTGCGTGCATCTGATGGAGCTCTCAGGGGGTGAGCTGACCGCAGGCTCTTGTGTCGGCTTTGACCAAACCCTGGCAGGCCTACAGATGACGCAGCTGCTCTTGCGCAAAGGCTATCGGCGCGTGGCCTTTGCCGCTGCGCAGCTCGATGCGCGGGTCATGCAGCGCATGAGCGGCTGGCGTCAGGCGCTGACCGAGGCCGGACGGTACGAGCCCGCGCTTGAGTGGCTCAACCCCAGCGTGTCGTCGTTGGAGCTTGGCGGCAAGATGTTCGAGCAGATCCTGGCTCAGCGCCCGGCGGTCGATGCGATCTTTTTTTGCAATGACGATCTGGCGCAGGGCGCCTTGCTCGCCGCGCTGCGCCTGGGCATCGAGGTGCCGCGGCAGGTGGCCGTCGTGGGCTTTAACGATCTGACCGGCAGCGATCAGATGGTGCCGCCCCTGACCACGGTGCGCACACCCCGCGCCCGCATAGGCGAGGCGGCCGCGCAGATGCTGCTCGAGCGCATCAAGGGCGCAAGCGGCGCGATGGCGCGGCTCGATCTGGGCTTTGAGATCGTGGAGCGCGCCAGCGCCTGAGCCTCGGGTGTCAGTCCTGGGGTGAGCCTTAGGTCTGTGCGGGGCGCAGCACGTTGATCAGCGGCTGCCCCTGAGCCAGCCGCGTGATGTTGTCGGCCAGCGTTTGCTGGCGCCGCCTTACCGTGCCCTCGGTCCAGCCCGACATGTGCGGGGTCATCACCAGATTGTCCAGGCCGGCAAAGTCCAGCCGAGAGGGCGCACACTGCGCCTGTGCGTGGCCTGGGTACTGGTACCAGGTGTCGATCACGGCGCCGGCAATGCGCCGCTGCTGCAGCGCATCGAACAGGGCCTGCTCGTCGATCACGGGCCCGCGTCCCACATTGATCAGCACGGCGTCGGCGCGCATCGCCGACAGGGCCTGCGCGCCGACCAGGCCACGCGTGCTCTCGGTCAGCGGCAGGGTGACCACGACCGCATCGGCTGTCGCCATGAATTCATGCAGTTCGGACAGTGGCCACAGCCGATCGACGGCCGGTTCGGTGATGGTGCTGCGGTTGCAGGCGTGTACCCGCATGCCGAACGCCTTGGCACGGTGGGCCAGGGTGCGGCCGATGTGGCCCAGGCCAATCACGCCCAAGGTCTGGGCGCCCAGCTCGGTGCGCAGGGCGCCTGCCGCGCCGGCCCAGTAGGTCCAGCGCTGCGCGCGCAGATCGGCGTCGGCCCGCGCCAAGGGCACATGGCGCATCAGCAGGGCGGTCATGACGTACTCGGCGATCGCATCCTCGTGGCCGAAGCAGTTGCACAAGCTGCTTTGCGCCGGCAGCCGGCTTAAATCGATCGCGTCAACGCCCGCGGCCGGCGCATGGTAGAGGCGCAGCTTGAGCGGCTGCGGCAGTTGTGCATTGAGGCGGATGCCCACGATGACATCGGCCTGCTCGAACTGAGCGCGCTCACCCTGGCCTTGCAGCGCGTCGCTAAGCTGCGCGATGTGGTGCCCGTTGCCGATGAAATGCTCGAAGCCGGCGCGAAACTGGCTGGCATTTTGTCCGTGAAAGACGATATTGAGGCGCTCATGGGCCATGGGGTGTCCTTGTCAATACGCGGCAGAAAGCCTGCGCGGCAAGCCGTCCGGCGAGGGCTTCAGCGCGGCTGCGATTGCTGTTCGATCAGTTTGATCACGGCGCTGATGTCCTGCTCGGCCATGCCCTGTGCGATGGCTTGCTCGAAGTAGGGCACGGCGGCCGAGAACAGCGGCGTGGCGCAACCGAGCTCCTGGGCCATTTGCTGGCCCAACTCCAGGTACTTGGCCAGCGTCGTGAAGGGGCCAGGTGCGGGCGAGAACTTGCGCTCGGCCATCATCGGCGCGCGGATGGAAAACATGGTCGAGTTGCCGGCGCCCTGCGCAATCACCTGTGCCACCTTCATGGGCTCGAAGCCGGCGCGTGCGCCCAGATTCATCGCCTCGGCTGCCGCCAGGGTGTGGATGGTCAGCAAGTAATTAGCGATCAGCTTCATCGACACCGCCGAGCCGTAGGCACCCAGGTGGAAGTGGTGTTCGGTGATCGCCTTGAGCACGGGCTCGCACTGTTGATAAATGGCCTCGTCACTGCCGATGTACAGCGCCGCCCGGCGCGCGCTGACCATGGGCGGCGAGCCGCTGACCTCGGCCTCGAGCAGGCGCGCACCACGCTCGCTCAGGCGCTGGCCTTGGGCCAGCTTGATCTGGCGGCTGTAAGTGCCCAGCTCCACCACGACCTGGCCGGGCTTGAGATGGGCCAGCACGCCAGACGGGCCTTCGAGCGCCTGCAATTGCGCCGACTCGCTGGGCAGGCACAGCAACAGCACCTCGCAGGCGCGGGTGACTTCGGCGGCGCTGCCGAGCTGGCGCCCGCCGGCTTGCGCAAAGGCGCTGGCCGGTGAGCGGCGATGTCCGAACACCGGGTAGCCGGCTTGCAAAAGATTGAGGGCCACGGGCAGGCCGAGCTGGCCGATGCCGATGATGCCCACGCCGGGCAGGGCTTGTGTCACGGGAAGTCCTTCCTTGAGTCGGCCCGCCGCTTGGCGGGTCACCGATTTTGCGACATTTAATCCCGGGTCGCGGCGGGCCTGGCATCGCTTGGCCTTGCCGCCGCGCTGTTTTTTGAATATAGTTAGACGCCTAAATAAATTGATTGTTGTCCGTCGGAGCCCGCGCCATGATGACACCCGAAGAAAACGAACTGCTGTGCCGTGTGCAGGGCGATGCGCCCATGGGACGCCTGATGCGCCAGCACTGGCTGCCGGTGTGCCTGATCGAGGAGGTGCCCGAGCCCGACTGCGCGCCTGTGCGCGCGCGCGTGCTTGGCGAGAGCCTGGTGGTGTTTCGCGACACGGCCGGCGAGGTCGGTGTGCTCGAGGAGTCCTGCCCCCATCGCCGCGTCTCGCTGGTCTATGGGCG
>Ga0164292_10002689_pt1 | contig 14496 bp, 10 predicted proteins | sample GEODES117metaG_FD_111486 | JGI IMG/M metagenome (GOLD analysis project Ga0164292, IMG submission 111486) | Eutrophic lake water microbial communities from Lake Mendota, Wisconsin, USA - GEODES117 metaG | ecosystem: Environmental > Aquatic > Freshwater > Lake | place: USA: Lake Mendota... | reverse complement strand
GTAAATGCACTGGTCAACAAGCAAATGACCTGGTACGGGTCGTATTCGGACGTGGCCGTTTTTCCTCCGGCAGGCGCTCAAACCTACGGCCGAATTTGGATGAAGTACACCCTGGGGTGCGCCACCGGCGGCTGTTCCGACTGGGACTATACCACCACGGTGCGGGTCCACAAAAACAACAAGGTATGGGAGTTGGGGCGCGTCATCACCCCCTACGGCAGCTACATGCGAACGTCAGCCAACGGCTTCACCCCCCAATGGAAACACGATTACTGGTTCGACGTGACGGACTACGTTTCCTTGCTGGCCGACTCCACCCCCGTAAGCGTCTTTTACAGCGGCTACTCGAGCGGATTCAGCGCCGATGTCACCTTCTACTTCATCGACGGAGCCCCCACCCGCACTGTTTTGAAAATCGACCAAGTCTACACCGGATACACCAACTACTTGAACCAAGCGCAATTCGAAACCTCGGCCACGCCCGCCAAGAAAGTCGACCTGCTGCCCAATGCGGAACAGGTCCGAATGAAAATCACCCCCACGGGACACGGCTTTGTGAATGCCCTGAATTGCGCCGAATTCTGCGAAAAAAACTACACCTTAAAGGCCTACGACACCACCTGGGCCACCCAGGCCATGTGGCACGACGACTGCGGCCTAAACCCCATCTACCCGCAAGGCGGAACCTGGTTGTACGACCGCGCCAACTGGTGCCCCGGCAGCGCGGCTACTACCTACCAGCACCTGCTGGAACGCAACGGCCCTTCCTTCCCGGACTCGCTGAAGGTGGACCTGGACATCGAACCCTACACCTACACCGTTCCCGCCGGAGAAACCCCCGCCGGCTACCAGATGGAAGCCCATTTGGTCCAGTACGGCCCCTACAACGGCCCGGTCTGGGGTTCTACCTCCATCGATTTCTTTGACCACGAGGTGTCGGAAATCGTTTCCCCGTCCGACGACCCCCGTTTTCTGCGCGACAACCCCACCTGCAGCCGCGCCATCGTCAAAATCCGAAACAACACGGACCAAACCATCCCCTACCAACCCACGGTGCGCTACGGACTGTGCGATGCCCAAGGCGAATGGCTGGACACCAACCAGACCTACACCTACCCGGGGCCTTGGAATTCCACCGGGATTTGGGCTCCTTTGGAAGAACAAACCTGGACCCTGCCCATGAACCAGTTGTCGCAATGGCTGGGCCTGGCCGACACCGGGTACTTCCGCGTGGAGTTGCAGGACGACTCTTTCTACTGGACCCAAGACATCAACCCCTCCAACGACTTCAAAGTCAGCCGGTTCGTGCGTCCCTTGGTGCTCCCCACTTCCACGGTCCTAACCACCCGGACGAATTTGGCAGCCAGCGAAACCCACTGGACCCTGTCCGACGCCACCGGTCCTCTTGTTCGTTCGCGGGACAACCTCCCCAACAACAGCTTTGTGTACGACACCCTCACCCTGCCCACGGGGTGCTACGTGCTGGACCTCCAAGACCGCGGAAAGGACGGCCTCAGTTTTTGGGCGAACACCGACGGAGACGGGTACCTGCGCTTCCGCAACAACGGCGGGTCGCTTTACCAGCGGCAACTTCCCAAGGACTTTGGCACCTCCTACCGGTTTGAATTCACCACCGGGGCTCCGCTCGGATCCTTGGAACGTGCCGTTGTTTCAGCGTGGTCCGTGCAACCCAATCCGGCCCGCGACGCCGTGGATGTAGAGGGAATGCCCGATGGAGCCCTCCTCCGCGCCACCAACGCATGGGGGCAGCCCCTTCCCGTGAACTGGGTCGAAGCCGGCTACCGGTTGGATGTTAGCCCGTGGCCTTCGGGCATTTACTGGTTGCAATGGATGCATCCCGGAGGTTCCCAGGGAACCCCGCAGAAGCTGGTGATCGCCCAATAAAAAGGGGGTTAGGACTGCTTGCGTCGCTGCAAGCGCTCCATCAAACTGCCCAAAACGGACATTACAATGCTCATCACGACGGCGGCGGTGAAATTCTCCAGTTTGAACCCGTCGATCCATCGATCCGCCAGAAGGACCACGACTCCGTTGATGACCAACAAGAACAATCCAAAGGTCAGGAAGGTGAGGGGCAATGTCAATAAAATCAACAAGGGCTTCACAGTCGCATTCAATAGGCCCACCACCACGGCCACCCAAATGGCAGTGGTCAGGGTGTCAATTTCGACACCGGGGACCAGGTAGGCCGTAAAAAATACCGCCAGGGTGCGCACAATCAACAGCACGTGCCACGGCAAACGCGGCCTGTCGGTCGAAGAAAATGAAGCTTTAAATTCCATGGCTGTGCGAAGCTACCCAAAAATGCAATTACTTTGGACCATGCCTAGAATTTCCCTCCTTCCCGGCCTGGCCGCCCTTGTTTTGGCCGCTGGCTGCGCTCCAACCGCCTCCAAAATGCCCCTGAAAAAAGACCTGCACACCTTTGCTCTCCCGGAACACGCTCGGGTGCACCACTTGGACCTGTTTCTTAACGTGGACCTGGAGGCACACCAATTGCAAGGCCGTGCCGCATGGAAAATTACCGCCGAAGCCGACGCAGACACCCTGATTTTGGACACGGACCGCTTGTCCATTGGAGAAGTGGTTGTGAACGGAAAACCGGCGCCTTTCACGCTGGGAACCACCGACCCCATTTTGGGCACTCCGCTGCACATTGCGCTTCCCAAGCACCGCGCGGAAGACACGCTCTTGGTGGAAGTGGGCTACGAGACGCACCCCGAAGCCGGCGCCCTGCAGTGGCTCAGCGCCGAGCAAACCAACGGCAAAACCCACCCCTTCTTGTTCACGCAAAGCCAAGCCATCTTGGCAAGGTCCTGGATCCCCTGCCAGGACGGTCCCGGGATCCGTTTTACCTACAACGCCAACGTACAGGTGCCTCCTCACCTCATGGCGGTTATGAGCGCAGAAAATCCGCAGAAAAAGTCCGACGACGGCACGTATTCGTTCCGCATGCCTCAAGCCATCCCCAGCTACCTCATGGCTCTGGCCGTGGGCGACTTGGCCTTTGCCCCTCTGTCGGAACGCACCGGGGTCTATGCCGAACCCGCCTTTCTCCAAGCCTGCGCCAACGAATTTGTGGACGTGGAGAAGATGGTGCAAGCCGCCGAATCGCTCTACGGACCCTACGCCTGGGGCCGGTACGACTTGCTGGTACTGCCCGCCTCGTTTCCCTTCGGCGGCATGGAAAATCCGCGACTGACCTTTGCCACGCCCACCATTGTGGCCGGCGACCGCAGCCTGGTTTCTCTGGTGGCCCACGAATTGGCGCACAGCTGGAGCGGTAACCTGGTCACCAACGCCACTTGGAACGACTTTTGGCTCAACGAAGGCTTTACAGTGTACTTTGAAAACCGCATCATGGAGGCCGTTTACGGCAAGGACTATGCGGACATGCTGGCTGCCCTTTCCCATCGCGAATTGCTGGAAACCGTCGCCGAATTCCAAAAATCGGCCCCCAACGACACCAAATTGGCCATCGACCTGGCCGGACGCAACCCGGACGACGGCGTCACCGCCATCGCCTACGAAAAAGGATTTCACTTCTTGTTGCTTATCGAGAAAACCGTGGGACGCCCCCGCTGGGATGCCTTTCTCAATGGATACTTCGAACAAAACGGTTTCGGCACCATGACCACCGAACAGTTCGAAAAGCTGATCACCACGGAGTTGCTCACCGACGACGAAGCCCAAAAAATCGGACTGGACGAATGGATCCACGGCACCGGCCTGCCTGCCAATTCCCCGGTACCCACCTCCGCCCGGTTTGCCCAGGTGGACGCCTTGGCGGCCCCCTTTGCCTCCAGCGGGGCAATTGCTCCGGCTCTGAAAAACGCTTGGAACGGCTGGAGCACGCACGAACGGCTGCGCTTCTTGCAAAGCGTGGAAGGGGCCTCTGCCGACCAACTGCGCGGATTGGACCAGGCCTTTGGACTCACCGCCACCGGCAATGCCGAACTGGCCGCCCAGTGGTTTCAAACGGCCGCCCGGGCAGAACTCCGTTCTCCGGAACTCGCCGCTGCCACCCGGTCGTTCTTGGTTCGCGTTGGGCGCCGCAAGTTCTTAACGCCCACCTACGAGGCCTTGTTGAACCACGGACAAGCGGATTTGGCTCGGTCCATTTATCAAGAAGCCCGTCCGGGGTACCACGCCGTGGCCCGGGGAACCTTGGACGCTTTGCTGAAACCGTAAAGAAATGGGACGGCGCATAGGCGCCTACCCCGCGCTCCAGGAGGGATCACACCACCCGGTTAAGCTCGGTATTGATCTGGTTGCGTAGGGCGCTGTACGTCATGATTTGACGCACCCACTCGTCCCGTTCTTGGGGCAAGGAGGTCGATTCCAGGGACGTTGTGGCATTTTGGATCAGTCGTTCCAAATGCACGGTTTTGAACCGCAGCACCGCTTGGTGCACAAACGACGCCAAGTATACCTCCTTTTCGGGAACAAACACGTCCCGAAGCTTCCAATTGGCCAAGCTGTGCGCCTCGGCGAGCAAGTCGGTAGCCGCAGCCACCCAAGCGGGATCTTCGCTGCGAACAAAGTGGGCGCTTGTGAGCACGGTGCCTGTGCGCCAGGCCTCCAAACAGGTCTCGTACATCTGTTGGTAGACCGGGTATTCAAACGCCAAGGCGTCGGTCGATAAATCCTCCAAAATCAGGGTGGCTACCGTGTCGGTTTGTACCTGACCCGCTTCATCGGTCCACTGCACTTCTTGGGGTCCGTGGTTGAGCAAGGTCTTGAGGAGGTCGGATTCCACGGCCAAGGGCCGGCCGGCTGCGCCCACTTGCAGGGCATGGCCACCGTCCAGGTAATCGGGAGCAAAATGGCTGGGGTCGGCATACGGATCCACCTCCGGCGCTGAAGACGACCCGGTTGCCGCGCCCGCTGAACCCGGTCCATCCGGGCGAACCACGCGCAGTCCGTCCCGGTAAGAAGTAGCCCCTGACGCACGCTGGGCCTCGTTGGCCAGCCGGGTGAGGGCCAGCTGAAGTTCTTGGTTGAGTACGCGCTCGTCCATGGAGAGGACCACGGCGCACTCCCGCAGGTACACGTCGCGCAGGAGCAAGTCTTGCACCCGGGCTACGCTGGAAATCACGTCCTTGGCAAGGCCCGCGCGCTTGATGGGGTCTTCCGCTGCGTCGGAAGCCAACACCTCGGCCTTGAACCGGATGAAATCCGTTTCGTGGGTTTTCAGGTACTGTTTGAGGTCTTCCGGAGCGAGGGACCGCGCAAAAGAATCGGGATCCTCCCCGTCGGGAAAACGGAGCACCCGCACCTTGAGCCCTTGCTCCAGCAACAGGTCAATTCCCCGAAACGAGGCCCGTATGCCAGCCGCGTCCCCGTCGTACAGCACCGTAACCTGGTCCGTGTAGCGGCGAATCAGCCGGATTTGTTCTACGGTCAAGGCCGTGCCCGAACTGGCTACGGCATGCGTGACGCCGGATTGATGCAACCGCAGGACGTCGGTGTAGCCTTCCACCAGCAAACACTTGTTCTCCCGAACGATGCTTTGTCGGGCTTGGTACAGACCATAAAGCGTTTTGGACTTGCTGTACAGGTCGGACTCGGGGCTGTTGACGTACTTGGCCGCTTTGGCGTCGGACCGGAGAATGCGCCCACCGAATCCCAGCACCCGTCCGCTCTGGGAGAAAATGGGAAACATCACCCGGCCAAAAAACCGATCGGCCCATTGGCCGTTTTCGCGGGGGAAACACAGGCCTACTTTCTCGAGGTACTCGGGTCGGTATCCCTTGGCCAGCGCGGCTTGGTACAGGGCGTCCCGGTCTTCCAGGTGGAAACCAAGCTGGAAGGTTTTCAAGGTGGCATCGGTGAATCCGCGTTCCCGGAAATAGGCCAAGCCCACTGCCTGGCCCTTGGGGTGCTCCCACATCCACGTTTGGAACTGGGCAGCCGCAAAATCGTTCACCCGCTGCAAGCTCTCCCGCTCGGTGTCCTGGGCCTGCTGTTCCGGCGAAACTTCCTCTTCTTGGATCTCGACGTTGTATTTCTTGGCCAACCAACGCAGCGCTTCCGGATACGTATACTGCTCGTGCTCCATCAAAAAGGTCACGGCACTTCCGCCTTTTCCGGAGGAGAAACACTTGAAAATCTGTTTGGAAGGCGAGACGTAAAAACTCGGGGTCTTTTCTTGGGTAAAGGGACTGAGGCCCTTCAAGCTTCCGCCGCTCTTCTTGAGAACCACAAATTCCCCGATCACCTCCTCAATTCGGACGGTGTCAAGGATGCGGTCAACGGTTTCGCGGGGGATGCGTGCCATGTCCCGAAGGTACAAAATCCACCGGGGACGCGGGATTCCCGAGGTTGCAAAAAATGCAAAAAATAATTCCCTGTTTCGCTTGCATAAATGATAAAACTCACTAACTTTAAATGAGTTACAAACCTCCTTTGTCTTGTCTGACCCCTCTCCTGTTCCCAACAACCGCGAACGTCGTCCATCGGATTACGCGCGCCGCATGCGGGAACGATTGGCGCTGAGAGCTCGGATAGCCGAAGGGGACAACGATGCCAAACCCATGCGTAACAATCTACAAATTGGATTTATCCTCCTGATGATCGCAGCCATCGTGGCGTTTGCCATGGTGATGTCGTCCAAAATTTAACGTCCCTCACCCCCTAGCAGCCGGCGTGTTGTACCTTCGGGCTTCGGTATGCGTTGGTTGACTTGGTTAGGCGGAGGCGTGGGATGGGCCCTCAGTGGACCCATTGGTGCCCTATTTGGTGCTGCCTTGGGAAAGGCGGTAGCCGATTTATTGGGTCCTGATTCAGGAGCGAGGAAAAACATTCCGGGAAGCGGCCCGCGAATCACCACCGAGGCCGATTTCCGCGCCAGTCTTTTGGTGTTGGCTGCATCGGTCATCAAAGCAGACGGCCACGTAGATGCGCGGGAGTTGGACTACGTGCGCACCTCTTTTGTTCGGTTATTCGGAAAAGACCAGGCCAACGAATCTTTTCGTCTTTTTAAAAAAATCGTCGGTACCGACGTGGAGCTGGATGCCCTCGCGGGCCAGATCCGGCAGAATATGCCCTTGAGCGGCCGGCTTCAGCTGCTGCACTTCTTGTTTGAATTGGCGGTGGTCGACGGCGTTCCGAACTCGCGGGAGGTGGCTCAGATTGCCCTCATTGCTAAGCTGTTGGGCATACCTCGCGTGGATTTTCTCCGGGTGGCCGCCTTGCACCATGTTACCGAAGGGGGCAACCGCGGGTCTTACCAGCGGGCTCCGCACGAAGACCCCTACCAAGTTTTGGGGCTGGATCGAACCGCCACCGCGGAAGACATTAAAAAGGCCTACCGCCGGCTTGCCAAACAGTACCACCCCGATGCGCTGGCCAGCATGGGCAAGGAAGTCACCCAAGAGGCCCAGCAGCAATTCCGCAAAATTCAAGAAGCCTACGACCGTTTGAGCAAAGCCAACTGAGCCGGAACCCCTCTCCATGAAACACTACACCGAGCCCATCCAAGCGGATCTCAAGGCCTTTGAAGCGCACTTCAAAGACACCCTGAAAAGCCCCATTGCCCTGCTGGACGTCATCCTTCGCTTTCTGGTCAAGCGAAAAGGCAAGCAACTCCGGCCCGCCCTGGTGTTTTTGGCCGCTCGCCTAACGGGCCTCCCTCCCACCGAGAAAACCTACCGCGGTGCTGCTTTGGTGGAACTCATGCACACCGCCACCCTCATCCACGACGACGTGGTGGACGACTCCCCCGAACGACGCGGCTTTTTCTCCATCAACGCCTTGTGGAAAAACAAAGCCGCCGTTTTGGTAGGCGACTACCTCCTCTCCCGCGTTCTGCTTCTGGCTGTGGAACATGCTGACCACGACCTCCTTTTTCACGTGAGCACCTCCGTCAAAGCCATGAGCGAAGGCGAGTTGCTTCAGCTGGAGAAGGCCCGACGCCTGGACATTGTGGAGTCTGTCTACTACGAAATCATCGAGAAAAAAACCGCCTCTCTGATGGCCTCCTGCTGCGCCGTAGGCGTGTCTTCCGTAGGAGCCGACGAGGCCGCCGTTCAGGCCGCACGCCTATTTGGACGCGCGCTCGGCATGGCCTTCCAAATCCGGGACGACCTCTTGGATTACCGCCAGTACGACCAAACCGGCAAACCCCATGGCATCGACATCAAGGAGCACAAAATGACGCTCCCCTTGATTTTTGCCCTTCAAAAAGCTGACGCCTCCGAGCGCAAAGCCATGATCCGCACCGTCAAACGGGATTCGGACCGTCCGGACCGGGTACAGGCCCTCATGGACCGCGTGGTCGCCCTGGGCGGTGTCAACTATGCCGAAGCCACCATGCGCCGTTTCCGCGACGAAGCGGTTAGCCACTTGGCGGCCTTTCCCGATAACCCAGCCAAAGAAGCCCTGGTTCTGCTCGCAGACTTTGTCGTCGAGCGCAAGAAGTAGTCGGGGCGAACGCAAACCAACCCTTTGTAGGCGGCTCCCAACAAAAAGCCCCCGTGCGGATGCACGGGGGCTTTTTCCATTGGACGAATTGCCTTACTTACGAACCGCAGGCCAAACAACCGTCCGGATCGTCCAAGCTGCAGGTAATGGCGTCTTGGGCCGAATACTCCGTAACCGTGCTGGCCACCGGAGTGAATTCCATGGTGGGCAACTCGGTGTGCACGGCCACGGGTGCAGCCGCCGCAGGAGCCGCTGCAGCATAGCCAACTGCGGCAGCAACGGGCGTGGCAACGGGCGTGGCTACTGAAGTGTAAACCGGAGCGGGTGCAACGGGCTCCATCGCTGGAACAGCAGCCACAGGCGCCGCTGCCACTGGGGCTGCAGCAACAAACCCCGCCTCGGCTACCGCAGGGGCCTCCTCGGCTTTCTTCGTCACCGTAAACTTGATGGCTTGCGAGGCGGCCTTCGTGCGCAGGTAGTACATACCCGTCTTCAGGCCTTTCTTCCAGGCGTGGAAGTGCATGGACGTCAATTTGCCCATGTTGGGGGCTTCCACAAACAGGTTGAGCGACTGGGATTGGTCAATAAACAATCCGCGATCCGCGGCCATGTCGATGATGTCGCGCATGGAAATCTCCCAAACCGTCTTGTACAATTCCTTGATGTTGGCAGGAATGGCATCGATGTCTTGGATGGAACCGTTGCTGGCCATGATGGCATTTTTCATCTCCTCGTTCCAAAGACCGAGTTGAACCAGGTCCAGCAAGAGGTGCTTGTTCACCACAATAAACTCGCCAGACAGAACGCGTCGGGTGTAGATGTTGGTGGTATAAGGCTCGAAGCACTCGTTGTTGCCCAGAATTTGGCTGGTCGAAGCCGTCGGCATAGGAGCCACCAAGAGAGAGTTTCGAACGCCGTGTTGGCCGATTTCCGCACGCAAGGCCTTCCAGTCCCAACGGCCGCTCAGGCTGTCTTCGCTGACGCCCCACATATTGAATTGGAATTCGCCCTTGCTGATGGGCGATCCTTCGTACGACTCGTACTTGCCTTCTGCTTTGGCCATGTCGCAGCTGGACTTCAGGGCTGCAAAGTAGATGGTTTCAAAAATGTCCTTATTCAGGGCGCGGGCTTCCTCCGACGTGAACGGGTACCGCAGCATGATGAAGGCATCGGCCAAGCCCTGAATGCCCAGACCCACAGGACGATGGCGCATGTTGGAATTGCGGGCTTCGGGCACCGGGTAGTAATTGCGGTCAATCACCTTGTTCAAGTTCTTGGTCACTTTGTAGGTGACGTCGTACAGCATCTGGTGGTTGAACTGTCCGTTCTCGACGAAACGCGGCAAAGCGATGGAGGCCAAATTGCAGACCGCCACCTCGTCGGGCGCCGTGTATTCCAGAATCTCTGTGCACAGGTTGGAGGAGCGAATGACACCCAAATTCTTTTGGTTGCTCTTGGCGTTGCAGGCGTCCTTGTACAACATGTACGGGGTTCCGGTCTCAATCTGGGCCTCCAAAATCTTCTGCCACAACTCGCGGGCTTTGATGGTCTTGCGGCCCTTGCCTTCGGACTCGTAGCGGTGGTAGAGTGCCTCAAATTCGGCTCCGTAGGTATCATAGAGGCCGGGGCACTCGTTGGGGCACATGAGGGTCCAGGTTGAATCTTCCTCTACGCGCTTCATGAACAAGTCGGGAATCCAGAGGGCGAAAAACAAGTCCCGAGCGCGGAGTTCTTCCTTGCCTGTGTTCTTCTTGAGGTCCAAGAAATCGAATACGTCGGCGTGCCAGGGCTCCAGGTAAATGGCAAAAGAGCCTTTGCGCTTGCCTCCGCCTTGGTCCACGTAGCGGGCGGTGTCGTTGAACACACGCAACAAGGGGACAATGCCGTTGGAAGTTCCGTTGGTGCCGCGGATGTAAGACCCCGTGGCTCGGATGTTGTGGATGCTCAAGCCAATGCCTCCGGCTGACTGCGAGATGCGCGCACATTGCTTCAAGGTGTCGTAAATGCCGTCGATGGAGTCGTCCTTCATCTGCAGCAAGAAGCAGCTGGACATTTGGGGCTTGGGGGTGCCGGCGTTGAACAAGGTAGGCGTGGCGTGGGTGAACAGCCCCTTGGACATCATGTTGTAGGTTTCTACGGCAGCGTCCAAATCGTCCTTGTGAATGCCTACAGACACCCGCATGAGCATGTGCTGAGGACGCTCGGCTACTTTGCCGTCGATGCGCAACAGGTAACTGCGCTCCAAGGTCTTGAAACCGAAGTAGTCGTAGTTGAAATCCCGGTCGTAGATGGCGGCCGAATCCAGGCGCTCTGCGTTCTGTTCGATGATTTCCATCACGTCGTCGGCCACCATGGGAGCGGCCTTGCCCGTTTTCGGGTTGACATACGTGTACAAGGCCCGCATCGTCTCGCTGAACGACTTGGTGGTGTTCTTGTGCAAGTTGCTCACGGCCACACGAGCGGCCAACTGGGCGTAGTCGGGATGGCGAACCGTCATGGAGGCCGCTACCTCCGCTGCCAGGTTGTCCAACTCGGAGGTCGTCACCCCGTCGTACAGTCCCTCAATGACCCGCATGGCAACGGCAACCGGATCGACCAACGAACTCAAGCCGTAGCAGAGTTTTTGAATTCGAGCGGTGATCTTGTCAAATTTGACCTCTTCGCGGTGGCCGTCGCGTTTGACTACGTGCATCATGGGAACTTCGTTTATTCAGGAAATCAATAAAATCGGCGAGGGTCGTGTGTTAAAATTCGGAGTCGAAATTGAAGGCCGCATCCACGGAAGTTTCCTCGTTGGTGCCCACACCGGCTTTGCGGTATTCGGCCACGCGCTTTTCAAAGAAATTCGTTTTGCCCTCCAAGGAAATCATTTCCATGAATTCAAAGGGATTCTCGGAATGGAAAACCTTCTCGCACTTCAGCTCGGTCAAAAGGCGGTCGGCCACAAACTCCAAGTAGCTCACCATCAAGCGGCTGTTCATTCCAATCAAATCCACGGGGAGCGACTCGGTAATGAACTCGCGCTCAATCGCCAGGGCTTCGGTAATGATTTGCTGAATGCGCTCCTTGGGCACTTTATTCACCAAGTGGTGGTTGTGCAAGTGCACGGCAAAGTCGCAGTGCATGCCCTCGTCGCGGGAGATCAGCTCGTTGGAAAAGGTCAAGCCCGGCATCAAGCCGCGCTTTTTGAGCCAGAAAATGGAGCAGAAAGCCCCGCTAAAGAAGATGCCTTCTACAGCAGCAAAAGCAATCAAGCGTTCGGCAAAGGAGGGAGACTCAATCCAGCGGAGCGCCCAATCAGCCTTTTTCTTGATGGCTTCGAAGGTGTCGATGGCGTGGAACAGCTTGTCGCGCTCGGCGGGGTCCTTGATGTAGGTGTCAATCAACAACGAATACGTTTCGCTGTGGATATTCTCCATCATGATTTGGAAACCGTAGAAGAACTTGGCTTCGGTGTACTGCACCTCGTTCACAAAATTCTCCGCCAGGTTTTCGTTCACGATTCCGTCGGACGCGGCAAAAAACGCCAGGATGTGTTTGATGAAGTACTGTTCGTCGGCCGTGAGCTTCGTCTCCCAATCGATGGTGTCCTGGCTCATGTCGATTTCTTCGGCCGTCCAAAAGCTCGCTTCGGACTTTTTGTAAATGCTCCAAATGTCGTGGTGCTCAATGGGAAAGAGAACGAAACGATTGCGGTTTTCTCGTAAGATGGGCTCGTCGTGATTCGGCGTATGCATTTGGATAACTTTTTGATTTTCAGTACTATTTGCTTCAGTTCAGGGGACAGGAGGGCCTGCAGGTGAACTTCTGCTCTACAAATTTTGCGATTCCTTCGGGGCCTCGCAAGGGGGAGATTTTAACATTCAGCCGGAGTTTTCAACAACCGGCCCGCGGGCACAATCGACCAAACGCCCATGGCGACAAGCGGTTCCATTCCCGCAAGCCCTTTTTGCCCTTCCGAGGCAAAAATTAATTCACACGTCCGGGGGCAAATTGTTGATAACCTCGGCCACCTCGCACAGTTCGTCGTACCACGGTTTGCCGTAGGCCCGGACCAGCGGCTCCTGCAGGAATTTGTACACCGGAACTTTCAGTGCATCACCCAGTTGGCAAGCGGGGTCGCACACCTTCCAGCGGTCATAGTTCAGGGCATCAAAAGCGCGGTATGCGGTAACGCGGATGGGATACAAGTGGCAGGAGAGGGGTTTTTTCCAACCGATGGCCCCGTCGCGGTGGGCTTGCTCGATGGCGCACAATGCCGTGCCTTGGGGGTCGAAAACCACATAGGCACAAGCGCCCCCGGGGGAAACCAAGGGCGTCACTTTGTCGCCGTCCTCGTCTACCACCCAAGCGCCCTCGCGTTGAATCGCCGCGCGGCCTACTTCGTTCAGGTAGGGATCCACGGCCGCTTGGATGGATTCCAGGATGCCGCATTCTTCGTCGCTGAGGGGAGCACCGCTGTCGCCCTCTATGCAACAAGCTCCTTTGCAAGCAGTTAAATCACAGACAAATGCGTTGCGAAAAACCTCTTCTGCTACAATGGTTTTTCCCACTTCTACCATGGTGCAAAGGTAGGAGATGAAGTACCTTTGCGGTGCATGATGGGATTCTCCTTTTCAGAAATACTTTCGGCCACCATGGTCCTCTTTGCGGTCATAGACATCGTGGGAAGCATTCCCTTGATCGTCTCTTTGCGGGAACGCGTGGGCCACATCCAATCCGAGAAAGCCACATCCGCCTCCGTGGTGATCATGGTGCTTTTCCTCTTTTTTGGTGACGCCTTCTTGCATCTTTTTGGGGTAGACATTCACTCCTTTGCCGTCGCCGGCTCCTTTGTCTTATTCTTTTTGGCCATGGAGATGATTTTGGGCGTGCGCATTTACCGCGACGCAGAACCGGAATCTGCCAGCATCGTCCCCATCGCCTTTCCGCTGGTGGCCGGTGCCGGAACCCTTACCACCCTGGTCTCCATCAAAAGCCAATATGCCGCCATCAACATCCTTATTGCCATCTTCTTAAATGCCCTGTTGGTGTACTTCGTTCTGAAGAATTCCAAACGCATTGCGGACCTCATTGGCAAAAACGGCATCCATATTTTGCGGAAGGTCTTTGGCATCGTTTTGCTGGCCATTGCCGTCCGCCTCTTTACCTCGAACTGGTCAACCCTTCTCCCATGAGTCTTTCCCCCGAAGACCGCTTCAAAGCGGTTATTGCCCACGCCAAAGAATACGGTTTTGTCTTTCAAAGTTCGGAGATCTACGACGGCCTGGCTGCCGTGTACGACTACGGCCAAAACGGCGCCTTGCTGAAAAACAACCTCAAGGAATACTGGTGGCGCTCCATGGTGCAGCTGAACGAGAACATCGTCGGCATTGACTCCGCCATTTTTATGCATCCCACCACCTGGAAAGCCTCCGGACACGTAGATGCCTTCAACGATCCCTTGATCGACAACAAAGACAGCAAGAAACGCTACCGGGCCGACGTCTTGGTGGAAGACCATGTAGAGAAAATCCGCCAAAAAGCCGAAAAAGAAGTGACCAAAGCCGCGCAGCGGTTTGGCGATTCCTTTGACGAGGCCCTGTACCGCCAAACCAACCCCCGCGTGGTAGAATACCTGTCCAAGGCCGACGCCATCATGGCGCGGTTTGTGGCCGCGCTGGAGTCCGGCGACCTGGACGCTGTGCGCGAAGTCATTCTGGACGAAGGCATTGTGTGCCCCGTGAGCGGCACCAAAAACTGGACCGAAGTGCGCCAGTTCAACCTGATGTTCGGCACCAAATTGGGCAGCGTGGCCGACGGCGCCATGGACCTCTACCTCCGCCCCGAAACCGCCCAAGGCATCTTTGTCAATTTCTTGAACGTCCACAAAACCGGCCGCACCAAGATCCCCTTTGGCATTGCCCAAATTGGCAAGGCATTCCGCAACGAAATTGTGGCCCGCCAATTCATTTTCCGCATGCGGGAATTCGAACAGATGGAAATGCAGTTCTTCGTTGCGCCCGGCACCGAAATGGAATGGTACGAGAGCTGGAAGTCCAAACGCATGGC
>Ga0164292_10002688_pt1 | contig 14497 bp, 13 predicted proteins | sample GEODES117metaG_FD_111486 | JGI IMG/M metagenome (GOLD analysis project Ga0164292, IMG submission 111486) | Eutrophic lake water microbial communities from Lake Mendota, Wisconsin, USA - GEODES117 metaG | ecosystem: Environmental > Aquatic > Freshwater > Lake | place: USA: Lake Mendota... | reverse complement strand
TCGCTGCTGCCGCTGATGCAGGCGCTCACCACCAGTGCATGCGCGCCGCTGCCGCCCAGGACCATCACCTTGGTGCCGTCCAGTTGCCAGTCTGCGCCGTCCGGTGTGGCTCGCGTACTCACCTCGGTCCAGTCGAAGCGCGCGCCGGGCTCCAAGGCGGCCAGTGCCAGGCGCTTGCTACCGTCGGCCAGAGCGGGCAGCCAGGCGCCACGTATGGCTTCGGGCGCTATCTCAGCCAGCAGCATTCCGGCGAGCACCGCCGACGCGATGTAAGGCTCCTGGACCAGGCCCGCCCCGAGTTCTTCAGCCAGTGCACAGATGTCGGCCATTGAACCGCCCAGACCACCACAGGCCTCGGGTACGGGCAAGGCCAGCCAGCCCAAGCCAGCCATCTCGGCCCAATGCTGGGCCCCGTTGGCTTGCTCATCGGCTGGAGTGTCTTGATGCACTGACGCCTTGCGGCGACCCAGGTAAGTGCGGGCACTGGCAGCCAGCATGTGCTGCTGCTCATTGAGGGCATAGGCGCTCACAGGGCGAGGACCTGTTTGGCCAGAATATTGTGTTGAATTTCGCTGGAGCCGCCGGCGATGGTGAATCCGCGCGCCAGAAAACGCCGGGACGATGCGGTGCCAGCGATCAGATCCTGCGTGTCGGCACCGGTCTGTGACAGCAGCCACGCATCGTTCAATGGCAGGGCCTCAGGACCGAGCGCGTCCACGATCAGTTCTTCCCAAAGCTGTATCAGCCGACTGCCGCGCAACTTGAGCATAGAAACTTCTGCACCGATAGGCTCGCCAGCCTGGGCGCGCTCAATAAAGCGTCCTGCATTGGCCTCGAGTGCCAGGAGCCGGCAGTCAAGTTCGGCAAAACGTTCACGGAACCAGGGCCGATCGGCCAGGGGCTGACCGCCCTCGCGCCGGCTGTGCGCCACCGCCAGCGCCCGGGCACGCCGGCGCTTGTTCTCGCCGATGCGTGCGAGCTTCAGACGCTCGAATTCCAGCAATGACTTTGCAATGGTCCAGCCCTGGTTTTCCTCGCCAATTCTCAAGGACGCCGGCACTTCAACTTGGTCGAGAAACACTTCGTTGAAAACTGCCCAGCCGTGAATGCCCACGATGGGACGTACGGTAATACCGGGGCTTTTCATGTCAATCAACAAAAAGCTGATGCCCTGCTGCGGACGAGCCTGGCGGTCGGTACGCACCAGACAGAACATCCAGTCTGCGTATTGCGCATACGAGGTCCAGATCTTGGAGCCAGTAACCCTGTAGTGGTCGTCCACCCTCTCGGCCCGGGTCGACAGTGATGCCAGATCAGAGCCGGCATTGGGCTCAGAATAGCCCTGACACCACCACTGCTGACCGCTGGCGATGGCCGGCAGAAAGCGCTGCTGCTGCTGTGCGCTGCCGTAGCGCTGCAGCACCGGCCCGATCATGTCGAAGGTGATCGAATTGAGCTCGGGCGCATCGCCCAGTGCCATTTCTTCGTCAAACACCATTTGCTGGGCCACGCTGAAGCCTTGGCCGCCCCATTGGGCTTGCCAGTGCGGCACAAGCAGGCCATGGCTGGCCAAAATGGTGTGCCAAGCCTGCATGCGCTCGCGACTGACTTGGCGGCCCTCGCGCACCGTCTGGCCGATGTCTGCTGGAAGTTGCTCCCTGACGAAGCTGCGAATCTGGCTGCGAAAGGCACTGAGTTCTGGGGTGTCACGCATGGCAAGCTTTCAATGGCTCAGGCGGCAAGGCCTTTGCTGAGCGCTCTTTTGGCGATGGCCGAGCGATGCACTTCTGATGCACCGTCGTAGATGCGAAAGGGCCGGAGCATGCGCAGGATCATCGACAGGGGCAGGTCCTCGGAGACGCCCAGCGCGCCGCAGATCTGCACTGCCGAATCGGCGACGCGGTTGACCGCCTCCGACACAAACACCTTGGCCATCGATGAGTGGTGGCGTATGGACTCACCGGCGTCGAGCTTACGCGCGACGTCCAGCGTCATCAGCCGCGCAGCGTACAGGTCGATATGGGCGTCGGCCACCATGGCCTGCACCATCTGGTGTTCGGCCAAGCGCATGCCTTGCGACTCGCGCCGGCCGGCATAGTCCTGCGCCATGCCCATGGCCCGCGAGGCCAGGCCAATGAAGCGCATGCAGTGGAACAGGCGTGCACCCTCCAGCCGGATCTGCGCATAGTCCAGGCCTTTACCCTCCTGGCCGATCAGCGCGTCTTCGCCCACCTGGCAGGCATTGAGCCGGATCTCGCCATGGCCGCCGCCGATCTCGAAGGGCTCCATGGTGGCAATGTCGCGCACCACCTCGAAGCCGGGGTTATCGCAGTCCACCAGAAACCACGACACGCCGGCCTCGGTGCGGGCCACGACGATGGCAAAGTCCGCATGCATCGCCCCGCTGATGAACCACTTGTGGCCATCGATCACCCAGCCCTGGCCATGGCGCCTGGCCTGCGTCAACAACATCCGGGGGTCAGAGCCCACGCCAGGTGCGGGCTCGGTCATGGCAAAGCAGGAGTATTTTTCGCCGCGCATCAGGGGTTCGAGGTAGCGCTGGCGCTGGCGGTCGCTGGCCAGCCTGTCCAGTGCGGCAATGTCCGGCTGGCCCGGTGCGGCGCACTGCAAGGCGCCTGGCCCAAGAAAGCTGCGACCGGCTTGTTCCAGATAGCTGCAGCACTCCTCCCAGGACAGGCCCAACCCGCCTTCGTCCACGGGCCTGCGCGGGTTGCCCAGGCCCTGGGTCACTGCGCGCTGGCGAAGGGTGCTGGTCAGCTCCCTCATGACCAGGGCGTCATGGGCGTTGCGCAGGTCCTCAGAGGGTATGACCTCGTTATCGACAAAGGCGCTCACCTTGCTGATCAGCGCGGCGAAATCTTCCTTGGTTCTGGTGGTGCTCATCGCAGTGGGCGGCGTTTACTTCTTGATCGCCTTGGCGAATCGTTCCCAGCGCGCAGCGTCGGCCCTGATGAAGGCGGCAAAGTCGGCTTGCCCGAGAAAAGCTTCTTCGCCGCCCGCATTGATCAGCCGCTCCTTGACTTCGCTGGTGGCCGCCGCCGATTTCATGGTGGCTTCAAGCTTGCGGACGATATCGGCTGGCGTGCCGGCCGGCACATGCAGGCCGTACCACGACAAGGCCGTCACCTCGGGAAAGCCAGCTTCTGCAATAGTCGGCACATCCGGCAAATCGGCCGAGCGGACGCTGTTGATGTTGGCCAGCGCCCGCAGTTTGCCGGCCTTGACCTGAGGCACCACGACGCTCGATGGCATGATGGCCATTGACAGCATGCCGTTGATCAGGTCCGGGATCACCGGCGGTGCGCCCTTGTAGAGCACAGGCTCCAGGGCAATGCCTGCCACCTGACGAAACATCTCATTGGCCATGGACTGGGTTGAACCTTGTCCGCCATCGCCATATTGGAATGCTGGCTTGGCTTTCTTGGCCAGTTCGACGTATTCCTTCACGGACCTGGCAGGTGAACTCATGGGGATCACGAAGTAGCTGGGCGAAAGGGCGAATCGGCCGACCGGTACAAAGTCCGATGGCGCCCAGCGCAGATTCGATGCCAGCATCGGGTTGTTGATGTAAAAAGGCGCGGTGACCAAAATCGTGTAGCCATCGGCTGGCGCGCGCGCCACAAACTCGGTAGCGATGTTGGCGTTGGCACCTGGCTTGGCTTCCACGATGATGGCTTGCCCCAACTCTTCGGCCATGCGAATGGTGAGGGCCCGGGTCTGCACATCCACCACACCGCCGGCGGCATAGGGCACGATCACGCGGATTGGCTTGGAGGGGTAAGCGCTTTGAGCCAAGCTTGTACCGGCAAGGCTCAGGCCGAGGCCGAGCGTAAGCACTAACTGGGTGAGTGTTCTGCGTTGCATGGTTGTCTCCGGTGAGTTTTTAAGATGGGCTCAAGCCGCCATCAAGGCTTGCGGACGAACAAGTATCGGTCTCATCCTAGCTCGACCTATTATGATAGGTCAATCGTTTTCTGGCCTCTCCTCATGACAGGTGTACATTCGCCCAGCTCCGACACCTCTCATGAGCAACCCTGATACCTATGGCTAAAAAACTGCCGCGCGACCTGAGCGATGACACGCGGTCTCTTTTCGCCCGCGTGGCCGACAGTTTGCGCAGCGACATTCTGGAAAACCGGATGGCGCCCGGTCACAAGCTGCCATCTGAGGCGGCGCTCGAAGCGAGCTTTGGCGTCTCGCGCATCACCGTCAGGCAGGCCCTGGCGAGCTTGCATGCGGAGGGCTTGATCGAAAAGGTCAATGGCAAGGGCAGCTTTGTGACCCGGCCGAACGAATCGCCGGATATGGGACCTTTGACCGGCTTTTATGAGCACATGCGTGCACAAGGCAGGCAGGCCTTCGGACGCATTGTCTCGGTCAGGGAGGTCGGCGCGCCGGCCTCAGCGGCCCGGGCTCTCGACGTGCCAGTGGGTCATCGCCTGCTTGTTTTGCGCGCCTTGCGACTGGTGGACGGCAGGCCCCTGGCCTTCGGCGTGTCCTACGGTGAGCCGGCGCTAATGCGGGCGCTGATCCAGGCGGATGTGAATACCAACGACGTGGTCGTGCTTTTGGAGGCTCGGCTCGGCTACCGTCTGAGAAGCAACCGCCTGGAGGCCCGCGCAATTGCGGCCAGCGCAGCGATGGCCAGACGGCTGGACCTTGCGCCCGGCGCGCCTGTGCTGCGCATTGACTTCACGCCCGTCGACGTTTCCGGCCAGCCCATGGTCTATTCCGAGATGTTTTTTCGGGGCGATCGCTTCAGCTACAAGGCGGTGGTCAGGCGCTGATGCCCGGTAGCCTGCGTTAATCGGTGATTCTCAGGCCGCGGCCGGCCAGTCGCCCAGGCCGTGTTTTTGCCGGAGCCGGTAGAGCGTCATGCGTGAGATGCCCAGCAGGCGGGCGGCGTGGGTCATGTTCTGATCGACCCGGTCCAGAGCCTTTTCGATGGCCTCGCGTTCGGCGAGGTCCCGAATGGTCTCCAGCGCCAGTGCCGGCTTGTCCGCTTGGCTCAGCAGTCCGAGGCCGGCCGCAGAGATCAGGCTGTTGTCGGCCATCACCACGGCGCGGCGCAGCCGGTTTTGGAGCTCGCGCACATTGCCAGGCCAGGGGTGGGCCAAGAGGGCCGCCAGCGCGTCTTGGCTCAAACCCTCAACCTTGGTGTGGCTCATGCAAGCAAGATGGCTGCGCAGAAAATGTCGCGCAAGCGCGGGGATGTCCGCCAAGCGCTCGCGCAGGGGCGGCAGATGCAAGGGCAGCACGTTGAGCCGATAGAAAAGGTCTTCCCTGAAGCGGCCAGTGGCGACCGCGCTGGCCAGGTCAATGTGCGAGGCGGCGATCACGCGGGCGTCAACCTGCAGCGAACGACTGGAGCCGACTTTCTGGATGGTGTGTTCCTGTAAAAAGCGCAGCAGATTGGTTTGCAACTCCAAGGGCAAGTCGCCGATTTCATCGAGAAACAAGCTTCCTTCGGCAGCCGCTTCGATCAAACCGGCGCGTCCCGTGGTGGCCCCGGTAAATGAGCCCCGCTCATGGCCGAATAGCTCCGACTGGATCAGAGTCGGCGCAATGGCGCCGCAGTTGACGGCCACAAACGGTCCGTTGGCGCGCCGTGACTGCTGGTGTATGGCTTGCGCCGCCAACTCCTTGCCGCTGCCGCTCTCCCCGCTGATGAGGACGGGTGCATCGACGAGCGCGACTTTTCTGATCTGCTGGCGCAAGGCTGTCATCGCGGGGCTGCGACCGATCATGCCCAAGTCGTCGTTGGCCAGACTCAGCGCACCACCGCCTTGCAACAGGCTGGCCCGGCGTTGGGCACTGGCGAGCATTTGGTCGAGTGCCTCGCAGGGCAGCGGGTGTGTCTGGTGATCGTGCAGGTGGTTGATCACCAGCTCCCGCCAGGCGATCAGCTCGAGCGCCTCGGGCGGGAGCACGCCCACCCATTGAATCGGACCAGGGGTACGCAGACCCCGCAGGCATTGCAAGGTTCGCTCTAGGCGCGGGGTCGACGCCTCGACAAGCCAGACCAAACCCACCTGCCCACGCAGACCGATCGGAGGGGGTGCTGTGGCAGATCCGTCTTCGCAGGTGTGGATCAGATGCCAGCCCTGCAGTCGCAGGTGCTGCGCGATGTCTGCCGCAGGCAAGGACGGGCAGCAATAGAGAGCCTGGGAAGCAGCCATGCGAGGTGCTGGCTCAGAACGAGAACGGCAAGCGCAGACTTAGTGATAGATCGGGCGTGTCGCGCGTCAGTCCGGCGGACAGGGCCAGGTTGACTGTGGTTTTGGGGCTCACCCGGTAGGAATAGCCCAGCAACAGACTGGCCAATTGCGTGCGAACCGAACTGGCCACCGGCGTGCCGTTTTGCTGCGTTCGGCCGACCGAGTTGATGTCAAAGCCCATGCTGAAGGCGGTTTTTTCATTGAGTGACAGGCCCATGCCAAAGTTCAATCCGATGACGCCGCCCGGCTGTATGTCGCCGATGGGTTCGCGCTCCCCGTTGAGTACCAAGCGGGTGATGTTGTTACGCTTGAAACTGTGGGTGTAGCTCACACCCCCGAACAATACAGCAGGGTCTGAAGGCAGCAACCAGGTCAGGCCAGGCTGCAAGGAGTAAAAGCCCGGGCCGGTGGGCAGGTCCAATGGCAAGCCCGTCCCCGTGGTGCTTCCAATGCAGCGGGTGGCGCAGTCGGTGACCACTTCAAAGGGGTCCTTGCCGTTGCGCGCTTTGAAGCGCAAGGAGCCGACGAAGTAGGGCAGGCCGTCTCTGGGTTGATTGATTTGGTAGCGTGCGCCGATCTCTGCATCTCCGAGCGCCTTGCCGGAGGTTGCGAATACCTTGTCGATGGCCGAGCCGGTAAAAATTTCCCGGCTGATGGTGTCATCGTGGCGGTACACATAGGGAAGCTTGCCCTCGACCTCGAGCCGGCTGCTTAGGCCGTAGCGCATGCTCATGGCGCCTGTCAGCGTGTTGCGTTTGACCTCCCGCACATCGACCAGACCGATGAGCAGAGACGGAATCACGGTATAGCCCACCAGCGCCACCCGATTGCTCGACGAGTAGCTATAAGCGATGGAGGGCTCTAGGACCAGCGTTCCTTTGCCGGTCAGGATGTCGGGTTGCTCGAACAAGCTGGAAGCGGCCGCCATGTTCGACCCAGATCGCTCGGCAGGTGCAGTTCCGACACGTACCGGTCGCTGTGCCGTGTCATCGGTCTGGGGGGCTGCTGTGCCTTGCGCAAGACTCAAGCACGGAGCGAGCAGTGCGAGTGTGCAACAGCGCACTATGTATCGATTCAAGAAAATTGTGTGGCTCTTGTTCTGGCCTTTGTTGCTCACTCTTGCACCTCGTATCAAAAAGGATTTTCTGTTGCTAAATTCGATTGTGAAAGTCCCTCTTGGTTCGCTTGCACAAGCCAATGTCGCTGCCGCTTGTCAGACGCAGGCTTGTTGTCTTCTGAGAAGGTGAGATGCCGTAACAAGCCGGCGGGCCGTGTCGGGTCCGAGCGCTAGCCAGGCGCTGGCAGCCCTGTCACAAGATTGAGCAGCATTGCATGGGGGGTGGCGCACGGGGAGAACCGAGGGCATTGGTCGCTGGCGGCGGCTCCATCGGCCGGCTTCAGTGTCTGACTTGTGTGACGCGGCCGCTGCGAGCGCTGGCCGCGGGGGGGGCACTGTGACTCTACCGATACAGGCTTTATGCAAGGACACAGGCCCTTGTGCATGGATCAGCCACATGCTGGCACCGATGTTGCAGTGGTGAAGGTCGATTTGCGGCGACGCAATTCAAGCGGGGCCTTGGCCCATCGACTCACTCACCACTGGGAGAAGTTTTCATGAAGTTCACACGTATCGCCTCGGCCATCGTCTTAGCCTATGGGCTGAGCTCGGCCGCCATGGCGCAGGTCGCCAGCACGCAAAACACCGACGGCGGTAGCACCAGCAGCATGAGTACCGCGCTGACGGACAACTCTAACCGTAGCACCAACACGGACAGCTCAAACAGCAGCACCACAGCGACGGACTCCTCCAACCGCAGCACCACCGCGATGGACAGCTCCAATCGCAGCACCACGGCGACAGACAACTCTAATCGCAGCAGGATGACGGACAACTCTAACCGCAGCACCACCACGACGACGACCACCAGCGACAACAGTGAGACCAGCCAGAACAAAAATTCTGGTGCCGCGAGCGCCGGCGGGGAACGATCGGCCGCATTGAACAATGGCTCGACTGGAACATTTAGCAGCGCCTTCAACACCTCCACTGCGACCGCCAGCAGCGCGCTCAGCGGTACCGTTTCGGGCAACACGATCACCAACCTGGGTAACCAGGCCTGGAACTCGGGCTCGGCCAATGGCGGAGTCGGTCAGGGCGGCAGGGTCGGTCGCGCTGGCGATGCAATGAGCGCTGGCATGTCTAGCGGCGGTGCAGCCGCTAGCGGCGTTGGCGGCAATGCGGGCACAGGCGGCTCGGCTGCCAATGGTGCGCTCTCGGCCAGCAGCGAGCGGGCTGAGACCGGCCGCGCAGGGGATGCCACCGGTGGCCGTGCCAACGGCTCCAACACGGCCGGTCTGGCCAGTGCGGGTGGCGGCAACGGCGGGGGAGCCGGTGGCGACGTTAATGGCACTGGTGCTGGCGGTGCGGGCGGGCCCGGCGGGTCTGCAAGCTCGGATGCGGGTGCGAGTACCCGCACAGCCGGAGCAGGCACGGGCGGAGCCAGTGGCGCTGCCACCAGCGGCAGCGCGATGACCGGCAACAGCACCACCAACGGCGGTGCTGGCGGTGCCGGCGGCATGGCATCAGGCGGCAATGGCGGCACCGGCGATGCGGGCGTCAACACGGCCAATGGCGGGGCCGCAGGTATGGCCTACGGCGGCGCAGGCGGTGCCGGTGGGCCGGTCACGGTCGATGGTGGTGTCTTCAACATGTCCAACGTGATGACCAGTGTCGGGCAATCGGCCGCGGGCATCATGATGGCCAGCCAGAACAGCGGCATGGCCGCTCTGGTGCAGCAAAGCGTCAACGTGCAGTCCAATCTGCGCCTTCAATAAGTCTGTGATTTGATGTGACGTCCTGCGCAGGCCTGTGCCTGCGCAGGTTCTTGCCTGCTTTTCATCCTCCGGGGAGTTTTTATGAAGCTGATCAAGGCAGTCTGCATGATGCTTTTAGCGCAGGCCGCGATGACGCACTTGTATGCCGATGCGCAGATGCCCGTCCCGATGTCTCCCATACCTGGCCCATGGGGCCAGCCGGTATCGTCCGTCGAACTGGCGCAGCACCGCGGCGGGGCCACCATCAGCCGCAGCGAGTTGATCGTCTCCGGCGCCACGGCGGGCAACAGTGCGAGCAACGTTTTGACCGGCAGCAACTCCATCGCTGCGGGCTCCTTCGCCAATATGAGTGGTCTGCCCCTGGTGGTACAGAACTCAGGGGCCAATGTGTTGATTCAAAACGCCGTGATCATTAATTTGCAGATGCAGTAGCGAAAAGTTTTGATGCGCATGATGACCAAGATTTCTATGGCCGCCGTGGTCCGCTGCACAGGCATGATGCTCGCCGCGCTGACCTTGATGGGCTGCCAGACCTTGCCTGTGCCGCAAGCTCACTCGACTGCGGTGATTAGCGACTTTGCCGTGCCGGTGCTCAGCTTGCGGCAAACCCGCTTGGCAGGCACGCTCTTGCAGCAGTACGACTTCAGCTGCGGATCGGCAGCGGTGGCCACCCTTTTGACCCACCACTATGGCTTGCCGGCCAGCGAAGCTGCGGTCTTCGAGCGCATGTTTGCGCAAGGCGATCAGGCCAGGATCCGGCGCGATGGCTTTTCCATGCTCGACCTCAAGCGCGCCTTGGCAGCCTATGGTCTGCAGGCCGACGGCTTTGAGCAGCCGCTTGAAAAGTTGCAGCAGGCCGGTCTGCCCGCCATTGTCCTGATCTCGGAAAACGGCTATCAGCACTTCGTGGTCATCAAGGGGCTGTCTGGCGACCGGGTGCTGATAGGTGATCCGGCCAAAGGCACCCGCGCCATGTCGCGCCCCGCCTTCGATGAGGTCTGGCGCAATCGGCTCCTGCTGGTGGTGCACAACCGGACGGAGTCGGCCCGATTCAATCGGGCAGCCGATTGGGCCGCTGCGCCTTCGTCCCCACTGGCCACGGGTTTGAGCCGATCTAGCCTGACGAGTGTGACTTTATCCAAGCATGGACCGGGGGATTTTTGATGCGAAAAGCATGGGGCTGGACCCGGCTGGTAAGGCGGCGCATTTATGGGGTTCTGGCACAGGGTAAGGCGGTGAGCCTGCTCTGCGCTGCCTTGTGCGCTGGCTTGCAGGCACACGCTGACACTGTGCCTTCTGAGCAGGCTGACCGTGTGTGGATGGCCGCCAGTGATCGCCAGCTTGATGACTTGCGCGGAGGTTTCAGCCTGGGAGAGGGGCTGATGGTGTCGTTTGGGATCAGCCGCGTTACCTACATCAACGATCTCTTGGTTGCCAGCACCCATTTGAACCTGGGCCCGATCACCCGGTTGACAGCCCAGCAAGCAGCGATCTTGCAAGCGCCGATCGCCAGCACGCTTGAAGGCACAACTGCCCTGCAGCTTGGTGCTGGGGCGCCGGTCGGCCTCCAGTCGCAGTGGATTCAGAACGGCCCCGGTAACTTCTTGCAGTCAGATGCGCTTGGCGCCATGCTGGCTACCGTGATTCAAAACAGTTTGAACGACCAGCTCTTGCGTGCACAAACCATCATCAACGTCAGCAGCAATGGTCTGGGTATCTTGCGTGGCTTGAATTTACAGAGGACCTTGGATGTGGCGCTCACCAACGCGCTGGCAGGGCGTTGATCAAGCTCTCGGGTCGCCGCCTCATCACACAAACCTGACCTTCATCGCCCCCAGCCAGCCGAAATCGGCCTGCAGCGTCTGCCCGGGTTCGACCGGGATGGGTGTGACGCAGGCGCCGGTGGTCAGGAACTGCCCAGCCGCTATGCGCTGGCCAGCGCTGCTCATCTCATCGAAGAACCAGATCAGGGCTTGCACCGGGTCGCCCAGCACATGGCTGCCTATGCCTTCAAGCATGCGACCATCGCTCATCTGGGCTCGCACCGCCAAATTGGCCAGATCGTTCAGGCGCTCGCCTGGGGGCAGGGGCTGACCCAGGACCATGTCGTTGCAGCAGGCGCAGTCGGCAATCAGTTGGGCCTCGCCCGCACGCTCGAAGGCTAGGAAGCGGGAGTCCGGCACTTCGATGCCGGGCATCACGCTGCCCACCTCGGCCAGTACCTGCTCGCGTGTCCAGGGTTCAGGGCGCGGGTCTATGGCCTGCCTGAAGGTAAACACCACCTCGCACTCAGCCACCCGCATGCGGTTGCCAGCCAAGGGCAGGCTCGCCCCGTCTGCATGGACCCGGCTGGCAAACACCGGCCCGGCCAGCGGGCCACTGACCCCGATGTGGCGCTGCCCGGCCAGGCTGGTGGCGGCGATCTTCCAGCCGCCGACTTTGCCGGCCAGGGCGGGCCAGAGGGCCTGCACCGCATAGCCTTCAGCGCGTGTGGCGGGGCGGCAGTCTTGCGGCAGGGCCTGGGTGTGTTCGCGGTCCAGCCAATGCTTGGCCAGGTGCTGGGCGGCTTCGCTGAAGTTGTTCATGGAGGTGTGGGGTGGTGATGGTCTTGCTTGATTGTCGGCGGTGTATAGCCGCCCATCTGAGCGCCACTTCTTTGGACAAGCGCATGGCCCTCGCATGCTTATGTTCTGCCAGTGTGATTGAACCTCTGGCGAAGGCCGCCAGGCCAGGCCCTTGCTGTCGCGCTTGGCCTATAGTCAAATAATGTTTCCAAATTTAAGCAAAACCGGACATGACTCAGAACACCACTCACGCTGACTCCTTCAGCCGGCTGCTACAGGACTTTGCCGCCCATTCTGGCCATGTGCTGGACGAGGAGATGTTTGGCCTGGAGTTCGAACACGAGGACTTGCAGGCCACGGTGTTGCCGCATCCCCGCGATGCCCAACGCCTGATTCTCGAAATTACCTTGGGTGAGCTCGATTTTGGCGATATGGGTGCGCCTGACCAGGCTTTGTTGTTGTTGCACCAGCTCAATGACAGGGCGCGCCGGGAGCATGACTGGGTGATCACGGTCGATGAACAAAGCGTGCTGACCTTGAGCCAGATTCAATCTGTGGCTGGGCTGGACGGCGCTGGGCTGCAAGCGCTTCTTGACCAGGGGCTGGCTTGTGCCCAGGCCCTGCAATCGATCTGGCAAGCCATGGTCCAGGGCAAGGGCCAGGCGCAGGCCGACTCCGACTTGGCGGCGCAAAGCGGAGCCGGATTTTTGCGGGCTTAATGGCTGCGTCTTCATGAACCGGGAACGATATGTTTGAAAAAACCGTGATGAACGTGAATGCGGTCACTCTGAACCAGTTCAGGGAGCTCGACGCCGCGAAGGCGGGCGATGTCGACAAGCAGGCCGCTCGGAAATTGCTGGAGGGCATTGCCTCGAGCATCGTTTCATCGGACCGCAACTCGGTGCGTACCGGTAATCTGCGGCTTTACTTCGGGGAGGACGGGCAAGCCCGCCTGACGCTCAAGCGCTTTTCTCACAACAGCCACAACGACCATGCCAATGCGCTGATCAAGAAACTGGTGGCGATCGGCTATGCAGACTATCCTGAAGGAGCAAACCAGGCGCTGGATCGGTACTTGGAGACTTCGGGCAACAAGATGGGTTCGCAAAGCCTCTTTAAGCTGGTCCAAATGCTCAGGAGCTTTCAGCCTGTTCTGGATAGCCCGGGGCTGCCAAAGGACCTGAGCGAACGCAAATGGCGCCCGGAGGTTGTGGCCAGCGGCGAGGCCCGCATTGACCTCGCTCCCGTGGTCAGCACCTACATCACTGAAAAAACACAGGCTATTCAAGCGCAAAGGGTCGAGGAGCAGCACGCCGCCCTGGAGAGTTCGGGTGTAACGCTCGGCCAGGTCTTGGGCCAAGGCGGCATGGGCAAGGCTTACGCGGCCACTCTTGAGGGCCAGGCTGTGGTGGTCAAGACCACCAACAATGGCATGCCCTTCAGTCTGAGTCGCCTGGCCCAAAGGGACAGGGAAATGAAGGGCAATATCGGCCATTCGGTCTACCTTGGCACAGCCTCAAAGCGACTGCCTGAGTTTGATCAACTCGATGCCGTGGTGGCACCCACGCATTACCTGATTCGCAGGGGCGAGAATCAGCCTCTGGAGCTCTTGACGGCGCTCGATGCGCGTACCTTACTCAAGGAGCAGCGTGTCAACCAGAGCATGGCCTTTTGCGAGGGTGAGGTGATGCCCAAGGCCCGCGGGGAGCCGGGGCTGGAAGTCATGGAAAACCGCAAGATGGACAATGAGGCGCAGGCCCGTTTTTTTGTAGAAATGCTCAAGCTGGGACAATCGATGCAGGGGCGCGGTCTGATGCACCGGGACCTCAAGCCCGAGAACATGTTTATCGATCCCAAGAGTGGGAAGCTTCAGGTTTTCGACTGGGACTTCGCCTACAAGGTCAGCGGTAAAAAGCAGGAGGGCTCGGTGCTTCCGACCCTTGGGATAGGAACCCCCTTGTTCATGAGCCCCAAGGTGATGGCTCGTGAACAGTATGCGGGCGAGGCAGATATGCATTCCATGGGCATGATCATGCTCAATGCGCGCTACCCGCGGGTTTTCGACCAGGTGGTCAGGCCCTTGGTCAAGGGCATGAGGAGTCAGGCACCTAGCATCAACGCCAGCAATTTCACCGCGAAATTGCAGTCGAGCTTTCGGGAAGTTTGGCGTCAATACGATTGGGAGGTCGATTTAATCCTGGGTAAGAAGGTCCGCACCGAGTTAGCTCTCCAAGCTCTGCCCCGTCCTCCCGCTGCGCCTAGCCCTATGGAGGCTCATTTGAAAGCTCAAATTCAGCAACTCGACGATCATCTGGCGGTTTTGGGGGCGGAGTTCCGTGAATTGGAGCGCTTTGAACTGGAGACCACAGGTAAGCATGCCGATAAATCCCTGACGAGCGTGGCCCTTCAATGCCTGCGCCTGGCCAATGAGAAAACCGTTTCTGATTGGCACGATAGGTCGAATGCGCAGGATTTTTATCAAGCGGTCCTGGACCATCCGGCACTGCGAGCAGCTTTGGCTCCAGTTGGGGCCTCGGCCCTGGCCTGAAGGGCAAGGGCCGATTGGCGCCATCGTCTCGCAAGGCTTGAGCGATCTGTCTGACACAGCCGCGCACGAGCGCCAACGAGCATGGCCATGGCGGCTGACGCAACCTCCGCGGCAGGCGCGGGCAGGGCAGGCAGCTCGGGAGTTCAGTGATGCTCAAGAACAAAGTGGCCCTGGTCACCGGCGCGGCCTCGGGCATAGGGCGGGCGACTGCACTGGCCTTTGCGCGTGAGGGTGCGCGGGTATTGGTGTCGGACCTGTCTCTGGATGGCGGCGCGCAGACGGTGGCCCTGATTGAAGCGGCCGGCGGTCAG
>Ga0164292_10002687_pt1 | contig 14504 bp, 28 predicted proteins | sample GEODES117metaG_FD_111486 | JGI IMG/M metagenome (GOLD analysis project Ga0164292, IMG submission 111486) | Eutrophic lake water microbial communities from Lake Mendota, Wisconsin, USA - GEODES117 metaG | ecosystem: Environmental > Aquatic > Freshwater > Lake | place: USA: Lake Mendota... | reverse complement strand
GATGGTAGTATCATCTTTTCACTCATGGATTAACGAAAACTCTGTGGAGCTTACTAAAGATCAGGTTGAATTTCTTGACTCATTTACTTCTAGATCCTGGGAGGTTAACACCGAAACAGGATTAGTTGATATCTACGGGGATTTCGATTGCTCTGGCCAGGATATTGTTGATTTTAAGGGGGTCAGATTCGGAGACGTAAAAGGTGATTTTATGTGCAATGAATCACAAATAACATCACTAGAGGGATCACCCAGGAATGTGGATGGTCACTTCGACTGTGAATTCAACCAACTGACTAGCTTGAATGGAGCACCGGACAGAATCGGTGGGCATTTCTGGTGTAGTAACAATCTCCTAAAAGATCTAAAAGGTTCTCCTAAGATAGTAGAGGGAGATTTCTACTGCGGTAGCAACAAACTAACCACCCTAGAGGGAGCACCCGAAAGTATCGGTAAGCATTTTAATTGCCGTAATAATCTATTAACATCACTGAAGGGAGCGCCTAAAATTATCGGAGGTGATTTTTTCTGCGAGAAAAACCTTTTGACAAGTTTAGAGGGAGCACCTAAAATTATCGGCACTTTAATTAAAATCATGGGAGGCTTTCATTGCGAAAAGAATCCGGTTTCCCCTGATACATTAAAATCGATCTATTCAATTATGGTGAATGGGGATAGCTATCCGGATGCTCTTGCTAAGTATTGGAATAACATGCCCGAAAGTGATAAAGAGCTTATGTATAAAGACAACCCTGAATTATCAGATTACGAAAAAAGGGGTTACGAGCTGGCCAATAAAACTAGGAAAATTATAATATAGGTAAAGAAATGAGTAGGTTATTGAAATATGGATTATTTGAATCCTCCATTATAGGTAAAATCGAAAGAGAATCTGTACTGAATAAGATAGTAGATGGTAAATGGGAATATGCAGAAGACGGCAAGACCGTTAATGTAATTGGTGACGTTAATGTTAGAAAAGCTAGAAATTTCTTTGACGGACATAAAGGTCTAGGCGGGATAATTTTTGGTAGTGTTTCGGGAGATTTTGACTGTCCTTATATTTACGCAGAATCTTTAGATGGATGCCCTAGAGAAGTTGGAGGAAATTTTAATTGCAGCAATAGTTCATTAAAGTCTCTAGTTGGTGGCCCCGAGTTTGTTGGAAGGGATTATGATTGTAGTTACAATGAATTAGAATCACTAGAAGGTGCCCCGAAAGAAATTCCAAATGGTTCTTTCTATTGTACATTCAATATGCTTACCACATTAAAAGGAGCCCCTGAATATGTTGAATCCACATTTAACTGCGGAAATAATAGTCTTTCCAGTTTGGTCGGAGGTCCTAAAGATGTCGGCAATTATAGATGTTCTTCAAATCTTGGAGATATAAGATATGAGGGATATCCAATAGTGATCAGGGATAGTTTTTATGGAGATTTCGGTAACATTCCGGTTAGTGTTAGCAGTCCTTGGGGACCTAATTTATGGATGAATAAATACCATACCTATCCAGGAAGTGATGCTGATCTTGTTATGGATTTTATCAAATATATTAAGATAGATGACTCCAGTAACGAGACGATAAAAGAATTGGGTGAGGTTTGGCCAGAGGTTCCTTCGAATATTAAAGAATATATAGCAAAGAATAATAACATTAATCTAGAGGATCTATCGAGGAATCTTAGAGTAACATCAAGATTTTATTAATAAATGAGACACATAAAGACATATCGTATATACGAGAATTTATCAAAGCCAGATTCCCAACTTACTGAGAAGCAGATTGATTTCCTTAACCAACACGTCAAGGGAATTGCAGGAGGATCAGGTAATTGGAAATACTACCCGGACACAAATACAGTTGATGTAGAGGATAGTTTTGTATGCAACGATAACTCCGATATTAAGGACTTAATGGGAATACAATTCGAGAAGTGCTTTGGAGACTTCGAGGTTCATAAATGCTCTCTAGAAACATTAAAGGGATCACCAAAATATATTGGCGGAAATTTTCACGTGTACGATAATAAGCTGGAGAGTCTTGAATATTTCCCGCTGAGAGTATCTGGAACATGCGATGTTAGTGGTAATCCTATTGTTTGCCTAGACGGATTGGCAGATTCCAAATTAAATTCCTTTTTTGCAGTTGAGTGTAATCTAATTACAACCCAGGGTATATCAGAGGCCAGAACCTATAATTTCGGGGATAACCCAATAAGCCAAGAATTATTAAGAGAAGGATATAATGAATGGCTTTATACCCGTAAATACGATAACTATTATAAAACTATATTCGAAGATCATACTTCTATTATCTCTCAGTATTTTGAAAAATTGCCAGATTATATCCAGCAGGATATGGCTAGATCTAATAACATAAGCTTAAAAGAGTTTAAGACAATATTAAGAGCATCAAAAAGATTTTACTAACAACAATGATAACAGACTTTAACCAATTCGAATCTTCCATTTCAGAATCCATCAGATGGGAACAGGGTGGATGGATATTCATACTAGGTAAGCCTAATAAGGATAAGAAATCATATCTTTTTATGGCTCCGGTTAAATATGTTGAGACCCTTGCTAGAAAAAAAGCTGACGGCAAGCCAGGAATTCCTGCCAATATGGTTACTCTATACCCTGAATTTTACGGTGTTGGATTTGATAAGCAAACAGATCCTATTCTTAAAAAGGTATCGTCAGATCCTCAGTATCTCGAAAAATGGCTTGGTATATCAAAGCCAAGCATAGTTTTGAATAATAACAAGACACCCTTCTGGAGAGAAACTATTGTTAAGAAGGATGAAAAGACAATACTTCCGGATTATACAATGTGGCTTCTTAACGATAAAAGCTTGATAATACCTTATTTGTGATTTAATAGGCTTGCTCCGTTAATAACTGCGTGAGCTATCTTTTTATGTCCGGATTGATTCATATGACACATCCAATCCCCGCAGTCTGTTCTAACTACCACTCTTGTGTCTACATAGTTATTTGGCAACTGTTCGATTATCATTTTCTGTAAATCGGCATATCTCTGCGGGTAGTATAAAAACCCATTCTTTGGTCTAATCGTTTTAATTGGATCAAATCCGGTCAGAACTTTAACGTGAGCTTTTTTGCTCTCAGCATACTTAACCATGCTTATTATATTAGACATCACTACGTTTAGATCTGCCCTTCCCGCAGCATCATTTGCTCCTCCGTAAATGAAAACCCAATCGAACTGGTAGTCTTTAACCAGACTGGATTTGAGATTTCTGAGCATCTGGTCTGTGCTAATACCAACCTGGGAAACATTATTCATTCTCATACCAGTACTATCGCATACCAATTTTTGCCAGCCCCATTCATGTGAGCATGTGTGAGAATCTCCTATAAAAAGGACTGTTTTACCATTAACGTCATTTAATGGATTATTTAATTTTGCTATCTCCCCGTCTAATATAGCGGAGGGAAATAGAAAAGATAGAAATAGAAAAATAAATCTTGGCATCTATCCTATCTATCCATTATAGATTTCTGGCTCTTTCGATAGCTCTCTCCAGGGAGATCCACTGTAGATATTCAGGGTCCTCGTCAGATTCGACACCAAGAAGCATTTTGCCGTCATCAGACTTTGCAACTGCTAAAGTTCCTAATCCCTCACATATTTGTGAGACAGTTTGATTTGGTTGAAGTCCATTAAAGATCTCCGTATAATCAAAATCTGCCCAATCTGAATCAAAATTTTCACTGTATTGTTTACTAAATTCCGACATTTGCGTATTTTTATTTTTCTTCTTCGTATCTAAATTTAAGACCCCACATTAATGAGATCATTGCCATCTCTCTTTCCGCTAGTACCTTAGGAAGCTTTAGATTTTTCCTGAGGTATTCTTCACCCCATTTTTTCCATTCCTCATTATGATCTTCTGTCATAGTCCAGTCAGTATACCAAGCATCTTTGCGGTCTACTATATCATCGTATGTAACCTGGTGGCCAGCAATTTCAAACATCTTGTTTATTAGTTCTACGACTGCAAGCTTCCATTTTTCCTCCCTTGATAATCTTTTTGCCATCTCTCTTTTTAGATCTGAGCGATCAAATAATTTCGGGTTTGATCCTTTTTTGGCTGTATGTGTATTACTATGAGTGCATTTCTTTTCCGATTAGTCCGCATACATTTCATCCGATACTTCTATCGTTTTCATCTTTATCGATCTCAATTAATTCTACCCCAATTAATACAAAGTATATGTTTTGCAATTGATGCACATATTTAATTCCGAATGAAACGGGATATAATTTATCAATATCCGAATCAATACTATCCGTGTATTCAATATAGAATCCATAGTCTTCTCTAAAATCAGCATATGTAAAGCAATAATCTGAATCAACGTCACTTCTAAAATAAATCGGGGTTTTATGAAATGATTTATGATCCTTAATTCTAAATCCAAATTTTAGAAACCATTCTTCTGTGAGCAGTATTCCCTTGACGTGTGATAAATCTGATTCCTCACTGATCCCTTTGATCTTAAGTATTCCTCCTAAATTGTCTAATACGTAATTGCCAATTCTTAATTCATTTGCTTTCATTTGTTACCTCCTTGTATTTTATCACGTATCCAAATAGCCCCTCTTTCAAATTCTTCGGCAGGAGATGAATCATAGTCATTTTCTTCAAAAGACATTTCACTTATCTCTTCATCACTTGGTAGTTCGATAGGGGTTAAATCTTTAATAAGAAGGTCAATATGTAGCGGTGTAAATTTGTCCGTTTCAACTAACATCTGCCTTACTTGTTCTTCTGTGTATAGTTTCACTGCCGTTTGTTGTTTATTGTTGCTCATTGTTTTCTTTCCATTTTTGAATTACAACCCTAATTGCTTCGGTTACATGTTCTGGTTTTACCATAGGTGCATCTTCATCTTTCCCTTGCCTCCAATCATTATAGTAGGCAATGGTTATGATTGCTTCTTTTTCAGTCATTGGTTTACTGCTCATATTATTTTTTAAATTGTTCAATAATTTCTTTGAATTTGAGCATGTAATCATAATTTTTATTTTCACCATGAACATTGGACATTCTATCGTATATCCATTGTAGATGGGTTATATCCTTATCAATATACATTCTTTCTCCTTGCCATTTAACCATTTCAACCATAGCATTGATAACATTACCCTTTAAATAAGTTTCTAACCCACTAGGGTGTAGTTTTATCCCTTCTTTAGATAGTATTCTTTCAGCAGCTTCTTCAATTGTTTGTTGTTTATTATTGCTTATTTGTCTTTGTTTAATTGTTTTAATATATTCAACGGCTTGCTCATAGCTATCACAAATTTTTATCATTTCGGTTTCCAACATTACCCAATATGAAACTACTTCTACAGTTGGCGGAGTAACTGTGTCGTTCCATATTTCTGAACCATTTTCAATATGGTATTGTTTATTATTGCTCATTATTGTTTCATCACCATTTCGGATTCGTGCTCCAGCATCACTGTTTTGAAGCCATTTGTCCCACATGTAATTGTGCCACTCATAACCATTGGATTTGGTTAATCCAGTTTCGGTTTCAACATGTGTGTTTCTTACTAACCATGCTGTGAATGCAAATAAGTTGTCATTTAGTTTCATTTGTTACCTCCGTATGTTTCGTTGTAGTATTGTTCACCATTTATTGGTAGTGTACTTTCGGGATAATCAATTCCATGAACTGTGCCTTTGTTGTATGCAGTTTCAATTCTTTCCTTCTCCATTTCTTTGGCTTGTTGACATAATAATAAAATATATTCCTTTGTAATTACCGTGTTAAATTTTTTTACTTCCATTTCCAACCACTCCATTGCCGTTTGTTGTTTATTGTTTGTCATTTTATGTTAGTTAAAGGGTAAGAATTGATGATAGATTCATGTACAATATCTGATGAACCTTCACTGTAATCATTAGCAGCAGCTTTTAATGCTAATTCAACGTGTAGTTTAGCAAACTCAATCATAGCTTGAGCTATATCTACTTCATTAAACACTCCGCTTTCGTCTCTATTTAGAAACTCCTCTGCTGTTGGAATGCTATTTACTTTGCTGTTTGCCATGCTTGTTTTCTAATTTCTCTAATTGTTTTTCTAATCTATCAATACTCCCCCAGAAGATACTCTCATTAGGATTCAGTCTCTTAATCTTAGCTACTAACTCTTCTTGTCTTCCCCTGCTATAAAACCCGTGTTCTATATCATCAGCTAGATCCTGTAAGTGCTTAGGTGCTACAATACTAATTCTTAGGTCGTAATCATTCCATTTAGTCTTGTAATCCCAGAACATAATACCCTTAGTTATCTTTTTATACAAGTTATTCAATGATCTGTTTCTTACCCTTACAATAGAGTTGTCATTACCGAACAAGTGTAGAAATCGTAAAAACCACCTAGGACACCATTTAGGTTTAGCTTCATAGTCCATAGCTAAAACTAACGGGTAAATAGCTTTAAAGTAGTTAGAGTCCTCATTATAAGGAACAGAACCTAAGTAAGAATATTTATCATGGAAGTCTCTAGGGAAGAATATAGGCTTAATTTCTCTCCATCCTATATTCATAGTATGAACCATACCTTTCTTACGACCTCTCCAAAACAGTAAGCCTGTTAAGAAGAAACTTACTTTCTCCTTAACAGTTCTTTTGTCTTTTACTTCAAATTTAGTCCTCATTTTTTACTGTTTTAATTAGGTGTCTCAAACATGCAAACTCTACCTCTTCGTAGGTTTTAAAAGCAAATTCTTTTTCAAAAATTAATTTAAAATACATTTCATCATTTAAATGATTACCTGGTATGTCTTGGGAACATTCGTCAAGTATTTTATATAATAAATCTTCTTGTTTAGTTATATCATTTTCTTCTCCCTTACTTATATCAAAATGATAGTACTCATATTTCCTTTCTTGAAAGTAATTTTCTTTTCTTATTTGTACATGTAAATCATACTTCTCTCTAAAGAATCTGAATGCTTGTGAATACAGAGGAGCCTTTATTACAGGAATATCTGTTGAATTATAAACATTATCATTAGATATAAATAATGTACTTGCTAGATAATAACCCAAACAAGGCTCATCAAATCCAAGTTGTTTTAAGTCTAATGCTTCTGGATATAAAACAAAATCTTTATTTTCCATTTTTTATTATTAGTTCTCGTAGTTTTTTTCTATGTGATTAAAAATCAATTCCATAACCCAGGCATTCTCAAACTCATACATTCCACACCACTCACATGCTTCGTCTACTGTATTGTAATAAATTATATTACCATCTTCGTCCTTCATGAAATCCATGTTTCGAAGATCTATAATTACATATTGTCCTTTCATAAACTGGTTTTATCTTTTATTTACTTGATTATATCTGATAATAAATCCCAAATCATTGCTCACCTTCTTCCATTTTCTCTGCACAAAACTGGCAGCATGGATTTTCATTTACAATGAGTATCCCTAACATCTGTTTGCAGTAATAGCATAATGAAATTAACATTGATCACCTCCTTCGTAAGTTCCTATCAATTCTTTCTGACCTTGTGAGTTGGTGATTGTTTTTGGAAGTCCGTACATTAAATTTTGTTTTCTAAATCCGCTACCATAAATACCCTTAACTGCACCTATATGTTTATATTTTGGTTCCATTTCGCACTCAAAATACTTAGGAAGTTTTGGTTGTTGAAGGTGTTGGATAAAATCATTAAAATCATCACTTGGTTGATCTATATGACATCCATCAGAATCTATATTATTCATACCTCTTTCATATGCATTTATCAAATCTTCTTCAGCGTACTTGTAGGTTTCTTTACCGTATTTTTTTAAAAAATTACTAACAGACATTGTCTTATTATCTCCGACAACTTGTATCTCAGTATTTAAAAAGTCATCATCCTCAAACTCAGGTAACAAAGGAACTCCTTTAAGAATAGGTGCATCTGTTAATGGTCGGTGTGCAATTATTAATTTGCACTCACTCAAATCTGTTAGATAAGTTGGAAATTGATTAATAATTAAACCTTTTTCAAGATGGTATCTACCTATAAATGGTCTAACATCTTCAATTTGTTCATCACTTAGAATAAGTGCGTAGTCTTCAGTATAGATTATTTTATGTCTCATTTGATGTCTATTTTAGTTCTACTAAGGTGCATAATTACAAACTCCTTAACCTCGGCAGGTTCTTTTTCACCTGAGCTAATCGGGTGATCCAGTTTTACCTCGAATCCTTCCAATTCCCCATACTCAGTCTCTAAATCATCTATAAGATTCAATAACTTATCTAGTATTTCTCTTTTCATAAATTTTCTTATTCAGAAAATAGGTTAACTTGGTCCTCTTCCTGTACAATTTTACCAATTATTGCATCCTCATTGTGACCTATGAACATAATTTCTTTTGCCTTATCTTCAACTTTTTCTAATTCTTCTATTAATTCTTTAACTGTCATATTGATTTAAAATATTTTACCTGGTTGATTTTAGATTGATTGTTATCCCAGATAGACCTACTGACATAGCATAATTATTAAATTTATTGCTATTCCAGAAATAGTCACCGAAATTAAATATCACGATCTCTTCGGATCCTATGTACCCATGTATGCAATTAGTAGCGTAGTCTATACAGCAATTTTTTACTAATCCAGTACCTAGCGGGTATCTTATATCCTCCGATATATCGTCAATTGGAATCCATATTAGCATTTTTCTCTCTTTTCTTGGTTTTGGTAGTTAAAAATTCGACATTTGGATCCGATTCATTCTCAAAATAATGATCTGATATCAGGGTTAAAGCTATTTTTGCCCATCTTGGATCGGTTGAAGTTAGTATAACCTCGTCGAAATTAACAGATCCAGTATCCGGATCTATGTGTCTCATCCTAATATTATGTAGTTCCATAGATCAAAAATAATCAGGACTAATGATCGAAAAAAATGAAAAAACTAATTCTCATTATCGGCATAGTTTAAACCTATAACATCTTTGCTTAATTTCTCTAATGCCTCAGCGTAATACTTCTCGTTAAATCCTCTCTTATTCCTGGGAGATGGTAACACATGGACGAAGTGATTACGTTGCCTATACAGCATGTCAGAGTCATCGTCGATGATGATGTAGTTGTCCACTCCAGACTTCTCCATGTGTTCTCTCTGTTTTTCACTGTCCCAGTTGATATGGCTAAAATTTAGATCCTCTTGTAGGTAATATTCTATCTCCATTCCTCTAGGGATATGAATTCCCTTAGTCCTCATACTGGGAGTAATCCCTATGATCTCGCCTTCCATTTCTTCTAGAGCCCAGACTTTTCTCATAAACTCAATTCCACTGTGTCTCCAGGTAGAGGAAATGACAATCTTTGCTCCGGTTTCTTTGATTAGCTTATTTAAAAGGTCTTTAGACCAGGAGCAGAATCTCTGGTAGTGATCCTTTCGACCATCTTCCCAAATCCACTCTTGGTACTGGCATTCACCGGATCTGTATGCTTCCTCGCAATTCAAAACTCCGTCTATATCTAAGAAAATGATATTCACTTAATACTGAGTTCTAAGCAACTGTATAACATCCCAAGCATCTTCTAGAGCATCGTGGGTTACAATTCCCTCTATCTTTGCTCTTTCTTTACAAACACCAAGACTAGGCATAGACTCATCATTCTTCCAGTCTACAAATAAAACGGAAGGATCTATGTGGCGATTTCTGATTCTGAAGACCTGTTTCCATCTTGGTAATCTTTCGATGTAAGCCTGATCCCCCGCATGGAAATTTTTCCCAGCAATGTTTAGATGGAAAGGTTTCATTTTAGTTCCTAGAATTGGATAAGTCTTACCATTGATAATCTCTACAGTTTTTGAATAATCAAATTCTGGAGTGATAGCTCCATGGTCTATCAGGAAGTGAAAGAAAGCCTTTACAACTTCTTCCTCTCTTAGAAATTGCATTCCAGTTTTCTGAATTATAGCATTCTTCTCTTCCTGTGTTTTAGCTATGGAATATTGAGTAATACTTTCAATGAGATCCTTATTCATATTCAGAGCAAATAATTCACCCTGAAGGATATCCCTTTCACCTCTCAAGATTGCACAATGAAATTTTGGTATTTGATCAAATGGCAGCTTCTTCTCGGTATCCTCGATGATAGCCCCGAAGGATAGAAGTTGGCAGGTCTCTGGATTTAGCCCGGTGGTCTCGGTATCTATAGATATAAACTTCATATATTTTATCCTAAATGATATCTAATCCCAATATTCATAAGGGATTCCTGCATGTCCCAATTTGGATTCTCGTCAAGAGAATATAGAAAATACATTTTTCCTTCTGGGTCTAATTTATTTAGTATCTCCTGATGATTTTCATTGGTGACAAAAGAACGATCCCATTCATCTTCAGTTTCGGTCTTATTGTTTTTTAGCTGATATTGTATCTCCCCATTCCATGCTGGATCCTTATCCTCCGGTTCATATAAATCTTCAAAAGTAAACCCAGGTAGGATAGGATACTGATGTTTTGAAGCAGGCCAGCACATAGGTGAGGTAGCAAAAGAAAAGAAATAGTTCAATTCTTCAGTCGAAAGATCCCTAGATGACTTAACCCCGTCATACTCATTTCTAAATTCAGGATATACAGATTCCACCATTTCGGTAACAATCTCCCTGGTGTCTCCGCTAAGCACAAATAGTTCAGACGATGAATTTGTGATAAGGTCGATAGTGTTATCGACTGCGAATGTGATTATTATTCTTTTTTTCATTTCTTTGGTTCTAAATTATAGCTTGATTTTCTAAGTGTCCTGTATGATGAATCGAAGATTCTATACCCAGAATAAATCTCTGGCTCGTATATTTCGATCTTTAATGGTATTTCGTTTCTAAGCATCCATTCGTAAAAAAGTGCACCAAAAGCAAATTTGCTCCTCTCATTCTCACTGAGTGAGTGGATCCAGATGAATAGATTCTTCCATGTCATGTCGGTATCTACAAAAGATCCCCTGCCTGCTGCTTGATAAGGCAATATAACAAAGAAATCTATCTTGTCTTTGTGGATTGAAAATATCTCCTTGGCATCTTCCAGGGATTTATTATCTCCTACTATCAGGTGACAATTTAACTTAACCCCTGAATTTCTTAGCGGGTGTAATTTTTCAATTGAATCCGAAAAAACGTTGGGAATGTGCGGGTGATAAGATACTGCTACACCTCCACAATAGTTGGAGGTAGCCTTTAATATCTTCTTCGATAAATGCATTCCATTTGTGGTGTAATTAGGTACTATCCCTAATTCCCTAACTTTTTTAACAAATGAGCTCCAATCCGGATGTATAGTTGATTCGCCTGCACCTCCTATCGCTATTTGGAATGGTCTGGAATTCTGATCGACAGAACCCCAGATATCATCAGCTTTTTCAATGATATTCTCAAAATTGCTTCCTGACTTCGTTGCTGATGTGTAGCAATAAGAACAGTTAGCAAAGCATTTGGAATTAATAGCAACATCCTCTATCTCAGCAAATTCAGGGGCTAAGATTGGAAGTGTAGGATTGATCCTTTGACGGATAGTCTTTCCATTGAAGAATACACCTTTATAGTTTGCTTTAGTGTCTATTCTAACCATTTTTATCTATTATTAATTTCGCTCCTTGCCCGTACATTATCTGGATAACATATGATCCTATGTGGTACATTCCGCCGGTAAAATCATTTGCAAAACTTTCGTCCTTGCATTCTTTGCAATATTTTATAGCGTACTCCCATGCTATCCAAATCAATTCCTCTCTTGGTTCGAATCCCTTTTTACGCTCTCTATTCACATATTCATCTGAATAGTATTTTTCCATTAGCTTTTCTAGAGATGAGTCCAGATCTGTTTCACAGCGGGATTTAAATTTTTCTACCCATCTATCCTTGTGATCTTGTTCTCTTTTAAGCTTTTCTGCATATATTCTAATAGATTCTTTGCCCTCGTCAGAATCAATAAAATTAGCAAATTTGTTTAGATCAATCATAACTTTTTTTCCATTGTTGGTTTAAGCCATAAAATTCCGCTGAAACAGAATTCGCAAAGCAGAGGATATCTCATCAACATATTCATGGTCAAAAATGTGTCGAAAGAAAAGCACTTAATTAGTTCTTCCCTTATTCTCTCTTGAGAAACCACAGCCATTTTAACCTCACAGTCATAATTCCTGATAATTTGGCTCATTTCATCGCTTATGGTAAATCCTTTGGTGATAGAAAATCTAATAGCCCTAAGTATTCTCAATGGATCGTCGTGGAATGTTACCTCGCACGGTAATGGCGTTATTAAAAGACCAGACTGTAAATGGGATAGCCCGTTAAAGAAGTCTATGATCTTACCATCTTCGTCTTTAGCCAAAGCATTTAATGTAAAATCCCTACGCTCCAAGTCATCATACAATGTTCCTGGAACCACAATAGGTGTTCTAGTTCCTGGGATATATCCAACTTCCTTCCTTGACATCACAAAGTCTGCAGCACCCTGATGCTTGTGATCTTTTGGAAACTTTGCTCTGACCGTAAAACAATCGGGGGTTTCCAAAAATATTTCAAACCCTTGCTCTGTTAAATGAGTAACGAGTATTGAAAACATAGTGCCTGCATGGGTAATTTCTGCCAATAGAACATCATCTGGCACTGCAACATAATCAATGTCTTTGGATTTTAATCCTAGAATTTCGTCTCTGACGCAACCTCCCACCTCGTAAAACTTAAATGATCCTTCCATTAATTACAAAAGTAATGCTGGAGAACGCTAAAATAAAATGATTCGCTAATTCGCTGTATCTTTTAGCTCCCAGAAACTTGATATCGTTTTAACCTGTGATGAAAGTGTGTCTCTCCTTTTACCTTTAGTTTCAATATATTGCACATAGTCTTCTTTTACATCGATGATCTTTGCATATAATGTATCTTTTTTCTCGTATGGGTTATCCCCGTGTAAAACGTAATACCAGGTTTGTCCTGGCTTAACCTCTTGTTTTTTATTATAGATCCATGTTGATAGTATAATAATTGATATAAACACTAGAGGGTAAAAAACTACGGCTGGTGTTGAATTTTGCTTATTATTTCTCATTATTTTATGATAATCATGTATCCACTATCAACCCTCTTAAATTCATAAACCGTTCCTTCCATTCCGCTGATTAAGGTATCCGCTGGAGTGGATGCCGAAATATATGGACCTCCAGAAGGATCTACCATGGAGATTCTAGACACGTCGGAATGAACCAATGAACCATACTTACTCCATAGCTTATTGGGACCGATGTATGAACCGTCTTCAGCATATTCTGCACTGTGAATTTCTTTCTCAAATTCCAGAATACTTATTCTTCCGTCTTCTCTGGTATCTGAGCAATAAGATTCGTAGGCTTTTTCGTAAACATTAGGATATCCTGTACGACACCATTCAAAACTGCCCTCCCATAAAATGTTGCCATCCTCTGTTTGTGTGAATATGTATTTGTCTCCGTAGCGGTTGATGTATTCTTTTTTCCTCATACTATATTAATCTCTCACCCCTATATAGAGGGAATCGATATTTGTTATATGAGGATGCGACCAATTAATTTCCCACGTAATGCGAAATTCTTTACATAATCATAGACCAAACCCGTATTACAACATTATTATGCGTTTCATTATTTTTTAATTATTTTACGGGTTGAACCATCGTTGTATAGATAAATCAAGACTTCATTTTCCCTAATATGATATACGGGACGACCCATCATGTCATACATTCCAATTAATTTAGGTTCAGGTTTGTTAATTAAATCAACACTTGATGTTGGTTGACAGGTTACAGTTACAAAATTAGAATAAGCAGTATCACATCCACCACATTTGTTTTTAGCTATAACATATACTTTATATTTACCAGTGTCAGTAAATACTTTAGTGAAAGTTCTTGTTGTGAATGTGTCAGTCCATTTTCCAGTTTTGAAACTATAAATATAAGACGTATAAGTAATACAACTATCAATCGAACCTAATTCAAATTTATACACATTACATGGCATTGGTTTACCATACCCAAATCCAAGTTTAGACCAATTACATCTAGGCTTTGTAGTTGTTTTACAAACATCTAACTTCCTAAACATGAATGTGTCTTGACCAACACATTTATTATACCATTGAGCAATCATTAATACACGACCAGCATTTTTAAATTCAGCACTAGCAGTCATTGTTTCAGTATAAAATAAAAAGTCATCATCCGGAAAATCATACTCCATTCCAATTTGATAATCAGTCAATGAATCCCACTCACCTTGAGACATCTTAGCCATCCAAGGTCCTGAATAAAACATCAAGTAATAATCCATACAAGTGTCTTTTACTGAAGAGCCTTTAATTACAGACATTTGAAACGTGTATTTTTTACAATTTGAAGTTGATGGAGTAATAGTTACTTTAGCACCTGGGAATTGAACGATGTTTACCTCACGAT
>Ga0164292_10002684_pt1 | contig 14518 bp, 13 predicted proteins | sample GEODES117metaG_FD_111486 | JGI IMG/M metagenome (GOLD analysis project Ga0164292, IMG submission 111486) | Eutrophic lake water microbial communities from Lake Mendota, Wisconsin, USA - GEODES117 metaG | ecosystem: Environmental > Aquatic > Freshwater > Lake | place: USA: Lake Mendota... | reverse complement strand
TTAAAATTCGCAACATTAGATAATAAAAAAATTGTTTACAGACCAGTTAACTACCATCCTGTTCGCATTCAGTATCAGGTTGCAGGAAGGCGAAAATCTAAAAGAAGAAAAACTAAAAAGAGAAAATCAAGAAAAAATAAATCTAAAAGAAGAAGATAATTAAATTTATTTTTTATTTTTTTTATACTTTTTAGTTTTTCTATGTTTCCTTGATTTTCTTTTTTTGTATCTTTTACCACCTTTTTTTGTGGTTCGAGTGCTTTTTCTTTGATTGGTAGTAGTTTCAACTACCGCAGCAGCAGGTAATTCTTCTTCAACTACTTCAACAGCTTTTTTCCTACCTCTTTTTGGTGCTTCAACAATAACTGGAACATTAACTACTTCTTCAACTTTTTTTTCTGCTTTACTAGCTGTAGCTGTAGCTTTAGTAGCTTTAGATTTTTTTTCAACAACTGCCACTACTTGTTGTCTGTTTCTTAAATAATTTTGAAATATTTTATTTTGAACATAATTTTTAATCTCTCTTTTTTTAGGATAATATTCATTAAATTCTTCTCTTAATTTAGCAACAATTTCAGCATCGACTACATCTTTTCCACGAATAGAATAATTTCTTTTTCTATTAATAAGCAATTCTTTTAATTCATTTTGTAATCTAAAATAATTTGATAAACTACCTTGTAACCTCGAATCAACATCATCTAATTGAGCCATTGTTTTAGGCATTGCTCTAAATAATAAATCAACATTAACTTCAATATATACAATAAAAGTTAATATTTCTGATAAATATCTAGCATAAGGAAATAAAACTCTACAAATATATGATATGTTTTCTATTGTAAATGCGTTGTTAATGTATTCACTTAAATATAAACTAATTTCGTCTCCTAACATACTTACATATCCACGAATTACATTTGATAAAAATATTGAACCATCTTGAGTTTCTAATAATTTATAAATTTCATCTAAAATATCTTTACTATTTATTGTTGGATTTAATAAAGCCAATTCAGCAAACATTAAACTCCACATTTGACAATATCCTGGTCCCTCTATACTAAAACTACGTAATTGTTGTTGAATTGCTTGTAAACCACGTGTTCGAATACATACTTCGTTGCTTGGTGTTAAACGAATATTTCCAGGAAGAACATTATAATATTGAGATTTGGAATTACTATTTGTTTCATTTATTTTATCTATAATTAATTGTAATATTGCGTTAACTTTATCTCCATAATCTTTTCTTAAATCTAAAAAAGAACCATGAGGCTCAAAATGTTCAATTGTGTTTAATTCTTTTCTATAAATTAACATATTTGCGTGATGTGTTCCATCAGCAAATTCCAATAATAAAGGTATAATTATTACAGGTTGGTTGTTTTTTATACAATTTAAAAAATTTTTAATTTGAAATAAATTTTTTCCATTAATTTGTGATAAAATATCAGTATTATTTTGTATTTCTTCTATAGGAATTTCTAATTGTCCAGACGCAAAATTTAAAGTAATTCCTCCATACATAAAAGTGTCATCTTTTCCTTGGTCTCCATACATAAAACAATTAGTATTGTATTTTTTTATTAAGTATAAATTACTTATAGTAGTAAGTAATGTAATAGCAGTATATTCAATACCTTCACGAACAAATTGTTGACCTCTCTCATTATAACTTTCTAAAATACTTTTAATAGTGTATGCGGTATCTCTAGAAATATCTGTTTTTTCTTCTGGGAAAACTGGTTGCTGTTGTTTATTATCCATTATATATATGTATATATATTATTAAACAATATAAATATTTTATCATATATTATACAAAATGGTTAAGATTTGTTCACTTGTTTATCCTTTTGAAAATGAAGAGACTTTTAAAGAGTATTATGAAAAATTTAAATATAATTTACACGATTTTCAAAAATGGGCAATAGATGGTCTAGTTAATGGCCATCACATACTAGTAACCGCACCAACAGGAACAGGCAAGTCTATGCCCGCAGAATTCGCTATAGATTTTTTTCATTCAAAAGGAAAAAAATCTATATATTGTTCGCCTATTAAAAGTTTATCTAATCAAAAATTTTATGATTTTACCCAAAAATATCCTCATATAAGTATTGGATTAATTACAGGAGATATAAAAACTAATTCTAATGCTGATGTGCTTATAATGACAACTGAAATTCTTTTAAATAAATTATATCAACTTAAGAGTAAATTTTCAAAAATTAATTCTTCTACTTCTTTTGAAATGGATATTGAAAATGAGTTAGGATGTGTAATATTTGACGAAATACATATGATTAACGACAAGGATAGAGGACACGTTTGGGAAAATTGTATAATGATGTTACCAGGACATATTCAAATGATAGGATTATCGGCAACATTAGATAATCCTGAAAAATTCGCAGAATGGTTAGAAACACGTGGCACAAAAGAAAACATATCTGAAAAAATAGTTTATCTTGCTAAAAAATTAGACCGTCCAGTTCCTCTTACTCATTATAGTTTTATAACAGCAAATACTGGCATATTTAAATCGATAAAAGATAAATCTGTTCATGAAGAAATTAGAAAAATAATTGATAAACCTTTTGTAATTCAATCAGCTAAAGGTGAATTTAATGAAAATCATTATAGTAGTATGACAAAAATGTTAAATTTATTTGAAAAAAATGAAGTTCGTGTAAAAAGGCAACATGTGTTAAATCAAGTATCAAAATATCTTGTAGAGCAAGAAATGTTACCGGCGCTATGTTATGTATTTTCAAGAAAACAATTAGAAAAATGCGCAAGTGAAATAACCGTGCCTCTTTTAGAGTTTGATAGCAAAGTTCCATACACAATTCGACGTGAATGTGAACAAATTATTCGCAAGTTACCAAATTATCAAGAGTATTTACATTTGCCTGAGTATGTAAATCTTGTCTCTCTGTTAGAAAAAGGTATTGGAATACACCACGCTGGTATGATGAGTATTTTAAGAGAGATAGTTGAAATATTATTTGCTAGAGGAATGATTAAAATGTTATTTTGTACTACATCAGTAGCAATTGGATTAAACCTGCCAGTTAAAACAGCAATATTTACTGATATTGTTAAACATGATGGGGATAGTTTAACAATACTACATGGTCATGAGTATACACAGGCCGCAGGTAGGGCAGGTAGATTAGGTTTGGATTCTGTTGGTCATGTTATACATCTTAATAATCTTTTTCGTAACACAGAATCAACTAGTTATAAAATAATGTTGAAAGGAAAACCTCAGATTCTTGTTTCGAAGTTTAAAATTTCATTTAATCTTTTATTAAATCTTATTGATATTGGTGATAATAATTTTATAAATTTTGCGAAAAAAAGTATGATAAAAGGAGATATTGATAGTCAACTAAATGAAATACAAAAAAATATTGAAAATATGGAAATTGAATACAATAAGATTGAAGAAAGTATAAAATATTTGAGAACTCCTATAGAAATAATAAAAGAATATATTGATTGCCTTGAAAAAAGGCCAAATACAGTAAATAAAAAAAGAAAAGAAATAGATAGGCAAATACAAAATATTTTGGATAATTATAAATTTATTGAAACTGAAAAGACCACACTTATTAAGTATAATGAAAAACAAAGAAATTTATACAATTTACAAAAAGAAAATGATGATATACAAAAATATATTGATAATAATGTTTTAATTATTGTAGACTTACTAAAAAGAGATGATTTTTTAAGCGAATCAACTGAAATTGAAAAAACAAAATACATACTTACTCAAAAAGGTCATATAGCTACTCATTTAAGGGAAATTCATTGTTTAGTGTTTGCTGAACTAATTGATAAAGAAATGATAAATGATTTAACAAGTAGACAATTAGTTGCTATATTTAGTTGTTTTACAAATGTTTCAGTTCAGGATGAATTAAAATCACTATTACCTAAATCAAAAAATGAAACAATACAATACATGGTAATAAAAATAAAAGAATTGTATAATGAATATCAACAAAAGGAATTATCAAATAGTATAAATACTGGTACAGATTATAGTATTCATTTTGACTTATTAGATTATGTAATAGAATGGTGTGACTGTGATAGTATTGAAGAATGTAAATTTCTATTACAAACATTACAAAATGAAAAAGGTATATTTTTAGGTGAATTTGTTAAGGCACTTTTAAAAATAAATAATATTTCGTGTGAAATGGAAAAGGTTGCTGAGTTAACAGGAAATATTCAATTTTTAAGTAAGTTAAGAGAAATACCAACAATGACTTTGAAATATGTTGTTACAAATCAATCACTTTATGTATAAAATAATAATTATTTATAGTATATGAAGATAGTTATTAGAACTGTGTTTTTTCATTTTTTGTGTATTATTATTTTTGGAATACTTTATTTTTATTTAAAGGAAAATTTTGCTGAAAAAGAAGAGGCTGAATTAGAAATAATTGATTATGTGCTTTTAAGTACTACAATACAAGCAGGAGTTGGTGTATCTGAATTATACCCAACAACTTTTTATGGTAAATTAACAATGATAATTCAACAATTAATAATGATTTGTACACATGTGTTTACAATATATATATTTACTATTTAATAACCTTGAAAACTTATTTAGATACATGTAAATAAGTTTAAATAATGACAAGTTTAATAGCTAATAAATACAAATTACTAGATAAAATTGGTGAGGGCTCTTTTGGTTCAATATATAAAGGAGAGAACATTCGAACTAAAGAGTATGTGGCAATAAAGGTTGAGCCTATTATAAATGATACAAAATTACTAAAAAATGAATCAGTAATTTATCAGTATTTAAATAATGATGAAGGATTTCCAAATGTAAAGTGGTTTGGTAAAGATAAGTTAAACTATTATATGGTAATAAATTTATTAGGTGAGTCCTTACAATCATTAATAGAGAGAAAACATTCATTTTCTCTCAAACTAGTATTACAAATAGGGATTCAGATAATAAATTTGTTAAAAACTATTCATGATAAAGGTCTTATTCACAGAGATGTAAAACCAGATAATTTTTTACTTGGTTTAAATAATAAAAATAAACAAATCTTTTTAATAGATTTTGGATTTTGTAAAACTTTTTTAAATAATGATAAACATATTGAGATAAAAAAAACTAATAATTTAATAGGAACAAATAATTTTGCTAGTGTTTCTGCTCATGAATTTAATGAATTAAGTAGGAGAGATGATTTAGAATCTTTAGGTTTTATGTTAATTTATTTTTATTTTGGTAAACTTATTTGGAAAGACTATACAAATAATGAAATGATTAGAATAATGAAGAATAATATCATAAATGATGAAAATAATCCAAAAATATTAACTGAATATTTTAAAATAATTAAATGTTTAGAGTTTAAAGAAAAACCTAATTATGATTTGTTAATTAATATATTTAAAGATGAGCTTAAAGAATTATAAAATAATATTATTTGTTGTAAATGGTATAAAGATAATGTTTTATGTATATTATAAATAGTATGTCATCATCTAAAGATTCTGTTACATTGCCCAAGGCAACAACTTCCGAGGAACGTTTAATTGGGCGCGTTAAATGGTTTAACAACAAGGCTGGTTATGGATTTATTACCGTGACTGATGGTATTCAATCAGGCTCTGATATTTTTGTTCATCATTCTGCTATTGGAGTTTCAAATCAACAGTATAAGTATTTAGTTCAAGGAGAGTATGTTGAGTTTTCAATCTCACCAACTGAAAGTGGCACACATGCTTTTCAAGCAACTTGTATTTCTGGAATTAAAGGTGGTAAGTTAATGTGTGAAACTAGAAATGAGTTTAAGATTGCTAGAAATAATCATAAAGCTTCAGATACTCAACCCATTGCTGTTAAATCTGAACCAGTTAAGTTGCCACAACAACAGAGAGCTCCAAGAGATGAAGATAAGAAGGAGTGGACACTTATTAAGGGAAACAGACAGAGTGAACAAGCTCAACCTTCAGAAGGAGCTGGTAGAGGGGGAGCAGGAAGAGGAGGAGCGGGTAGGGGAAGAGGAAGACCAAGAAAGAGTCAATAAACTCAAATCTTCTTAAACGTGGTTTTTATTCCTGTATAATTTTTCTAATTTATTAATAGTATTTTTAAATTATTTATCTAGTATTGGTTATACTATTGTTTTATGGATAATAATTTTATTGCCTTTCTTATTTTTAAGAAAATAATTAATAGTTTAGTAATATATTTTTAAAAAACTTATTATATTTTAATAATATATAAATGGTAGGCCCTTCAAACAACTCTTCGAACAATAGTTCAAACAACAATTCAAACAACAATTCAAACAATAGTGGTAGTTCTAATATGGCTGGCGCTGTATTATCTAAAATAAGCAGTCAACAATCTGGTAATTCAAATTCTTCAAACAATATGGGAAATTCAAACAACATGGGAAATTCAAACAATATGATGAAAAAAGGTGGACGTAGAAAAAGAGGTAATGGACATAAAATGAATTGCGGATGCCCAATATGTAAAAATATGCGTAAAAGTAAGAAACGAGGAGGTGCTGAGGAAATAGATGTTGAAGAAGAAGAAATGATGCCTAATGGAGATGAATTTGAAGAAGATGATACCTATGTTGATGATATGGAAGGAGGAAGACGAAGACGCAGACGAATGAAAAGTGCTAAAAAATCTAGAAAGTCTAGAAGAACTAGAAAGTCTAGAAGAACTAGAAGACATCGTCGTTAAATATTTTTAAAAATATTTATATAAGTGTAAATAATATATTTATATAAATTGATTTAAAGTTTCCTACATAATGTAGTTATTAATGGAACCATTAGTTACTGAAGATTCTAATAGTATTTTCGACCAATTTGAAGTTATTGTTGATAGTTTATCTCATTTTAGAATTCAAGTTAACACTATTCAACAACAAATAAGACAATTAGAAAAAAATGTTAAAAAAGAAATGAAAGGATTGAAAAAGGTTGCCGCAAAAAGTAAAAATAAGGGAAACAAAAAGCCATCAGGATTTGCTAATCCTACTAAGGTAACAAAAGAATTATGTGAATTTATGAATAAACAAGAAGGTACACAAATTGCTCGTACAGAAGTTACTCGAGCCCTTATTTCATACATTAAAGCAAACAATTTACAGAATAAAGCAAACAAAAAAATTATCTTACCAGATGAAAAACTAAAATTTTTACTTGGAATAAATCAAGAGCAAGAACTAACTTATTTTAATTTACAAAAATACATGAATAAACATTTTATTTCAGAGCCTGTTGCTTCAGTTTAATTTATATTATTAGTATGATAATCTTCTAATAGTTCTTTTTCATATTCTTTTTCATATAATTTCCACTCAAATGATTTATTCATTAATAGTACACTATTTGGTTTTCTTTTATTACCTGATAGATATTGTTCTATTTTGTTTGTATCAAGACTAAGCTCATAATTATCATTTCCAAAATTAGACCAGTTGTCATAATACTCAGATTTAGCAATTTGTTTATAGTCTGCTAAAATTTTTTTTGGATAAAATCGAATATTGTTATGATATGAATGTGTAGATAATAATAATCTATTATAATTTATACAGTTCCACTCACTCGAAAAAATATACATAATAAAATATAATGTGTGTTCTGTTTCTGTAAAATAACAATCTTTATCTTCAATTTCGGCATAGAACCCAGTTTCTAACATATACGCATAATCACTTTGAAACATAATAGAATTAATAATTTCATACACACAACAGGCACTTGGTGTTTGTAATTCTTTTCTACAATAAGGACAATTATTACTTTTTTTCATTGATTTATGTATACAATTATGATGAAATAAATGCCCGCAAATAGTTTTATAATTTTTGGTTTCTATTTCTAATTCTTCTAGACAAATTCCACAAATTTGTTTGTCTAATATTTCAATACATTGATTTTCGTGAGACATTTTATTATTAATTTGTACTTAATTATTTTAAGATTTTTAATTTCAATTTTTTATTATAAAAAAAATTGAAATGCTTTTTACCAATAAAACTAAATGTATAATTCTAAAAGCAAAATGATGTCAAACATTCTTATTTATTATCTAACTTTAGTAGGCACATTTTATGTGCTTATGGAAATGTTAACACAATATTTATCAAAAAAATATAAAAAATTTTATTTCTATAAAAACGTAAGAGTTTATTCAAATCTAGAACATATTTCAAAAAATCTGGGAGCATTAATAAAGGCGCCAAAGTTTATGGATTGGATTGATAAAATTATTGAAGCAGATGAATTTAAAATAACTGCGTTTGAAGTAACAGATATGGATTTCTTTGGCCCACCAACACCTGAAAAGCTAGCATTTTACAAAGGAAAATTAGAAGCAACTAATAAAAAAGGTGTAAAAGTTGCGTCTAACATTTGTAATAATCGCGGTGGATGCACTGCTATATTAATTGTTGTTACTGCTAAAATTGGAAAAAAATATAAAAAATTAGTTGCTATGGTAGAACAAGACCGTTTGCCATCAGGAGGTCAGCGCATTGAGTGCGTAGCAGGAATGAAAGACTTAGTAACTGGCTCAGTAAAAGGACCTGTTGTAAAAGAAATACTTGAAGAATTACCAATTGATGACATTAAAGAAGATGACCCAAGAATATTTTCATTGGGTTCAATTTGGCCTAGTCCTGGATGGTCAGATGAAAAAATTGATTTATGGGGAGGAGAATTTGAAATTGATGAAGAAAAATATAATTATTTAAAAGAAGGAACATTTGGAGAAGGAGCGCACGAAGTAATTAAGGTTCATTTTTATGAATACGATAAGTTTCCACTGGTGCTACAAGAAATTGGCGATGTAAAGGCTGAGTGTGCTTTTTGGAGATTCAAAGTATTAAGAGGCGAAGTTTAAATTAAAAACTAAAAATGTAAGTATTAAGGTAAGTTGGTAAGTATTATTATATTATTTTTTTATTTAAGATAATGTGTAATAAAGTATTTTTTATATTATATTTTATTATTATGGATACTGAAAATTTTAAAAATAAATTATCACAAATTAAAGAGGCAAATGATAAAATTTTTGGTTCTCTCTTAAAGGATACAGAAATATACAAAAATATAATATTTGTTTATACACCACCAAAAGTTGGTTCAACAACTTTAGTATCATCTATTAGAATATCTGCCCCACATAAATTTTCAATTATTCATATACATGATGAAATAATGTTAACATTTTTTACTGGAATTAATTCTGTAACTATTAATGAAATTATTCAATACAATAGTTACATTGGTAAAAATGTATTTGTAATTGATATTTACAGAACTCCAATAGAGAGAAAAATGTCAGAATTTTTTGAAAAAATTTCGCCTTACCATTTTAATAATTCAGAAGAAAACATTAATAATTATAGTGTTAAAAGAGTTACCGAAAGATTCAATAAAGTTTTTCCGTATTTAGCGTTAGGAGACCATTATATTGATAAATACAGTATACCTGTTCCAGAATCATTTGATAGCACTAAAAATTTTTTATTAGTTAAGAATAATAATATTAATTATATTAAATTAAGACTAAAAGATTCAGACAAATGGGGTAAAATTTTATCTCAAATACTATGCAGTGAAATTATTATTATTAGTGACTATGAAACAAATAATAAAGTTATAGGAAAATTATATACAAAATTTAAAAATGAGTATAAATTGCCTAGTAATTACTTTGAAATTATTAAAAATGACAAATTTTTGTCATTTTATTATTCTGAGGAAGAAAAAAATAGTTATTTAAATTTATGGGCTAATAAATTGGATGAACCAGTTTTATCATACAGTGAATCCGAATATTTATTTTATGTAAACCTTAACTTAGAAAATCAAATTTATAATGATTTACAATCAGAACATTATATTGATAACGGATGTTTGTGTAAAGGGTGTTCATCAAAAAGAAAAATTATTTTTGAAAAAGCAAAAAAAGGAATAATAATTAAAGAAAAAATTAATCATATTGAAGTTATTAATGAAATTATAGATAATAAAAATAAATTAATGAATAAAATAGTTGATAAAATTAACAACAAAAATAAAAATAAAAATAAATTAAAAGCTACTTTAACTACAAATTCATCTAATAAAATTAAAAGCAATTTAATGACTAGCTGTATAGGAATGAGATAAAATAAAGTAAATATAATGATTTATTTTATTAAATAAAATAGGGATAACTTTTTAAAGTTTTACATTTAATAACCCTTAAAATAATATTGTTAACTACAACTAACTACAACTAACTACAACTAACTACTATTTATAATTTGGCTAATCTTGCATTAAGCGACGAAGTTAATTGACTAATTTCGTCACTTACTCTTTCACAAGCTGATAAAATTCTGTATAGGGATTCCTTTTCGTCACATAGTTCTTCTGCTAAGTCTTCATCGTCCGAATTCTCTTTAGCAATTAAAGAAACAATAAATCTTCTGGTTGATTCGTCTTGTATATCTGCGTTTGTAGTTATTTTATAACTAGTGCCTTCAATTGTAATTCTTCTGACAGTAGTAAATTCTTCTTCTTGTAATTGGGGAGGGTAAACTATTGAGCGCATTTCTGGAAGGTTGACCAAGCATTTTTGATTGTATTTTCTTGTCACTTTTGGAGATTTGATTTGTGATAGCAAATTTAAATCTGCTATTTTTTTAAAATTTTTATAATAAATATCTGTGTCCCAACTTCCAGTAGTATTGGTCCAGCCGAGTTGTTCGTATGATATACATTCACCATCAACTCTTTTGACTGAACGCTCGAAAATTGAAACAGCAACAAGTAAACCACCACAATTACCTCCTTTTACAAACCACAAATAGTCATTAGGTCTGACATTATTTAAAAAAAACTTGTTGTCACTAGTATGACTCTCAACACCCCAAGTGTTGTACACTGAGCTATCAAACAAATTACGCGAATCATTAACTCGCAATAACCAGTCAATAGGTTGATTATCACGTTGAACAGATTTTGTTTTTTGTTTTTTAAGAAAGAAAGTTCTAATATCCATTTTAGAATTTATGTGAATTAAATTTAAATAAAATTTTGAAAAGATTTGGCAACTTTGTAAATAATGATTTTTATATAATTTTATATATTTTTTATATTTTGTAAATCTTAATACAAAAAAAATTCTAAGAAAATTCCTTTAGTATCTTAAAGAGACACAATATTGTAAAGCCTTCATCTAATAAAATTTGGAGCGTTTTAAAGGCTGCCTGTATAAGAATAAAGTAATACAAAATAAAAAATTAGTAAACTTTTATTTATATATAAAATAAAAAAAATTGAAATACTTTTTATTTTATGTATAAAAAGTATTTTAGCCTAAAAAGCAACTTTAAAGTTTTAAAAATGGGATCCACTAATTCAAAAATTGAATACATTATGCTACCTGGCCAAAGTGGCAAAACTAGGAAAGTTGAGGAACTAATACAAATGTATAGTGCTATGTCTCGCATCACAAATGAGTGCGAAGAGAATGACCTTAACATTATATTCTGTTCAAACAACCGTGCCCTAGTTAAGCAAACTGAAGCCAGAATGAAAAAAAATAAAAAATTATTTGTAGGTGACGAAGACAGCACAGTATCAGATACCAGCTCTATGTCCGATGAAGATACAAGTGATGCGAAGATTGAAGGCAAAGTGTTCTCATGGTTTTCCGGAAGCGGCGTAAAAAAAATTACAAAAGAAAAAATTACATTAGATATTCTAAATGACAAAATTTCTATGGTCATTTGTTGTGCTAATAAAATTCGTATGAAATACGTATACGATATAATCAAAGAACTAGAGGAGAGCAGACACTTTACCAGAAAAATTTATATCTGGTTAGATGAAGGCGATGCTTATGTAAATTTGTGGAATAATCCTTCTATCAACAACGTAACTCGTTTCTCAAAAGTGGCAAAAGTTACCCCTGTCAGCGCAACATTTGATTCATGTGTTAAATTGTTTGAAAGAATAAAAATCTTTCCGTTTCAATTCACATCAAATTCAGAAACATATCATAAGTTTCAAGACTGTGATATTCAAACTGACGACACAGCAGGTCAAGCTCCGGAATATTTCAGTGCTGTTCTTCAAAAGCATCATGATACAATTTGTCAACCAGGTAACCGGTTATTCTGCCCTGGAGACAACAGAACAGAAACTCACGATGCTATCGCGGAAGAAGCATTAGAAAATGGCTTTGTTGTCGCTATTATAAATGGAAGACGAAAGGAGTTATTATTTCCTAGAGCTCTCAAGAGAGCACCCATTCCATTGATTGAGCAATGGGACGATAACGAAGCTCCTGAAGAAATTGGAATGAAAATAGGACGTCTATACCGAGACATGAATTTATCGGCCTATCCTTTTGCGATTACTGGACATACTTGCTTAAGTCGCGGAATCACATTTCAAAATAATCTCTTCATGTTTGATTATGGCATAATTCCAATGATAAGCAACTCCGCAACCGCATATCAAACCGCATGCCGAATGAATGGAAATATTCGTCTCTTTCCTGGATACAAAAAACCAACTGTATTCTTGTGCTCACGCATGAAAGAAAAAGTTATACAAAATGAACAAATTGCGATAAACATAGCTCGCATTTGCTTCGAAGAAAATTTAGAATATGTTGGCAAAGAAGAATTTAAGAAAGCTGCCGGCATAGTAGATGAACAACCTGACCCTAAAAAAAATGTGCCAATTGTTTTACCAATGTCATTAGAGGAAATTAATGTTATTCATAAGTTCAAAACATCTAAAAAACGTTTAGAACTACGAAAGAGACTGAAAGAACATTTGGTTACAATTAATAAGCAAGATTTAGCTGCTCGCATTGATGGGTTTGAAGTTGGGCAAATCACTAAACCAGATTCAGTTGGCTCTCGTAAAAGAAATATTGATGACCCAGTTAATGCCGCGCAAAATGGCAGACCATACATTCTGAACTTAAAAGAAGACCTTAAAGACAAGGATAGCTGGCAAGCGGTGTTTGACGACATTGGAATGCGAATCATATTCATACTTTATTGTAGTCCATAAATATAAAAGTAGATAGTATTTAAAAATGTAGATAATAAATAGTATATATGTATTAAAAGGGTTGGCACTAAGCATTGTAAAACCTTAATATAGGTAATCCCTTTTTTTATTTACTTTATCTTATTCGTATACAGGTAGTCATTTAATTGCATTAATTTTATTTTAAATAAAAATAAAATTGATTAGTAATATATTTAAATATTAATACTTTATTATTATAAATGACAACGTTAATGAAACAAACTAAAGGATTAAAGCGTAATATAATTGATAAATTTTATACAAATGAATCAGCAGTAAATTTGTGTTGTTCTTTAATTAATGAAAAAATATTAGTTAATTCTGAAGACTTAATAATTGAACCAAGTGCTGGAAATGGTTCATTTATCGAAGCAATAAAATTAATGTCACCCAATCATAAATTTTATGATTTAAAACCTGAAAACCCTGAAATAATAGAACAAGATTATTTAGATTTAAATTATCACTCTATTCAAGAACAATTTAAAAAAATTCATATTATAGGAAATCCACCATTTGGTAGACAATCTTCACTAGCAATTAAATTTATTAAAAAGTCCTGTGAATTTGGTAATAGTGTATCTTTTATATTACCTAAAAGTTTTAAAAAAGATAGTCTAAAAAGAGCGTTTCCATCATCTTTTCACCTTGTTTTTGAAATTGATTTACCAGAAAATTCGTTTTTGGTAGAAGGAAATCAACATAATGTTGATACAATCTTTCAAATTTGGGAAAAAAAAGATTCAGACAGGGAAATTATTGAAAAAATTAAGCCAAATGGTTTTATTTTTGTAAAACAAGATGAAGCGCCTGATATTTCGTTTCGTAGAGTAGGCGTTTATGCTGGCAAAATAGATAAAAACATAGAAAAAAGTATTCAATCTCATTACTTTATAAAATTTATTAATAACAAAACTATTGAAGAAAATTTAACAAAACTAAAACATATACAATTTAATCATAATAATACAGTAGGTCCTAAATCTATATCTAAACAAGAACTAATTAAAGAATTCCTCAAAGTGCTTTGATGGTATTTTTCCAGTTGGATATTTCACTAATAATTCTGTGCCTTTTACAAACTTGACTTTTATTTCCGGAAAATTAATATTACTTACGATTATGTATATTAATTTACTTGCTTTTTCTTTAAAAATTTCTTCATCAAATTTTCTTCCTTCGCCAATCATATTTGATGGTTTTATGTTACATCCTCGGGCCGTAAACGTTTTTTGGTCATACAAAATGCTTTCATCTGATTTACTTGTGTGGTCATATTTTTTACATCCGGTAACGTGATTCAGTGGATATTTTTCTGCTAGCCAAGGCTCTATAAAATGCGAAAATGCTCTGCCGTCTTTGAATATTTGCTGTATTATTTCTT
>Ga0164292_10002683_pt1 | contig 14520 bp, 8 predicted proteins | sample GEODES117metaG_FD_111486 | JGI IMG/M metagenome (GOLD analysis project Ga0164292, IMG submission 111486) | Eutrophic lake water microbial communities from Lake Mendota, Wisconsin, USA - GEODES117 metaG | ecosystem: Environmental > Aquatic > Freshwater > Lake | place: USA: Lake Mendota, Wisconsin... | reverse complement strand
GAAGAAAGGCAGGGCAGCAACATAACACTCGACGAGCCCGGCCGCGGTGTGGGGGTAGTCCGACGTGAGCCACCAATGGCCGAGATTCGTCGACAGAAAAAACACGAGCGACCCGGCCAGCGCCCCTCCGAGAGCCCCCCACGGCCGATGTCGACCGACGAGCCCCCCAATCAGCACGGGCCACGCGAACGCCGCGTACACGATCATCCCCATCGTCCAACTGCCGTAAGCACCCCCACCGGGCAGCGCCAAGTTGCTGAGGGCCAACGCGACGACCGGGATCGACGCGGCGACCAGTCGGTTCGAAAACAGCGCACCGGCACACAGGCCGATGCCGATCAGGGGCGAAACGCCATAAAATGGCTGCCACACCCGACCGAGGATTCCAATGGCGACAAGCGCGCACCAAGCCAAGCAGAGAAAGGTGAACGGGAGGCCACTGTCTTCGAGCCCGGCCGCAGGACGGCCCTTCCCCGGATTGGCCTCCAGGGAACCGCTTTCAGGGGAAACCGGAATGCTCATGCTCGACGACCCCGAAGGATTTCTCACCGAACTTAGAAACGTCCCGATACACTACCGCTTTTCGGCCGGCGGGCAAGCCGAAGGCATGTCCACCCCCCCCGATTCGGACCCCGTTCCGGTGTGACGCTCTTGGCCGCCACCCCCCGTCAACCGCGTTCCGCAGCCATGCCACGTGCCCCCGGCCAGACCACCGACGGCGCGGGCCCGATCTTCCTCGAGCGGGATGCCACCGGCATCGTCACCCTGTCGATCGTCTCGGGGAGCAGCAGCCAAAACGTGATCGACGCCCGATTCCTCGGGCGTCTCCGCGAGATCCTCGACGAACTCGACGCCGGCCCACCGCCACGCGGCGTCATTCTCCGCTCCGGACGCGCGGGGTCATTCTTCGCCGGGGCTGACATCGATCGGGTCGAGGCGGTCCTCGGGGCGGAGTCAGCGGCGATCGAGCAGGCCTGTGCCACGGGGCGGCAACTTTACGCTCGGCTCTCGATCAGGCCGTGGCCGACGGTCGCCCTCATCGACGGCGTTTGCCTGGGGGGAGGCCTGGAGATCGCGCTTGCCTGCGATTTCCGGGTGGCGACCTCGGCCGAGGGGACGGCGCTTGGATTTCCGGAGGTGAAACTCGGCCTGTTGCCCGGATGGGGCGGCACGGTGCGGTTGTCCCGCCTGATCGGACCTGGCCCCGCCGTCGAGATGATTGCCGCGGGGGAGACGATGACCGGAGCCGCTGCGGCGCTCAGTGGCCTCGTCGATGCGTGTGTCCCGGAAAGCCAGGCCGATGCCACGGCCAGGTTCCTCATCGAACGCGGGGCTACCACGGGCAGCCATCTGGAACGCCGCCACCGGTTCGCTGGCGTGGTCGAGATGGCCGCCGAGGAGCGGGAGTTCCTCGAGGCCACGACCGGCGCCGTGATCCAGGGGCGCACCTCCGGTCATTATCCCGCGCCCCCGACCATTCTCGAAGCAGTGCTCGCGACATCGCAGGTGCCGGCCGCAGAGGCGGGAGAGATCGAGGGGAAGGCGTTCGCGACGCTCGCCCGATCCCCGGTGGCCAGGAATCTCGTGCGCGTCTTCCGGCTCGGAGAGAGGAACCGTCGCGACCGCGGCGTGGCTGTCGTCGGGGACGAGGACCAGCGGCGCGCCGACGCCGCGTCGCGCGGGCCCGAAGCGGGTGCGTTCGAGCGGCCGGCGGTGGTCGGTGCGGGCATCATGGGGGCCGGGATCGCGGCGGCCCATCTGCGCGTCGGTTCGGCCGTGACCCTCGTCGACGTCCAGCCCGAGGCCCTCGCCCGGAGTGTGCCCGACATCCTCCTCGAGGCTGCCTGGGACAGGGGACGCCGCGCCACCGATCACGCCCTCGCCGTCCGGCTCGCAGGTCGCCTGCGCACCGTCACCCATACCGCGGCGCTGGCCGACGCCGACCTCGTCATCGAGAGTGTGGTCGAGCGGACGGACGTCAAGCGGAAGGTGCTCGCCGAGATCGAGGCTGTCGTCTCACCCGGCACCGTCATCGCCACCAACACCTCCACCAATCCGATCTCGAAGCTCGCCGAATCACTCGCCGACCCGACGCGGTTCTGTGGCTTGCACTTCTTCAATCCGGTTCGGCGGATGATGCTCGTCGAGGTGGTTCGCGGTCCGGCCACCGCCGATGTCACCGTGGCCCGCGCCGTGGCCCATGCCAAGCGGCTCGGAAAGTGTCCGATCGTGGTCCGGGACAGCCCCGGATTTCTCGTCAACCGGATGCTCATGCCCTATCTCCACGAGGCGGTCGAGATGCTCCGCGCGGGGATCGACGCCCGCCGGATCGATCGTGCCGCGCGGGCCTTCGGCATGCCGATGGGCCCGCTCGAGCTCTATGACATGATCGGCCTCGACACGGCCTTCTACGCCGGGCTCGTTCTCAACGATGCCTACGGCGATCGGATCGAACCCTCTCCTGTCATCCCGGCGATGGTCAAGTCCGGGCGCCTCGGTCGGAAGACCGGGGCCGGGTTCTACCGGTACGCCGGAAGCGGTCCCCGCGCCAGGATCGAGCGCCCCGACGACGGCGTGACGGCGGTGGTCAACCCGTACGCGCTCCCCGCCTGTGCCGGAGACGAACGATCGATCGCCGATCGTCTCCTCCTCCCGATGGTGCTCGAGGCGACGCTGGTCCTCGACGAGGGGATCGTTCGCGACGGCAGCGACGTCGATCTGGCCGTGATCCATGCCCTCGGCTTTCCGCCGTTCCGGGGGGGGCTGCTTGCCTGGGCCGACACCATCGGGGCAGCCGAGATCGTCCGCCGGCTCGAATCCTTCGCCGATCTCGGTGTCCGCATGCGGCCGACGCCGCGTCTGGAAGCCCTTGCCCGCAGCGGTGGCCGGTTCACCGGCTGACCTTTCCGTCCTCCCACGCCACGGCGTTCTCCATGCCCGTCACGCTCCTTCCCCGCGAGCCCGAGCAGACCCCGGTGATCGTCGCCTGTTGCCGGACGGCGATCGGTCGATCACACGCCGAGCGCGGGATGTTTCGCCATGTCCGTGGCGACGAACTGGCCACCGCCGTCGTCGCCGCTGCCGTCGAGCAGAGCGGTGTCGATCCGGCCACCGTCGAGGATCTGCTCCTCGGGGTGACGCAGCAGCGCGGTGAACTCGGCGGCAACGTCGCCCGGGCCGTGACGCTCATGGCCGGGCTGCCGCTCACCACCGCGGGGGTGACGATCAATCGACTGTGTGGCTCGGGGCTCGAGGCGATCCTCCAGGCGAGCCGCTCGATCATCGCCGGCGCCGAGAACGTCCAGGTCGTGGCCGGTGTCGAGCACATGCATCACCAGCCGATGGACGAGGGGGTCGACTTCCATCCGCGGGTCGTGGCCCGCACCAGCCGGGGAATGCTCTCGATGGGATTGACCGCGGAGCATCTGGCGGCGTCGCGCGGCATCGACCGGCGACGCCAGGAGGATTTCGCCCTCGAGAGCCACGCCCGCGCTGTTCGCGCCTTCGACGCCGGGGCTTTCGCCGCCGAGATCGTCCCCGTGTCCGGGCATGACGAGGCGGGGGCTCTCGTGGAGGCGCGGATCGATCAGGCGATGCGTCGCGACACGAGTCGGGAGGCGATGGCGCGACTCGAGCCGGCCTTCCTGCCGAAGCTCGGCACCGTGACCGCCGCGACGAGCGCGCCGTTGAGCGACGGCGCTGCCGCCCTGGTGATGATGTCGCTGGCCGAGGCCCGGAGGCAGGGGGTAGAGCCGCTGGCCCGCGTCGTTGCCGGTGCCGTGGTGGGCGTGCCGCCGGCGGTGATGGGGACCGGGCCGGTGGCGGCGACCGGCAAGCTCCTCCGCCGGTTGTCGATCGACCTCGGCGCGATCGATCTGGTCGAGCTCAACGAGGCCTTCGCCGCGCAGGCGCTGTGCTGCATCGACGAACTCGGTCTCGACCCGGCCCGGGTCAACGTCCGCGGCGGCGCTCTGGCGATCGGCCATCCGCTCGGAGCCAGTGGCGTGCGGATCGTCACCACGCTCGTCCACGCGATGCGCGACCGCGGAGACCGGCACGGCCTGGCGACGATGTGCATCGGGCTCGGGCAGGGGATCGCACTTCTCGTGGAGAGGATCGGGACGTGACGGCACGCACCGAGACCGCTCCCCGGGGCGTCGCCACGCCGGATCATGCCGGCGCCGTGACGCTCCTCGACCTCCTCCTTGCCCGGGTCGAGCATGCCGCCGATCGCCCCGCGCTGGCGACCATGCCGGGCCCGACCGGCGGGGCGACGACCTGGACGTGGCTCGAGGTCGCGGCGGCTGCCATCGATTTGGCCGAGCGACTGGAGGCCATGGGGCTGCGCCGCGGTGACCGGGTCGTCCATGTCGGGACGCACTCGGTCGATTGGGTCGTCGTCGATCTGGCCTGCCTCCTTGCCGGGGTCGTCCATGCGGCGCTCCATGTCGACACTTCCCCCGACGAACTGCTCCGCCAGATCGCATGGCTCGGCCCGGCCGGGATCGTCGCGAGCGGCCAGCACGGGCCTTTCCCTCCGGCGTCGACCGGCCGGTTGCTCGCGACGGTTCCCGGAGATCGCGTGCTCGATCTCCGCTTTCCGGAGCCTCGAAGGACGGAGGCGTCGGCTTCGCCCGCGGCCGGGCTGCGTGCGTCCGCCTGGCGACGCCTCGCCGCCGATCCGGCCCGAGTCCGTCTCGACGTGGCACGGCGCACCGCCGCGGCCGATCCCGATGCTGCGGCGACGATCTTTCTCTCCTCGGGGACGACCGGCCGGCCCCAGGGGTATGTCCACTCGCAGAGGTCGCTGGTCACCAACGCCCTGGCCGCCGCGTCGATCTTTCTCGACGAGCCCGACGATGTCCGACTCGCCTGGTTGCCGATGAGCCACGCGCTGGCCTGCACGGGAGATCTGTCGACGGCGCTCGTCCGGGGCGGGTGTCTGAACGTCGTCCCCGACCGGCGGCGGCTCCTCGAGGCCTGCCGGTTCCTGCCGCCGTCGGTGATCCTCGGGGTGCCGGCGTTCTACGAGCGGATCGAACGGGGGGTGCTGTCGGGGGCGATCCCCGATCTGGCCGCCGCGCTCGGCGGCCGGGTGCGGGTGTGCATCTCGGGCGGCGCGCCCCTCCGCGAGCGGACACACGCCCTGTTCGCGTCGAGGGGAGTGCCGCTCGTCGAGGGCTACGGGCTCGCCGAGGCCGGGCCCGTCGTCGCGCTCGACACCCCGCGTGGCCATCGGCCAGGCTGGGTCGGAAAGCCCCTTCCGGGCATCGACATCCGGCTCGACGCCGAGGGGCAACTCCTCGTCCGTACGCCTGCCCGTGCCATCGCGCGGCTCGTGCCCCCGGAGGACTCGGGGGGAGACGTGCCCGTGGTCGCCGGAAACGCGTCGCCGGCCGATTGGATCGCCACCGGTGACGCCGCCGAGTTCGATGCCGATGGCCGGATCCGGATCACCGGGCGCGTCGTCGACACACTCGTTCTCTCCACCGGAGCGAAGGTGCCGCCGGCCGAGGTCGAGAGGGCACTCGCCGCCGATCCGGTGGTGGCGCAGGTGTGTGTCTGTGGCGACCGGCTCCCGATGCCCGTGGCCCTGATCGTGCCCGAGCCGGCTGTCCTCCGCGCCGGTCTCCGCTCGCTCGGCCTCCGGGTGGCGTCGCGACGAGCGGCCCTGCGCCATCCCCGCCTCCTCGGCTGGCTCGCACGAAGGCTCGCCAGAAGGCAGGAGTCCCTGCCGGTGGGCTGGCAGGTGCGTCGCATCGTGCTCGTCGGCCGCCCCTTCGACATCGACCGTGGGGAGATGACCCATTCCATGAAGCTCAAACGGCCCGTGATCGCCAGCCACTTCGCCGCCACGCTCGATGCCGCCTCCGCCCCCGCGCCTCCGCCCGGTGTGGCCGTGGTGGGGAGATCGGGGAGGCGGCCCGAGCCTGCGGACACTGCCGGGATCTCCGCGGCGCTATGGGGGCGACCTCGTGGCGACGACGGCGGATTCGCCGCTGCGGCAGCGATCGCCGCGGCGCCTCTCCCCGATGCGATCCACGCCGTCCTCGAACAGGCGGAAGCGAGGCTCGGAGCGCTTCGCGCCGAGGGAAGGCTCCATGCCGTCGCGCCGACGACCGGCCTGCCGCCGGCACCCCTCGACGACGCACCGCGGCAGCCCGACGGGATGTTCACCCCTGCCGCCGAGGCGGCGATGGGGGAGGCCGGCTTGTGGGGGATCCTCGTCCCTGCGGCGCACGGTGGCTGCGGCGGGACGGTGGTCGATCTGGTGAGGAGCGTGACACGAATCGCCGCGGTGGCGCCGACCGCGGCAGGGATGCTGGCAGTCCATTCCTCGATCGGGGCGGTGTCGGCGCTCGTCGCCTTCGGTTCCGCCGATCAGCAGGCCCGCCACCTCCCCGGCCTGGCGGTCGGCCGCCCGCTGTCGGTGTTCGGGGCCACCGAACCGGAGGTGGGATGCGATCTCGGTGCGGTGCGGACGACACTCACCCGGACCGACGATTCGTTGGTCGTCGATGGCACGAAGATGTTCATCACCAACGCCCGGCATGGCCGGCTGGTGAAGCTCCTGGCGCTCGCCGATGGGAAGCCTGCCGTGGCGCTCGTCCGCCTTCCCGACCACGACACGCCCGAGTTCCGCCTCCTTCCCTATGCCCTCCATCCGCTCCGGCACACCGCCAACCACGCGCTCGAGTTCCGTCGCTTCCCCATCGATCGGCGCGACGTCCTCACCGCCCCCGGAGGGGATGGCATGGCGATCGTCTGGCACGGGCTCAATCGGGGGCGGTGCACGCTTGCCGCGCAGGCCGCGGGCACACTGCGACTCCTCGGCGTTCATGCCCGTGAGCATGCGCTGCGCCGCTCCACCTGGGGCCGGCCGATCGCCACCCGCCAACTCGTCCAGGGAAGACTCGCGCGGATCGCGGCGGGAAGGTTGGCCTGCGAGGCACTCTCGACCTGGGCTGCGGCGACGATCGACGGCTCCGGTGGCGGCGGCGGTGAGCTCGAGGCGATCACCGCCAAGGTGGTCGCGAGCCGGGCCGTCCGCGAGGGGGCGCTCGATGCCCTGGGGATCCACGGTGGCCGGGCGTTCCTCGTCGGCCATCCTCTCGGCGACTCTTTCCACGACCATCTGGCCGTCGGCGTCTACGAGGGGGAGAGCGATCTGCTCGGGCTCGCGCTGTTCAAGGGGCTGTCGCGGCGTCATCCGCTCGCAGGCCGTTTCCGGGACGGAAGCCGCCTGGGCACCGCATTGGGATGGCTCGCCTGGAGGGTGGCCGGCCTCGGTGCCTCCGCGGACGACCGCGCGATCCTCGACCGCCGGCTCCGTGATCATGCCGCCGCGGCACGGCGCGTGATGAGGCGAATCGCGGTGGTCATCGACCGGGCGATCCGCCGGCATGGTCGTGCCCTCGCGGATCGGCAGCTCGAGGTGGGGGCGCTCGCGGCGGCCGTCAGGGATGCGGCGAGCGTTCTCGCCGTCGCCCATTACGCCGATGCACGCGGCGATGACCTGACGGTGAGGACGGCCGACGTCTGGTGTCGCTCGGCGCTTGCCAGCGCCTCCGGGCGCCGACTCACCCCTGCGGATCATGCGGCGATCGGCGACCTGGGCCGCGTCATCGCCGACGGTTGCCCGTGATCGTCGGCACGCGTGCCGGTCGACGCGTCACGGGCCGCTGGTCACGAGCGCCGGCCACCAACTGCACAGGTACCAGGCCCTGGGGGTCGTCCATTCCACGAACGCGTCGAGTACCGAACGGGAGAGGAAAGCGTCGGCGACCGTCCGACCGGCCGGCACTCCCGCGCTCCGCGCCGCGACGTCGAGGCCGAGAAGCTCGTCGAGCAGGCCGCGGGGGCGCACGTAGCGGACGACCCGGGCGGTGTCCTTGGTGAGTCCGGCGAGTTCCACGGCCCGGTCGACGGCGTCCTCAAGAAACCCGATACGGTCGACGAGCCCGGCGGCCTGTGCCTGCTTCGCGGTGAACACTTGCCCGGTCGCCACCGCATCGAGCGCGGCGTCGTCGAGCTTCGGACGTCCCCCACGGACGACCTCCTTGAAGCGGGCGAACATGTCGTCGACGAGCGACTGGAGCACCTTCCGCTCCCGCTCGGCGAGTTCCGGCGGCCGGTCTTTCGTCGGGGAGAGCATCTCCTTGAGGGGACCGCTGGTGATCGAATCATCGGCCACGTCGATCTTCCGCAAAGCCTTCGAGAAGTCGTAGTGAGGGATGATCACGCCGATCGACCCGGTGAGCGTGGCCGGCTCGGCGAAGATCACGTCCTCCCGGCCGCCGTTGGCCATGGCGACGTAGTATCCGCCGCTGGCCGCGATCGAGCCCATGCTGACGACCACCGGCAGGTCCCGCTTCTTGACGAGCTTTGCGAGTTGATGATGCAGTTCGTCGCTGCCGGCCACGGTGCCTCCGGGTGAATCGACCCGGAGGACGATCGCCTTGACCGACTCGTCGTCGGCGATCCGGTCGATCTGCTGGCGGGCAAACCCCGATCCCCCCATGATCGCGCCGACGACGTCGACGATGGCGACGCGGCTGGGGGCCTCTTTGGAGAGTGAGTGCCACCGTTCCTCGACCTTCCCCTGCTTCTGGAAATACTGGGCGTTGGCTCCGAAGCTCGCCACGGCAACGAGGAGCGAAAGCCCGGCGATCGTCCAGGGAATCCAGGACCAGCGGCGGCCGCTGCGGGGGTTCTCGTCGAGGGTCACCCGCGTCGTGTTGACGGGAGCGGATGGGCCGGGAATGGGTGGAGGATTCATCGCGGAGGACTCCCTGATTGCATCCGGTGGAGACAGCGAAACGGCGGCCGATGGAGCATGGTGACAAGGATCATGTTGCCATCCGGAGTCGGGGACCGCTACCCTTGGTCATGCAGGGGGCGTCTCCCCCGGAGGCCGCAACCCACGAGGAGCGACGCAGCGTGATCGTCAGCGTGAGCACGGAGTGTTTCCCTGAATTGTCCCTGTCCAATGCCATGGAGCGTTTGGCAGAGCTCGAATACACGGCCGTCGAGATCGACGTCCACGAGCATGGCGGGCACCTCCAGCCGGCCCGTGTCGCCGCCAATCCGGACCTCGCCATCCGGGAATGCAGCGATCTGCAACGGCTCCGCCCCGTGGCGGTGTCGTTCGCCGCGGCGGAATCGCCGACGATGTACGACCAGTTCGAGTCGTGCTGTCGGCTGGCAAAATCACTCGGCGTGGTGACGATGGTGGTGGAATCGTCGGAGTTGGGCACGCCGTTCAATGGCGAGATCGAGCGGCTCCGGAAGCTCGTCTCGATCGCCGCGGGTCTCGACGCCCTCGTCGGGGTGAAGACCGAGGCCGGACGGATGACGCAGGATGCCGAGACGACGGCTTCGTTGTGCCGCAACGTCCCGGGACTGGGGGTGACGCTCGACCCGAGCCACTTCATCTTCGGGCACAAGAAGGTGGCCAGTTGGGAGTCGATCCTCAAGTACGTCTGCCATGTCCACCTCCGGGACACCAAACAGGATACTTTCCAGGTGAGGATCGGCCAGGGAAGCGTGGAATACGGAAAGCTGTTCAACCAGCTCGAGCGGGTCGGCTACAAGCGGGCGCTCAGCGTTCACCTTCCGCCCCTGCCGAACGTCGATCAGGTCGCTGAGCTCCGCAAGATGCGCTTGCTGCTCGAGAGCCTCCTGTGACGACGCCCTTGGCCGCCGTGCCCTGCCGGTGGCATCGGGATGAAAACGACGGAGGGACGCGCCCTTCCTTGGACGCGTCCCTCCCACTCGGCTCATGGGCCCCATCCATGGCGCCCGTCGAACCGGATGCTCACTGCCGCCGGGATGACGCCTCGGCGCGGCTCGCCATTTCGGCGTACGTCTTACTCCGCTCGTCCTCACCCTGCTCGGCGTACATCATCGAGAGGTTGCCGTAGGCGAGGGCGAGGGCCGGTTCGTCGAGGAGACGGTTGTCGACCGCGGTGACCATGCAGTCGATCCCGCGGCGGCACAGTTCGAGCGCGTCTTCACGTCGATCGACCTGCCAATACGACACCGCCATGCTGACGTACGATTCGCCGAGACGGCCCACCTCGCCGTGCGTCGTGAACGAACTGTTGCGATCCCAGTACGTCCGCAGCTTGTCGAACCAGGTGACGGCCGTGGCGTGATCGCCGTTTTGAAGGCTGTGGAGCACGCCGATCCGGAAGACGAGATCTCCCACGGAGGCCCTCTCGCTGTCGGTGAGCTCGCGTGCTTCGGCGCCCCTTTCGAGATACGCCACCGTCAACGTGGCGTTGTCGAGCAGGTCGGTCGCCTCGCCACGCTTCTGACTCGCCGTCAGCGCGTCGGAAAGGCCGAGCCCGACCTCCCAGTCGATCTGGCGTTTCTGCCAGGCATCGGTGAGGCCGTCGCTCATGCGATCGCGGGTCACGAGGAGCCGCTTCACCCACGGGAGTGGATCGATCTCCTCGCAGCCGGAAGCGGCCGCCAGGGCACCGCGGCAGAGTTGGATCTCGAGCAGGGGCCGCTCGGCGGCATCCGGGCTGATGTCGTCGACCATCTTCGACGAGGCTGCGAGCCACTTCGCGACCACCTCCCCCTTCCGCTGCCAATCCCCCTTGGCGATCGCCACCGCCATGCCGAGGTTGGCATCGAGGAGGACGTCGCGGGCCGCCTCACGGATCGATTTCGAACGCGCCTGCCGCAGTTGCATCGCGCCACGGATCGCGTTCTCGAAGTGCTTGACGCCCGCCTTGTAATCCGGCGTGCCGCATTCGATCTCGATCCTTCCGAGCATCCGTTCGACCTGGGCCGGGGCGACCCCTTCGAGGCCCGGAAGTGTTTTGACGGCCAGGATCCGTGCACGGGCATCGTCGTAGCGCCCGAGCGCCATGAGCACGCTGACATTCTTCAGGCGGGTCCAGAGATCCTCGGGGTCGAGTTCCTCGGTGACCGTCCCGACCACGAGCGCCTGCTGCCACTTTCCCTGCTCGCAGAGGAGTGCCAGGAGCATCCGGCGGGCGCGGAGATGCTGGGGATCGAGTTCGACGGCGAACTTGAGATCGACGATCGCCAGATCGGTGTCGGTCTCGATCTCCCCCTCGGCACGGAGCACGAAGGCCTCGGGATCGAGCGGTTCGATCATCACCGCCAGCGCGGAGCGGGTGCCGGGCTTGAGGCTGAAGATCAGGCCACACTCGGGGTACACCTCGCCGATCGAGACGCCGGACTCGTCGAGGATCGACACCGAGGTGAGGTCGCCGATCTCGAAGAACGCAGCCAGTTCATCGACCGACAGCGGATCGGAAAGCTTGATGCGGATCGAATCGACGATCTCGCCGTCGAGGGTCGCCTCGGCACGTTCAAGCGGGCCCTCTTCGAGCGCCCAGGCATATCCCTTGGCGCCATCCTCGCGGGTGAAGGCTTCGCCGAGACCGAACTTCGGTTCCATCTTCGCCCGGAGTTCGTTGCGGGTCGTCTTTCCCGGGCAGATGCCGTTGAACGTCACCGGGTCGACGGCCAGCGTCGGTGCCCCGGTGGTGTCGGGGACGGGAGTCGCCTCCCCGGCAGCGGCCTGCTCTGCGGCGGGAACGGGCGGCGTATCGCTCGGCCCGGGCGCGGCGTCGGTGGCGGCGACGGACGGCGTCGCATCGCCACTGACGGTAAGGACGCTCGACTCGGGGCCGAGTTCGGCGACGGCGATCGGCTTGGCTCCCGCGTCGTCGTCGACGAACTCCGCCGCCTGCTGGGGGCCGAGGGAGGTCTCGTCGCCGAGCGCGCCCCATCCGCTGACGAGTCGGATCTGGGGGGAGAGGTCGGAAGGGGAGCGTGAACGGAGCAGGGATCGACCCGGCTTGCCGGCCCCGTCGGCTGCGGGCGTGGCGGCGATCGTCAGCGGTGCGGCGGACACCGGCCCGAGCGTCAGCGGAGTGGATCCGGGGAGCGGCGCGGGGGACTCCGTCGGCTTGGCGGTCGGCTTCGCGGCCGGCGTGGATGGCCTGGCCTTCGAGTGCCGCGGCGAGGCGGGCTTCTCGGAGTCGCCGATCTCCTCGATCCACCGCGGCACGCGGTAGGAACCCTGTCCCGGAGCATTCTCCGCCCCGACGGCACCCCTCATCCCGACGCCCGGCAACGCCGTGGCGAACAGGACGGCGGTGAGATACTTCAGCCCGCGAGCCCGAGAGTCCCTAAGCATGGCCACGACAGGTTCCTCCTTGAACGTTCGGGCAGCCTCCGGCAGGGGAAGCCCGCGATCCAAGGGGGGAAAGTAGGCTTCCCCGTCTTCCCGGTCCAGACCAGCTTTCGGGCCTGTTTTTCACGCTCGAATCGACGGCGATGGCACCGTTCCAATCGCCCCCGCATCGCGGCCCTGGGATCGGTTCCCCGGCAGCGAACGCTGCGGTGCTCCCTGGCAATCGCGGTAAACTGGGAATGATGAACCTTCCAGGGGATCCGACACCTCCCATGCCTACCGCTCCGCACCCTCTCGTCGTGGTGGTCGGGGGAGGGCTCGCCGGGCTTGCCGCAGCGGAGGCGATTCAACGCGAGGTGCGGGCTGACTCCCCATGCCGACCGCGGGTGATTCTCATCGAGGCGAGTGGTCGGGGCGGTGGGGTGGTGGGGACGATTCACCGCGACGGCTGGCTCGTGGAGCGGAGCGCCGACAGTTTTCTGGCGACGAGGCCCGAGGCGTTGGCCCTCGTCGACCGTCTCGGCCTCTCCGACGATCTGATCGGTGTCTCCGAACCGGCGCGGCGGGCGCTCGTCTACCGGGCCGGCCGAACGTCGCGCGTGCCGGCTGGTTTTCGCCTCCTCGCACCGGGGATGCAGGAGGGGATCGAAGCCACCGACATCCTCTCCGCCGAGGGGAAGGCTCGGCTCCTCGGCGAGCGTCACGTGCCCGCAAGGCCTGCCGGGCAAGGGGACAGCGAGGATGAATCGCTCGAATCGTTCGCGGTGCGGCGGCTCGGCAGGGAGGCGTTCGATCGGCTGGTGCAACCGCTCGTTGCCGGCATCTGGACGGCCGATCCCGCCCGGCTCAGTATGGCCGCCGCCTGTCCGGAGTTTCTCCGCATGGAGCAGGAGCATGGAAGCCTCACCGTCGGCGAGGAGGCAAGGCTCCGCACAGCCGGTGTCGAGCATCGCGGCGAAGGGGCCCGATACGGACAGTTCGTCACGCTCGCCTCCGGGATGGGGACGCTGCCTGAGCGGCTCGGGATGTGGATCGAAGCGGCCGGGGTCGAACGGCGCCGGGCCGTCGCCACGTCCCTCTCGAGGCTCCCTTCGGGACGCTGGCGCGTGACGCTCGATGGGGTGGAAGGGATCGATGCCGATGGGGTGGTGGTAGCGCTTCCGGCCCCGGCAGCAGCCCGGCTGATCGCGGCGGCGGATGGACCGCTTGCGACCGAACTGCAGGGCATCGAGTACGCCGGGTCCGTCGTGGTCATCCTCGGCTACGCCCGGCAGGACGTCGCCCATCCGCTCGATGCCGCCGGGATCGTCGTACCTCGCATCGAGGGGCGGAAGGCGCTGGCGGTGAGTTTCTCGAGCGCGAAGTTTCCCGGACGTGCTCCGGACGGGCATGTCCTCTTGCGGGTGTTCCTCGGGGGCGCCCTCGACCCGGAGCGGAACCTCCTCGACGACGGGCACTTGGTGCAACTGGCCCGCGACGAACTCGAGGCGATCGTCGGGGCCGTCGGCTCGCCACGATTCGTGGAGGTCGCGCGCTGGCCCGCTGCCATGCCGCAGTATCACCTCGGCCATGTCGAGCGGGTCGGCCGGATGATGCGGCGGCTCGAACTGCTGCCGGGGCTCGCCCTGGCGGGAGCCGCCTACGAAGGGGTCGGCATCCCGCAGGTGATCGCCTCGGGGCAGGCTGCGGCAGCCAGGGTGCTCAATCCCCAGTGGTCCACCGGTCGCCCTGCGTAGAACCCAGGGAACGAAAAAAAAAGCCGCCGTCGCGAACGCGTCGCGACGGCGGCCGTGGTCGATGGCAGGCGGAAGCAGCCGCGCTCGAGTCCGAGGAAGGCCGGAGCGATCGGCAGGAGGCACGATGACCGGGAGACCCGCCCATCAGTGCTCCGTTCACTACTTCTTCTTGGCGCCGCCAGCGGCGGCCTTTCCGGCCGGAGCCTTCCCTGCGGCGGCGTCAGCACCCTCTTCCTTCGCCTTCTTCTTTTTCTTCATCGCCATCTTGTAGACACGGACCTTCGGCAGCCCCAGTGGGCTGCGGCCGTCTGCCCAACGCTCCTGCTCCTTGAGCTTCACGATCCGCTCGGCGCGGGAGAGCACCCCGCGGGCGGCAGAAGAGCCCTTTCGGACGCGGAGGCTTTTGTCCATGGTCATGGGAAGAGATCCTTGGCGTGGGAGACTGTCATGAGGGGTGCGAAGCGGCCGTCGCCACGGTCGCGATGCGACCGGAGGGGCCACCGGGCGAAACCACCAGCGTAGAACCGTCCGTTCCCCCCATCAAGTCCACCCCTTCCGACTGCGGCAGTGGGGAGGTGGTCACGCCCAAAAGGGCTGCCGCGG
>Ga0164292_10002679_pt1 | contig 14529 bp, 20 predicted proteins | sample GEODES117metaG_FD_111486 | JGI IMG/M metagenome (GOLD analysis project Ga0164292, IMG submission 111486) | Eutrophic lake water microbial communities from Lake Mendota, Wisconsin, USA - GEODES117 metaG | ecosystem: Environmental > Aquatic > Freshwater > Lake | place: USA: Lake Mendota... | reverse complement strand
GGAATTTTTGGTTTTTGTCTTTTTTGCCATGAAATAGATTTTAGAATTATATGCTAAATTCTAAAAAAAATTCCGGCTATACCGGAATTAAATAAATCTATCTCTTGATTTTATGAGCTTATCGAAGTAATCGGGGAAATCAGCTTTCTCCTTTAACCTCTGAAAATCCGGGATGTCCCAATATGGAGCAACTACTTTAGAAACCTCGTCAGGATCGGAATTTAGGTCGTCCTTAATCTTGCCGACCAGTATTGTCTCTATTTGATCTAGTGACCAAATGCCGCTATCTGTTTCATCCAACATATTACTTAGAGTAAATCTACTGGTTCTAAAAAGTGGGCTTGAGAATGCTCCTGAGAATTTTTTAGGATATCCTTTAAGAGAAACTAAAGGATTGCGTCCAACGTCATAAAATGAGGTTCTTGTTAAGCTATTCCCAACCTCGACAGGTCCTCCATCCAATGTTTTTAAATTGTTATTATTACAAAGGAAATCCTCTTCAATTATCTGTGTACATCCTTTTAGACTATCGATTTTATTATGCGACACATCAACGTAACCTTCGACCTCGTAGGGAAATCCTTCACAGTTTTTTAAATTATTCTTGAAAAGATCCATGGATCCATGTATTTTAGAAAATTTAATACCCATTAGGTTATTGTAATACCCGTACCTTAAAACAAAGTCACCAAATATTTCAACCATACCTGTTTTTGGATCTATCACGTAAAGATCGCTGCTTACTTGGGTTCCTTTCCTACCCATCTCTTTAAGCCTTCTGCGGGAATTATCATTAACCACTATATGTTCTTCCAAAAACTCTATCTGGTCAGGACTTAGATAATCGATATTATCAGTCTCAAATAATCTATATGGTTTTAGATTTTTCAATCCTTACTAATTTTTAGTTTCTTAGCTACAATACTAACTATCTTTCCAGATTTACCAAGATCTTTTACCTCGATAAGCTTTCTACTTTTTCTATATTGATCTATAACAGGAACGGTCTTAACCTCATAATCCTGGAATCTCTTTTCAACTACTTCGGGGTCCTTGTCATCTTTTCTATCCTCCTTTTCCGCTCTTTTAGCTATTCTTTTCAGTGCGATGTCTTTATCAACATCCAGGTAGATAGCATGATTTAATCCGAGTCCAAGTTCGCCCAATACCTTATCAAGCATTTTAGCCTGCTTTAATGTTCTTGGGAATCCATCAAGTATGATATTTTTGGACATATCAAGTTTCTCAAATCTTTCTTTTAAAAGATCCGTCATTTCGCTATCTGTTACAAATTTACCAGACTCAGATTTTTTCTTGATGTTTTCATCGGACGAATTTCTGATCATTTCTCCAGTACTCACGTGCTGAAAATCATAATCATCCTGAAGTCTTTTACTTACCGTTCCCTTGCCTGATCCAGGAGGTCCCATAATAGTAATAATTTTTCCCTGTTTATCAGGAATCTCCCTTTCTAGTAGAAATCCATAAAAATCTTTAACGTTCATTATCCTGTTGAATCTATAAATTTAATTTCTTTTATGCCAATAAGTTCAGGCTTTTCAAATGATTTGCATCTTGCACGGTGAGTATGGACAAAAAAACCATCCTTATCTATTCCCATATCAAATCCAGAAGGTAGATTTCCATCCGCTATTTTCTTTTTAAGATCTGAGTGTAACGAAAGTCCGGTTATTCTTCCTTTTTTACATTTAGTGTAAGAACCTAATAGGGAAAGTGCAAGCTCCTTGTTTTCACTAGAAATACCTCTTGCATATTTTATAGAATCCCTAACATCCACATGATCTGCAGATTTCAGTGATTCATTTATGAAATCATCATAACATATAATTTTTTCCATACCCTATATATCTAGCTCCTGCATAAACATAAAAAACCCCATCATATAATGACGGGGTTTTTTATGGCTTAATATTTTAATTAACTAGAACACCCGAAGCAATCGAATGCACTATCCTCTGGTTTAGCCGGAAGATTCATTGCAGAATAATCTACTGAAGGATTTTCTGGTAACGACTGTACATTTTCAACGGTAGATTTTTCTATATCCAATGCTAAATGCTTAGCTCCAGTTGAGATTGCTTTTGTTCTCAGATAGTAAGACATCGTTTTTAATCCTTTTTCCCATGAATAGAAATGAGAAGAAGATATCTTAGATAATGTTGGGTTGCTCATGTAGATATTCATTGACTGAGATTGATCTATGAAAGGTGCACGATCTGCAGCCATGTCTATTAACTCACGCTGAGAAATTTCCCAAATTGTTTTATACTTCTTTAAGAGATGTTCGATTCTCTTTACTTTCTTCTGATAGTTCTTATCCTCAGAATCCAAATATTTATTGAAGTTAATATTTTGGATTGAACCATCGTTCATAATAATTTCGTTTTTCAAAGATTCAGACCAAAGTCCGATTTTTTCAAAATCATTAATTAAGTACTTATTGGCAATCATAATTTCGCCTCCAACTACACGACGATTAAATAATGCTGAGTGAGCAGGCTCTGTCATTTCGAATGATCCTGTTACCTTAGCTGAACTTGCTACAGGCATTTGTGCACAGAATAAACTGTTGCAAATACCGTGATTAGTTACATCTTCTTTTAGAGCTTTCCAATTCCAGTTGCCTGATAATTGATCTTCAGTAATTCCCCACATATCAAACTGGAAAATACCTTTTGACATAGGTGATCCTTTGAAGTGCTTGTAAGGTGCATATTTTCCTTCCTTACATAGTTCATTACTTTCATAAATTGCAGCAAAGTAAATTGTTTCGAAGATCTCTTTGTTCAATTTCTTAGCTTCCTCAGAAGTAAAAATGTAATCCATTAAATAGAAAACATCTGCTAATCCTTGTGTTCCTATAGCAATTGCTCTTTGGTCCAATCCGCCTTTTTTACCCTTTTGGGTGCTATAGCTATTTACGTCTATTACAACATTCAATGCTCTAACTATCTTTCTGGTCTGTTCAAAAAGAAGTTGGTGGTTAAATGTACCGCTTTCAACAAAATTCTTAAGAACCAAACTAGAAAGAGTGCAAATAGCTGTGGTCTTTTCATCCGTTGCTTGGAATACCTCTATACAAAGATTACTTTGTCGAATAACCCCAATGTTCTGGTGATTCGTCTTTTTGTTTGCGCTATCTTTAGATGCTAAATAAGGAACTCCCGTTTCAACCTGTGATTCGATAATTTTAAACCAAACAGATTGAGCCTTAACTTTTTTACCTAGACCCATTTCAACGGCTTTCTGATAATTTTCTTCGTACTCATCTCCATAAGATTCGTGCAAAGGCTTTATCCCTGCCTTAAGTATATCGTTTGGACAGAATAAATACCAGTCGCCATCTTCTTTAACCGCTCTCATGAAGTTATCTGGAACCCATAAAGCAGTGAAAAGATCTCTAGCTCTTAATTCATCTGCACCAGTATTCTTTTTGATCTCTAAAAGATCGAAAATATCCTTGTGCCATGGCTCAATGTAGATAGCAGCAGATCCTGGTCTACGTCCTTGCTGATTAAAGAAGCGAAGAGATTCGTTTACAATCTTAAGGTATTTAAGTAAACCCCCTGCATAACCTCCGGATCCAGCTATTCTGCTTTCTTTACTTCTGATATTGGAAAGACAAAGTCCTATACCAGCTGCATCAGATGAATACGTGCTGATATCCCTCATTGTATTCAATAACCCGTCTCTAGAGTCAGAATCATTAAAATGCAAAACGCAAGAAGATAACTGAGGAACTTTAGTTCCGGAATTTATCATGATTGGTGTTGCCGGCGAGATAAATTGGTTTGATAAAGAGTAATAGTAATCGGCAGCTTCTTCTAATGTATTAGTAACCCACAGTGAAACCCTCATGTACATATGCTGGGGTCTTTCGAATACAGTACCACCAGATTGTTTTAAAAGATACATTTCATAAAGCGATCTCCATGCGAAGTAATCAAAGTTGAAATCTAACTCGTGATTGATCAATTGATCAATCTTGTCCGCACCATATCTTCCAATCTTTTCGATTAGATCCGGGTGGATTATGCCCTGCTCGTTTAATATTCTCATCGTCTGAGAAAAACTAGGAAGCGAGTCTTTATGAAATGATGATATTGAAGTTTGAGCAGCAAGCCTGGAATAATCGTGATGAGTACCTGTGTAAGACGCAGCTATATCAGCTACCAACTTATCTAATTCTTTGGTCGTTATCTCTCCTTCAGTTGGTACTGATGTGATAACTTTGATAAAAATCTCATCCGGATTTACAGTCAATCCCTTTGAAGCTTTCTTAACCCTAGTGTATATTTTCTGTGGATTAAAAGCAGCATCCTCGCCGTTTCTTTTCTTAATTTTTAGAGACATGTTTTTTTACTTTCGTTTATTTTTAAAATTCATCAGTGAATGAAATGCCCTCGTTGAGCTTTACTTTCTGGTATTCTATACCTCTTGACTCGAAGAAATTACCCTTGGTTTCTACTGCAATCTGCTCCATGAACTTAAACGGATTCTCTGCTTTGAATTCCTTTTTGCAATTAAGTTTAATTAATAATCCATCAACCACGAATTCAAGGTATTGCTTCATTAGATTGGAGTTCATACCAATTAAAGAAACAGGTAGTGATTCTGTGATGAATTCCTTTTCGATTTCAAGAGCAGAAAGAAGTATTTCTCTAATTCTTTTCTCTGTAGGTTTTTCTATGCAGTGGTTGTTTAAAAGGTGGATTGCAAAGTCACAATGTAAATTCTCATCCTTGAAAATAAGTGCATTAGCATTACAAAGGCCAGGCATTAAACCTCTATTTTTCAACCAGAATATAGAGCAGAAAGAACCTGAAAAGAAAATACCTTCAACAGCAGCAAATGCAACTAATCTTTCCTGGAATGATGCATTCTCAATCCAATCTAAAGCCCATTTTGCTTTCTTCTGTACTGCTGGAAGATGCTCGATAGCAGTAAAGCATTCCAATTTTTCTTTATGATTGCTTATATACGTGTCAATAAGTAAAGAATACATTAATGAATGTATATTTTCCATTGCAAGCTGGAACCCATAGAAAAATTTAGCTTCTGGGTATTGTACTTCTCTGTAGAAGTTTTCTGCCAGATTTTCATTTACTATACCATCAGATGCTGCAAAAAAGGATAGTATATTCTTAACAAAATATTTTTCGTTATCTGATAAATTCTCCCAGTCTCTTAGATCGTTGGTTAGATCGATTTCTTCTGCAGTCCAAAATGCAGCTTGGTGTTGTTTATAAAATTCCCAGATATCGTGATACTGTATTGGGAAAATCACAAATCGATGTGGATTTTCTACCAAAATAGGCTCAGCCTGAGGATGTCTCTGTTCAGTCATAGTTTTTTAAATTAGTAAATTTTAGTTTTTAATAACCACCAGGTCTTTGTTGTCTTTCGATGTTGTGCTTGTTCTTAGCAACATAATAATTAAACAATGTCTTGGCGTCGAGTCCTACTGCAATAGAGATGTTGAACAAGAAATGCCAACGATCAACTACTTCCATCTGTAGCTCTTTTAATTCTTCAGGAGTTAGGTCTACGAATTTCTTTTCAAGAGCTTCTTTGTGTTTAGATTTCCAGGGCTTCCATACTGCTGAGCCGTGTGAATGTATCCCACCTAAAGCGTTGAAGAATTCTCTCCACTCGTCCTGATCTGCGTGATAGTTGAAATCACAGAATGCTTTAAGAGAACCCAAGGTTTCTCGCACCTGTTCAAAATCGTAACCGTAAACTTGTTCTTGGATGTTCTTCTGCATCGTCAACAAGTCCTCTAAAGTGTTCTTACTAGTGCTAAAGTGGTCATCGATTTCGAGGTGAGCGCACTCTTGGAAATTTTGTGGATTCTGTGTCATATTTTATCTAAATAATAATTGTTTCTGTGAGGATGATTATATATCAGGTCGTCCCTTTTTGTGACGACCATTATTGAATTTTTTCCAATTCTTTTTGTAATTTGTCTATTTCTATCTGTAATGCTAACATTCTATCCTTTGTTTTTCTACGTTTTGCATACAAATCCTTAATTATAGTCCGGAGAATAGGTTTTTCTTCATCGCCACCGAAATATGCACCGGATGCTGTTTTAACCCACGATGGATCTGGTGAAACGAGATTTTTACCTTTGTACGCCTCTGGCGAGATTCCCCACTGAACTATTGTGTTAGGGTATAGCGAGGCAAAGTCATAACAAGCAACCCATTGATGCAATCCGACCATCGGATCCTTTACATATCCGCCGGCAAACTTAACGTGATTGTCATCTTTCCTTTCGGAAACATAAACCTGCTTTCTTTCCAGAAATTTTCTCATCATCATAATTTCAGTAGACCAAACCGGTGATAATGCTCTTGTTATTTCAACTCCGTTTACACCGGCAATCTTGAAATAGGTTAGCATTGTTTTAAGTTTTTGGTCTATGTAATGAAGTAGAACGCAGTCTACCGCGTTATAAAAGATGAATTGTTCAAAATCTGACTGGTAAAGATCCCTCAATGTTCCGCTGTATTCAATCTTTTTAAGACCTATTGATTTTTCACCCACGTAATCCAATCGGTTACTCTCTTTAATCTTGATTACTCGATCCCATTTTTTATAGATCTCAAGATAATCGACCATTAGCAAATGTTGCGGAACCTGATTTTTACCCATCAGATATTTGCTTGATGAAATTATTCTTGGATCTATACTTAGTTTTTTTGCTCTATTAATTAGATAAGGCCAGTCATACCCGAACCAGTTCCATCCAGTTATTAAAGCCATTTTAGGAGCTAGATCCTTGAAGAACGTGTACATCATGTCATACTCGGTTTCAAATTGTCTATATTTAAAACTCCATTCCTCTCCGAATTTACTGAAGTGCTTATTTAATTTATCGTAGATGCTGGCAGACTGCTCTGATGAAAGAGGATCCAATCCAAGTACGATCATTTTATTTCTATCCGTTGCAATACCTATACTGAGTACACGGTTTTTTGCATTCTCAGTATCCAATGCATCTTTCATCTCCTCAGTAATCTCTACCTCTATATCGACAAAGTATTTCTTGGGGTTTTGGTGTGCAAATAAATGATCGGTTAATTCATTTGGGGCTTCTTCTAATATTTGTGCTATTCTATATCGATCGATCTTGTCAGTTTTAACTTTCCTAACGTTTGATCCATCCCAGCATTTCCATTCAGAATCTTTCCTTTTATCATAGTCTGAGCATTTTTCCCAGTTAAATCTTTCAGACTCGGGAATTGGAACATCTATAAAAGTTGGATCTCCGTCCTGTGTGAATGTTGAAACGTGGAGGTGATCCCCCTTATTTTCTATATCTACGATCATATTTAACTTGGTTGATATATACCTTACTATGACTAATATCGAAAGTTTCGGGAATTTTATAAATGAATATTACATTTCAGCCTCTCCCGGGAGTATTGTTGTACCAGGTGAATGGTATAAGGACAATGTAAATTCGGTAAATTACGTGGATAAAGTTCAGCCTTTACCCCAAGTGGTAGAACCAATGTTTGAACTTTCCTCGCTAAAATCTCACTTAGACGATCTTTCGGAGGATAATGAGTTTAGAAGAATCCTGAAAAACAGCTCATCAGATTCAAAAAAGGTAACTAAATACGTCAAGGATTCAATAGTAAAGAAATATTCTAAGTGATCCTTTTATAGGATTCGTCTTCCAGAAATTTTGCCAGCTTCTTATCGGTCGGCTTTATAGAGAAATCTTTCATTATAAAGATATCCCAGGATTCCTTTCCGTAAACTCCTACTCCAGGCAGTTCGGTTACTGAATCAAATCCGCATATCCACTTCTTACTAAGAGATATAATCCTTTTTGCCTTCACATTCTGAAATCCCGTACTTTTTATGACCAAAGATAGATCATAGGGATCGATTAATATGGCTTTTTCTGGATCTGGTATAAGGTTAAAGACATTTTCCAGAATGGGTCTGATCTGTTTATTATTCGTCTGGTTTAGAAGTATGCAGCACACAAGCATTTTCCAGGGATTATCTAGATAATCCTCCTGTATTAGAACTTCGCTTGTATCATTCACCATTATTTTTACAAATATAATAAAAGTGTGGAGCACAAAAAACCGTCACAATCATATTCTTAGATTGTGACGGGTTTAGTCCTTAATGGATTAATCTTCTATGTTAACGACGTAAGATTCGATCTTAGATTTGGATGGAATCGATATTTTAAGAATACCATTCTCAATCTTTGCTGAGATCTTCTTCGTATCCGAATTTGCGGGAATCTTATACTTTTGATTAAATTTGGGAGTCCAGAAACTTTCTTTGTTGTTTCTAACTGTTAGCTCCCCGTTTTCAGCCTCTATTGTAATATCAGACTTTTCGATTCCGGCCGTCAGGATTTCTAGAAAATGAGTTCCTTCCTTTTCGCTAATTTTGTACTTTGAGGTTAGACCATCTATGGTTCTTTCAAATAGTGAGAAAGGATTTCTATCCTCGAATAATGGGTTGTTCAGTGAAGAGATTTTAAACATAACTTATAATTTTTTATATAAGTATTTTCAAAATCTATGCCCTTCGGAAAAAGTGGACAAAAAGTCTTAGAAAATTAGAAAATTTAGTAACCTAACCGACAGATTGTCATATAGTTACGGAATTCTATTAAAATCAGGTAGCTTAGAAGGATCACCTTTTATTTTGTTTATTATATAAACGAGCGATTCTATCTTTGGCGATTTTATTAGACTCTTGCATTCCTCACCATTCCAGTAAGCAGATGAATCATCTCTGGTAAAAGATACCCACATTTTTATGTACTTGTTGTAGGTGAATATCCAGCCGTAGCTATAATCCTTTTCGGAATCCATTTATTGCATTTTCTTTATAGTGGAAAGAAAATTGTCAAAGCTCTTAATGATAGGGTTTTTCTTACCCTTCTTTTTACCCTTTGCCGCAGGGGTTCCAACTGTTAGGGAATCGAATCTATCACCGGATCCAACAGCAGATGGATCATAGAATGAAGCATTTGTTCCTGTATTTGTAGGTGTTGCTGGATTGCCCATTCCTTGTACGGTTCCAACGGTAGCAAATCCCGCTGCAGGAGCTGCAGGAGCCGCTGCTCCCATATCTTCCTCGATTAGATTTAGTGTTCCTTCATGACCACGTGAATTAATCCAATCTTGTATCTTTTCAAAAGTGTTTCTGTCAGTTACGTAGTATCCCTCCTCATCATCATAATCGATGTAATCAGAAAGTTCTGAGCTCATTAGTTCATCGTCTACTATAGGTGTGTCTATAGTGAATTTAACTAGATCCATATACGGGGAAACTGTTTCGTAGATAGAAACCTGCTCATATCCCATTTCTGAAAGGTAATCTTTAAGCTGCCAAGCTTCCATACAGTATTGGTTTTCATTAAGCCATTCTGTGATAGCTTCCAAAGCATCTTTGTCATCGGTCTTTGACCACATTTCTGAGATTTCGGCATCATTACAGCATTTGCATATAATGACTCTTCCGCCTGTTGTTTTTCCTGTTGGATAGAACATAATTATTTAAGTACTTTTTTAATTAAATGCTGGCCAAATCTATGCGTCTGACCCTTATCATCTACACCTATATATCCAACTATATCCTTATCTGAATCTCTGATTGCCTCAAGTAGAAATATCTTATTATCCTTTTCGTCTAAGATCCACTTTTTATAAAGTGAGAATTCCTCAGCATATTTGGATCTGAACCTTGCAGCTGTTTCAACTAGATCTTTATTACAGTTGCACATGATTAGCGAAAATTACCAACGTTTTCTTTGCGTTTAAGATACTGCCACAAAAAAAGAAGTCCCTTTCTGTAGTCATCGGCATTCTTAAATTTTGGATATTTATAAAGAAGATTACCACTGCCCGGAGGTATTACATCCGAATTTGGCGGGTTGTATCTTCTGATAGCACCAGATGGGTGTATAGTATAAAAAACATCAGAAAATCCCTCTTGTGATTGCTTATGCCTTTTTCTAATGAATTTAATGGTGTTATTCAATTCCTGCTGAAATGAAGTGTCCTCAGCAAACCCAAGATCTATAATGTCTTTATATTCATTAAGACCCCTTACTTTTTCTAGATCAATATCTCTCCTCGAATCAGCTTTATATTCCTGACTTGCAGTGTATTTTTCAAATAATTCGAGATTATTCATATTAATCGTTTGAAAGTTCTAATGGGATTTGCTCAAGATATTTCTCAGGGATAGATCTTTTAAGCTTATTAAAGAAATCGTCATAAGATCCTATCATTGTATCAATTATCAAAAAAAGTATTTTATCGTAGACAACGCTAAATTCAAAAGGAGACATGATGGTTTTTAAGAAGTCAATTAGTTCATTAACTTTATCCCTGTCACCAGCTAGTATTTCATTAACACTTTCTGGGTCTGAGAATTCAGCCCATTCCTTTAGGTGCTTAAGAGATTTTTTCTTTTTGGTCTTTTTGCCTGTATTTTCCCACCAATCTTGTCCTTTACCAGCGTCTACATCTAATCCTGGGCGAACCGTTGTTGTGTCTATATTTCCAGCAACTGCACCAATATAATTTGACGGAATCTGTTTAGGAGTTGCCTCCTCTTTAACTGGCTTTCCGTCTTTTACGTGATGTGGTAGATCGCTAGATTTGGTTGTTGCGAATTTTTTCAATTCTTTATCTGTCATATCACCATCCGCAATAGATTTGATCTCTTTACGGTACTTTGGGTTGATATCTGAAAGTTTTATTTCTTTCATTCTAAGAGCATAGGCCTGGCCCATTAATCTCTGTTGTGCTGATGAAACTGAAGGCATTATTCGTTTATGTTTATTTTATTAAATTGTGATAATGAAAGTATATAACTCTCATTAACATCTTCGTTGTTATCTGATTCTAGATATGCACCTTTCAAGCTTTTTTTAATCTGAGCCGGCGTCATTCTTTTTCCATAGATACCCCAGACTTTGTCCGGGTTCACAATCTTTTTCTTACTGTCTTTCCATTTAGGAAAAGTCCAGATAAATCTATTATAAGCCTTACCGACTGTTTTAAATCCGGTATCTCCTGGTTGAATCAGGATAGGCGATTGTGGTGGGACATAGTCTGCGGTTGAATCCATGGTTTTAAATTTTTTAGTCGATGAAAGCTTCTATTTTGCTCTTTGTGATGTTTGTTGTCTCAAAGTTCATTGTTGATCCCTGAAGATACTCAGCAACTTTGGTTTCCACATCAATAACAGATTCACCTGTTACCAAAAATTCAGCTTTCTTAAAAATGGGTTCACCACTTCTGTTAACTTCACCCGTGTCAAAATTGACTTTAGAAATGTAATAAGGCATATTCTCTATATATCAACATTCACAACGCAAGAAAAAGGCAGCTTTTTAGGCTGCCTTTAATCTTAGATTAGAAATTTATTAAGATGCTTTGTTTTTTAGCTCTTGAATTTCCAAACGTAATTCCTGGGAAAGTTTCTTTACTTCCTGTAAGGCAGAGCGCAAACGGGTACCAGCACTGCTGTTACCTTTGTCATAGAATTTTTGTGCATCCGCATCAGCAGATTCAAGAAGAGCTTTCAATTGATTGAATTTTTCCATCTTTTTAATTATTATTGGTATTATCTTTAGAGACATTTACCAAAAAGTTTCACTTTTATCGACTTATAATAAGGGTTTCATCCGTAGGACCTTCTTGAACTGACCATTCTTGTCCTAAAAATTGTGAACAAGTTGCTTTTACATCAGCCAAATAATCACGATCATCAAATTCTGCATTAACCTGCATCTCATCGAATATGCGAATAACTTGTGCATTAGCTTGTAGATAGTCTAACAATGCTTTAGCGCAAACCTCTATCAATCTTGAAGCAGTATTTCCATCTACCTTGAATTTCTCTCTGTTCAGAAGTGGAATTTCACTCTTTCCAATAGCTATATCCTCTATATTTTGTTCAGATATTTCATTAACTCTCATTACTGCATAAGAGTTTTTAGGTCCGGGAGTATCCTGAAATTCTGAATATTTTCCTATACTAAGTAAATATGATTTCTGTTTTCCACCCTCTTGATCTATCTTAAAGAAATAGCTATATATATTCCCTGATTTTTTTAACAAGAATGGGTATGTTCCGAAACCATCACCTTCGTTTACTCCAAAAGTCTCATTGATAAAATCTAGGAAAGGTTTAATACGATTAGTCATTTATATAAAAATTTTAGACTATATATCCAATTAGACATTTGCCATCAAGGTTGCCTTGATGCCATTCTCCTGGTGGATAACATAGGCATGTAAAGATCTTGTAGATCCCTCATATCCATTATTATGGTGCCAACGATCACTTCCTGATAAGCTAGGCATCTGGAATACTTTAACACCTAGATAGTCTTTCACCATTTCGTGATGTAAATGTCCTGTGAAAAAAGCTCTGTGTTTTGTCTTAGCCCAAAGTTCAGGTGATTCGTTTGCCATCTTATACGGAAGATCGGATAACTTAGTTGAATCACCGTGTGTGAATCCCATAAGGGTATTCCCGTAGCTGAAGTATTGTCTGAATTGATGACACTTTATAACATTAACATCCTCGCATGTTCTATAGTAAGCACCCAAGTGTTGTAACAGCACGTGGCTTAACTTAAAGTCATGGTTACCTGCAGTTAAAATAATTTCTACATCTGCTACTCTTCTAAGCATCTCGATAAACTCAATCATTAACTGCTGTCCTTCAACCATTATTTGGATAAAAGTGCCATCGCAGTCCTGTGGTGTTCCTTTTGTTGTTGTTCCATTCATAGTATCAATATGGAAAAAATCAGATCCAACAGGAACTATAATTTTTTCTATGTTGTACTTAAGAATATCAACCATTAATTCCTGGGTTTTGGTAAGCAGAAGTTCTCTAGCCAATGCACGGCTATATTCTTCTCTTACTTCTCCGGACCATGCATATTTTCCATAGTGTAAGTCAAATGGTGAAATAACTAAAGCGCAAGGATCACCGTCTCTGAGTTCCATTTTAGGAACGATCGGTTCAGCTAATGTATCTTTTAATTTTTCGATCAGTGGATTCAGTGTTAGTCCCTTAAATGCCCACCAATTATTAGCTGCATCCCTGATCATTTTTTCTTCCTGTCTAGTAAACTTCTGGAAGAATGAGAATTTTCTTTTTTGTAAAGCATCCTTTACCATTTCCTCCTCGTCTCTTGACATCATCTCCTCGTCGGTAAATGGCTCGGAATCATGTGACCATCCCAATATGGTCTTAATCTGTACGAATATGTTTCTGGGAATTTCGAAATTTCTACATATCTGATTAACAGACTCCGGTGACCCATCCATATTAGAGTATCTGGATTTCATATCCCTAATAATGGTTCCTGTGAATTTGTAAGGTTTATTCTTAATGTAAACTATGTACAGGTCTTTGGATTCGTCGTAATAATATGAGGTATGGTGCTGAAACTTCTTGATATCAGAATCATCAGGAACACCAGATTCGTCAACCTCGTTGACTATTTCAGTCTTAAGTTCTTCCTCTAGTGAATTCTCTTTATATTCTTTTATGAGTAAAGATATTCCTTTTCTAAGAGAATCGATCTGGGCATCACCGATTTCAATTTTGTAATCTTTAACCAGTGATCTAGCAATCTGCGAAGCGGTATAGTCATCCTCGTGCATTTCTATGATTATCTCCTGGTGTTGGTTAATTAGATCTTTAAGTGTGATTTGTGACATAGTTGATTTTGTTTCTAGCCTATTTATTTGGGCAAGCTAAATTTTTAGTAAAAAAAGTTAGAAAAATTTCGGCCTGCCGAGAACCGGTAAAAATGTGAATAAATTAGATATCTTTAGGGAATAGTTCGTTTCGGAATTTCTCGTAGAAATGAGATGCTACCACGGCAGGTACCTTCTTCTTGAATGCACTGTAGTCACCATTCTGGATTAATTCTCTTACCTTAGTTCCTGATGTTGATCTTGGAGTTTCTACTATTTTAAACCCCTTTGGTATAGATTCGGTTTCACCATTCTTTCTAAGATAATCTAGCTGTTTTTCGAAATCTACCTTTCTATCATCCCCGCAGCCAATACATTCTGGGTCATATCCTTTATCTTTAACCGCATTTAATGAGGATCCCAAGAAGCCATTCTTACAGAATACAACATCGCAAATTTCTGGGTAGGATTCAGCTAGGTGTGAAAACATTTGCTTCTGTGTTTCCATAGTGAAAGGTGATTTACCACTTCTGTTGTGACCTGGGTGAACCACGCAAATAACGCAAGGAAGATCATTAGATTCCTTTAAAGCCTTGATCATCTTTAGATGTCCATTATGGAATGGCTGGAATCTACCAATTACCATATTTACATTCTTAGGCTTTTCCGTGCTTTTTTCTTTAGATTGCGTTATTTCTTCAACCTTCTTTGTATCCTCCGGTTCTGAAGACTGAGCAGTTTCTAAAGCGCTAATGAATTTATCAAAAGATTGGTCGTCAGACTCTTCTTC
>Ga0164292_10002678_pt1 | contig 14535 bp, 15 predicted proteins | sample GEODES117metaG_FD_111486 | JGI IMG/M metagenome (GOLD analysis project Ga0164292, IMG submission 111486) | Eutrophic lake water microbial communities from Lake Mendota, Wisconsin, USA - GEODES117 metaG | ecosystem: Environmental > Aquatic > Freshwater > Lake | place: USA: Lake Mendota... | reverse complement strand
TCCATCCGGGTCACCGCGAACTGGTGGACCTTGCGGATCTCGGGCACCACCCGCCGGCGGATCCGGGCCTGGATCCGCGCCAGCAGCTCGGGCGCCTCGACGTGGCAGTCGCGACGCCGCTTGTGGCTGGGATCGTGGACCAGGACCGTGCGGCCGTCGACCTGTCGCATGAAGCCCGAGGGCGTGCCGCCGACGCGTCCGTAGGTCTCGATCAGCGCCTCGCAGAGCGACGGCTCGAACACGTCGGGCAGCATCAGGATCGGCGCCTGCAGCTCGATGCCCGCATGCCGGCCCGGCGCCGGCAGCCGCTCGATCATCTCGATCGCCTCGCGGTGACCGGCGCCGTCGGGGCCGAACGGGATCTTCGCGACGATGCGCAGCGTCGGGTCGATCACGAACCAGAAGCGCTGCACCGGCACGCGACCGCCGCCCGGGCGCGAATCGTCGGGGATGGCGCCGTACGCCCGCGACACGCTGCCGTCGAAGTCCAGGATGAAGCGCACCCCCGGCATGCTGTCGCGGATGCGGCCGCGCTTCTCGTCGCCCGGATCGAGCGTCACGCCGAAGAAGCTCGCATGGGTGTCGTCGAACAGGTCGCGGCGGTGGAGTGCCGCGGCCAGCGCCTCGCGGCCCACCGGGTCGGAGGCCGATGCGAAGAAGCACAGCACCAGCCAGCGGCCGGCAGCGGTGTCGAAGACGTAGCGGGGGTTCTCCCAGCCGCGCTGCTCGAACCAGGGCGCCGGATCGCCGGGCTGCAGGTCGACGTATCGGCGGACGGCGTCGCCCGGCATCTCAGGCGGGGACGACGAAGCTGCCGCTCTTGCCGCCATGCTTCTGCAGCAGCCGAACGTCGGTGATGGTCATGCCGCGGTCCACCGCCTTGCACATGTCGTAGACGGTGAGCAGGCCGACCTGCACCGCGGTCAGGGCCTCCATCTCGACGCCGGTCTTGCCCTCGCATTCGACGGTCGCGGTACAGACCACCGCGAGCGTGTCGGCTTCGAGCTCGAGCGTCACGGCGACGCGGGTCAGCGCGATCGGGTGGCACAGCGGAATCAGGTCGGCGGTGCGCTTGGCGCCCTGGATGGCGGCGATGCGTGCGATGCCGAGGACGTCGCCCTTCTTCGCGCCGCCGCTGCGGACCAGCTCGAAGGTCTCGGCGCGCATCGTGATGCGCCCGCTCGCGACCGCGCGGCGCCTCGTGACCGCCTTGGCACCGACGTCGACCATGTGGGCCTGTCCGGACGCGTCGAAATGCGTGAGCTTCGAGTCCGGCATCACCGGTGGCGCGGGGTGGGTCGAGGGCTCGGTCATGGCACGCCTATCATAGCAACATGCCCCATCCCTTCCGCCCGGCCGGCCTGCTCGCGCGCGGCGTCGCGGCCGTCGTCGCCGCGACGCTGGCGCTCGGCCCCGTGCCGGTCGCCGCGCAGTTCGAGAACCTGCCCCGGCTGGGCGATCCCTCGGCCGACGACCTGTCGCCGCAGGCCGAGCGGCGGCTGGGCGAATCGATCATGCGTCAGATCCGTCGGGACCCGCTGTGGCTCGACGACGCCGACCTGGTCGACTACCTGAACCGTCTCGCCGCGCCGCTGACCGCGACGCCGGCGGCCGGCTCGACCAGCTTCGAGTTCTTCGCGCTGGCCGAGTCGTCGATCAACGCGTTCGCGCTGCCCGGCGGCTACATCGGCGTGCACACCGGGCTGCTGATGGCCGCCGAGACCGAGTCCGAGGTCGCGGCGGTGCTCGCCCACGAGATCGGGCACGTGACGCAGCGGCACATCGCGCGGATGCTCGCGCAGCAGAAGCAGGTGTCGCTGGTGACCATGGCCGGCATGGTGCTGGCCCTGCTCGCGGCGCGCTCCAATCCGCAGGCCGCAATGGGCGGCCTGATGCTCGGGTCGGAGATGGCCCGCAGCAGCATGCTGTCGTTCTCGCGCGAGGCCGAGCGCGAGGCCGATCGCGTGGGTTTCGAGATCCTGCGGCAGGCCGGCTTCGACATGCAGTCGATGGTGAGCTTCTTCAGCCGGCTGCAGCAGGCGAGCCGCTTCTACGAGACCAACGCACCGGCGTACCTGCGGACCCACCCGGTCACCGGCGAGCGCATCGGCGACATGCAGCTGCGGCTGCGAGAGAGCCGCTACCGGCAGCGCGCCGACTCGATCGAGTTCCAGCTGCTTCGCGCCCGGCTGCGCGCGCTCGCCGACGGCAGCAGCGAGGGTCGGCGCACGGCTCGCGCGCTCCTCGAGCAGTCGGTCCGGCAGAGCCCGAAGGCCGGTCCGGCGCCCTGGTACGCCCTGGCGAGCGTGGCCGCCGCGCAGCGCGACTGGCCGCGGGTCGATGCGGCGCTCACGCAGGCGCAGGCGCTCGCGGGCGGTACGCATCCGTACTTCGAGACGCTCGGCGCGGCCGTGCGGCTCGCCGCGGGCGATGCGCGTGGCGCCGCCGAGCGCGCGGCCCGCGGCCTCGCCCGCTTCCCGGACGCCCGCGGCCTCGCGCGGCTGCAGGGCGAGGCGCTGCTCGCCGCCGGGCAGCCAGCCGAGGCCCTGCGTGTGCTGCGCGATCACCTGCTGGTGTGGCGCGGCGACGCGCGACTCTGGCAGCTGAGCTCGCAGGCCTACTTCGCGCTCGACCAGCGGGCCGAGGCTCACCGTGCGGTCGCCGAGCAGTACCTGCTGCTCGGCTCGCCGATGTCCGCGCTCGATCAGCTGCGACGCGGCCAGAAGGCGGGCGATTCGGACTTCTACGCGGCATCGACCATCGACGCCCGGATCCGCGAGATCGAGCCCGACGCGCTGCGCGAGCTCGAGGAGACCCGCCAGCAGGGCCAGCAGCGCTGACCGGCCGCGCTCAGCGCGGGGTCGGCTCGAATCCGAAGGCCCGCGCCGGCGCCGCGTCGAGCGTGAGCACCGCGTGCTCGCCCATCAGCCGCAGCGTGCCTGCGCGACCGTCCGCATCGGGCGTCTCGTGCAGCGACAGGTCCAGCGCCCCGAGGTCGCGGTCGTCGATGCAGCCGGCGCCGAGCTCGGTCTCGAGCCAGAGGTTGCCGTCGGCGTCGGCGGCCGCGCGCGAGATCCGCGCCACCGGATAGCCGGTGTGCGTGACCAGCGACTGCGCCGGTGCCTCGCCCATCACCCGGAAGTAGAGCGGCGCGAGCTCGAGGTCGACGAACACCCGCTGCGGGCCGTTCTGCCAGTTCCATCGGCCCTGCGCATCGGCCGAGTAGTTGCGGCCGATGAAGTCGACGATCGGCGGGCTGGTGATCTCGCTGCCGGTGCCGTGCCGCGCCTCGTCGAAGCCCGGCGCGCCGCGGTCGACCAGCAACCAGCGGCCGCGCCGCACGAGCCTGAGCCAGCCGTGCACCGCCGGCACGTTCGGCCAGCGCGCCATCGCCTGCAGGACCTGGTCGTCGATCGGCACGGCAGGCTCCTCAGCGCTCGGGCCCGCGCACGGCGGCGGTGCCGAGCACGTCGTCGAAATGGTCGAAGACCCGTCGCGCCAGCCAGTCGAGGCGCCCGGGCGGGCGCCCGGTCAGGAAGCCGACGTGGCCGCCCTGCGCGGGGTACTCGAGCCGCACTGCGGTCGAGACTTCGGCCGGGGAGGCGAGGGCGGTGGGCGGCAGGAACGGATCGTTGAGCGCGTTGATCACCAGCGTGGGCACCGACACGCCGCCGAGGTACTGCCGGCAGGACGAGCGGGTCCAGTAGTCGATCGCGCCCGCGAAGCCGTGCAGCGGCGCGGTCACGTGCTCGTCGAAATCGAAGAAGTCGCGGCTGGCCGCGACGCGCCGGGGATCGAACAGGCCGGGGTGGCGCTCGAGCATCGCCAGACTCTTGCTGCGAAGCGTACGCAGGAAGTTCTCGGTGTAGAGCCGGTTGAAGCCGCGCGACAGCGCGATCGCGCCGGCGTGCAGGTCCTGCGGCGGCGACACCGCCACCGCCGCGGCGACGAAGTCCGCCGCCTCGCCGCGCTCGCCCAGCCACTTGAGCAGCACGTTGCCGCCGAGCGAGACGCCCGCGGCGAGCAGCGGCCCCGGTCGCCCACCGTCCTCGGCGGGGCGGGCCGCCAGACGGCTCAGCACCCAGTCGGCCTCGTCGGAGTCCCCGGAGTGGTAGGCCCGCGGCAGCCGGTTCGGCGTCCCGCTGCAGCCGCGGAAGTGGATCACGACGCCGTCCAGGCCGCGCGTCAAGGCCTCGGCCATCAGCACGCGCGCGTAGGGGCTGTCCGAGCTGCCTTCCAGGCCGTGGAACAGCGCGAGCAGCGGGCGGGCGGGTCGGCGGGCGGTGCCGGGCGGCGGCACGGCCCAGTCGAGGTCGACGAAGTCGCCGTCGGGCGCGTCCCAGCGCTCGCGCCGCCAGGCAAGTCTCGGGCGCGGTGCGAGCAGCGCCGGCCAGAGCGTCTGCGCGTGCCGGCCGGGCAGCCACGACGGCGCCCGGTAGTCGCCGGCGGGCACGCTGCAGGGCACGGGCACGGGCACGGGCGGGGCGGCAAGCGCGGGCACTTCGCCCTCGAAGGCGCTGCCGCGTGTCGCGCCCGACCCGATGCCTCCGGATCCGGCCATCACGCGCCGCGCGTCAGTGGAGTCGGCCGGGCGGCGGACGCCGGGGGTCGGCGTCGGACACGTCGTCCTCGTCGGCATCGGGCCGCTCGATGCCGAGGCGTGCGCCGATCCAGCCGGGGGGCTCGTCGTCGTCGTCGTCCTCGTCGTCGTCGGCATCCTCGGTCTCGCCGGACTCGGACACGCCGGCGTGATGCACGAGGATCCGCCAGCCGCCGCCGGAGCGCACGAAGACGTTGGTCGTGACGACCTCGACCGTCTCGGAGCCGCCGCGCCCCTCGACAGTGATGCGCTCGATCAGGCTGTGCACGGCGACGTCGGCGCTGCGCCAGGCATGCACGGCCGCGACGGCGATGCGGATGCCGCCCGCCGCGAAGATCTCGCGGAAGGAGCCGGTGATGGCCTCGCGGCCGATGAGGCGGGGGCCGCCGGGATGGTTGCAGACCGCGGCGTCGTCGTCGGCCCAGAGGGCCATCATCCGATCGAGGTCACCGTCGGCCATGGCGGCGTAGAACGCGCGCTCGGCAGCCTCGGCAGTGGCGTGAAGGCGTTGCATGCGGCCTTCATCTTATCGGATGTCGCGGCTGGGGAACCGGGCGGCGGCCCGCAGCGAGGCGAAGACCGACTCGGGGCGTACCCCGCTCGTGCATCGGCCGTGCGAGTACCGGCAGACGGGGGCGTTGCAGGGGCTGCAGGCCTCGTGCAGCCATTCGACCTTCGCCCGGGGCGAGCGTGGCGGTGCGAAGCGCGGGTCGGTGGGCCCGAACACCGCGACCATCGGCCGCGAGTAGGCCGCCGCGACGTGCATCAGGCCGCAGTCGTGCGCGACCACCGCCTCGGACAACGCGATCAGGGCCACCGCGTCGGCCAGCGACTGCCGGCCGCACAGGTTCGGGACCCCGCCGCCGCTCAGCGCCACGATCTCGGTGGCGAAGGCCCGGTCGGCGGCGTCGCCGAGCAGCACCGGCGTCAGGCCCGGCCATTCGCGGGCGGCGATCGCGATCAGCGAGGCCCAGTGGCGCGCCGGCCAGCGCCGGCTCGGGCCGGCCTCGGCGCCGACGCACAGCGCCATCAGACGGGTGTCGGCGGCCAGGCCGGCGCGCGCGCGGGCGCCGACCTCGCGGACCTCGTCGCGCGACATCACCGGATTCGGGACGTGCCCCGGCAGCGGCTGCGACGCGTCGAAGGCCAGGTGCGCGAAGCGCTCGACCGCGGGGCGGCCGGCATCCGCGGCCTGACGTGCGCCGCCGGCGCGGATCGTGCAGTGCGGCTGGTTGATCAGCCCCCAGCGGGTGCCGCAGTGCAGGCCGATCCGGATGGGGATGCCGGCCAGCCAGGGCACGAGGGCGGCTCGCTTGGAGCCGGGCAGCACGAACACCCGGTCATGGCGGTGCCGGTCGAGCCGACGGGCCAGCTTGAACGCTCCCCAGGGCTGGACCGGGCCGAACGCATGACCCGAGGTGAACACTTCCTCGACGTCGGCCATCGCCTCGAAGGCCGGCGCGACGGCCGGATCGGCCAGCACGTCGATGCGGCCGTGCGGGTCCATGCCGCGCAGCAGCGCGGCCAGTGGCTGGGTCATCACCGATTCGGCGAGGGTGTCGGGAGCAACGATCAGGGTTCGCATCGGCCAAGGGGTCGTCAGGGGGCAACTTCCCCTGATCGATTCTCGCCGTGCCCCACCCGCTCCGGTGTGACGGAATCACGCTCCTGCCCGTAAGGATGCGTGACCGAATCCCGTCTATGGCGATCAGTGACCCTTGACCACGGTGCCGGGCGCGAGCCGGTACTCGGTGCCGCAGTACGGGCAGAGCGCCCGGCCGGTATGCACGACGTCGAGGAAGACCCGAGGGTGCTGGTTCCAGACGGTCATCTTGCGGTTCGGGCAGAACGCCGGCAGGTCGCCGGCCCCGAGCTCGATCACCGCGGCCGCGCGGCCGCTGCCCGAAGGCGTGTGGGTATCGGACATGGCCGGGTCTCCGTGCTCAGACCGGGGTCAGCCAGCTGCCATACCGGTCCGACTTGCCGCCGACCACGTCGAAGAACAGCGACTGCAGCCGGGCGGTGATCGGGCCGCGGCTGCCCGCGCCGATCGTCCGGTCGTCGAGTTCGCGGATCGGCGTGATCTCGGCGGCGGTGCCGGTGAAGAAGGCCTCGTCGGCGCAGTACAGCTCGTCGCGCGTGATGCGCTTCTCGATGACGGCGAGCCCCATGTCGCGGGCCATCGTGATCACCGAGTTGCGCGTGATGCCGTCGAGGCACGAGGCCACGTCCGGCGTGTAGACGGCGCCGTCACGGACCATGAAGACGTTCTCGCCCGCGCCTTCGGACACGTAGCCCTCGGTGTCGAGCAGCAGCGCCTCGTCGTAGCCGTGCGCGGTCACTTCCTGGTTCGCCAGGATCGAGTTGATGTAGTAGCCGCTGGCTTTTGCGCGCACCAGCGACGCATTGACGTGGTGCCGGGTGTACGACGAGGTCTTGACGCGGATGCCCTTGGCGAGGCCGTCCTCGCCGAGGTAGGCCCCCCAGGGCCAGGCCGCGACCGCGACGTGGATGGTGTTGCCGCGCGGCGAGACGCCGAGCTTCTCGGAGCCGATCCAGGCGATCGGGCGCAGGTAGCAGGACTCGAGCGCGTTGGCGCGCACGACCTCCTTCTGCGCGTCCATCATCTGCTCGGGCGTGTACGGCAGCTTCATCTGGAAGATGTGCGCCGAATTGAAGAAGCGGCGGGTGTGCTCGGCGAGCCGGAAGATCGCGGTGCCGGACACGGTCTTGTAGGCGCGCACGCCCTCGAAGATGCCCATTCCGTAATGCAGCGAATGCGTCAGCACGTGGATCTTGGCGTCGCGCCAGTCAACCAGCTTGCCGTCGAACCAGATGTGCCCGTCGCGATCGGCCATCGACATGATTCTCTCTCCCCCCGTGTCCTCGGTACGTAGACCCTGGATTCTATCGGAAAGGCCTCCCCCGGGCCGGCGGCCGCAGAGGGCCCGGATAGAATGCCCAGCTTGGGGGGAGTGCCGGTGAAGAACGAATCATTGCGCGTTCAGGGCGGCCTGATCGCGCTGCTGCAGGCGCTCCTGCTGACGAACACCGTCACGCCGATCGCGGTCGACGGGCGGGCAGACGCGGCGCTGGCCGCGCTCGGCGCGACCCGCTGGGCGACCCGCTCGGCCGGCTGGAAGGCGGGGCGTGTCGCGGCCTGAGGCGAACGGCACGACGCGGCCCGCCGAGGCCGTGGCCGAGCGCCAGCCCTTCCCGTGGGACGCGTTCGCGGTCGGCGCCCGCTCGATGGGGTCGACGGTGATCGGCACGTTCTGCTGGGGCTTGGTGACCGGCGTCGCGCTGGTCAAGGGCGGCATGTCCTCGTCCCAGGCGCTGGGCATGCTTGTGCTGGTGTACTCGGGTACCGCGCAGCTCGCCGCGCTGCCGCTGATGTCGGCGGGCGCCGCGCTCGGCGCGGTCTGGGTGACCGCGCTGCTCGCCAACCTGCGCTTCGTCGTCTACAGCGCCGTGGTGGCCACCGAGTTCCGCGGGCTGCCGCTCGCGCGGCGGCTGGCGCTCGGATGGATGACCACCGACACCGCGCTCGCCGGCTACTACGGACGGGGCGCGGGCGGCGGCTGGGAGGCATCGACCGGCGACGAGCCGTTGCGCGTGCGCGAGGCGCGCTTCCTCGGCACGAACCTCGCCGTCTACGCCGGCTGGTCGCTGGGCAGCATCGTCGGCGTGGGGCTGGCCGGGCTGATTCCCGACTCGCCGCGGATCGCCTACGTCGGCGTGCTCGCGATCATGGCGCTGATCGGCCCGATGCTGGCTGCCCGAGCGGCGCTCGGCGCCGCGCTCGCGGCCGGCACCGTCGCGCTGATCGGACGCGACTGGCCGTGGCGGATGGGGATGTTCGCGGCGATCGCGGCGGGCATCGCGGCAGCGGTCGTGCTGTCGCGGCGCCCGCCGTCTCCGTCCCCGTCCCCTTCCCCGCCCGCGGACGTCGGGGGCGGACGATGACGATGCCCGACGGCTACGCCTGGGCGGCGATCGCCGGGCTGGTGCTCGTCGTGTTCGTCACGCGCAACGCCTTCATGGCGCTGCCCAGGCGCTTCCAGCCCACGGGGACGTTCGAGCGTGCGCTGCGCTTCGCGCCGCTGGCCGCGCTGGTGGCGCTGACGGTGCCGACCGCGGCCGAGGCCTGGCTGGTGCCGGGCGCCGGCTGGCTCGATGCCTGGCACGACGGCCGGCTGCCGGCGGCGGTCGCGACCGTGGCGGTCGCGCGCATCGCCCGCTCGCCGTTCGCCGGGCTGGCGGCAGGCGTCGTCGTGCTGCTGGCCGTCGGAGGGCTCGGGTGAGCGCCGCCGCCGAGCCGCCCGCCGGCGCGCCGCAGGCGCGGCCCCGGCCGGCGTCGCTGACCGAGCTGTTCCTGGTCTTCAGCGCGCTTGCGCTGCGCGGCTTCGGCGGCGTGCTGCCCTGGGCGCAGCGGGTGCTGGTCGACGACCGCGGCTGGCTGACCCGCGAGGAGTTCGTCGAGATGCTCGCCTTCGGCCAGATGCTGCCGGGCCCGAACGTCTGCAACGTGGCGTTGATGGTCGGTGACCGCTGGTTCGGCTGGCGCGGCGCGGTGGCCGCGCTGGGCGGCATGCTCGCGGCCCCCTGCGTGGTGGTGCTCTCGCTCGCGGTGCTCTACGGGCAGGTCGCCGACGATCCGGTCGTGCGGCGGGCACTGATCGGCATGGGCGCGGTCGCCGGCGGCATGATCCTCGGTACCGCGCTGCGGCTGGCCACGACGCAGCGCGGGCGTGCGCCCTGGCTCGTGTTCGGCTCGCTCGCGTTCACCGGCGTCGCGCTGCTGCGCATCGAGCTGGCGTGGGTCGTGCTGGCCCTCGGGCCGGTCGCGGTGCTCGCCGCCTGGCTCGCGAACCGGCGGCGCGGCGGCGGGGCGGCGCGATGAGCGGCGCCGGCCTGCTCGACCTCTTCGTGCATTTCGCGGCGCTGTCGCTGCTGGCGATCGGCGGCGCGCTCGCGGTGTCCCCGGAGATGCACCGCTACCTCGTCGGCGAGCGCGGCTGGCTGTCGACGCCCCAGTTCAACGATGCGATCGCGATCGCGCAGGCCGCGCCCGGCCCGAACATCCTCTTCGTCACGCTGCTCGGCTGGCAGGTGGGCGGCATGGCGGGCGCGCTCGCCGCCACCGTCGGGCAGCTCCTGCCCTCGAGCCTGGTGACCCTCGCCTGCTGGCGCTGGAAGAGCGCCCGCGAGGACGCGCCCCTGGTCGCCGCGATCCGCCTCGGGCTGTCGCCGATCGCGATCGGCCTGACCGCATCGGCCGGCTGGGTCATCGCCTCCGGCGCCAGCGGCACCGATCCGGCACTGTGGGCGATGACCGCGGTCGCCGCGCTCGTCGTCTGGCGCACGCGCGTGAACCTGCTGTGGCTGGTCGGCGCGGGGGCGCTCCTCGGGGCGCTCGGGGTCGTGGGATGAGGCGCGGAGAGGTGAAGCGAGGCCCGGCGCGCGCGCAGCGCCGCAGCGTGATGGCATCATGAAGGTCCCGCCGCACCCACACTCCACGGAGCGCTCATGAACCCGGTCTTCGTCGACGGCCAGGAAGGCACCACCGGCCTGCAGATCCGCGATCGGCTCGCATCGCACGGCGGTGTGCGCGTGCTCGAGATCGAGCCGGATCGCCGCAAGGACGCCGTGCGCCGCGCGGAGCTGATCAACCAGGCCGACGTGGTGTTCCTGTGCCTGCCGGACGCGGCCGCACGTGAAGCGGTCGCCCTGATCGAGCCCGGCAACACCCGCACCCGCGTGATCGACGCGAGCACCGCGCATCGCGTCGCCGACGGCTGGACCTTCGGGCTGCCGGAACTCGGCCACGAGCAGCGTGCCGCGGTCGCCGGGGCGCGCCGTGTGGCCAATCCGGGCTGCCATGCCGCGGGCTTCATCCTGGCGCTCGCGCCCCTGGTGGCCAACGGGCTGGTGCCGCGCGACTATCCGGTCACCTGCCATTCGCTGACCGGCTACTCGGGCGGCGGCAAGTCCATGATCGCCGAGTACGAGGCGGCCCGCGAGACGCGCACGCTCGACGCCGCGCGGATGTACGGCCTGGGCTTGGTGCACAAGCACCTGCCCGAGATGCGGGTCTACACCGGCCTCGCCCACGCGCCGGTCTTCGTGCCGATCGTCGACAACTTCTACAAGGGCATGGCGGTCGCGGTGCCGCTGCACCTGCGGCTGCTCGCACCGGGCACGACCCGCGCGCGCATCCACGAGACGCTCGCCGCGCACTACGCGGGCGAGCGCTTCGTGCGGGTGCTGCCGCTCGACGACGAGGCGGGCACCGACCGCGGCTTCTTCGACGCGCTGGCCGCCAACGGCACGAACCGCAACGACGTGGTGGTGTTCGGCAACGACGAGCGCGTCGTGGTGGTCTCGCGCCTCGACAACCTCGGCAAGGGCGCCTCGGGCTCGGCGGTGCAGTGCATGAACCTGATGCTCGGGTTCGACGAGGGCACCGCGCTGACGGCCTAGTCCGCCCCGAGCACCGTCTCCCACAGCGCCCGCACCGCCTCGCGCTGCGCGGCCACCGAGGCCGGCTCCACCCGCGCGTAGCGCGCATCGTTGAGCCGCAGCACGTGCTGCAGCCGGCGGAAGTCGCGGTAGGCCTGTGCGACGTCGGCCGCCGACTGCGGATCGAGCAGCCCGGCACGCGCGGCGCGCTCGAGCAGCGCGATGTTGCCCGCATCGTCGATCAGCAGCGGATGCGCGTTCGCGTGCGCGAGCACGAGGTACTGCACCAGGAACTCGATGTCGACCATGCCGCCCGGATCGTGCTTGACGTCGAAGAGCTCGCTGCGGTTCGGATGGCCGTCGAGCATCTTGCGCCGCATGGTGCGCACCTCGGCGGCGAGCGCCACCGGATCGCGCGGCTGCGCGAGGATGTCCCGGCGCAGCGCCTCGAAGCGCGCGCCGAGTGCCGCATCGCCGGCAGCGAAGCGCGCGCGCGTGAGCGCCTGGTGCTCCCAGACCCAGGCCGATTCGCGCTGGTAGGTCTCGAAGGCGCGCAGGCTGGTCACCGTCAGCCCGGCGTTGCCGTTGGGCCGCAGCCTCAGGTCGATCTCGTACAGCAGGCCCGCCGCGGTGCGCGTCGACAGCCACACCGACAGGCGCTGGGCGAGCTGCGCGTAGGCGGGCTGCGCGCCCTCGTCGTCGTCCTCGTACACGAAGACGAGGTCGAGGTCCGACGCGTAGCCGAGCTCCTTGCCGCCATGCTTGCCGTAGGCGATGACGGCGAATGCCGGCGCCTCGCGGTGGCGCCCGCGGACCTGTGCCCAGCCGAGGTCGAGCACGATCGCGAGCACCCGGTCGGCGAGCTCGGACAGATGGTCAGACAGCCGCTCCACGGTCAGTCGCCCCGCGAGGTCCTGGGCGAGCAGGCGGAAGACCTGCGCGTGATGGGCCTCGCGCAGCACGTCCATGCGCCGCTCGAAGTCGGGTTCGCCCTCGCGCGTCGTGGTGGCGGCCAGGCTGCGGCGCAGCTCGCGCTCCCAGGCCGCGAGGTCGGCCCGTTCGAGGATCTGGCCGTCGAGCAGCTCGTCGAGCACCACCGGATGACGCATCAGGTAGTCGGCCGCCCACTTCGCCTGGCCGATCATCTCCAGCAGCCGGCGGAAGGCCGCCGGATACTGCAGCAGCAGTGCGAGGTAGGCCGGCCGCCCCGCCACGGTCTCGAGCAGGTCGATCAGACGGCCGAGCCAGGTGCCGTTGGCGGTGCGCGGCGCGCCGGGTACGCCGGGCGCGGGTTCGCCCTCGCGCAGTGCCTGCTCGAGCAGCTGGTCGATGCGCTGCTGCGTGTCGGGGCGCGCGAGCCGGTAGCGGCGGCCCTCGTGCAGCGCGGCCACGCGGGCCCGGCCCGCGTCGTCGAGTTCGAGCATCGGCGCCGGCGTCGCTTCGGTCGCCGGCGTCTCGCGCGCCGGCTCGGCGAGCAGCGCGTCGAAGACGCCCTCGACGTCGTCGCGCGCCGCACGCAGCGCCTTGGCGAAGCCCTCCGTCGTCATCGCCAGCATTCCGGCGATGCGCGCCTGCACCTGCGGGTCGTCGGGCAGCCGATGGGTCTGCGCATCCTCCTGGTACTGCACCGCGTGCTCCACCCGGCGCAGCAGCCTGTACGCGTCGGCCAGCCGGTCGGCGGCGGCGGGCTCGAGCAGGCGGCGCTGCGCGATCGACTCCAGCGTGACCAGCGTGCGGCGGTCGCGCAGCTGCGCATCGCGCCCGCCGCGCACGATCTGGAACAGCTGCGCGCAGAACTCGACCTCGCGGATGCCGCCGCGCCCGAGCTTGACGTCGATGCCACCGCCGTCGCTGCTGTCGCGTCGCGCGCTGCGACGCTGGGCCTCGCTGCGGATCATCGCGTGCAGCTCGCGCATCGCGCCGAAGGCGGCGAAGTCAAGGTAGCGGCGGAACACGAAGGGCTGCACGATCCCGCCCAGCGCGGCCTCGTCGCGTCGGCGCGCCTCCGGGCCGGCCAGGCCGGAGTCCGCGATCACGGTGGACTTGAGCCAGGCGAAGCGCTCCCACTCGCGGCCCTGGTCGTAGAAGTACTGCTCGAGCATCGGCAGCGTGACCACCAGCGGCCCGGACTCGCCGTTCGGTCTCAGCCGGGTGTCGACGCGAAAGACGAAGCCGTCCTCGGTGACTTCGGACAGCAGCCCCGAGGCGCGCCGCGCCAGCCGATGGAAGAACTCGCCCGAGGACAGCGTGCGGCCCGTGCCGCCGGCAGTCTCGCCGTCGTCGCGGTGCACGAAGACCAGATCGATGTCGGAGGACACGTTGAGCTCGTCGCCGCCGAGCTTGCCCATGCCGACCACCAGCAGGTCCTGCGGATGGCCGTCGGCATCGGCGGGCAGTCCGTGCACCTCGGCCAGCTCGGCCCCGGCGTGACGGACCGCGACCGCGGTGGCGATCCGGGCCCAGGTGCTGATCGCCCCGCAGACCTCTGCGAGCGGCGCGAGCTGCCGGACGTCGCGCTCGATGATCGCCAGCACCAGGAGCTGGCGGGCCCGGCGCAGCGCCGGGCCGGGGTCCGCGGCCGCCCGACCCGTGCCTGCGGCCGGCGAGCCCGCCGGCGTCGACAGGGCGACGACCCGGTCCCAGCATCGCGAGACCGCGTCGTGATCCAGCGGCTGCGCGACCAGTCCGGGCAGCAGCGCGGCGATCGCGGGCTGCCGTCGCGACAGCGCGTCGAGCGTCCGGTCGAACCACGCCGAGCTGGCGCGTGCCGCGTAACTGTCTGTCAACATCGGGTCCGATCGGAGCGGGGAGGCCCTGGAAAGGGGCCGGTCGTCCGTATGCTACATTCGCATGACCCTCGGACGACGGCTGGCCGAGGGGCCTCGTCCCCGGACCCCTGCGCCGGCTCCCGATCCATGACCGTCCACTCGACGCCGCTCTCGTCCAGACTGGCCGGCGTCCTGCTCGGCCTGCTCGGGCTCGTGCTCTGCGCCGTCTTCGGCACCTATCTCACCGTCCGGCACGTGCTCTGGCCCCGGGTCGATGCCTGGCGCCCGGAGCTCGTCGCGCAGATCGAGCGCCAGCTCGGCCGCCCGGTCGCCATCGACGCGCTGCATCCGGGCTGGGACGGCCTGCATCCGTCCCTGCGCATCGACGGCCTGCGCCTCGATGGCGTCGACGGCGAACCCCGCCTCGAGGTGGCCTCGGCCTTCGCCCGAGTGTCCTGGCGCTCGCTCGCCCTCGGGCATCTGCGCTTCGCGACGCTTCGGCTGAGCGCGCCGCAGGTGGTGGTCGAGCGGCTCGCTGCCGGACGCTTCGCGGTGGCCGGCTTCGAGCTCGCCCTCGACGGCCCGGGAGACGGCCGCGCGGCCGACTGGCTGCTCACGCAGGGCGAGATCGACGTGGTCGATGCGGCGGTGCGCTTCGTCGACCGCAGCGGCACCTTCGCGCCGCTCGGGGTCGACGGGGTGTCG